>ERZ1292644.675-Hain-H14-01um-R2-675-length-21006-cov-5_pt1 | contig 21006 bp, 18 predicted proteins | sample MGYA00564402_ERZ1292644 | MGnify/ENA primary metagenome ERZ1292644 (study PRJEB36523, sample SAMEA6512644) | groundwater metagenome | collected 2019-01-09 | study: AquaDiva: Metagenomics assemblies of 32 groundwater samples
GCCCTTGATAGATGAGGCAGGACCTCAAGACAATGGGCCATTCTCTCCCCCCAGCCCTCCTATCTCCTAACGCTGATTTCTTGTCTCTCCATGTACGCCTTTACCTTGATAGGTGACATATCGGTGAAGCAGTAAAGGCTTGATGCCGCAACCGCCGACGCCCCAGCCTCCACTGCCCTCACCAGGTCCTCGGCTTTTCCAGCGCCCCCATGAGCCACCACCGGTATGCTCATCTCCCTCGATACCTTCCGGAGCACATCCAGGTCGTACCCATTCATGCCCCCCTCCCTGCTGATAGAGGTAAGGAGGATCTCCCCAGCACCCATGTGCTCCAGGTAGCGCGCGTACCCAAACGGGTCAAGGCCCGTGTCTTTGAACCCTCTCTCACTGTAGACCCTGTAGTGCCTCCCATCCCATTTGTAGTCCACAGCCGCGGTGATGCACTGGCTGCCAAACGCCTCCGACGCCTCACGGACCAGGGTGATGTTCCTGGTCGCAGCGGATCCTAGAACCACCCTGTCCGCGCCGGACCTGAGAAGCGTCCTGATGTCTTCCACGGACCCGATGCCTCCCCCCACGGTCAGGGGGACGGACAGCACGTTGGAAAGTCTGAGGGCCCACTCCTTGAGGCGGGCTATCCCTAGCCCCTCCTGGGTTGCGTGGATATCGAGGAAGAGGATCTCGTCAGCGAGCTGTGCCTCGTAGACCATAGCTTGCTTGACGGGGTCGCCCACGTCCCCCCTGAGGGAGTCTTGTTGTAACCTGAACTTGATGGTCTTGGTAAGACGGTCGTCCCTCCCCAATAGCAAGACAGAGATGACCCTTATGTTGCCCTTACCCGGGCTCTGTTCCCTGGTCCCTATCATCCCAACCTCGTTATTGGTATATGGGGCTTAAGCTGCCCCGTGACGTATTTGCGGCATGTTCCACACGTCACCTCTTCGGGATTGCGCGTCACTAAGCGACTGTCGGCACCGCAGATGGAGAGATATCCCAGCGGCCGAGGATGCCTGAGATGTATCCTAGGAGGGGACTTACTAGGAGGAGGCTTCAAGTACTCTTCCCCGTGGGTCTTCCCCAGAGCCCGTCGTACCAGCCAGAGGCCCAGTTCCCCAAAGCCACCCAACGCTAATAGCTGTCGATCCGAAAGTGATTGCAGGTCGTGGCTCGTCCTATACCCAGCGCGCAGGAGGACATTCCTTGTTGCACCAGGGAGACCCATCGAGGAGATGGGTACTGGCCTGGAGACTATCCACGGCTCGGTATAGGTTCTCATTCTTCGTCTACCACGCGTGCGGGTCCACGACGTGCTCCTTCGTCACCTCCATGAACTGCCCCTCTGTCATCTCCAGCTCCTCCAGCACCCTGTCGAGGCTCACTGGCCTTTTCCCGTCATACCCTTCCACCAGCTCCAACCCCTCCTCTCTGGTCAACCTACCATCCCTGATATCCACCGACGCCAGGTGGTTCGCCCTCCCCATGCCGCGCTTCAGCCACCTGAGGTAATCCCTAGAGCTCTGGATGAAGCACTCGATCTTCTCATACTCGTAGCCAGGAGGAATGTTCTCGTTACGGTCGGGCTTCCACCCTAACTCGCGCTCGATGATCGCGGTCTGTTTCTTGACGTCCCAGGGAATGTAAGCCCCCAGATTGACTGACCTGTACCCAAGGTCTATCAAAGCCTGTCTGTTGGGGTAGGTGAAGGGCCAGAGGGCCTCCAGTTCCACCTTAGCCATCCCCACCATGTCTTCGGCGGTCAGCCCGAGGTTTACGTAGCGGTTGAACCGCGTCTCATCTACCTCCTCCTGTTCACCCTGGCGGTAGAAAGCGTTGTACTCGCTGTTCGCCTGCCCCCAGATGATGAGGGGAACCTGGTGCTTGATCGCCATGTGCATGGGGAAGGCAAAGACCCCCGTATGACAGTGCCAGCAGAAGTCACCCTTGCGGAGGAAGGCCTGACGCATGACCTTACGGACCACTCCCCAGTCCGGCTTGTAGTTGATGAACTCTACACCTAGCCTTGAGATGGCCAGCTCGGTGTTGGCGAGCACGCCGGGGCGGAGGAACCCGTGGTCGAACCGCACCACCAGGGGTTTGACATGATGCTGAGTGACGAGGTACCACAGGGTAAAAGTGGAGTCTTTCCCACCCGAGAAGGGGACGATGCAGTCGTAGCTGGACTTTCCCCTATAGGTGTCCAGGAGGGTGCCGAGGTCCTGGAGGCGCTCCTCCCAATCTACCTTCTCGGTCCTGAACTCCTTGGCGCGGCAGACGTTGCACACGCCCTCTGCGTCAAAGGTAATGGTGTCGTGGGTCTCGGCGAGGAGGCACCTGGTGCAGGTACGCAGGCCTGAGAGGGCCTGGAGGGATGACTTCATAAGCTGCGCCATCTTTAGTAACCCCCTTCAATCAGAGTCACGCCGTCTCCAGGCGTCATTTCTAGGTACTCTTCAACGGCGGAAATGAGCTGCCTTCCATCTCCAGTAAAAAGCCTGCCTGGATGAATAGGTACTGGGGCTTTCCTCCCATTGGGTAGCCAATAGAAAATTGTCTTGCCAAGGGAAGCCGCATAGTCGAGTTGGGCGGCTCCAATCCCGATGAGACCACCTTCGGGAATGAGGCAAACGAAGATATGGGAGGATTCAATCCCTCTGCGCTGTTTCTCGCTCAGTGTCATTCTAACTTCAACCTTCCCCCCTTGACAATTACTCCTTCATCCCCTTACATTTGGATCTGGTGCCCAGCAGCACCGCATCACTCCTCTCTAGGAGGCCTTCTTTAACCAGGAGGCCTCTTATTTTTTGGGCCTCTGGTCTATATTCGCCCCTTAGTGGGGGATGGGGTACTCTTCAGGATGAGCTCCGCCGCCCCTCCACTGGAACTGGCGAACCTTGACGCCATCCCGCCAGTTGTTCCATGCCTTGAATATCAAAGCGGAATACTCCCGGGTGGGCAGTTTGTGCATGGAGATCCGGTTCGCCAGCAGCCTGTTTCTCAGGTGCAATACAGGGGATTCCTCCGACAGCCCCGTTCCCGAGGCGACCAGGTCAAAAAAGGCAGCAGCATCGTCGAAACTGATCGCACTGAGGATATGGAAGGTCACCCCCCAAATGGAAGACCCTCCCCCAACCCTCTTGTGAAACGCTGCGCCCCTGCGCACGCCTTCGATCAGTCCTGGATTGGCCTCCAGGAGACGTAAGGCCGACCGGACGTTCAGCCTGCGCTCCGGACGCGCCTCAACAGAGACCTCCCCCGTTGCGCGGAACACATTCAAGTACGAGAGGGCCGCTGCGAGTTCCCTCGCGTTGGGCATCCCGTGTATCGCTAAAAAGTCAGCGAGCGAACGAGAGCGCCCTGTGTCCAAAACATCCATCACCGATCCAGGAAGCCCTTTGATCACATGGAACTGCAAGGTGACACCTGACTCAACCACCGCCCAGAGCCGGTGCTGACCATCAATAAGCTCTCCTTCCTCATTGAACCGGATGGGGTCGCCAGCGTCCTCTACCCACTCCCCCGCGCGCATGGCGGCGGCGAGCTTGTCCACATGGGACTGTACGAGTTTTCGGTTCGGGGCCATGGCGTTGAGCATCGCCAGGGCATCTTCGGGCATTACCCGTACCCACTGGCTCGTCATCTTGGGTTTCTGGCGGTGTTCTTTTACCGTAGCTGCGGATGTCATAGCTGCACCCTCCTTCTCTTCTGGATCTTGCGTTTCCTATCCCAGTATGGCGACTCACACAACGGACACCGAACAGGGCGGGGCACGCGAGCCCACCACTGGAAGCGGCACCGGAGACACCGAACAAGGTGCAGAGAGTCACTGCCGTTAGGGCGCACTGGTCTGATAGTAGTTAGCCTGCACTCCGGGTTCGGGCACTGTCCTGGCATCCCTGTCGCAGGCCCATGAGATGCCCGCTCCGGGCTATATCGCCAAGTATGTCCACATGTAAGACATTCCCACCGATCTCTTGTGCTTAGCACAGTAGTCCATTTTCCAATCTAGTGCTATATTTTCCACCAGGAACTCTACACTTCCTCTTGACTCCCTGTCAAGGCGGTGCTAGAGTCCCGGTGAGAGGTAAAATCTACTAGCTCAGCTCAAAAAGAGGACCTGGGACATGGGACGAGTGGTGGACCCCCTGGAGGGCCTGGACCCTCTACAAATAGACGCCGTTATTGCTCCTGACGACGTCCCTGTCCTTGTGCTCGCCGGTCCTGGAAGTGGTAAAACCCGTGTCATCAGCCACAGGGCTGTCTTTCTTGTCGACAACCTCAGCTATGAGCCCTCCTCTCTGGTGGTAACTACCTTCACCCGAAGGGCGGCGGAGGAGCTACGAAAGCGCATCAGGGACGTCCTGGGCAGCAGGGTGGCCAGGGATATCAATGCCAGCACCATCCATGCGCTCTGCCTCAGGATCCTGCGGAAAGAGGGGTACCAGCACTCCATCGCGGAGAGCTACCACCTGAAACGTATCCTTCAGTCGATCATGGATGCCAGTCCCCACTACACCCCCATTATCAAAATGCAAACGGGTGGGATAGGCTGGGGGTTCGTCTACTCCTGGATAGGGGCGGCGAAACAGGCCGGTATACAAGCACCAGAATCAAAGGAGTGGTTCGAGAGTAGGATACTCCTCAACCCCTTTGTAGGGTCTCCCTCCGTGGCCCAAGAGCTATCTCCCTGGCTGGCGGACTGCTACCAGAAGCTGGAGACCGAGATGGCCGAAGAAGGCATCATGGACTTCGCCGACATGCTGAGGTGGACGGCTGCCGAGCTGAGGAAACCCGAGGTGTTGGCACGGTGGAGGGAGATCTTCAAGTATGTCCTGACCGATGAGGTGCAGGACGTGAGCAGGCTACAGTTCGAGATCCTGGAGGCCCTTGGTGGGCAGCATATCTTCGCTGTGGGAGACGAGTGGCAGTCCATCTACGGCTGGAGGGGAGCATCCAGGTCCAACATCATTGGGTTCATGGCGAGGCACCCTGATGGCCTGGTGCTGCCCCTGGAGCTGAACTACCGCTCCACCAAGGTGATTGTGTCCACGGCAAACTCTCTGGTGAAGAGGGACAGCCAGCCGGAGAGCCCAGGCACGACCTCCTGGGTAGCGAAGACAATCAGGCCCAGGGAAGATGCCCCGGACGGAGTCAGAGTGGAGCTCTCTAAGTTTCTCAACGAGGACCAGGAGGCCTCCTATGTCGCTGATTCCATCGAGTCTTACCTGAAGGACGGACGCAGCCCGAAGGACATATTTGTTGTCTATCGCACCAATGCGCAGTCCAGGCCACTGGAAGAGGAGCTGCTGGAGGCAGGGATCCCCCACGTGGTGTCCTCGGGGGTGGGGTTCTGGCTGCGCGCCCATGTCCAGGATATACTGTCCTACCTATGGATGTCTGAGAAGCCAAACGACCAGGCGTTTCGCAGGATATACAACTGGGGCTCGGCAGACCACCCCACCAGGACCAGGTTCCTGGGGCATGTGTTCCTTGATGCGTGTCTACAACGAGGTCCTACGCTTTGGGAGGGCATGCAGGCCGTGCTCAGGGACAGACCTGAGGGGTCAGGGCGTTGGATCAGTGGGATCAAGGACTTCATGGGCATGGTGGAGGAGATAACAGAGGGCCTGACGCCCGAAGATCAGATTTCGATCGCCTCTAGCCACTACTCCTCTTTCTTCCAACGCGATGAGGGGGTGAACCCAGAGGACGACAGTCTCTCCGAGACCCTGGCATCAGTCAGGTCCGTGGCAAGAAGGTACAATACCCTGAGGCAGTTCCTGAACTACACCAGGAAGATGCAGGAGGTCCAGCGCAAGAAGAGCACCAAGATCGGCGACGCTGTGTACCTCACGACCGTTCACAAGGTAAAAGGGTTGGAAGCGCCCATCGTATTCGGTATCGGGATGTCCGACTCTGTCCTTCCCCACTGGGCATCAGGAGGGGAGATGCCGATACTCTTCGATGACAAGAGAGCCAGGCTCAACCCCTGGCTGCCATCCCCACTACCTACCAACGTAGAGGACGAGCGGTGCGTGGCTTATGTCCTCATCACCAGGCCCATTGAACGCCTTCACCTTACCTGGTCGGAGTCGCAAGGGGGGAAGATAAAACTCAACCCGAGCAGGTTCCTGGAGGAGATGGGCTTAGAGCCAGCCGCCCTCCTGGCCAAGGACGAGGACGCGGAAGAAGGGTTCAATGTAGGAGGAGGGTAGACATGCAGAGGAAGAACATCGACGTTAGGGAGATCGTCGAGGAGTGGAAGAAGCGGGTGAAGGGGCCTGTCATATGTGAGCTTTGCGGCGGAACCAGGTGGGTGGGTTTCAGTCCTGTCTCAATGCCGACCACGCCGTCAGGTGCTCCCCTCGGCTCTACTATAGTAGGGGGGCCTTTTCTTCCTCTGCTTCAGATGGCATGCGCTATTTGTGGTAACACGAAGTTCCTGAATCTGGTTGTGTTGGGCTACCTACTACCGGGAGATGGTCAGGAGGTGGGCCCAGGCGCGACAATGCCCGCGGATGACCTGCTTAGGAGAACTCTGGAGGAGGGAAACGGCCCCATCACCTCCATGTAGGGGGTCTTTTACAGCCCTTTGTAGTTGATAAACTGGCTCAGCTTGTGCTCCGCCCTCACCAAGTCCTTCGCATCCTCCATCACGATCTCGATCGGCTTGTAGGCCATGGGAGCTTCGTCCAGGAGCGATGCCGCATTGTAGTCGTCCCACAGCCGCTCCCCCATCGCGATGCGGAACTCCTCCACGTCCAGGGTTCGTTTAGCGGCACCCCTCGCAAGCAGTCTCCCCGCTCCGTGAGGGGCTGACCAATAGGCCTCCTCGTTCCCAAGCCCCACCACAATGAAGGTAGATGCCCCCATTGAGCCAGGGATCACACCAGAAACGTGAAGGCTTGCGTTGATCGCCCCTTTCCTCGTGAGCCATTCATCTCCACTTTCAGGCGCCTCGCAGTAGTTGTGGTGGCAGTTGATCCAGGACAACTCGGTGAAGGAGCCGGCCTCCCGAAGCGACTCAAGCATCCGGTGCATCATGGTTTCTCTCTGGTGGTAGGCGTACCTCTGGGCCCAGAGCATATCCATGATGTAGGTATCGAACTCCGTGGTGTCGGCCATGAGGAAAGAGAGGTCGGGATGCTCCACCTTGATGCCCCGCTTGCGGCAGAACTCCTTGGCAGTCCTGATGTGCTGATTTGCTAACGCGTTCCCCACCCCCCGGCTGCCCGAATGGACGACCAGCCAGATGATCCCTGCCTCGTCCTCCGAAACCTCGGCAAAGTGGTTCCCTGCGCCGAGGGTGCCAAACTGGAGGGCCGCACGCTCCTGCATCTTTGCGTCAAGGACTGGAAGATCTAGGCTGTCGGCAAAGGCTTGCCACTCCTTCGCTGTCCGACCGTTTGCCTTCCCTACCCCAGCCGGAATGGCCTCCCTCCAACGTCCGAGCACCCGTTTGCACTGCTCAGGCGAGAGGGCTCCCCGCTCAAGGGTAGTCTGGACCGCGATCATGCCACACCCTATGTCCACCCCCACGGCCGCCGGGATGATGGCGTTCTTGGTGATAAGCACAGAGCCCACGGCGGCTCCAACCCCAAGATGGGCGTCAGGCATAAGCGCGACGTGTCCCTTTACGACTGGCACCCTCGCGGTCATCTTGGCCTGTTCAATGGTGTTTTGGTCGATGAGGGATGCCCAGCTCTTCACCAAGCGCCCACCGCCTGCTTCTATGACCTGCATTGGCCTCTCCTTTTACCTCTCCCCGTTAACAATCGGGGTGGCTAGCATCGTCAGGACGGTCGCGACGGCCACCTCCAGGTCCTCCTCCTTGCTCGTTACCCCCTGGAGGGTCTCGACTGCCTTCTTCTGGACCTTATGCTTGAATCCCCTCTTGCCTGCATCTCGGTAGACCCAACCTTCCTTCACCAGGGTGTTGACATCGGTGCTCCAGGTGCTTTGAGCCCCACCCGAGGTGCTAACATCCACACCCAGGCGCCTGGCGATCTCCTGAATGGTGAGGGGCGCGTCGGCCCCGACCAGCACCGCTAGGATGTGCTTCTGACGCTCTGGCAGAGCCCCCAGGCCTTTGAAAAGCCGCTCCTCGAGCTGGACCCGCAGGCTCTCCTGGATGGCGGGAGCCGGAGCGAGTTGCAAGATGGGCCTGCCCCCACTCCCATCTCGCTCTGGCAACTCCCGCAACACCCTTCTCGCTACATCCTCGACCAGGGCGGCGTGATCTGGGAAGGCCTCACTCACCCCATTCCCGAGATCTTGCTCTAGGGCAAGTAGTACCCTCATAGACGTGCGGAAGTCCTGAAGCGCCCGCCAGAGTCGCACGTCCTTCAGGTTCTCTTTCTCCTGCTGCTTCAAGCGCTCGCCCAACTGGCGTAGTTGCTCCTCTTTCTCACGGAGGTTGTTCTGGGAGGTGTCTAAGACCTCTTTGGTCAGGGCCAACTCTCTTGCCATCCTTGTGTTCTCTTGCTGCAACATCGCGTCCTCCTCCTGCTCGGGTTGTGGGCGCTGGGGGAGAGAAAGGGTCCCCCTCGCAACCTCCCTGGCCTGCTCCGCGTCGAGCCACCCCGGCTGGACATATACCTTCCTACACCAGTCCTCTGCCGCCACGAAGAACACGCCCGGCGGCAGTGTCATCACATCCTCGGGCTTGGGTCGGCCTGACCTCGGAACAGGGAGTTGGTCCAGCACCCTCTCGACCTCGTTCCGCTCCTGCTGACGCCCCAGGAGCCATACCCCGCAGCTCTTGAGGACCGCCTTGTCGACTGAGGCGATGTCCTGACTGTCGATCAGGAGATAGACCCCCACCGCGCCCCCCTGACGGATGACGTGCTGAGCGGCCCACTTGACTGGGTTCCCCCGGGACTGCGGGATGAAGGCCCAGGCCTCCGGGATGACTACCAGGCAGTTGCACCCGTGCTGCCAGATCTCCTCCAGGCAGGACGCAATCACGAGGGCCTGTACCTCTTCACTCAGATGGCCCAGGTCCATGACATTAGGGCCTGGGGATATCTCCAGGGTGGAGGTGAAGGGGTGTGCCTCTATCTGGGGAAGGACTTTCTCGAAGTACGCAGCTAGGTTCGTGAACACGCTCTGGTCAAGGGCCCTGGCCTTCCCACTGTCCCTGGCCCGCACGATGTTGTCATACACTTGCCGAAGGGAACTCGCCCCGCGGGTGGCGTTAATGATCCAGCTCCGCTCGAACTTGAGCCTCTCCCTCATGGCGGCCTCTAGGAGAGACTGCACGTACTCCCAGTCGGTCCGCGTGGCGAGGTAGGGTTGCGCCTGTTGGGCTTTGGGGAAGGCGATCTCCCCCCGCTTGGTGCGGAACGCCAGGGAGGTGAAGCCTTCCGGCAGCCGCGCCATGATTGCCTCGGCCGTTGTGGTCTTCCCAGATAGGCGAGTGACGCCCGTCACGACCTGGTGGTGCAGTGGGATGGAGACCTCCTCTCCTGTTCCCACCTCGTAGCCAAGGAAGATGCGCTGGCTTGTGTCGATGGTCTTGGTTTGCAATTGGTTCCTCAGGGGTTTACTACTGCCACTCGGGCCGAGAGATGGTGAAAGTTTAGACCTATTTTATTGACCTGTCAATGAAAACCAATGATGGGTCATTGACGAGTCGATGAGCCCTTTGCTACTATGAGGCCATGCGGTTCAAGATCACCATTAGCCCGACAAGCGGACAGCTCTACCTCCCCACTTTTCTACGTGAGCAGGGGTTTGAGGGTGAACTTGAAGCGTTGGGTGACTCGGCTACCATTATCGTGCTCCGCAAGGGAGCCACGGCTGAGCAAATCCGGCGCTCCTTACGCCACCTTCAAGAGGAGATGGACGAGGAGACCCAAGAGGAGAAGCCCTGATGGAGATCACCGAGGAGCGCCTCAAGGAGATCATCCGCGAGGTTGTGAGGGAGGTGGTGCGCGAGGAGCTAGCTCGTAGACTCACCCCCACCACTATCCTCGCTCGCGACGCACACCCACTACGGGAACCTAAGCCTTCCCCCGCGCCTGTTCCTGTGATTGGCATACCCTACTCCCCAGGCCCCATCGACCCCAACCAACCACACTGAGGGGAAGGACAGCACCCCTCCCTGTTACCCTACTCTTCCCCAGGCCTCTCACCTCGGACCCTTGGACCTCAGACGCCCCAGTCGACCCACACCCCAAGGCACACAGACCGTAGCTTGTTGACGTGCATGCACTAAAACTCGCAAGAAAGTCTACGATTCGAGGCGTTCAGAACTAGTTGCATGGCACGTCGAAAGTCGTTCTTAGCAGGGGGGTTGTTTTGCCCCTAGATGTCCTGGGCGTTCCAATCTAGCACAGAGAAAAAAGATATCATTTTTAGAGCCTACAGATACGAAAAAGCAAAATGATATCAGATAACACTTTTTTGGCTCACCCCCCAGGGCGACCAGGTCCTGCGACGAATTACCACCAAAACGCCTCCTTCACAAACACGAGCGGTGATAACCTGAAGACCCTCCAAGCTGAGGTCGAGTGTTATCTGATATCATTTCACTTTTTCGTATCTGTGTCGCCGCGAAATGATATCTTTTTCGGGTTATTTTCTCTCGCTTTATCACCGCCGCGTACCTCACCGGGCCTTTTACCCTCTTGACAACCCCCCGTCTCGGCATTACAATCTGCTGGCCTCACAGCCACCCGAGGGGGTCTGGGGGCAACCACTTTGAGAGGGGTGGTACGGAGATGGGTGCTGGGTTGTCCCCTGTCCGCCTTTGCTCTTCTTTGCTTGTCTTCGAGGGCCTCCTCCTTTTTCGCCTTCCTCTTCCCACTGTGCCTTCATCATCTCCTCTTTTAAGAAGCAGCTTTGCCCCCGGGCGTTTCCCCGGGGTAGGAGAGGTGTTCCATGTCTACCAATAACCACAAGAGCAACGGCTATGGTGGGGTCAACGGCAATCACAGCGTCAACGGTACCCACGGCGAGGAAGATCCTCCTTTCATCCCGTTCTCATTCAACGCCTCTCCAGAAGCCCCGGCGTCCCTGGTGCCTATCACCAAGATCCAGGATGAGCACGGGCACTCCCTGATGTATGGGTTCAGGGACAACGAAGGACTGGATGCGGTCCTGGAGGACATGATCAGGAAGTGGCCGTACTTCAAGCGCAAGGCCACGCTTCTCCGGTCCATCGTCCACTGGGGTGTGCACCTTCTGAACTCCGGCCATGAGGTCGGGATGAACACCGAGGCCTTCGTGGATGCCATGGACCAGAGGCTACAGGTGGTGGACTCGATGCAGAGGGCAGAGGAGGCGGTCAAGAAAGCAGAGTCCAGACTCTCCTACCTGCTAGACAGGAGGGAGTTCCTCATGTGCTTCGAGTTTCTCAGGGATCTGGACCGGATGCTGGAGAGCTACAGCCTCCCGAATGGGCTCTACGAGTACCTGTGGAGGACCCTGAGGGAGAGTGTTGGCATATTGAGGGTCATCGGGGTGCTGGAGGAGAGAGGGTTCAACCTTGACCACTTCAAGGGGGTAGAGAGGGAAACAATGGTCGAGGGGCAGGACTAGGAGATCGACAGAGGTGACCCAGGAACTTGCACCGCTTTCACCGGCTATAGCGTCAGAGCTTTCCCTAGCTCTCTCTGCCCTCGCCTCTACGCCGAGGGAGATGGGGCTTCCCTATGACGCCTGGCTCCAGGATCAGAGGGAGATGGTGGAATGGGCTGTCAGGTCTGATAAAAGGTTTGTGATCCTGAACGCTGGACTGGGGCGGGGGAAGTCCCTAGTGGCGGTGGCTCTAGCTCTAGTGCTTCAGGGAAAGCGCGTGGCTATCCTGACCACGACCAAGGCCCTCGAAGACCAGTACGCCCGAGAGTTCGCCGACGCTGGGCTGGTCATTATGAAGGGGAGGAATGAGTTCACCTGCAACCTGGAGCCACCCCTTACCGCGGACGTTGCCCCCTGCGTGGATGGGTTCAAGTGTCCACTCAAGCCAGAGGGGAGCTGCGATTACTTCCGACAGAAGGCCGTGACCACCGCGGCGCGCATCTACATCACCAACATGGCCTACTTCATGAGTGTCTACAACTACTCCGATGGCCTGGGCCCTGTTGACGTGCTGGTAGTGGATGAGGCGGACCTCAGCGAGGGCTGGCTCCTGTGGATGGCCGGCATCAAGATCACCTACGCTACCTTTAAGAGGGTCCTTCCTGATGTTCCTGTGCCGAGGACGAAAAATGTTGGCGTTTGGATGGAGTGGGCAGAGCGGTGGTACAAGACGGCCGCGCTAGTCCATTCTCGGTTGGAGGCCGATATGAAAGAGGCGTCCAACGATGGAAGGGAGGCCAACGTTCCGCGTCAGCTCAGAAACAGGTACAGGCAAGCTGGGGCCGTGCTCAACGTCCTCACACAACTAAGGAAGATCCAGGACGCCTCCAAGTGGGTGGTGGAGGGGGTAGACCAGGCGGAGCACTCTGAGGACCAGAGGACAAGCGTAGAGCTCAAGCCCATCTGGGCGGGTGAGTTTGGTGAGCCGCTGCTCTGGCGCTATGGCAAAGAGAAGGTGGTGCTCATGTCCGGCACCATACCAAACCCCGCGAGATTCACCAAGCTGGTAGGGATACTGGATGGCCAGTGGGAATACAGGGAGTACGGGTGTGTGTTTCCTGTAGAGAACCGTCCCTTCTACTACATCCCTACGGTCAAGGTGCACCACAACATGAGCGCCTCGGACCTGGACGCCCTTGTCTCCAGGGTGGACCACATCATAGGCCAGAGGCTGGACAGAAAGGGCATCATTCACACCGGCTCGTACTGGATGGCGCAGGAGGTCTATGGGAGGTCGATGTGGGGAGGCCAGGAAGGGATCATGGTGCAGCACCGTCCTGGGAAGGTGGAGGATGCCCTGGAGGGGTACCTGAAGGCAGACATTCCAAGGGTGCTGGTGTCGCCGGCTCTCGGTAGGGGCATCTCGCTCTCGGGGTCGGCCTGCTCCTACATCATCCACATCAGGGTGCCCTGGCCCAGCATGGAGACCGAACAGATGAAAGCCAGAATGAAGGAGGACAAAACCTATGCAGCACTTGTAGCAGCAGTCTCCGTCGAGCAGGGGGCGTTCAGGGCTATCAGGAGTCCCACGGACGTGGCGGAGAACTTCATACTGGACGAGGTGTGGAGGTGGTTCCGCGTGGCCTATAGGGACTTCTTCTCTGAAGGATTCCGCACGTCCTGGAAAAAGAGCGCCCTCCTGCCCAAGCCCATAGAGCTTCCAATCGAGCTTCCGATGGTCGCACACACAAATCAGAAGGAGGAAGAGGGAGACTCATGACGACAGCAAGAGGGAGAGAAAAGTTCAAGTTTAGCGCCCACCCAGATGACGCCCTGGAGGGGGGTCTTGCCGACGACTTCGACGGGACGGTCGTCAGCTACAAGTTCCAGGACTGGGCCTACCCGAACACCAACCCACCCATTGAAACCTCCGCCCTGGTCCTGACCATCTCTCAGGATGACCCCCCAGGAGAGGAGATCACACAGCCCTACGGCATCGGTGGGAAGCCCGGGGACTGGGAATACAGCCGTGACGAGCAGGAGCTGTTGTCTGGCCCGAAGGGGGCGTTCGACAAGCGTTCAGGGGCCCACAGGCTCATGGTGGAGATCGTCAATGCAGGGGTAGACCCTGAGGCCATGAAGGATGGCACCCGCTATGACTGGCTGGCCGGGTTCAAGTTCCACTGGAGGCGCAAGGAGCGCGAGGGGGCAACAACCACTGCTGCCGCTCCGGCGGGGGGGGGAAGACAAAGGACCCCATCGGACCTGCTGCCCACCAAGCTGATCTCCTCTCCGAGGGGACAGTCCCGTGGCAGGCAGGCGCCAGCCAGGGCCGGAAGGCCCGCACCTGCTTCGACGAGAGGAACGCCTCCCGCCAGTGCCCCATCCCAAGACGGCATCACCCCCGACCAGATAGAGCTGGTGAAGTCGGTCCTGACAGCCAGGGGAGACACCCCCAAGACCAGGCTCCCGTCCCTCATCATCCAGTGGAAGGAAAACGGCTGGGCCGATGTGGCCAAGCAGCCTGTCAAGACAGCCACGGCCAAACTGACGGTCATAGACGACATGATCGCCAACGGCTTCCTGTTGGAGGAGAAGGGTGTCGTAAGCCTTCCCCCTGATGAAGAGCCCCAAGAGAACTAACAAAAGGGGCCGGTCTTGAGGATAGAGAAAGACAACGAGGCCCTGGTCAGGTTCAGGCGCAGTAGGCCGGACCATGCACAGAAGCGCGAGGGATGGCATGTGTCTGACCTGACCGGGGTGTGTCTCAGGCGGACGATGTTCAGGATGGTCCTGGGGGAGAATCCACCTGGAAAGGGGACTGTTCTGCGGTGGGACCTGGGGCTGGAGTGGGAGGACATGATCAAGCCCATCCCTGATGATGGAACGCCAGGGGTTGTCGTAGGTCCTAGGGACGACGTGGTGGGAACCCTTGATTGGTGGGATCCTGTGGGGGTGCCGGGAGAGGCGAAGCTCACTTGGAAGTCCGCGAACACCCCCCCAGAGGAGTTCTGGTGGTGGCACGTCCAGCACAAGGCCTACATGCACCTCACAGGGACGACCTGGGGCATCCTGGCAGTTCTCTACATCAACGGGCACTATTCTAAGGTGCCAGAGGGGTCTCCCTACGGCCCCATGGAGCCAGTCGCAGAGGTCTATAGGGTCTTCCACACCAAGCAAGAAATAAGAGACAACTGGGCAACCCTCCTCGGCAACAAGGTCACCATAGAGGATGGGCTGGAGAGGAAGACGACACCCCCCGGCGCCATGCTCAAGGGGATATGCGGGGGGTGTCCCTATCAGGATAAGCTCTGGGGCACCGAGGAGCTGGGGAGAAGAGGGATGGGGTTCAAGACCTTCCCCTGTGACGGGTTGGCCAAGGCATTCAGGGATGGCGCCGTGCAAGGCATCACAAGGTAAAAGAGGAGTGAATCATGTCAACGACCGCGAGACGAAGACCACAGAGGGGAGCCGCCCTGGGCGCAGGGGGTAATGGGGTCGTTCCCATACCCCTGACAAGCGACCAGCTTCTAGCAGAGGGAGAAAAGGGCAGGGAGTTCATTATCCTCGCTGGCAAGGATGGGGTGGGGAAGACCTCCGCCCTCATCGCCATTGCCAGGGTGGTGGCGGGTATAGTGGACGACCCCGGGCAGTATGAGAGATGGGTCAACCCCGACGCCCAGTTCTTCATTCTCGACACGGAGAACAAGGTCAGGACCATCTACGCCAAGTTTGGCATCCACGCCCCCCCGAACGTCATCTACTACTACTGTAAGGACATGGACGCGCTGCTGTCCGCCCTTCAGGACGTGTGGGGGAGGAAACAACCGGGGGACTGGGTAGCGGTGGACTCGATGGCGAGAACATGGGAGTTCTCTCAGGACCTAGGCTATGAGGCCCTCACCGGGCTCAACAAGATGGAGTTCCTTGAAAGGCGAAGGGAGCAAGCCTCGTCCCAGGGGAAACGGGTCTCCGGGAGCCCTATTCCGCAGCCAGACAACTACTGGAATATCGTCAAGTCCGCCCACGACCGGCACTTCTTGAACGAGATGGTTGCGGACTCTACGCTGAACGTCCTGATGACCACCATCCTGGTCAGACCACCTAGGGAGACGCCCAACAGACAGGAAAACAAGGACAGGAAGGACTTCCGGCATGAGTTCGGGATAGACATGGGCCTCGGGGGAGCCCCCACCCTCCCCTACCAGCCGGAGACCCTGGTGCTGCTCGATAGGACCAAGGGTAAGGTGGTGTGCACTGTCCTGCGGGACAACCCCTCGGTGTGGGAGGACCCTAGCGTGGTGTTCGGCGTTTCCAGCTTCAAGACCTTCGGGATGGACTTTTATGATACGTGCAGAGTTCCCCCGCTCGAGGGAGAGACAGAAGGATAAAGCATGGAGAGGAACGGACAGGTGGCTACGGCTAGGGAGGGGGTAAGGACGCGGTTCTCTCCCACCACCAAACTGCTGAGATCATGGAAGGGGAAGAAGCTGACAGTGAGGCTCGTGTCCGATGATCATCAGCCTATCCACGCGACACTGTCGGAGTGGGATAGGTTCAACCTGGTAGTGGAGAGTCCTGAGTGGGGAATGGTCCTGCTTCCCAAGCACTCCATCCTCTACGTGATGCTCGACCAGGACCTCGACAACATGCCAGCGGGGAGCCGGGGTACCGCCGCTCAACGGGGGTAGAACGTGTCTACTGGCCCCGTCATTATGTTAGATATCAGGGGTATGAGGGAGAGGGGAAGGGCTATCCTCTCCCTTCTGGGAAAGGCAGCAATCGAGGTTGTCCTGGAGCTAGGGGACATCTCGTTCCTGGGCCTGGATCCGCGAACAGGTGCCCCTATCTCGGTCGGGGCAGAGATCAAGACGCTCAGGGCCCTGTTAGGTGATATCAAGACCGACAGGGTGTCGCAGCAGTTAGAGCGCATGAGGGAGGCCTACGATAGAACGTGGCTTCTGATCGAGGATGGGCCCTACAAAATAGACGAAGACGGACACCTAGCCTTCCCGAGGGGCAGGGACAGGCAGGGGCACGTGGTATGGGAGCCAGGGGGATTTCTTTACTCCTCCCTGGATAACTACCTCACCTCCACCCAAGAACGAGGGACCGGAGTCAAAAGGGCCAACGACGATAGGGAGCTGGTGAGGGCTATTCTTAACCTCTACTCCTGGTACCAGAAACCCCCGGAGGACCATGACCACATGCCGGGGTCGAGGTACCAGTCCTTCTCCTGGAACGGAAAGGTAAGTTTGAGGCGTAAGGTCGCGGCCCAGGTACCGGGGGTGGGGGAGGTCAGGAGCAGGGCCTTAGAAGGGGTGTTCGCTACGACCAGGGACTTCATCAATGCGACGGTGGAGGAGCTGGTGGAGGCGGAGGGAATAGGTCAGGTGCTGGCGAAGAGGATCGTGGAAAGGATAGGGAGCGAATGAGCACGTCTAAGGCTATCGGGGTTGTTGGCCTGCTCGACGACAGGGAGATACGCCGGCTGGCCACAGAAGAGGCAATGATTCATCCCTACAACAGCAAAAGCGGAAACAGCTATGGGTATGATTTGACGCTCGCGGATGAGTTCCTAGTTCCTCGTCTCGATACCGAGCAGCAGGTGGTAGACCCCTTCAACCCCCCGGAGTTCTCACAGGTCAGGTGCGAGTCCTTCATCATCGTACCGCCAGGGTCTTTTGTGCTGGGGAGATCTGTGGAGTGGGTAAAGATGCCGAGAGACGTTATGGGGATATGTCTCGGTAGGTCTACCTATGCCCGCGCTGCCGTTATTACCAACGTGACTCCCCTTGAGCCGGGATGGGAGGGGCGCGTCACTATGGAGATCACCAACTCCGGCAGGCTACCCGTGAAGGTGCATGTGGGGAGGGGGATCGTCCAGGTGGTGTTCTTCCGCGGTGAGCGGCCCCCCATGCTGGACTACGTGCAGGGAGGCGGGAGATACCACATGCAGGAGGGTGTGCAACAGGGGAGGCCTGAGTAGGTACGCCCTTACGCGTGCTCCGAGTACAGGAAGGAGTGCTGCCTAGATGAACGTCATCCATGCTCCTGACCCCTTCTACTTCTGGGATAGCCCTGGTCCCTTTCTGTTTCTAGCTGGCAGCATCGAGATGGGTACCGCTGAGGACTGGCAGTCACGCCTCATATCCGTGCTCTCTCCCTGTAAGGGCACGGTGCTCAATCCAAGAAGGCCAGACTGGGATAGCTCCTGGAAGCAGGAGATCAATGACCCAAGGTTTTACCAGCAGGTAGAGTGGGAGCTAGCGGCTCAGGAGGAGGCAGACCTGATTGCCTGTTACTTTTCCCCCGGTACACAGTCTCCTATCACCCTGCTGGAGCTGGGGCTGTTCCACCCCAAGATGGTGGTGTGCTGCCCGCCGGGTTTCTGGAGAAAAGGGAACGTAGACATCGTCTGTAGGCACTACGGAGTCCCAATGGTAGACTCTCTGGAGGATCTAGGAGAGCGGCTACAGCTATGGACACAGCAATATTCACCAACCCGATAAGGGAAAAGGGGGTTCTTTCATGCTGACTAGCCCAACCCTGACTGACAACGCCCTCACCATCCTCAAAGAGCGGTATCTCCGCCCTGGAGAGACCCCCGCCGATCTCTTCCGGCGTGTCGCCCACCACGTCGCTCAGGCCGAAAAGCCAGATGAGCGAGAACAGTGGGAGGAGAGGTTCTACGAGCTGATGGCAACACTCAGGTTCCTCCCTAACTCTCCCACGCTGGTCAATGCAGGGACGGGTGGAGGGTGTCTGTCCGCGTGCTTCGTCATCAGCCCCGAGGACTCGATGGAGAGCATCATGCAGGTGGCCCACGACGCCGCCCTGGTGGAGAAGTGGGGCGGTGGGATTGGGTTCGGGCTGTCCAAACTGAGACCTAAGGGTAGCCCCATCGCTACCGTCCAGGGGCAGGCCTGCGGACCTGTGGCGGTGCTGAAGCTCTACTCCCAGGTAGGCGTGACCCTGACCCAGGGAGCGTTCAGGCTGGGGGCCCACATGGCCATGATGGAGGTGAGTCACCCCGATATCCTTGATTTCATCCATTGCAAGGATGATGGGGTGTCTGCCCAGAACTTCAACATCTCCGTCCAGGTGACGGACGAGTTCATGCGAGCAGTGGAGGGAGACCTACCCTGGGAGCTGAAGGACCCCAGGGACGGGAAGGTGGTGAGGACGGTCAAGGCTAGAGGGCTCTGGATGGAGCTCTGCACCTCCGCATGGGCGAAGGGAGATCCAGGCGTGGCCTTCATGGATAGGGTATGGGAAACGGCCCCCAATCCTGGGCTGGGGAAGATCAACTCGTCGAACCCTTGCTCGGAGGTTTTCCTTGAGGAGTACGGGAGCTGTTTGGTGGGAAGTACACGCGTGCTCACGGATCTAGGATGGAGGAGGCTCGATGATCTGAACAAGGAGAGAACCGTATCCCTGGTAGTACCTTCGGAGACGGGTTTCTCTTGGCAGTATGTGCCAGGTATCGTGTTCTCCCAGGGAATAAAACCCATCTATGAACTAGAGTTACAGTCCGGACTGCGCATCAGAGGTACACGCGACCACCGTATCCGGACCCCAAGTGGTTGGGTAGAACTCGGTGATTTGAACAAGGGCCAGGAGGTAATCACTCCTTGCGTACAGACCAGCGCACCTGTATATGGGAATCATAAGAGAGATGAGATGCTCGGCTGGTTCCTTGGGGATGGCTGGCTACGCCCGTCAGAAGCAGGGATCTGCTTTGCTCCAGGGGATGGAGAAGCTGAGAGAGAGCTGCTGCCGGAATGGGAGTCCCTAGCCGAGAGGCCAGTCTCCGTTCGTGTGGACAAAAGAACGGGGGTGCGGTCCGCCAGTCTTTACCGTAAATCGGATCTCGGCAGATTCCTGGAGCTTGGATTCAAGATAGCTAGAGGACCAGAGAAGTCCTTGCCTGATTACATCTTCACGGCAACCCCCTCCGCCAAGGTAGCATTCTTGCGTGGGCTCTTCTCGGCGGACGGGGGTGTGACAGAACGAAAGAAGGGGAGTTCCGGCGGTTTTGTACATCTAGCTACATCTGCTCCAGGCGTAGCGGAGGATGTACAGCTTCTCCTTCGTGAATTCGGTATCTCATCCTCTGTCTACTGGACACACTTTGTGACTACAGCGCGCAATCCGCAAGCCAGGGTAGTCATCACTGGCTACAGTGCTAGGCGCTTTGACGAGATCATAGGCTTTGCCCTGGAGAGGAAGCGCAGGCAGCTTTCGGAAATATGGGCAGAGCGCCGCCGCTTGGTAACAGTCTTCGAGGATCGCCCTGTTCAACAACGTGGCGTCAACCTCACGCGCGTGAAATCCGTCAAGGCTTTGGGGGTAGAAGAAGAGGTATTTGACGTGGCTCTCCCTGTTGGACATCAGTTTCTTGCTAATGGCATCCTGGTCCATAACTGTAACTTAGGCTCCATCGACCTGGGGAAGTACGTGGTCTACCAGGGTGAGAGGAGTCTACCTGTGGACTGGTTCTCTCTGGAAAGGGATGTGAGGCTAGCGGTGCGGTTCCTGGACGACGTGGTGGAGGTCAACACCTTCCCACTCCCGCGTCTCAGGGAGGTGAACCTTCTCACCAGGAGGATAGGGCTCGGGGTCATGGGTTGGGCCGACATGCTGGTGAAGGCGGGGGTTCCCTATGACTCCGAGGAAGCGATGCACATGGCGGAGCTGCTGTCAGAAAGAATGACTACTTGGGCGTGGTCGGAGTCAACACATCTGGCCAAGGAGAAGGGGCCCTTCGGTGCCTGGGAGCAGTCCAGGAGTGCCATAGTAGGAAACCTCCCCACCAGGAACTCGGATGTGACCTGCATCGCACCCACAGGGACTATCTCCAGGATCGCCGATTGCTCCAGTGGGATAGAGCCGTACTTCGCCCTGGTGTGGAGGAGCAACGTCCTGTGGAAGGAAGGAGGAGCGGGGGCGAAGTTACTCGACTGCCCTGCGCCTCTCCGAGATGCCATGGAGGACTCCGGTACGCCACAACCGGAAGATGTCCTGAGAAGACTGCTTGAGCACCCTGAGTCAGCCAGGACAGTGCTGTCAGGAGAACTTGACTTCGATGCCAGCCTGTTCAGGACAGCGATGGAGATCAGCCCCTTGTCCCACGTCCGGATGCAGTCGGCCTGGCAGAAGTACATGACGAATGGCATCTCCAAGACCGTGAACCTGCCTAATAGCGCCACTATAAGAGGAGTCAGCGAGGTCTACTTCGAGGCATGGAGGAGCGGGTGCAAGTCCATCACGGTGTACAGGGATGGGTCTAAGGCCCAGCAGGTCCTGGAGACAGGCCCGGAGAAGAGCGAAGCGAAACATGTTGCTACCGATGACGCTCCCAGCACCAACGGACAATCGAGAAAGGGAGCCCCCACCAGGCCGAGGCCGGCGGTCATGCAGGGAGTCACGGAGCGCGTGAGGACCGGCCACGGGAACACCTATGTCACGGTCAACCTTGATGAG
>ERZ1292644.328-Hain-H14-01um-R2-328-length-34908-cov-12_pt2 | contig 20993 bp, 30 predicted proteins | sample MGYA00564402_ERZ1292644 | MGnify/ENA primary metagenome ERZ1292644 (study PRJEB36523, sample SAMEA6512644) | groundwater metagenome | collected 2019-01-09 | study: AquaDiva: Metagenomics assemblies of 32 groundwater samples
AGACGAAGCTGCGGCAACAGAAAAAAAGAAGGCAGAAGACGAAGCTGCGGCAACAGAAAAAAAGAAGGCAGAAGACGAAGCTGCGGCAACAAACACAGAATTAGAGCCGAAAAATAAATCCGGCTTCTATGGGCGCTTATTTGGCAGGTGAGAATTGAAAAAGCCGAAAACCGAAACCGATGCCGCCAGCTTTGGGGCTGATAATGACGTTTATCAGTTTGCAAAATATTTATACAAGAGCATGAGGCGTTTTGGAATAAAACGGGTTGGTAGCAAGTTGAATGAACTTTATACCGTTAAAGACAAGAATATTCCAACTTTAATAAAAAACAGGATTTTTGATGAAATAACAATATCCTATGGAATGTCGCTTAAAAAGGTACTAATGTCAAAGGAAAGGGGTAATGTTACACAGGCAAAGGTTATGACTATGATATTGCTTTTGCGCCACATGAACACATCAAGGGCAAATATTGCATCGTTATTTGGGTTACATGTAAGAGCAATAAGCCATAGGTTAAATTCATTTAATAGGGTAGTGGGCAACAGTAATTACATGGATAGATATAGTAAAATGTTTTTTGAAAACGATTTTATGGAAAAGTTAGAAAAAATAGATAAAAATATTAATGAGTTCAAAGAAAAATTAAATGGGTAACTATATACATCGCGGGACAAAATAATTATTTTAAATAAAAATTGTATAATTCAATTTTAAATGCTATATTTGCAATGTCAAATAATGTAATATAATGAATAATTCACATCATTTAGTTAGCGAAACAACCGAATTACAATTAAATAATAAGTTTCTGCGACTTGCTATTTACAAGGTATTTAATGGTAAATGTTTTTATACTGGCAGGTCGGTTTCTTTTGCAAATATGCACATTGACCATATCGTACCTAAAAGCAAAGGAGGCGAAAACAATATAAATAATTATGTTTTATCGTGTCAAGATATTAATTTAATGAAAAACGGGCATTTTATCCATAAAGATTTGGTTGCTATCGCTGTTCAAACAAACATTTCTTTATTTGCCCCAAATGTTGTTAATGTTTACAACGATTTAATAATGAATGAAAACATTTTAATTGAGGGTTATGTTGAATTGAATTTTTTTTTACATAAACATAAACTACAAAATGACGCTACTTTTAGGCAAAAATGTTATACAAAACTTATACCTATTAAAATGAAAAAAGAAGGGCAGAGAAGAAACAAGTTGTTTTACAAAGAATTGGAACTAAGCAGATTATTTAAAAACTATAAAAATTCAGAGAAGGTTATTTCCGGTGCGTCCGTGAAGCTGCCGGCAATGGTCGGAGCGTTGAAGCGGAAATATAAAACGAGCGGAATTGTTCACTCAAGTATATAGTTACCATTAAATGGAAGAAATTAAGCGCAAACGAGGTCGCCCAACAAAGGGGGGCAATGAAAAACAATCAGATATGGAAGCAGTAGCACCTGAACAGAAATTGCTTGAAACGACTACCCAACCAGTGGCAACCACTGATTTTGTGCCTACGCAGGACGAATCTACGGATGGGGAAAAAAATCTATTCGCAAATTCCCCCCCGTCCGATATTTTTTCAGACGAAATGCCCAAAGAAGAAATCCGCCCATTAGACGGCAAGGTGGATGAAAAGTCATACGCTAATATTCCTGATGAAACACCACACCCTTCTAATAAACAGGATGCAAGTAAGGAATTTGTCCCTTCGCCACCGGAAGCAATGCCGGACAAAGTTAATGTGCCGGAATCCACAACATCACCGGAGGAAATAAAAAATAAGGCGGAACAGACAGCCGAAGCCATAATAGATGGTTATGAGACAATATTTACATTGGGCGGGCATATTGCAAAAGTTAATATGAATGTTATCAATGAACTTCATTTGAAAAACACGATAGATTTGAATGAGAGATTTGAATTTGGTGGGAAAGAGGTTAATAGCACAGAACTTTTTACTACTTTCAATAGCACTATTGATGAAAACACCATAGTAAGCGAGGAATTTAAGGATAAAGCGCGACCACCATTAAAGCGGCTTCTTGAAAAACATAATGTATTAATGAGTGATGGAATGTACCTCTTGCAGCTAACGGCGAGAGACGCCGTTCCAAAACTTTCAGTTTTATGGGGATTACACACTGCCATTAATAATACTCTCAATACATTAAAGGAGATGCAGGCAGAAAAATTAAAAAAAGAAACACAACAATCAGGCACAACACAAATCAACGATAAATCTAAACGTGGTGATAATGGTGGTTTCATTCAGCAGACAGAGGACGCATTAGAAGGTGGAAGAGAATGGAGTGAGAAAAGTTAATTTTTATACATTTTTTTTGGGTTTAAAACCCCTACCCTTTAGGGTAGTTTTGTTATTCCAAATATTATCCCTATCTTTGCCTCGCTGTTCGGGAGGAACAGTTATACTCCGAGTTACGGAGTGAATGCCTGTGGAGACACGAAGTTTCAGGACGTGAGTTCGGTGAGTGTCTGTGAAGCAGGAATAAGACAACAGATTGCCAACGTGCAAGTTTGTATAGGTTCTTAATAACGGAGCATAGTTACAAATACTAAACCAGGAGAAAGTTCGCATAACTTTGGAACAGCAATAGATGTAGTTCCTATTGTGAATGGAAGTGCTGATTGGAATACCGATTGGAATAAAATTGCAACCATAGGAAAATCAGTTGGATTTGCTTGGGGAGGCGACTGGACTTCGTTTAAAGACAAACCCCACTTTGAAATGAAATTAGCCGTAATATCTCAAAAACAATTCTTTTGTTTTAGCCAAAAGTGCAGTTTCGTAGGTATTGATGCGCTTTCCCCTATTATCAACCTTTGCCAACAATGCCCTCAGAACTCTTGAATTTTCTGAAATATATTCTTGGATAGCAACGGAAAACATTCGCGGTGAAAATTTGCCTCTTATTTTTTTTATTTCCCTATAAATATATACACAAAAATATCTATTACCATTGGTAAATTGTTCATTAACTAACTTTTCAGCTATCATAAATATTTCCGTTTCACCCTTTAGTTTATCTCTTGAATTTTCTATCGGTTCTAATTGATAATGATACCTTACGACTTTAACATTCTGTAACATTTTAACACCTATACGCCCTACGGATTGTAAATGTAAGGTAAGGTCGCAATTTCTGTGTCGTACATTACATAAAGCACCTGTAATGGCATCAGGTAAATTATCGCCAAAAATTTTATTAAGGTCTTCAGCAATTATTGAACCTCCGCGAAATTCATTAAGTACCTTAATAAGTAGGTTTTCTGTGTCTATATCACTCATTGGAACACCTTTTTTAGAACAGGGGGATATTCTTCTTACATCGGGCTTTGGGTGATTTCCGTACCGGATAATGTCATTATGTCCTATCTGGGGTATTTTATGAATTGTACCATCAATTTCACATTCTTTATATTCCCCAATGTTAGTTTCAAAAATCAAGCATTTATTTTTATGCTTTGCCTTATATGCTTGGTATAATGCTTGGTTCAGCGACAAAAAACTTTTTCCGATACCCTGCATACCGGTAGCTATCAATAATATACGTCCTCTGGTCATCTGCTATTGCCGTTCACGAATTCTTTCGCACCTATCCCTTTTAACACAGAAAATAATGGAATGGAGTTGTATTTATGTTATTAAAAATAACACTTATATCCAACCTTTTTTTTGATATTACTATTTACGTGAGTGAACCACAAACAACATCATTAGCCCAGCACCAACAGCGATGCCGCCCATGAAAATCAACAACACTGTTTTGCGTTTGTGAAAACATTTTTAATTTCCTCTTCCATTGTTCATTGTTTTTAATTATTCCCAATAACCTGCTTTTACAAAAATTCGCACCTATTAACACAGAAATTTAACGTTTTTACTTACTAAAAGGATATGTAAATGCCTTCTTTTATCATTTATTCGCGTAAATCAACGCCAGTACTCCAACGAAAGCCATTAACCCAATGGCAATCCCAGCCATGGAACGCCTTCTTACATCTTTAATTTGCTTTTCTATTCTTTCTATTTTTTGTTCTGTCGTTTCCATAATCTTTTATTTTTAGTTCATGTAATTAACTTTTTCAAATGAATTTCCCTTTTTAACAAGACAAATGATGTTATTTTCTTCCGCATATTTTAAAGCATTTTCAATAAATCCATTAGCAGAAACAAAATAATGGTATTGAATTTTATACTCCTTATCCCCACTTGCTATGTAATCTTTAAGTTCCCTCAAACTTTTATCAATCATATTAATATTAGCTTTTCCTTTTAAATTTTTACATTCAACTAAAGCATTTTCTTTCCAAAAAATATTGCTGAATATCATAAAAACAACTCCAGATAAACAGATGATAATAAAAACAACATCCCAACCTTCATCACCTTCCTCGCTTTCACTTAATAATGACATTAGTGCGAAAAAAGCACCGAAAATTAAAGTGATTAATGATGCTTTACGAAACTTCTTGCCTCTTTCATCTACTCGTTCCGCAATAATATCTACGGCGGCCCCCTTTCTATTTGATTTCCCCAAAAGATGCACTCCAACTCTCATTTTATTCCAACCTAACTTTTCTTTCATAAATTTTGCAAATTCTTCTTCTAATTCTCTGCCTTTGCCGACTGATACTTCTTCAGTTATTTCAGTTTGTTCGGATCCATTTTTAGTTTCCATAGCCGTTTTAACAGAAAAATAAACGGCAAAGTTACTTTTTTTTCTTTTTACTTCATTTTTTCTTAACTTTATTTTTCACTAATAGAACGGGAACACGTTTAACCACCTTTCGTTTATCCCGTACTTTTTTCTTCTTATTTCGGTACGCAAGGAAGCGAGGATATTTTTTCGGTTTGTAATTGACCTCGCATTTTTCATCCGTTACGGCGTTTTCAATGGTTTCTCCAAATGCCTCTTTCTTACCTTGCTTGTCCCTTCGGTTGTACTTATAAGCGGCTTCGGCTAAATAGAAGGGTAGGTATTTCTTTGAAAGCACATGATATTGTCCCCTAATCCCGTTCTTTATGATGCTCCATACTCCCTCAATGGTGTTGGTATGAATAGCATCCTTTATGCCCTCCAGGTGCTTTACATACTCTTTTTTACTGTGATTTACTGTATAATGCTGTATCACCTTGTCAAACGCCTTATAACTCTTAAAATCGTCTGTCATTACTGTTGCCTCTTTGGTATTTACATACCTTTTCAGTAGTTTAAGCATATCATCCCCCGTCAAACTATCTTGTATCTTCAAAGATACCCTACCCTTTTCGCCTCTTTCTACTGCTCCCACTACTTTTACCTTATTTTCAGTCCCTCTGCCTTTGTTAAACTTTCGCCTATCCACCTTCCATTCATCTGTTTTCATTTCCTGATAACCTAAGTTTGCCACATTATCGGGAGGTTCTCTGTGGCGGGGCTTTCCACCAAAATAACTTTCGTCAATTTCCACAATGCCCTCCAGCATATCGGCTTGGTCTAACATAGCGCACCGTACCCGCATAGCCGAAAACCATGCCGTTTTATATGTTATTCCCAAGTCCCTATGCAAGTTCATTGCTGATATGCCTTTCCTTGCATTTAGCATAAGGGCTATCAAAGCAAACCATTTTTGCAGGGACAACTTACTTGCTTCAAAAATTGTCCCTCGTAGTACGGTAAAATCCCTGTTGCAGCTATTACAATGATAGCTTGGCGTTTTATATGCACGATAAGTATGTGGCTTTTTGAATTTACGCCTCGTACCCCTTACGGTTACATTGTCAGCCCAGCAATGCGGACATATAGGTTTTGCGCCCCAGCGTACATCTTCTAAATGCCGCACACATTTTATATGCGTATTGTATTTCTCTTGTAACTCAAAAATATTCATATTTTCTGATTAAGTGGAGCATACGGGAATTGAACCCATCTTTGCTAATGTCAGTTAAGCCGTAGAGCCAATACTACTAATGCCCCAACAAAAATTATAAAATGTAAATGTGAGGACATATACTTTTAAAATAACATTTGTACCTACTGTATTTTTTTCTGTTTTATCAGTAGTGTAAAAATGCCGTACTTTTACAGCAGTGTAAAAAAATAATATTTATCAGTAGTGAAAAAAAGTGTATATTTGCACTTGTCAGTTAAGCACTAATGACCGAAGCCCGTAGCTTATTTAGCTGCGGGCTTCTTTTTTAGTAGTCCTTTTAACGCACTTCGGGTGGCTTGAAAAATTAGTGGATTAGTTAATCGTTTGCGGGCATCAACCAATGAAAATCCAAAGCATATAGTAATGTAACCAGCCAAAACTGCCTTTTGATAAAGGGTTAGTTCAAAAGTATGATGCCTATTGGGAGCAGAAAATAACCCTCCTTTATATTTATGACAAGCGAGTACAATTATTGGCTTCGGCGAGAGCAAAAAAAAGGGGGTTAAATGGCATCTAAGCAAATGCCTAACTATTTTTTTTTATACTAATAGGGATAGGTGCGCAGAAATTTATTGCTTACTACCGCGATATTCATATACGAAAGTATTAATCAGCTTAAAAAAATAAATAGTTAATATAACAACGCAAATTATACTTGAATAAGAAATTATACTGTTTATGCTTATCAGCCATAAAATAAACACAATCGGCACAAATATTATTTTGGGATAAAGTTCTCTTTTTAATTCGTTATCAAGATACAACCAAACATTAAAACCCAACCTTTTTTTAAGTATTTTATTCATTATTATTTTAGTTTTTCTAAAATCTAATATGTCTATTTTCCCTTCATAAAACAAAAAAAATGACGGGATAATAATTTTCTCCATAGTGTATGCAAAAAAAAATATTCCTATAAAAACCAACATTGAAAACATTGCTCTCCATGTGAGGCAAAATTGCAAACATTTATTCCATTCATAATAAACGTCATAATTTCCAAAATTCAATTTGTATAAGTTGTTTGTTATGATAAAAATAGGTGTTATAAATAAAATAGTTTTCATTGCCTTTACAAAAAGATTCCTGTTTTATGCCTCTAAATTCTCTTTCATATCTTTGAGTTTTAATTTATCTCAAAGATATTGCTTTTCAATTAATCAATAATTACGAATTATATTCATGTTTTCTGTGTTAAAAGGGATAGGTGCGAATTGTATTAATAACTCTTTCCAGATTTTTAAACCCAAACCTGTCCCTCACGTTTAAGTTACCAGCCGCAGCAATTTTGTTTCGTTCAGCATCATGTTTTAAATAATAATCTATGAGGGTTTTCATCTCCTCATAGGTGTCAAAAAACCTTAAATGCTGACCGTCTATAAAATCCTTCTCTGCATCAGGATAATGCTTACACAGGCAAAAAGTACCTGATGCCATGATATGAAAAGGTCTGTCGCTGACATATCTCTTTAATTCAATCTGTGAACAGTCAATGCCTATTTTGGCCTGGTTGTAAATATCATTCATTCCCGATCTACTGATATAATTTCCGAAATTCCAACCATTCCCGAATACTTGAAAGTTATTGCCATAATTAATATGCAGAAATTCCACCATTCTATTACGATAACCAGACATTGGAAAATTATCTGATTTACTCCCTGCGAACACAATATCACGTGTTTTGGCATAATTTAATGGTGTGTATTTAGTTTCGTCAAAGATATTAAAAAAATAACTGTTATATCCACGTTTAATGGTCTCGTTCACGTAGTCATCATTAGCATAACATAGAATAGCATGTGGCATAAGGGGTGGATACCATTCAGGCATATTTTTAGCCGCCTCGCTTGTCCACATAATAAATACATCTGTTAGATTGCTTAATGCCTTAATGCTATCCAACGTAACCGATCCTACATCGTTTAATTGCATAAAAATCACGTCTGGGGTTAATTCAATCACTGATTTTACAAGACGCTTATTGAAGCCATCCGTTCCATAGTCCCTTACCATTTGAGCATATAATATTTCGTGGTATTCAGGAACAAACTGACGGAAAGCAGCATGAAAGCCGTTTTCGCTGTTGCCCATTGAAATATTGAGAAGGGATTTGTAGCTGGTGGCAGGGCTGTCAGTACCGCCCATCTTTGCTTTTTTTGCAATCTTGAATGTAGGACACAATCCATAATGCCACTACGAGCCATCCCATGACAAAAAACATCAACATAGCCACGCTTTGATGTACCCTAAACAATCCAGGATGAAAGGCATACACACTTTCCTCTGATTTTAAAAAGAGAAAAACGCCAATACACCCTGTAATAAGAAAAATTGATGCGAGTAAATCAGTAATCATTCCGTCCTGACATACTCCCACTGCTAAAGCAGGGGGGTTCTTTGCTCAATGTATGTTCTATTGAACTGCATTAGCGAGCAAGGGCTTTGTCCGAAGCCCATATTTTTTAATATTTATGCTTATCTGTCCCATGTTTTTTCAAAGAATTATAAAGCAATATTTGTGCTTTACAATTTAATTTGGAATATACCATAAGTTGATTATGGCGGCAAATATACGAATTAATTTAATAGATACAGAAAACATTTTTATTGAAATTATTTTTCAATCTTTCGTCCACTATTGTATATAGTTGCCTTAAAATTAAAAGGTTAATAATTAGTACATTACAGTCGCTTTTTCGCACAATAGGTGCGGGTATCTGCAAGTTATAAAACAGTTTGCTATTCATCTGGTCTAAATTTTTCATATTCATAACAATCTTGGCATATCATTGGTTCTTTCTCTCTACAATTACCGCAAACCGATTTTATAACATCGGGTTGCTGCAAGTTTTTTGCTTCCACCTCTGCTTTTAATTCGTCCCAAAATTTTAACCAATCTTCATTTAATTGGTTTCTTATCGTCATCCAGTCAAGGAACATATCCATTAGCTTTTGATTATCGAGTTTTGATACTTCTTCGATAATATCATTTTCTAATTTATTCCATTTAACTTTGAGTTCTTTATTTTCTTCTTGTGTCATATAGTAAGTTTTGATTATTGTTCCGCAAAAAACCTGACAGCAACCCGTATCTCGTTAGCAACAATTATTGCTTATCATCAAAGTAACTATTTAAACCAGTTGAAAAACCGCCATCATCCCATGATTTTATTTTATCCATATAACTGTTGCTAACAAGGGGTTTATGAAATTTTTTACCCTTGCTTTCCTCCCTGTATTTAGCATATTCTTCCATTGCTTCTACCACATCATTTGTCGTTAGTGTTCCTTTGGGCGCTTCACATATCCAAAGTCGTTTTAAATATTCTCTTGCTGTTTCTATTTTCATATTTTCGTTATTTAATCGGTTAAAAAACTATCATAAACCCCCGGTGCGTTATAAAACAGTGCTACCTTGTCGCTCCGAATGAACATTTGTGGGAGTAAATTTTTAAAAAGAAAAAAGCCCACGCACATCAAATTTTTCAAATTTGTAAAAGGTTAAGAACGAAAGTTCGGATTAAAAACAGTTTTTGCTTGTCCAGTTCTCACGCAATCGGTATAGTTTTCTTTACAATATTCAGTTTCGTTTTTTCGTGCTTCAATTTCCATAGGCATTTTATCATATCCGTATTGCTTCATTTCTTTTGCATATTTCGAATAATAATTTATCAATCCGTTTTCTTGGTATTGTTTCCAATGCACAAGTTCGTGTTCTATCAATGCGTGATTATCTTTTTCGCTCTCTTTAATGTAAATTCCGAATGGCGGAATAGTCCGAGCATTGTAATCTTTTACAAGTGATTTTCTTAAAAATATTGGTGGATTAGTTCTCCGCCTTTGTATTGCATTATAGATTATTGCACCTGCTACAAGTGAACCTATAATTCCTAATATATGTTGTGTTTTCATAGTTACAAAATTACAAAAAAAAATCCCTCCCTTTTTTTTCTTTTTAAAAATCTACCGTGTTCCAAATTAACATTCTGCTAAATTACCGCACCGATTTTATAACATAGTGTTTAATGCAAATTTTATTGGCAACGAACATTCTGCTAAACTTGAAACTTTGTGCAATGCCAATAAAATCAGCATAAACACTCGGTCGTTAGTTACAATTTTTGCCCTAACATTTGTGCTAATCTTACAGTTCTTCTCACTCAAATCTCAAAAATCCTTTTTCTGGCATCCTAAACTTACCCGCTACCTCAAAGGCGTGCATATACTCACCGTCCTTTATAATTTTATATGATAGCCCATACTCGGTCAATTTAGTAGTAACTTGATGTAACCTCTTCATTTCTCCCTGTGTACAAAAAAAATAAACGTCATCGTAAATGGATTTATCATAGGCATCCTTTGGTTTATCTGCAAGAATTTCCTGCGCTTGTTGTTTGGTTGGTGCATATTTTGGTGGAATATATGGGAATGTATTTTTCTCTATTTTCTCCGAAATTGCTTTTTTTAACTGCTCAATATCGCTGATGCCCGTCAAATCAATTCCAAGTTTTGAGGCAAAATAAAGCATGTTTTTATTTGCTCCGGTAATTGAAATCACCTTTCCTTCTTTAGTTTTTTGCAGTACAGATGCTGGTTTTATTTTAGTAATGGATTCGGCGCTTAAATTCTTATCAAGTAATTTAAGAATTTCATCGGCGGCTACATCGGCATCTTGAACAGCCCCGCCATCACATTCTCCCCAACAAATCCTTTCAATTATTTCAACAACATCTTCCTTTTTCATTTTTTTTTTTTGCAAATATAGTAATTTTCAGTTGCATCTTCCTTTCAAATAAGGAACTACATTCGCAATATCAAAATTTTTACGTTTAATTCGCCAAAGAAAGCCCTATCACTTGGGTCTTCAGACGAGGGATGAATTTGGCTTTTATTTATTTTTTTGGTCTGCAATATATTTTTTAATTGTTGCCTCTGAAATATGTCCGATACTTTCGCAAAAATAACTTCGTGTCCAAAGAGTAGGCAATTTGCTTTTAAGTTCGGAAAATTCCTTTCGGAGTTCGTGAGAAGTAAATCCTTTAAATTGAGAAACAAGGTATTGCGGGCTATGCACAGGTCTTGCCTTAACAAAAATATGAATGTGGTCAGGCATAACTTCCATCTGTCCAATTTCAACATTAATATCTTTTGCCTTTTGAATAATAAGTTCTTTGAGCCGTGTTTCAATTTGTCCGATAAGGACTTTCCTGCGATATTTAGGACACCATATAAGGTGGTAGTTAGTGTTAAATACACAAGTATTGCTTTGTTTCCATCTATCCATAAAAAATATTTTTTCGCAAATATACGATTATTAATTAAATAATAGTATCTTTGTGCCATGAAAATAACAACATATACATATAAGTTAAGACCTACAAAAGCGCAGACATTGGTATATTTAATTATAATGTAGCAATGGAAATTAAGCAAATTACATACAAAACAACTGGTAAAGGCATTGGCAAATATGCTTTGATGAAACAATTAACGGATGCTAAAAAAGAAATTGATTGGCTTAATACACATTCACAAGTGTTGCAGAATGTTTTAGACCGATTAGATAGGTCATACGAAAACTTTTTTAAGAAGCGAGCAAAATATCCACGCTTTGCTAAAAAACATAAATATAATTCTTTCACTATACCCGCTGTTATAAGCTGGGCGGTGTTAGAAGTAGAAACTTAATTAATAACAATAAATAAATAATACAACATGAAAAAGAAGATTTACGATTGGCTATTCAAATTAGCAAAAAAAGTTATCGCAATTAATATTGTGAAACACGGAACACAATTAACACCACAATACTTAATTGAGCGTGGGTGGGTAGAACAAGATGGCTACTACATTGAGCCAAACATTAAGGACAGAGATAGAATAAGTATATCGTTTGAAAGCCATTACTACCGTGTGTGGCATAGTGAGAAAAGAACTTTTTTTGCTTTGGAAAGCACTGTTGAATGGTTTGAGTTGTATTATTTATTGGCTCATGGTGACAACGGACGCTATAAGTTAGCAGGAATTTAGCCTTGCTTATAATTGCAGATACCCGCCACTATTGTGCGAAAACACAACTGTAATGTACTAATTATTAACCTTTTAATTTTAAGGCAAAACGATATGACAAAAAAAGAATGGCGTAACATTTGGAAGGACCAAAGGGTTACAATGACGCTATGCGACAAAGTGTATAAAGGAACGGTTATCCGTGTTAATTCAAACTTCTCACAATTTTATCCATTGTTCAGGAATTAAATCTTCGGTGTCTTTTGGACCCTCTTTGCCAAACCAAGTAACAGGAGCAACAACTATTTTTTTAGGATTTTGGTTTAACCAAGCCCCCCACCAAGAAAAACTGCTGTTTGCTATAATTTGGTGTTCGCAATTTTGCATCAACTCCATATCTTTCAATGCTGTATTGCCTTCGGAATATTCAAAATCACATAGCGGAAAATTATCTTTGTTTAAATTGCTACGCCCCCAATCCATAGCATCAGAAAAAACTATGAATTTTTGATACCCGTAATCAAGAAAATGCTCTATTGCCGCTGTGTAATATTTCATGGTTAAAACGGGATGGTACTCTGGAGTTAAAAGATAATCGCTCCTGCGGACATGAATAGACACAATGCCATGATTTATTTCGTAGGGAATATTGAACGCCTTTACAATTTCTTCGCGGCAATGGTCAAAATATTTATATGACTGAAAAAAACCATTGAGACAAATTCCGTCCTGATAGGGAATGTCCGTGTAGGTAAAAGCCGGCTCATTGTATATGGATTTTATTTCATCAGGCATTAATATTGGGAAATGCTTGAATATTGCCTTTCGGTTCGGATCAATGGAGTTTTGCGGAATTTTATAGTCAGTGTTATTTATTGTCGCCAGCCCTATTGTAGCTGCGATAATAAATAGTTGGTTGCCAATGCCGCCCTGAAGATTGCACGTTACCATCTGTCCATAAAAAATATTTTTTTGTAAAGATACGATTATTAATTAATTGGATGAAATATATAAAGCACAGAGGTTAAATCCAAATTGCTTAAAAAAAGCCAAAGTGCGGTGGGAGAAGTCAGCATTAGAGTTGATATATCAGTTTCCTTAATTTATCTTCTGGATTCCTGTTTATCCTGACCATAGTATAGTCCTTTCTTAGCCATGTGCGAACACTGCCCGTATTAATCACATCCATAACATCCTTTTCAGTTATGCCATAAAGACAAGCGGCATATCGCTTGGAAACGATTCCGGTGGCATATTTTTCTAATGACGGGAACATAATTTCCTCTGCCCCGAATACGTCATGTACGAACATCTCTTTATTTATACCTTTTTTTTTGCAAAAATCAATAATAAAACCTAAAACCTCTTTTCTGTAATATGCTCCTGGATGTGGTGCCACTTTAATTTCAATGTCGCACTCAAAAAATAAACCGTGAAGTTGGTGGTTCTTTATAAATTCATCCCACATCCACATATCCTTATCCCCTAAGCTGTACCCTGTTTTGTTAATATTCAAATATGGTGTTTCTGTTTTAATTTGTTCAAAATTGATATGTCGTACAAAAAGGTTGTTGGAGGATAACGTACAAAAAAAATCAAAATCGTAATCTTTTAGTAAATTATAATTGTCAAAATGGGCAAAAAAAATAGAAGACGAAAACCTCGCCTTTTTTGTTCTAATCGGGTTAAATATTAAATTTTCTCTGGTTGGTATGGTGTTTCTTAGATTATACAATTCTTCCTCGCAGTGAAACACAACTAAGCAGTTTAAACCTTTATTGAATTTTATAATATTTTCATACAAACCATTAACACTGTCAATGTGTTCGTGGGCGGTAATGCTATAAACTATTTCATATTTCATTTATTTTTCATACAAAATTTATTTTTTCAACATCTTTGATAATTTATTTATTTCGGTTTCAATTCTGTTCCAGTCCATTTCATGTCCCCACCTGGTTGTATGTTCTAACCACAAATCTTTGTAATGATGTAATCTTTCTTCAAGTGAAGAGTTGTCCCAACAATATTTGCAAAGAGCAAATATTGCACTTCTATCAGAATCTGATATTGGTTTTGATTCACATTCATTCCAGGGTAATCCGCATTTATAGCAAGTGCCGTAACCTTGATTTTTTTGGAGTATTATAATTTCTCTCTTTCTTTTTTCTATTTCGTTTTCCATACTTCACCGAATTAATTTATGGTCTTTTGCCAAAGCTATTATTTTTGGCGTGAAATGATTAATTCCCCACGCTATCCTCAAATCTACTTGCTCTACCATGCAATACTCTGGTGTCAGTTCTTTTGGCGTTCTTATGCTTAAATATTTATTCCAGTGCGATTCATCATGCCACGTGGCAATTACATTCTTTTTTTTATCTATTTGTATATTTAAAGCCATTTCAGCGCAAGCAGACAGATACGCCTCTCTCTGCCCCCCTTGAAATCCACCGCAATAGTATTTCTTTTGTGATTGCTTTGGAGTAAAAGCCAAACTATTTACGTCCTCACACCAACTGCCGCCGCCATTATAAAATCCTGGATGTAACGTTGCTGTTAATCCGCCTTCATTTTCCATATTAGGCAGTATTTCGTCCCCAACGGGGGCAGTTACCAACATGTCAACATCAAGATATACCAGGAAATCTGAATTGATTATATATGCTGCCTTAATAAAATTCGCATATCTAAAAAGCGTTGGCGCTGGAAATGGCTTGTGTTCCATAGGTATCCTTATAACGTTAATTCGTGGATAATTTACCAAGTTATGCGTTTTATCTGTAAACAAGTAAATATCAATGTTGTCATCAATAAAAAAGTATTTATCAATGCTTGCAATGAGCGGCGGCAGAAACACACCATAATTTCCCGTGCTTATCAAAAAAATTCCAATCCTCATTCCCAGTGAAATTTCCTCATTGATTTATTGCAAGCGAAATATGCGCCTTCTTTTTCTTTAGTATGATCTTCTATGAAATTTGCATATTTCCAACCTTTTTCTTTGCAATAAATAATATCTTTTTTTATGTCTTCAATCCATCCCAAAATTCCATCGTAATCTTTTGATACGATTTCAGCGCGCAATCTCATTTTTTTTTTCATCCGTGTAACTTTTTCCATTTTTCAATATTTGCCCATATCTTAGCAATGTCCCCGTCTCTTCTACCGGCAAACTCATACTTTGCTCCGGCATCTTTCGCCATTTCCAAGACGCTTTTCGGCTCACCGCTACCAATATTCACTATTTGGTTTTCCCAATTCAATGCCTGTATATGTGCATCCACAAGTTTATCTATGTCTATGTAATCACGTATAGCTGTGCCATCAGGTGTGTCGTAATCATTGCCATAAATATAAAACGGGGACTGTTTTAATTTATTTTGAATACTATCAACAGAAAAGTCCCTTAGCCCATTATGTTCCCCTATTGGGTTAAAATATCTTAATATAGAATAATTCATCCCCGAATTAATGATTATTTCCTCACATATCTTTTTTGACAAAGCGTAGGGTGATTTAGGATTGTACGGCGTTTGTTCGTCTCCCCCTTCACAATCGCCATAAACCGCACAGGTAGAGCTAAAGATAATATTATTAACGTAATGCTCTTTTGCCACCTTCAAAACTGTTGTTGTGGCATTTATATTATTATGAAAATACTTATTTGGTTTTTTTACCGATTCGCCGACATCTTTATATCCGGCTAAATGAATTATATGCTTAATGCCGCAGTTTTGAAATACACGGTTCATGTCGCCCTTATCTGCACAATCGCCATAAATTGTTATTATTCCATGATTACGTAAGACATACTCATTATTTTTCCCCCAGTCATAAACAATAATGTCCCTACCAGCGTTTTTTAATGCCAGCGCAATATGCGAACCTATATACCCTGTACCTCCCGTTATTAGTATCATTTTGTTTTCTGGTCTAAAATATTCAATAAGGAATTAATGCGGTCCTGGTTGTCTAAAGCATTTGCCCAATTTGAGCCATTAATAAAGTGCATAAAAAGTTTATTATTAATCATGGCATAAAAGTTATACATGGACTTATTAAAATAGGGATTTTGTTCGTATGCCTCATCAAAAAATACACACGCCTCCTCACCATATTTTTCTATTACTTTATAAAAATTACCACCCGTGTCTAATTCTAATTCCCTATTTATAGAAAAATCAATCAAATCATGGTCTATTTTAGTGTTATCAAAGAACAAGCATCCGGGCCAAAAGTATTTTTTTGACTTACATTGGGCTAACCCCGCCATAACTTTATCTTTGAGTATTTCTTTTATTGAAAAATCCTTTAATGGAAATAAATCAAAATCTAAGAAAGCAAAATAATCGTAGTTATTCTTTAATTTGTCATAAGCAAAATTAGCGGCAAAAGTATGTCCATTACTACTATTATTTTCAGTGGATAGTGTTTTATAATAAATACAATTTAATTTAGTGTCATTGTAATACTTTATGGCATCAGTAATATCTTGCACATTGGAATTTTCAATTATTACAATATCAAAGTCGTCTTTGCAAAAACGCCTTATAAGCTCTACTTGTTTGCAAATTAACTGTGCATTATTATATGTGATTATTATTATTGCTATTTTATTCATGGGTCAATTTTAAGTTTTTCATAAATTATTTCCATTCCCTCCTTCATATTGGTTTTAGCCGCCCATCCCATGTCCGTGATTTTTTTATTTAAAAGTATTTTTATTTTTGTTTGATTTTTTGGGGCGTCTATCATTTGTATTAATTCTCTGGATGCACCTGAAATATCACAAGCTAACTCTGCAACCGATAGCATACTTGTAAAGTTGTCTGTTCTTGATATATTATAAATCCCTACTCCTTTTTTATAATCTTCTTTTGAAGTTAGGCGTTCTCCCGACTCAATAACCATTCTTATTCCTTTTACTGTATCTTTAACCCAACACCACGACCTTCCTGAATCCTTATGCACAATAACCGGCAACCCGTTCATGGCGTTATAAATAAAATTAATTATAGCAGCTTTGCCAATTCCGGCAGATTGTCCTATTCCGAAAGGCATACATAATCGTATAATTTGTAATTTATTACAATATAATACAGATACCTCCTCGCCCCATCTTTTTGTTAATCCATAAAGATTATGTGGAATAGTCATGGGTCCTCCTTCAAAACAAATATGCTTCCCTTGATCCCCATATACTTCAGAAGTACTTAAATACACCATTGGAATATTTAATTCCCTGCACGACTGGGCAACGTGAGTGGTCATTAAGGCGTTAGATTCTATTGTATAACCACAGTCATATTCTCCCAACAATCTTCCAACCTGAGCAGCATTATGAATAACCATTTCTGGCTTATGCGTTGCAAACTCGCTCAAAGCAACACCTTTTTTTCTGTAATCAGTATTATAAATGTCCTTAATATCCGCACCGGTAACAGTATAACCATTATTAATAAGTTCTTCTGTTAAGTGATGTGCGATGAATCCTTTATTTCCGGTTATGTAAATCATGCGTTTATTAACTCGTTAATCCTGTTATTTAATTTTTCTGACGGCAAAGATATTGTTTTTCCATCCCAAAACAATCTTGGTATATTTATAGGATTAACGGCTTTAAGCATTTCATTAATTAATTCATCCGTGAATCCATTATTTATTTTTTCTATCCATTTCATGTAATCATTCCCCATATTTTCTTCTTTAGCACCCCCTAATTGCGTATGATTAAAAGAAAACATTAAATGAAAAACCATATTATCAAATACCCTTCCATATCTCCCTTGTTTAGGAGCTATTCCAAGACAAGCTGTTTCTGCAAAAGTAAATTTATTATTTCGAGTTGTTCTGTCTTCCCACCAATGAGCTATTACACCACTATCCGCATATCCATCCAGCCCCCTTTCTTTTGCTACTTCAAACCACTCTTTATTAGGAAACGCTTTAAACTCAATCCAATCTCTAAAGTTTACAGCTTTTGTAAACCCCGCATTTAAAGAAAGATGTTCAAAATCTTCTTTTTTACCGACCCTGAAACACTGCGCCACATGAAAATAATTACCATATTTAGAATAAGCATCCTCAAATGATTTCCACCCACTTACCCTGCCTTCGTCAGCATGGTGTCCCACAAATGAAAAATTATTTTCCTGAATTAATTTAATCGGGGCATATAACCAATTCTTGTTTATAGGAAAGGCATCACAGTCCAAACAACATATATATTCTGTTTTTAAATCTACAAAACGAATTATGTAATCAATAGCATATCCTGAACATATTGCTTTCATTCTTACAATGGTTATATCATCGTTATTTCCAAATTCCATTACAACTTTGTTGTAGGTATCTTCACAGCTTTGTTCTGAAATTATTATTTTATGATTGATTTTAGGATGTTTATATTTTATTATTTGTTTAACACAAGCTCGTAAAAATGGTAAAGATTCATAATTAAAAATTATTATTGTGCAGGAGGTGGTCATGCTTTGCATTTTGCTGTTGGCAACAAATTCGTATTTGCGGTCATCTGAATAGAGGTGCACGGCTATTTATTTTTTAGTTCTTCAATCCGTTTATGTAATTCTTCCGAAGGGGCAAATGATTTTTTTAATTTACCGTCCCATCTCCTTCTATCATTGGCTAATGTTGGATATTTCGTAGCATAATCAATCATTTCTTGTATTAAATTATTATCACATCCGTTGTTTATTCGTTCTTTCCATTCACAGTATTTCCCCCCCATTGCGTTTTCTACCCCAACGGATGTTCTATGAAATCCAAAGTGAAATACTATCCCATCAATTATTCTCCCATAACCTGATTCCGGTGGAATACCCATTATATGTGTAATGCCGAATGTGAACTTGTTATGTTCCCTATGATTATCTTCCCAGCAGTGAGCAACGGTAGCGTCATCTGAACCCCTTGCGTAATAGTCCTCTGATGCCCATTTTGCCCAGTCATCATTGCCCCATGTCATTTCTCCAGATATTTCTAATTCTTTCATAGAATGGAATCTCGTAAATCCCCCCTCCATAGCAAGTTCTCTATAATCTATTGTTCTTCCGACCCGTAGGCATTGTGAAATCCATAAAAACGGATTTTTTTTATCATTATAAAAATAATACTTATAATCTATCTCTGGACTTGTTTCAGTTAAAAGGCAACCAACAAATTTAAAGTCGTTTTCTTCTATTAATTTTATACACAAATATAACCAATTCTCATGAATAGGAAATACATCTGGCTCTATGCCGCATACGTAATCGGTCTTTATATCACAAAATCTCATAACGTAATCAATGGCATACCCAGACCAAAGTGGTTTCATAGGAACAATGGTTATATCTTCACTTGCACCGAACTCGGATATTACCTGATTGCGTGTTCCCTCACAACTTTGTTCTGTGATAATAATATGCTGATTTATATTTTCGTGGCAATATTCCCGTATTTTTCTGATGCACGCTCTTAAAAAAGGCATTGCCTCGTAATGATAAACTATAATAGTACAGGATGTTTTCATTTTTCGGTTTCGTTTTTATATGCCTGTTTCACCCTATCAATTATTTCGTCTGTGTACAAATTGTTGCAAGATATTTCTTTGATTTTTGTTCCTTTAAAATCATCTAAATAAACCCACCAATCTTCCCAAGCGTGTTGCTGCCCGATATTTCGCCCCGATTGATTCAAAACATCCTCGCAAAGTAAAAAATAACCATAAGAACTTAATATTTCTCGCTGAGGAGCCCTGTATAAGTCGCCATAAACATGACTGTCTGTTTCTATTGTTATCACCTTAAACCTGTATTTGTCTAAAGGTAATTTTTTAAGCACGCTCGTAGATGCCTCATCTACATCAAGAGATAAATAATCTATTGAAACCGGAAATTTTTCTTCTGTAAATATTTTTTCGTAATCAATATTCAAAGCATCCTCATTTATATATTTACATGTTCTTGTTTTGTATGATTCATTAAACATCGGATTTTTTTCAATACATATCCCCTTCCAATCTAAAGATTCAAAGAAATAAGTATTGTTGGAGCCAACGGATGCACAACTGCCTATATCGAGATAATATCCGTTCCTTTTGAATTTCAATAAGTTCGCACAAAATTCATCTTGACGGTCATCGCTGAAGTACATAGTTCTAATTATTTAATGAAATGTGCTATAAAAAAAGTGTAACTTACACCCTGAACAGGAGAACAGTAGGCGGGGTTTATAACTGCCTCATTCAGGGTCCAATCAATATCCCCCGAAATTTTCAACCCGACCTTATTCATCTCCTCAACGAGTTCTAATATATTATATTTATCTAATATATTCCAATCCAAGCTGTAAAGTTTTGTAAGCGAAGTATCCGGCTTCGGCTCCCAATAATCACAAGAAACAATTAATTGCCCGTTTGTTTTTAATAATCTGGCACATTCTATTGCAAGATTACTGTAATCAACCTGGTGTTCTATAACCGAAAGGCAGGTAACTAAATCAAAACTATTGCTTTCAAAAGGCGTATTCATTAAATCCCCCTTGAAATATTCAATATTGCCAATAGGCGCATATTCAGGCGCACCCAAGTCAATGCCTAACTTGCGCCCTGAATAATTCAATTTTACAGCATTTTGTAAGATATAACTCCCGTTGCTGCCTAAATCAACGATGTTATCGCCATCTTTCATGTACGGGACTACATTAGCAATATCAAAGTTTTTACAATCTAATCCAGATTCTATAAGATTATTTGTACGCAACAATGCAGTACATTCATTAATTTCATTCCTGCTTTGCAGAAATTTGTTTAATCGCTTCCTTTCCATAATTCAAATTTTACTTAATAATTCATTTAGTTTTTCAAAAAATCTACTTTTTACTACATCCATAGAATCTGCATTACATTCTACGAGGTGAAAATCACCATTGGCAATCGCACCGGTGCTACATATCCGGCTACCGCAAAATTGTAATTTCGGAACCGGCTTATTTCCCCAGCATGATGTAGATACAGATATGCCGCTGGAT
>ERZ1292644.677-Hain-H14-01um-R2-677-length-20992-cov-13_pt1 | contig 20992 bp, 28 predicted proteins | sample MGYA00564402_ERZ1292644 | MGnify/ENA primary metagenome ERZ1292644 (study PRJEB36523, sample SAMEA6512644) | groundwater metagenome | collected 2019-01-09 | study: AquaDiva: Metagenomics assemblies of 32 groundwater samples
CAGGAATCGCAATTCGGTCGCGGGCTGCGTCAAGACGAATCACAGTTCGGTCGTAATCTGGGACAGCGCGAATCCGAGTTTGGCCGCAACCTCGGCCAACGGGAGTCCGAGTTTGCTCGGGATGATGAGTTCAGACACTCACCCGCATACTAGGATAATTACTCATGGCATACGACGATAAGGCGTCACTTCAAACGTCTGCGGATCGGAATAAGGTCAATACCGCGATGCGTGCAACTCCTCAATGGAGGAACGCGATTACGGCGATGGGCTTGAATCCCGACGGGCCACTCAAGCTCAATAAAACACAGCAACAATCGCTCGCGAAGCAACTTGATATTCCGACAGACGACTTTCACATCGATCCAGCTGGAAATATTAACGACTTCCACGGCTGGAAAGGTCTTCCGACGTGGGCGAAGGTCGCAGTCATTTCCGGTGCGGCTATCGGTACCGCAGGAGCGGCTGGCGCATTTGGCGGTGGGACTGGAGCTGCGAGTGCAGCAACTGGTGGGGGCACTGGGGCTGCAACGGCCGGCGGAACGCTTGCCTCCACAGCACTTCCTGGGCTCGCTGGAACTGGTATGGCTGCCGCCGCTCCAGCAGCGGTCACGGGTGGACTCACAACCGGCGGCGTGTTGGGACTCACAGGAGTCACCTCATCCATTCCGACACTCCAGAGAGTTGCGGATCTCGTTCGAACCGGCAAAAGTACAACCGACGCTGTTTCTGACATTCTTGGTTCAGTTTCTGGGGGTGTTGGTGATGCCACGCAAGCTGCGGGTGATAATCGTGTCTCGGCCGACGTACTACGCATGATAGGTGGACGAGATTACGAGTCACAGTTTACGGATCGTGCGGACCTCGAAGCCAAACAGAGAAAGCAAGCGCTTGCGGACGTATATCGAAAAGGCTGGTATGCATCGAATCCGCAAGTCGGACCCTCGACGACCGGCGGTGCTCGCCCCTCTGTCCCGTGGAGCGAGAACTACATGAATGCGCTCAGTGGCCTGGAACAAGAGGGTATGAAGCGTCTCACCGCTCCCTCACAGTATGGGACGACTGACATGGAGAAGCTCGAACGGTTCAAGCCCACACCACCGAGCGGGCTGGAACGAGCAGGTACCATCGCCACTCCAGTTCTGAATACGCTTCGAACCGTTGCTGACCTCTGGGGGAGAACCCGGAGACCTTCCGGGACCCGTTAACGAGTCGTTATGCCATATCAATATACCAATCCCGGTGTTGCTTTCGCACGCGGCATGGATCGCTTCCTGGCTGAACGCGAGGCCACCAAGCGTCAGCAGATGCTTGATGATATCGCTATGCGTCGTGAAAAGCGTTTGGCTGACAGCGATGCCGCCGACATGAAGATGCGACAGGAAGAGATCAAGGATCGGCAGGCGGCGCGTAAAGATGCAGCCGATCTGCGAGAGCGTGCGTTCAAGCTGCAAGAGGAGTCTGCTGCTGAGAAAGCCAAAGTGGGTCGAGAGAAAACCTGGCTCACCCGCGAGAAGCATAAGCAGAAGGGAGATATTCCTGATCCGTCGTTTATCGAGCTGGCACGAGAGTTCGACCCAGAGTCGCTTGAGGAGCCAGGTCCTGACTATCAGCTTCCCCCTGAGGCACAAGGACCTGTCCCATCAACTGGGCCAATTCGATTCGGTGGGCGCCCTGATGAACTCGCAGCAGAAGCCACTCGGAAGCGGCAGCAAGCATTCGTCGATACACTTCCGGCTGGAAATATCCGTACGCGCGCTGAGGGCAAAATGGTGGGCCTGGATCTCCCCGCCGAAACGGCTGACCGCACCATCGGTGATGTCAAGGAAGTTGGCGGCTACGTCTATACGCAAGCGCCAGACGGTCGATGGATCAAGGGCGAACGTGCCCTAGGCGAGTTAGGAGCAAACTCTAGCAGTGATCGTCCGTATTTTACCTATCAGGCCATCTTCGATGCGCAGTCTCGACCGGTTGGGGCCGTGAGATTCGATGCACGCGGTGGCCCTCCGACATTTATTGATATATCGAAACTGGGTGGAGTTGGAGGACAACTGAGAGGCGCCCCTGGCACGCTGGGTGCGAAATCTATCGAGAATGAAACCTCCCTCGATTTACTCTCAAACTTGCAGACGATGTTTCAGGAGGGCGCAAAAGATTTCGTTGGACCTCTAGAGGGTCGGGCACGAATGGCTGGTCAAAAGATTCCTGGTATCCCAGTGAATGACTTGTTTTCACAGTTTGAGGCCGCAAGTGCAACTCTCGAAAACAGTATCATTCGACTGATCACGGGAGCCCAGTTGAACAAGGAAGAAGTTCCGCGCATCAGGCGACAGATTCCTCTCGTGTCTGATAAACCAGAAGTCTGGGCCGCGAAGGCCAAGCAAATGCAGACCATCATTCCCTACCTTGAGAACAGGATCAAGACGAAGAGACCAGCAGCGAGCACTCCTGCTCCAACAGGTAAATACCGTTCGACGGTGGAATAATGCCGAAATACACGTATCCACTCGCGAACGGGAAAACTCTCACTCTTGAAGGGGAGACCGAGCCGTCACAGGCTGACGTGGAGGCCGAGGCGAACCGGCATGGTGTGCGCAGTCTCCTGATGCGAGCAGAAGATCCTGAGAAGGTCGAACGTCGTCAGACACAACGTCAAGAAGCCGAGAATCCGTTCGTTGAACAGCTTCACGGGTGGAAGGGTATCGCGAAGGAGATTATTCCAGGCATAGTGGCGGCTCCGGGGACACTCAAAGACTTTTTCTACGATCTACCGAAAGCCGTCGTTGAAGATGTCATGAGTGGTCTTCGCGGGCTACCACAGGCAAACATGGATGCGTTCGTCAAAAATCTGTCAACTGCGGGACCCCGGTTCAAGCAGGACTTGATGAATTCCACAGCCGAAGAGCGTGGTCGGGTAATCGGGAACTTCATTGGTAACGCTCTCGCGATGCGTGCTATACCAACAACGGTCCCAACAATTCTCAAAACACCAAAGAAGGCGATTCGCTTTGTTGGGAAAACGGTTGCCGATGTCGCTGAAACACCGAGAGTGCGACTGTTTGGTATGGGTATGGGGGCGCTTGGTGGAGGGTATGGGGCCACAACCGGGAGTCTTCCACTCATGGCAGCCGGGACTGCACTAGCTGCACTCCCTCCGACTATGAGTAAAGTCGGTCGTGTGATGGAACGGTACGGCACAAAGGTCGGCGCACAGGAATTAACCGCACCTGGTACGTTACTCCGTCTGGAACAGGAGTTGAAACTCGGAGTCAAAACTCCTGCAATCCTTCGAGAGGAAGTTCGTGCCTATCAGGCTGAACTCGCAGCGAAGCGAGCAACGAACAAACTCGATATCGACACGAAAGCGATGAAGCGAGAGCAGCGTGAACTGAATCGTGTCTCGGCGATGATCGACCGTCAGGAAAGTAAATTGTCCGCTCCTGAATCATTCCCATCACCAGCCACAGTGCGGGAGAGTCTTGGTCCGCTACCGAAGGCCGGCGCGAAACAGGCTGAACTGGATAAACTTGCTGATCTTGATACAGCAATTAAAGAGGAACAGATATTCGCGGCGAGGCGACGCCCACGTCTACGGAGTGAAGAGAAACAACTAGGCAAAGTCGAGGAGCGCGCAGATTTGGCACAGCGTCGCACCGAGCAACGTGGTGCTGCGACAACAGCCCGAGTCGCGACGGGAGAAGCACGCGAAGAGGCTCAGCTCGATGCGGAGCAGTTTCTCGATGATATGCGCGCTGCGCAAGCAGCCAAGATTCAGGCAGAACGTACACAGGCTGGTGTGGTCAAACAACCTTCCAGATTCAGAGAAACGGAATCTGCCCCGACAGTTGAAGGGGGACGCACGACGAAGAGTACCAGCTATCGTACTCCAGGGACTCCAGTTGCGGGTGTGTCACCACCATCAGCACGTGGCGGATTGCGTATGGCTCCATCGCATAAGGCTCCAGCACCTGGATCAGTGTATACCGAAGAAGCAGGATTTGTCCCTAGTGCCACACGGACTCCGAAGGTCGAACGTGTTCCTCGGGCACCACTCGTCGTCTCTCCTGAAGTAGATGCCGCAATGAAGCAACGTAGTAGAGCCGCAAAGGCCGAGTCGATCTTGCGTGGAGATTTAGGCGCACAAGGATTCTCTGGTCAGGCACTTGAGGATGAATTACTTAAACTGATGCTAGGGATCACGAGATACTAAGATGGATTGGGTGTTGTTCCTCTCATTTGGCGTCACACTCATTGGTGGAGTCGTCTGGGCTGTCCGACTCGAAGGACGTGTCAACCAGCAGGACGCCCTGTTGGTCGAACGCGACAAGCAGACAACCGAGCGACATGCAGATATGAAAGATCGCCTGGAGCGTATTGAAAACAAACTCGATTCTCTCCCCGCTCGTATGAATGGGCGGACATAAGATGGCTGGTACACTACGAGTCAAACCTGGCACGACTTTTGCATATCATCCAGCCGGCTTTCGTATCCTCGAAGCCGTCAGGGCAACTGCTCTCAAGCTGGATATCGATGTCACCATTACATCAGGCTCAGATGGCCTCCACAGCGGCCCCAGCGACCCCCATCACTCAGGGGAAGCCTACGACCTTCGGACGAAAGATCTCCCGCTACCGGTCAAGGTAGCCCTCCTAGCGGGTATTAGGACCGAGCTGGGTGAGGACGAACCCAACCGTCGATTTTACACCTTCCTGGAGGCTCCCGGTACGTCGAACGAGCATTTGCACTGTCAGAGGCGAAAAGGCACATCCTACAGCATGCTGGACTATCTGCATAGGTAGTTGGCATTGCTTGTGCAATCACATATCCTACCAGGAGGACCTATGTCCCATGGATCTCAGGGTCACGGTGAGGCACCGTTATGTGCAAGGACCGGGTGCGGATACCCGGTCAAACGCAATGTGAACAAACGGAACAATAATGGCGCGTACTGGTGCCAGTATTGTTCACGAGAATGTACAGCACTCGCAGGACATGCTGCCGCGGTGACCTCTGCTGGTGACAACACCGTCGAGGCCGACCGCCGTCGTAGCCTGCACACGGCTCGCTATTCATTACTCAAACAACGCTACGATGAGGCCCTGGAGACAATTACTCGACAGGAGACCGAACTGGCCGCACTCGGTATCCTCGCACAAGAGACACACGCATCCACGATTGTCCCGACGTGCTCATCGGGGACGGCCGAAGGAACGGTTGTGGTCATTGCCAGTGATTGGCACGTCGAGGAACATGTCGGCGCGGAGGTTGGCGGACTGAACACCTATAGTCTTGCGATTGCTCATAGACGGGCGGATATATTCTTCCGTGCCAGCCTTCGACTCACGAAACTCTTGCAGCAGGATATCGCCATCAATACGATGGTACTCAGCTTGTTGGGAGACTTTATCTCCAATGACATTCATGAGGAGTTTGCCGATCTCAACGAAGCACTCCCGATGCACGCATTGATCGAGGCACAGAATATGCTCATTGGGGGCATCGAATTCCTGCTCGCCCATTCGGACCTGACGTTGGTCCTTCCCTGTCACTCGGGGAATCATGCGCGCACCACGCACAAGACGCGATTTTCCGCAGAGAACGGACACTCGCTGGAATATCTGATGTATTTGCATCTGGCAGCCTATTTTCGACAGGAGCCACGTGTTCGCTTCATGATTGCCGATGGGATCCACTCCTACCTCGATATCTATGACACCACGATTCGCTTCCACCACGGGCATGCCATCAAATATCAGGGGGGTGTCGGGGGTATCTACATTCCGACCAATAAAGCGATTGCCCAGTGGAACAAGGCCAGGCATGCTGACCTGGATATCTTTGGCCACTTTCACCAGCTTCGCGACGGGGGCAATTTTATCTCCAACGGGTCGCTGATTGGTTATAATGCCTTTGCTCTGTCCATCAAGGCTGACTTCGAGAAGCCTAAACAGGCACTGTTTCTGATTGATAAGAAAAGGGGCCGGACCTGTACATGGCCCATTCTCGTAGAATAGCGTCAGTCGACAGAACGATACGGAAAGGATCACAGATAATGGCTCCAGGTGTCTATCCCTCTGAACAGCCGGGTGAATGGTGGGAACAGTTTGAACACGAGGTAGGGACCATCTATGCAGAGGTCGGACGCGTCTACCCCGATCCTGCTGACCGGGCATCCCTTCGCTGGCACGGACGTACCGCCTACGATATTGGTGCGGGATTGGGACCCGAAGCGTCGAAAGCCAAGCACCTGCGAGAGTTGCGGCAGGCACTTGGCCTCCCTTTTGAAGATCCGGCCGCCACACGGCTTCATGTGGATGGTCCGTTCTTTCGGAATGAAGCCAATGTCCGCTGGAATTGGCAGGGCATTACGGGCTTCTCGCTCGCCTATGACCTTGCGGAGGGTGCCCAGGGAAGTGTCGAGCGATTCCTTGATTTTGCGGCCGTTCATCGCGTCACCCTTGTCCGCGTCCTGACGACCGCCGTAAACCTGTTCGATCTGCCTCCCCTACTTGGTCGGGTCATGGCCGAACGTGTCCTTCGGCTCGCACATCAGCGCGGGCTCTACGTCGAGCTGGTCGGCCTGGCTGATACGGCGCTTCGGACATTCGATCATGATGAACATCTCGCCAGGCTTGGGGAAATGGCAGCGCGGTGTCCGAATTGTTTGATTGAGATCGCCAACGAGCCAAACCATCCGACGCAGAATGGTCGGGTGAAGGACGTGGGCTACCTCATGGATCTGGCGCAGGTAATTCCTCCAGGCGTGCTCTACAGTCTTGGAGCCTCCCACGGTGCAGACGACGAGAACCCCCTCTACTGGGAAGGCGACTATGCGACCGTCCATGGGGACCGCAAGGGGGGATGGGACTCTGTTCGACATACCAGAGAAATGCAGGCGATTCGAGACTCAGGACACTGGATGCCTGTGGTCAATGATGAGCCAGACCGCAATCTCTCTCCAGACCAGCACCTAGGGATGGCCCTTTTGACCAGCCTGTATTCCATAGGAGACACGTTCCACTACGCAGGCGGATTGAGGGGTCAGATACCCTCTGGAGATGAACTGACGGCGTTCCAAGCCCGTCAGCGAGGGTGGGCTGCACTTCCCCCTCACTGGTTTGGCTCGTATTGCAACAATAGTACGGTCAGTTGTCGTGGGGCCATTGAATCCTGGGATACGACACAGATTGTGCGTCTCTACGGGTCAATGGATGGGGAGATGGGATACATTGTTGGCCTGGGCGTACAATCAGATGCCTCTATTCGTTGGAATTGGGCACATGAACTCCTCATCAATGAGGGACAGGTCCGACTGTGGCAGATCAACAAACCGTGATCGGAGACTATGAGTCCTCTGCTTCTGTATAGCGTTGCCTTGGTCTATGCCATCGTGGCTGGCCAGTATCTCCTGATTGGACGCCATGGGATGGCATTGGCCTTTGTGGCCTATGCGCTCGCGAATGTCGGGTTTGCGCTTGATGCACGATAACAACAGATGGCAGGTATCCCAATCTTCCATACCGTGCGACAACGCTCGACAAGCGACTGCGCTGTGGCATGTTTAGCGTCATTTCTCGGCCGATCCTACGAAGAGGTCTTGATTGCGGCAGCCCTGCTCACCCCAGAGATTCTCTATCGGGGGATGAAGAATGAGGATATGGTCGGCACCGCTCGCCAGTTTGGCGTGGTGCTTCGGCTCAAGACATCGGTGATCAGTATTGAGGAAGATTCGGGGATCTTAGGTGTCAAGGTGAAAGGAGTCCACGATGAACATGCCGTGGTCCTCAGCAACGAGTTGATCTACGATCCCTCCACAGGAAACGTCTGGGATGCAGAGATGTACTTGCAGAATCCGCCTAAAGCCCGCATCGTCGATTTACTTGAGCAGGAGGATTGATGTGTCCAGACCACGCAAGCAACGTCAGAAAGCCACACCTCACAGACCTGCCACGAACGCTGAGAACACGGCCCAAGGGCTCACAAAGGTTGAACCGACATAGCGATCTGTCCTGTACGCCTGGGCTACAGCAATCACACGCCCCTTCTTATCGAGAACCGGACTGCCAGAGTGCCCTGGCCAAGTTGAACCGTCTAGTATCATCCAGGTCTTCGGATAGTTATCAAACTTGAAAAATGTATTACTGACACGGAGCCATGTAGGAAGCGGAGCACCCCAGCCCCCAGGATACCCATAGACCGTCACCTCATCACCAACAGCAGGGTACTTACCAAGACGGAGTGCCGGGGCATGCACATCGGCTTGCAAGAGTGCTAGGTCGTTCATCTCATCAACTTTGACAGGTGTGGCCGGCATCGTCGCAATACGGAGATCCTCGCGAAGTAGCCGTGTTTGCTCACCATCGATATCCGCCCAGTACACGATACAGTGTGCGGCTGTCACCCAGTAGCCCGCCTGTTCATTCACTGACCACGTGGTACAGATACCTCGTGTCCCACTGAACAGGGGTTTGACGCTCTCAGGGTGTGATGGGAGTTTTGCCCCGACTGTGTCGGCTAGTAAGAATAGTATTAGTAAGAGCAGCAGAAATTGGCGCCTCATCGGACTCTATCTCCATGAGGATCATGAATACGAACCGTCTGAACCGTGGTGGAGATGGTCTCGCGTACACGAATAACTGACGCCATCACCTGATACTCACCCGGTTGAAGATGCTTGAGTTCGTGGTCGTAGACCTTTGCGGCATACTGACCTTCAACCTGCCAACAGGAACTCTTCGACCCGGCTTCCTGACTCTCCCAGGCGAGACAGACCATGCGGTTGAGATAATGAGGCTCAACGACCAGTTTTGCCTGAATCGTCGTCGGGTAGAATGCTTCGTGCGGGGTGAGGCGCAGTTGAAGAGGCGTGGGTTCAGTACGGGCAGGACTCGTCAGCGATAGGATACAGAGGACCGTAAGCAGAAGTCTCGGCACAGCATACCTTACCACCAGTATGCTGGAGATTGGTGAGGGATGCAAGCAGTTCTTCAATCGTCAGTACGACACCTGTGGCGAACTTGACCATCACGTCCCAGCGATCAGGATCATCGAGCAGAATATAGACGGGTTTCCCTTGTCCTCTGAGATAGCCGAATTCGGTAAAGGCGGAACGTCCTGCCGGCAGTACAAGGATACCCATGTCTGCCCTATTGAGATGATAGAGATCGAATGAAAACACATGCTCTGCCGCAAACCCGTCAAGGGCCTCTCGGTATGTATGCCCACGTGCCTGCTCGTATCGTTTCCATTCCATATCCGCATCAGGTCCGGCAGCGTGCCAATCATCGAACACATCATAGCCAGCCTGACGGAGATATTGTCCGATGGAGGGAATACTTGGATTACGGAGAGAGCCGATGAGGTAGATGGTCATACGTGTTCGAGATAGAATCGAAAACTGGCAGGAAGAAACTGGTTATCGTTATATCCAATGCGGTAGGCATGGAAGACTGGAATGTTCAAGGAGGAGGCTAATTCAACTTCAGCTCTTGCCCCACTACTTCGTGCCCAGTCGGCAGTTGTCAGTACCGCATCACACCTTCGAAGGATTTCCAGGTCTCCTTCAAGCCAGATCGAATCTGGACCAGTACCCTGAAAATATCTGGTATTCGCATGTGGACAGATACAGGCACCCCCAGCAAGCCAGACTTTTAAGGCTAATGTCTCTGCCTGTCGAATGTTCTGTTCGATTTCCCACGCATTAGGTCCACGAAATGGGCCAGCGATATAGACAACCTTCATGGACACTCCTGTTTCAAGAGTTCAGGTAAAGAACCTCAACTACATCTCCGATTGGCTGCCAGTTTTCGGTCTGGTGTCTTGAAGGCATTCATACAGCAATCCCATTGAGTTGAACATGACAGCACAGAGGGCATCTTCGAGAGGCTCAACGGCTCGATCTCCAAATCCTCTGTGGTGGAGCCATACATCGAGGACATGGCGAAGAAGTGATTTGGTATAGACCTCTGTGGGAATGCCTTTTGTCCAGTTATCGGAGGCTCGAATAACCCCATCAGCCTGTACACGATGCTGGTGCATGTACTGATTGTAACGAGCAATGACCAGTGGTGAGAGAAAGCCTTCGGGGTCGTGTTTGTCGGTATCGAGATTACGAGTCGCTCCTGATTCAAACGTGCGCACGATACACTCTCCTTACGGCAGCCAGGCTCTGAGTATTCCCATCACGAGCAGGCTGAGGCCAAGAATGAGAAGAACAACCCCAGCAGTCGTGGTCCAGGCACCAATCAGCACGTAATCCATTATCTAATCCTCCATTCGGTCATTTGGACACGAAATCTTGTCATACGCCTTACTCGGTGTATCAACATTGGCGGCATTGTAGATCTCAAGATCTCCTCCGAGCAAGACATACTTTTTGGCATCAAACTTCTTTCGAACAGGGGCGACCAGTGTGACCGTGAACCCCTCCAACGTAATAGACTGTTCTCCGGTGTCGTCTCTGATCTGGCCAATCAGATTCTTGTGCCTGTCTATCGCATGCTCAATTGTCTTGAGCTGAAGACGGAGTTCCTGATACAGCTTCAGTTCAGTGATCAGCTTGCGACGAATAGACGGCTTCAGCGTAATGTCCTGTTTCGTGGTCGCCGTCACCGTGGTTTCGAGTGTTGGACTCATTCCCTCTCCCTCCTGTGTTAGACATCGAACGATTTCATATCAGCCATGTTCGGACCATACTCTCCTTCGACAGCCAATGGCACACTGTTTCAACTTGCCTCCGCAGTAAGGACAGAACTGCGCGCCATTTTCTTGTGGTCCGCCATCATTGAACATGAAGGCATGGCCACACGCGGTCTCCCATATCGATGCATCCTCGTCCGCTAATGACCATGCACACATCCGCCCCGTCTCGGCATCCGCAAAGGCGAGGAGCAGATCAACAACAGATCCAGTGCTTGTGTCTTGATCTAATGGAGTTCTTTCCAAATAGAACTCGCGGGCACGTTGGTGGCGATCGTCGGTCATGATTTCTTCGGCCTTTTCTGAACCAGTCACGCAGAACGCGATACACTGCCTCATAAGTGCGGTTGTAAGTGATTCAAAATGGTGCCATATCTGCCCTATTTTTGCCATATTCCCCTTCAATGGCTAGAGGGACTGAAAAGCTTTTTGGTACCTCTGTCATCGCACACTTTATAAGTAGATGCAGTTCTTGTGCCAGATGTGCTTCACATTCGAACAGCAATGAATCATGTACCTGGAGCAACGGCTCTACCCACTGTCCGCGTTTCCAGAAATATGGGAGAACCTCCTGCCAAATAGTCGCCTCAGCCTGCTTCATAATCCACGTAGCCGATTCTTGAATCGGGGTTGAGAAAGCAAATCGCTCAGCTTCTTCCCGAATTCTATCGTCCCTGGATCGTATTCCCCCAATGTATCTAATTCGGCCACTAAGGCAGCGCACAAATCCGTTTCGTCTGGCTTCGTCTTTTCGCTGTTCCATGTAGGCAGCGACACCTTGATACAGCCCGAGCGTTTCGTCAAGCCATCGTTGCGCAGTCTCTTCATCTGCGCCCACTCCATTCTTCCTCAACTCCACCGACAGCCCGTGACAGGTCATGCCCATGGGAATACCAAAATTGATAGCCTTGGCAGGTAGCCTGTGCTTGGATTTATCTTGATCCTTCGGCTTGACACCAAAGATACGCTCGGCCGTTGCTGCGTGTAGATCTGTACCCTCTCTGAACGCACGCAGCATGACAGGATCTTGGCTCAGGTGGGCAAGACCCCGCAGCTCAATCATAGATTGATCCCATTGACACAGGACATGTCCTTCTTCGGCGACCCATCCTCGCTTGAAGTCGGTCGCGAACTTACCATGTTCGGGCTGTGCCAATAGATTCGGAGCAGAGGAGGCCAGGCGTCCTGTAACCACAGTAGTAGTACGAAACGTCGCGTGTATACGGCCATCCATCGGCCAGCGTCGAACGAAGTCAGGCAATCTATCAACGAATGTATGTTTGAGTTTGTAAACTTCACGATACTCACGAATCGTTGAAACAATCGGGTATTCAGGATGTTCATGTTCCAGCGCCTCCAGAATCTTATCGTTGGTGGAGCCTCGTCCACCCTTGGTCATCTTCAGTTCGTCGAGCCCGAGCGTGCTGAAGAGGTACGCGGCGACTTGATCTCCCGAGTTAGCATTGAAGCTGGCACTCCCAGTGTCTCGTGCAAGTATTGTTTGAAGCGACTCAATCTCGTACTGGAGTAGAGTGGAAAGCTCTGCGAAGTGTTCAAGGTCGGGCTTGATCCCGATTCGCTGCATTCGATCAATGAAGGGATAGGTTCCCAGTTCGAGTTCGTAGACCCCTCTAAGACCCATTGCGTCGATCCGTTTGCGATATTCAGGCCGAAGCCTTTGAGTCCCATCCGCGTCCCGACATCCGTAGTGAATCGCAACGGTTGGGGAAATATGATCCAGAGTCGCGTCGGGGAGAGGCCCGAGACGATGGCAGCCCGCAACCTGTATGTCTTCAACCTGGTCTTCCCAGAGTTCTCTAGGGCGTTTGGACTGGAGAACACGGGTAACGACTTTATGCAGCGGCGTTTTCGGGAGCGTGGGGAGGACTTTGATCCTACGACCCGCAGCCCTTTGCCGGTCAAACTCTTCCTGCTGTGCTTCTTCATACTCAACCACCTCGGCATCCAGTATCCAGACCAGATAGTCTCTTGCAAGTTCGTTACCAATGTCCCCAACGATGTCCTGATAACTGGACATCTTCATGTTGCAATATCTCAGACAGCTAGCCTTGAGACCCTGTGGCTCTATCTGAAGTAGGTAGGCCATGACCATCGTATCGTCGAATGCTATACCGTCCAAGTCAAGGCCGAGACTCCGGGACATCCCGAGATCGTGAAGCGCCGAATGGTAGACGAGCTGAGGTTGTACTCGACGGATAAGGTCTGAGAACTGCCTGAGTAGGCCATGAGCAGTTGCGCGAATGAGGAAGCCTGTTCCGGGCTCAAGACTAAACTGCACACTCCACGGGCATCCTGGCCAGCCTTCAGTGTCGAGAGAGAGCGGCGTTCCCGTCTGCAATCCTTGCAGTCTGGATTGTAATTGAGCTTCGGTCGTGATTTCTTCATATATAGGCTCCGGGTATGGATCGTTGAAGAGAATACGTGGCTCAAGTTTTCCTGCTAAAAAACTAGCCAACTGTTGAAATCCTGATACGACATACGGACTCATCTCCGAATTGTGCAGACCAGCGGCTGGATGGATAATTGGAAATACGACTGTTCTGGCAGGGGCACATGGATAGACATGACAGCTACCAGGCAAATACCACGGTATCCCCTGCGTGGAGTCCATATCCACGTCTCCTAGAAAGTAGCGTGTCGCGTGGCGCCCAAGCGTGACTATTACAGAAGGGAGCACATCCTGGAGCTCTTTGAGGAGAAAGGGTTCATCGCGCTCAAGGTCTTGAGTCGTGTAGACATAATCCTTGCCCTGATATTCTCGATACAGATTGGTGAGCCAGAGCTTGTGACGCGGAGGAAGATTGTTCGTATTGAGCAGACGGTCTAGCTCATCGCCAGTTTTTCCTACGAAGGGTCTACCAGTCTTATCTTCCTGCCAGCCTGGTGCCTCTCCTACTATAGCGATTTCTGCGTGGTGATCCCCAAAACCAGAAACACGCATTACCAGGGACTCCTATGGTATGTACGAACTGATGAGCGACATCAGTGAATATTCTGTGAACTTGTGTAAGGAATCTCCTCAACATCGCTCCAATCCTTGAAGGCTCGATGGGTAAACTGAATGACATCCTGACCTAGAAGACTCCAGACGAAAAAGATCAGTACACCTTCTGCCGTGGTCATCCCATGAGCCTCGACCATCGCCTCCTTATGGTCTTTCGTACAACTATGAGACCGAACCGCAAAGAGTCTCAAGGGTGGAAGTTTTGGTGGTTGGGCTGGGTGATATTGTGTATCAAAATCTGATAAGTCGTCTACTTTGTTACTGCTCATATCTCTCCTTGACAGAATCTCACCACACCATCTGCAACTTTCAGGCCAATTCGTCGAGTCGTGCCGCTGTCTGTTCTGGTCTCAATGGCGGCCCACTCATCTACTCCCGCACAGACGGCCCGTTCGAGGTGAGCCTCGAAGTGCTTCTCAACCGCCAGTGACGTTTTTAGTCCAATCCCAGGAAATCTCGATACGACTTGTCTAAATTCACTGAGAGGCGTAAATCCGTGTGGGGTATGCACGGCGAGATGCGACTGATGGCGTTCCATCGATTTATCGGTCCACCAGCGAAAGAGGCTGGCAATAAAGTTCAGGGTGGCACGACGCGAGTTGGTGTACCTCACATGGAGTCCTCCACACAGCTCAAATGTTAGAACCTGCTTTTCTAATTCGCTCGCTGTCATCTGTCCGTGTACGGATGTCCAGCCTCGTCGAGATCCCTGATACCTCGTCAGTGCGCCTGCACGATCAGAGCGATACGTCCCCTCAATGACCAGCCAGGAGTGCTCATACATCTGTCGTAACCCAGGAAGCTGATGACCGGCGAACCGACCAGACCGCACACTGTTCACTAGGTCAGGAATAGTTTTCAGTTCGATACCAATAGCGAGCGAGGTGTGATTGGAGCCTTTCCCCTCGAATGCCACGTCACCAAATGATAGCTCAGTCAGTTCGGCATCCAGACCAAGTTTGATCAGTGGCGCCAGAAGGTCTTTACTCCCAATCCTTCTATCAACAAGAATCATAGGTCTGCTCGAAAATATCGGGTTTGCATGGATACCGTTCGCCTTTCACCCCAGTAATGATCCAGTCGCCGGGACAAACAATGTGCCCGCCTTCTTTCGTGTCAATCCAGCCGTGCTGGTGCATGATCGCGCCGCAATGCTGGCATGGAGTCTTGCCACTTATGTCCGGGCGACGGAAGTAGCGCACAACTTTCCCTTCTAGCAACTGGCCTGCGTACTCGCCAGTATATTCTGGACTGAACGTGCCCGGCATTCCCGTCGTGTTCCGTTCCGGGAAGACCTCCTGTCCATCTTCCGGGTGATCGCCATTCTTGAACCACTGAGTGGCTTCTATGGTGACTGGCCTCTTGCGGTACTTGCTCATTCTTATAGTCATTACTCCCAATCTGCTGCATTGGAGCCAGGGAACACGAGTTGGGCAAAGGAGGGAAAATCCACATAGGGAATGGTCTGGTTCTGAATCTCTCGGGCCCCAGGACCGCGACTCTTCCCCACCTTCAGAATAAATGCGTTGTCCGTATTGGTCGTATGCTCAATATTGATATGAACGAGTTCTTCGATTTCACGCATGCCACGTCGTACTCGCTCATCGGCACTCGGTACTGCACCCTGAGTCCCGGTCTTTTTGTTCACTTTGGGAACCCACGGAGTCTTCATGCCCTGAATCAAGCCAAAGTTGATATCTGTATCCTTGGCGAGATTGATCACATGTCGATAGCGTTGGTCGAGTTCGTAGTAGTTTTGTGGAGCATCCTTTGGAGCCCCAAACTCCGCATACTTGAATATTTCGTACACCTGGGTTTCCTTGTCCCAGACGACCGTGCGAGCGTGCTGAAGGGCGTGCTCGAAGTCGTCGACTATCTTGTCACGAATCTCTTCGGCTTCCTCCTTCGCCATCACACCCACCGCAGGGTCGTATTCGACGACGTAGATGTCTTTGGTCTTCCCTGTCTCGTCAGACAGGGTCTTCAAGTACACATCCACGACACCTTCGAGTCCTTTATCCGTCGATTGGATGACAATCGGACCTGGTGCCGTCAGCCAAAAACTCGTCTTCAGCATCCCGGCCTCTCCGAAGCTGGCTGCAATGATACGTTGTCGACTCTCGGTACTCGCTTTCGTATAGCGAGACCACTCGTTGCTAGTTTTTGTCACTCGTGTTCTCCTGAAGTGGTATGAGTCGAATCGCGATACCCTGCTCGTCTAACAGTCTGGCAGTATCACGGAGAAATGGCCATGCCCTGATGAGTTCACAGGAGAGGCGTGCACACAGTTCTCCAGCCGGACCGTGTCCGTATACCTGGAGAGGAGATATTGTCCCACCACTACTCTGTTCGATGCGCAACTGCTGATAGAGACGGTCTAGTGTTTCAACCTGGTCTCGTGTCATAGTAATCCTTTATGTCTCGCATGTGCCATGAGTAGTGCCCAGTTCTCATCCATTTCACGCTTTGAGAAGTGCAAGTCCCACGCCAGCAGCTCAGGATTACCACTCTTGAAATGTTCGTACTTCCCGTTGATAAAGAATCCGATCAGTCTCGCATCCGGTGTCTCCAAGCAGTGGCAGTAGGCCATCATTTGTACGAGGTATTTGCTGAACTTTGGAGGCAGGCCATTCGCCGGGCCACGAGGCATTTCTCGACTCGACAGCCAGGTGAGTTTGATCTCACCCACTCGCGTCGAGCCGTTGAAGATGATGAGGTCAGGAGAAAAATGTATACCTTCTTCTGACACGAATGGGTCAGGCCGCTCGCCTCCTAGGCGCTTCTTCAACGCCTCCTCTAGAAAACTTTCACAGGATAGCCCAGCTTCAAGACGTAGTGGATCAGGGATCGAGCCTCGCACGTAACGCTTGGGCTCCAAATCCTGATACAAATCGTTGTAGATGTCCGACATGTGGAGACCGGGCGCACGAGACCCAGGTGACTTCCCAATCAGATCCTCCAACCCATGAGGAACAGGCGTAATTTTCATGTCGGTCGTTACTGGGCAGACGGGAATCCTGGCACCTTGGGTGGGAGCATCGACACGGGCTGTATCAGTCGACTATTCGCTTCATGCTGATCGCGTATCGCATCCATGGCAACCATCAACATCCCGTATGACAGAAGTTTATTCTGTATCGGTCCACTCACGCTGAGCTGGCCTTCATCATTGATCGTGATTTTCAGTTCAGTGGCCATAGTTATATACCTTACGAGGGTTACGGTGCATAAAGGTGAACGGTGGGCTGCTTCCTGATGTGGCTGTCTATTCAGTCCACAATCCATATTGTTAGTAGTATCCGGTAGCCCACCATTTATGGCTCTCGACTCTGCTCTTCAGCTAGACCCTATAGGCACGCGCTCTAAAGACTTATGAGCTGAGAGCCAACTTATACCACCGGTAGGAGGCGTTTCATCCCCTCATTGTAGCTTCTCCCGTTTGGTTACGGAAGACCAGCGCATGTCACATTACGCCTCTGCAACCCCGACTATCTGTGTTGCCTTATTGTACGTGATGAGCCCATCCTCAACCAGTTCGGCCAAGTTGTCATCCTGTGCAATCCACTTCCGCACATCGTCACGCTGTGGATGCCCCTTCAATGCTGGTGTCAGCAGCGTTTTCAGTGACAGTTTCACCTTGGCGATCTTTCCACCGGCCGTGTCGAGAATCTCCAGGAGTGCGCGACCGGCGAGATCCTTCACATCCTCTGTCTCGGGTTCGACCTTCGCCTTCGCTGTGACAGACGACGCCTTCGCTGACTTCGAAGGGGCGACCGCCTTCCCAGGCTTCGCTGTTTTCCCATTCGCCTTGACTTCAGGACTCGCCAACTCGTACACCTGATCAACGACCAAACTCTGCCTGTTGTACTCCTTGCCGTCCTTCCCCTTCCGCTTGATCGGGGCACCGAGACGCTTCACGCCTTCCAGCTCATCGGCCGTGTAGTCGCGCTGAATGGTTCGAATGCGCGAGCCAATGATCGGTGTGAAGTTGTAGACACCCTCACCGAATTCATCCGACTCCGCACCCTGACCAGCCACCGCTTCCCACGACTGAATAAACTTCCCAAACGCCGAAGAACTTCCCAGGTTTGCATCCTCGGCCGGCGTCAGCGTGTGCCCATCATCGGAGATTTCCCAGTCATCGAAGTTCTTGGCTGCTCGCAACGTGACTGTCGTGTCTTCGTCTGCTCCATCAACTCGAAACGAGATGAAGGCGTGCAAACTGTGCGGCTTGTCTACCAGTTTTCCCTTCAGATCCTTCATCTTGCCGGGCTTGTACGGCTCACCGTTGAACGCGTCCGTAAACTGGTAATCCTGGATGGTAGAATCCACGTTATTGAGGAAACCCCCACCCTTCTTGAACGAACTCTGTCGTGTGCCCATGTGTGTCAGTGCTCCTTTTAATGAACGTTACACCTCTGAAGACTTGGAACGCCGGTGACTAGCGTGAGATGACGTTTGGCTCTCGTGGTCGCGACGTATTCGATATTCTGCTCCTCCTGACTCACGCCGCGTCGATACAAACTCTCCTGCAAGATGTATACCCGGTCAGCCTCCAATCCTTTTGCTTTGTGTACCGAGGAGCAGAGAATTTGCTCCGTATCCTCGTCGTCGGTAAATAGCCAGTTGATTCGATTCAGCAGATCGTCTGTATTCTCTGCCTCCTCGGCAAGGGCTCGAATCATGTCTGCCTGGTCTCGGCACCTGTCAACTAACTCAATGTGCCCGTACGCGGCAAGCTTCGTGGTCGTCTTGCGTTCCCAGGTATCCAGCTTACCGAGCATGTCAGAAAGAGATGTCCACGTCTGACATCCCAGCTTTCTCAATACAGCCTGTATCCCCACGCCGATATCTCTCCCGGCCATCTTGGCACGTTTCTTGCGCTTCAACAGTTGTAGCGTTAATGAGACAAGTGGCGCATTCAGACGTGACAGGATGAACTGTCCCGGCTCGGCACTCTCCAGGAGTGTGTCATAATGACACGCATCAACGACTCCGACTGGATTGGTCGGCCCCGCAACAATATCAGGAACGAGCCTCTGGGCGCGTTGTACGACCTTCTGGCAGCATCGATACGTCGTCGTCAGGGGAAGCTCACCTGCCTTGAGTTCGGCCTTCAGGCGGTCAAGGGAGCCCGAATCTGCCCCTCTGAAGCCATAGATCGCCTGACGGTCGTCCCCGACCACACAGATACGTCCAGAACAGAGGCGCTGAGCAATGGTTAGTTGGGCTACAGATAGGTCCTGGGCTTCATCTACCACGACGAGTTCATAGTCCTTTGAGAGGAGTTTCCAGGCTAGTGGGAGATAGATCATATCTGCAAAATCTATGCCAATATCCTGGGTTGGCTCCATACGTGCTGCACCGGCGATGGCATACATGGCCTTTTCTACAACAAACTCAAGGGTGTACTGACCCCAACCCTCAGCAGGGACGTAATCAAAGAAGAGGGCGAGCTTGAGCAATTCTGCCGTTGAAGGCGTCAGGGGTACCATCTCTCGCCCTTTTGTGTGAAGCAGGGTAATCAATCGACGAATGGGCTTGGGGGTATCCTTCGCACAGACGGTATCGGTGAGGTAATCTCCTCGTGTCGAGCCCTGTGCGACCGATATCCCTGGCCACTGTTGCCGAATAGCTGCATATCCCACCGCATGTAATGTCTTTGCCTCAGCAGCCGGATTCGTGATTCGCGAATTCAGAACGTCAGCGATTCGCTTGTTGAAGGCACAGACGAGAATTGACGACTCTGGGGCGCGATTCACGCCCTCAATGATGGTTGTTGTTTTCCCAGTGTTGTGAACAACGAAACCGTCCGCAAGAAAATTGTGTGGATCATCCTCGACCGCGAGATCATACGTCATCTGGTCGCGCTCAGGTATAATCGCTACGACACGCTCATACACAATCTTGAACAAGATATTTACGGCGGTATCTTCGTTTCCATGCAGACGAAAATGTTCTTCGTGGGTCAGCACTTCGAGATTGTCAAGGGTATTATGAGCGGTTTGACGATCCCGATGATGAACAGCCCACACTGCTGGATCGAGAAACTCAAGATTCTTGACATGGGGATGGTTGGAGCGGAGGAGCCACAAAAACTCCTGAAATCCTATTGCGTTCAGATTTGCCTCAACGACCAGACGATGTGTCGGTACTCGGGCCGTGCCCTTGGGGTGTGTCTTGTCCACAGGTCGCCGCACTGCATAGGGATGTGACCACATTCCACTTTCGTCTGAATACGTCGTCTTTGCCTTTGAACAGGGTTTGCTTTGCGGCCCTCGTACATGCAACAGACTTGTGGTCGTCAGGTCGCTAAGGGGTATCCACCCGTTTGCGGTCAAAAAGGGGTGTTCGCCCGTCGCACGAATGCGACGCCCTTCTGCTGTTTTGACCGTAAAGACAGGTTTGATGCCACTCGCCCACGCCGCTTTGAGACGACCCAAACGTACAACACCATCAATCTCACGCTGAACAAAAGTTGGAATGGTCAAATTCCACGGTTTCGATCTTGGCCACGGATTGCCGTTGAACTTGGACACGAGTTCCGCCAATGAAAGTGTCCAACCTTTTCCACCACGGTTGATGGCAATGTCGGCAAGCCCCGAAATACAGCCGGCGCGTGCTCGTACAACCAGATTCGGGTTGAATCCATCATCCGGGTGAATGCTCTCAGATGCAAACCAGTCGAAGATATCCTGTTGTTGCTGGGACCACTGTTGTTCCTCGACTATGGGAGTCTGAACAACAGTGGTTTCTACTTCAACTTGCGTGAATGAACTCCGGCGAGATCCCATTACTTCAATCTCCTTCGGATGATCGGTCGTTCAGCGAGATATGGAGTTGTATAAATGTGCGCGTAGTCTCAATGTTGATACCGTGCCCACGTTGCAATCTACGAGCGCTTTGTCGAACAGCCAGCTCTGAACAACCCAACAGATGGGACACCTCATAGAGTAGTCTTCGATGACGACTCAACATCAGTTCATAAATAAGTATCATTCGCTTTGAGGGTCGGCTTCTCATTTTTTTACTCCTTCTATTTCGCGTTGATGCCCGCGTGGGGGCTTATCGCGATCTGTCGCGTCTCGGTCATGACTTGTTCCTCCCTCTCGTTGCCCATCCAATTAGCCCCAATCCGCACGCGACCAGAATGATCAGGGTGAATCCTAGAATTCGTAACCCCAACCAGACAACCGATTCAAGAAAGTTCATCTCGTTCAGTTCCGGGTTCTGTTCCATTCCCGGGGTCTAAAGACCCCCGGGGAATT
>ERZ1292644.633-Hain-H14-01um-R2-633-length-22118-cov-7_pt1 | contig 20956 bp, 36 predicted proteins | sample MGYA00564402_ERZ1292644 | MGnify/ENA primary metagenome ERZ1292644 (study PRJEB36523, sample SAMEA6512644) | groundwater metagenome | collected 2019-01-09 | study: AquaDiva: Metagenomics assemblies of 32 groundwater samples
CTCCTCAAGGTTGTCCGGTGCGGCCTCGGTGCGCCCAGCCTTCGCACGCGCCTCGGGCCTCGTACGCCAGAGATAGGACCCAATCTTGTCGAGGACATACTTGACCAGCCCTAGCTTGGCTTTGTCAGCGTGACCACCGCGTTGTCCGTGAGAATCGTGGCGGTGGCGTTCGGCAGCGTGAAGGTCTTTTCGGTCGTCGCCGGCCCGGTGAACTTGGTAAACCCGTTCCCCGTCCCGCCATAGGCCGACGTGATGATGGTCGCCGTCCACGTCCCGGTCGTGATCGTCCCGAGGGTGGCGATGTCGGTGCCGATGAGTTTCGAGGCCGCGATTGACCCCGCCAGATCCGCATTCGCCACCGAGGCGCAGGTGGCGGCGCCACTGGCATTCAGCGAGCGGACGAACTGGTTGGTGCAGCTACTGCCCCCATAGGCCGAGAGGACGCCGGTGCTCCCGGTGACCGTGTTCAGCGTGAGGCCGGTCGTCAGGGCTCCCAGCGACTGCTACGCCGTTAGATCGGCGTGGACCTCCTGGGTGATGTACTTCGCCCCGACCGGCGCGAGCGTTGTCCCGCTGATCGCCCCGGTCTTGTCCACGGCGAACTTGCTCACGCCGCCCACCTGGAGGTCGATCAATTTCGAGGCGGCCGCCGAGGCGGTGTCGGTCACGTTGGCCTTGATGGCCGTAAACGTGACGCCCGCCGCGTTCCAGGTGGCCGTGCCGCCGAGGATCTGCTTGTCGGTGGTGATCGTCCCGAGGGCGCGCGCCCAGGAATCGGTGTAGGTGTACCACTGGGTCCAGCCGGTCATCTGTTTCAGGACGTGACGCAGCCGCTCAAGCTCGCCCTGGCCCGTCGTGGCCAGGCTCTCGACGCCCGCGGGATACGGGTCCACGGTCGATTGCATCTGCGAGGCGCTCGAGGAGTAGTCGTCCAGGCAGGACCACACCATGTTGGTGACGCCGAGCTGCGTCATGGAGGACGTGAGATCGGAGGCGGTGAGCGAGTCTCCCGTTTGCCAACTTCTATAAATCGCGCATGGCCCAACTGCCGGTGATACACTGACAGAGGCGACAAGTAGCGTCAGGAGGAATGCCGCCGTGAAGATCGCCGACCTACGCATCAGCCACCTCCGTGGTGTTCGTCCGCTGCCGAACCTCGACGCTAGGTTCCGGGCGCATATCGTGGCGACCGCCGCCGGCTGTTGGGAGTGGCGGTATCATCTCAGGACTCCAAGCGGCTACGGCTTGTTCCAAATCCCTGTAGAGAGCCCGCGTGGCCCGGCGTGGAGAACCGAGAGTGCCCACCGCCTCGTGTACGAGGCAATCCACGGGCCCATCCCGCCCGAGGTCGAGGTTATGCACGCCTGCGACCACCCACCGTGCCTCCGCCCGAACCATCTGGTGAAGGGCACGCCGAAGCTGAACGGCGAGGACCGAGCCAGGAAGGGGCGCGGTATCCGCGGCGAGCGGGTCCGCACCGCGAAGCTCACGACAGCGCAGGTAGTCGCGATTCGGGAGCGGTACGCTGCTGGGCTTGAGTCCGCTCAGGCCATCGCTGATGGCTACGGGCTCGAGAAGGGCGAGACGGTGCTCGCGATCGTCCAGGGCCGTTCGTGGAGCCATGTGGGCGGCACCCGCACCATCGACGACCGGCGCCGTGCTGAGGCGAACCGGAACACCAAGCTCGACGCCGATAGGGTGCGGGCGATCCGCGCTTCTAGGGAGAGCCTCAGTGTCCTGGCCCGCCGGTACGCCGTGTCGAAGCAGACCATTGCTGCGATCCTCGCCCGGGAGACGTGGAGGCATGTGCCGTAGCATGTTCACGCGACCATCCCCAGCGGCTCGAACTCCACCCAGGCTCGGCACAGGCGCGGATTGTTCACCCCCGACTCCGTGAACTCCACCGAGAAGCTCCACCCGTCGGCGCCGAGTTCCTTGTAGCGGCGCCGCACTTCGTTGCCCCCGAGGGTGCCGGGCAGCGCGAAGGGCAGGACCGACCCCGCCGAGCCCATGTTGAAGGTCACGGTGCCCTTGAGGACGCCGTCGATGTAGACCTTGGCCGTCACGTCGAAGTTGCCCACCGGCTCGAACTCGAGATGCAACCGGATGAAGGCCTTCTTGACCGCCCACTCGGGCTTGACGTCCGAGAAGTCGGTCGGCGACGTCCGGAGGCGGAGGCCGTAGCCGGCGCCGTCGACGGTGCGGGTCGTCTGGTCGAGCTTCCACACGAAGCCGGCGTTGTCGCCGATGATCGGCCGGGGGATGCCGTCCGCGTCCTGCTCGAACCACATCGCCTCGTTGGTGTCCTTGGTGGAGATATGGGCCCGCATCGGCGTGTCGTTCATGTCGATGACGAGCTGGCGGGTCTCGGCCGAGGCCCCGATCGCGGCATAGAGGCCGATCAGCAGGTTCTTGTCCTCGTACCAGTGCAGCTGCACCCGATTGAAGCGCGACTTGTTGAACTCGGTGGCGATGGTGTCGATCAGGTTCAGGTTCTGTCGGGCGCAGAGATTCACGAAGTTGACCCCGGAGAGGGTCCCTGAGGTCTCCTCCATCAGAAACATCTGCCCGGCCTGGTTGACGAAGGCGACCGGGCCGCCCTGCTCCTCGTGCATGATCTGGGTCACCGCCCAGGGGGTGGGCGCCGCGCCGAGCTGCTCGTGCGCGATCTTGGCGAACCAGCCCGTCACCGCCGCCGCCGACTCGTCGATCCAGAAGATCCCCCGCGGCCATTTCCACAGCCACGTCCGCCCGAACGCCTGGCGCCCGGCCACGAGCTTCCGTCCGAGCCCCGGGTAGACGTTGAAGCCGAGCACCGTCCCGGTCCAGACGGTGTGATCGGCCGCCGAACTGCCGTAGAGGTAGTCGAGGTTCGTCGGCGTGCCGCCGCCGACCATCATCTGGCCGGCCGAGGTCATCATGCGGAACATGAAGGCCGGGCCCTTGCTCGCGGCATTCCAGTCGGCGGGCGGCGTGGCGAGGCCGCTGGTCGTCAGCCCATCGGCCGAGAGCACCTGCACCTTGTCGTAGCCGTTCATGGCGAACAGGAGCCGGTTCCGGCCGGTGGACTCGAGCCCGCCCTGAGCGAAGTAGGTTACCCGGCTCAGGTCGAGCCCGGAGGCGAGCGTCGTGGCGAAGGCGCCGGTCAGGTCATCCTTGTAGAGCTTGCCGTCGGCGGTGGCGACGACCCGGCGCTGGAGGGCGTCCGTCGCCCAGAACTCGGCGCCGCCCATGATCGCGGGAGCGGCAGTAATGGCCACGCTATTCGACTTCGCCGAGCCCCCGGGCTTCTGGACGAGCCCGGGGATGGTGAAGTCAAGGTTGTAGCCGTAGAGCAGATGCCCGGTCTTGAGCCGGGTGGGCTCCCGCTCGCTGGTGATCCCGCGGGCGGACAGGAGGATCGGCGCGAACTGGGCCACGCTATCCGACCCCCATCACCCGGGCCCCGGGCCGCACGTAGGTCCTCGGTTTGGCGAAGCTGACCTCGGCGCCGGTCAGGAGCGCCTCCAGGCGCCCGATCTCTTTTTCGATGTTCACCAGGCGGGCGTCCCGCTTGTCGCCCATCAGGGAGTGGAGCGCGTAGAGGCCCGGCAGGGCCCGGCCCTCCTGGGGGAGGATCGGCGTGTCGGTGGCTGCGGCTCCGGTGAAGTCGAGCAGCGTCGGTCGGTAGTTGTAGGCGCACTCGAACAGGCGCGCGTCGGTCGTCCAGGGGCCGAGCCGGAGCTTCGCGTTGGTCACGAAGGCGGCGTGCTGGGCCCGGGTGCGGTCGCTGATGTTCCGGGAGTAGAGCCGACTGAACTCTTCCTCCGGGATCACTTCCAGGTCGTCTCCGGTGTGGAGCTCGCGGATCACGGGGAAGGCGAGAATGTCGGAGGCCACCGTGATCTCGTCCATGAAGATCACCGCCGCGCCCGAGGTGCCGGTGCCCGGGTACGCGGTCACCAGGTTCAGCACGGCGCTGCCCGCCGTGTGGGTGTCGATCCGGCACGGGATCCCGTCCGCCTCGAGGTAGAACTTCCGTCCCGCCTGCGAGGTGGCGATGGTGGCCGCCAGCGTCACCGCGGCCCCGCTGACACTGTTCATCGTGACCGATTGCTTGGCCACGGACACGAACTGCTTCGGGGGATCCTTCCGGGCCCAGCGGTAGGGGCGGGAGGCGCAGACCTGGAGGTACTGCTGATTCAGGTGGAGCTTCGCGTCGATGATCCGGTCGGCGTTGGCGATCACCGTGTCGTTCGGGAAGAGTTCCCCGCAGCGCCGGAGGAACCAGGCGAGGAGGTCGCTGCCGGTGTCGAGATTGGCCATCTACCAGCGTTCCCCGAGAATCCAGCGGAGCCGATCGAGGCTCTGCCGCGTCGGGGCCGCAAGCGGCGCCCGCGCCGCGCAGGCGCGCAGCGCCGCCACCTCCTCCGAGTTCAGCACATCGCCGGGCCCCTTCGCGGGTACGAGCGCCCCGCAGCGCGTGGCGGTCACGAGCGCGTTGAACTCGGCCGCCGTGAACGGGTGGGTGGGGTCCAGGTCCAGCGGGACGCCCTGGGCGTCCCGGGGCACGTCGGGCAACTGCTCCTGCCCGTCGAGGGCCATCCCCTCCCCGAGTTTCCGGTGACAGTGGCGCGTCCCAGGCTCGTCGACCTTGCCGCTCTGGTGGACGAAGCGGGTGTGGACGTCGTGGCAGCCGTCGGCCGCGAGCCGGCCGGGGTGGGCCGAGGCGGGCGACGCGAGGGCGAGCGCCACCAGGGCGGTGAGGAGGCCGACGTGGCTCACCGGATCGTCACCACCGCCTCGACGCGGTTCCTGGCGTCCGCTGTCTGGAAGTAGGCGCAGAGACCGTCTCCCTGGTCCTGGAGCAGCAGCGGCCGGCCCCCGACGTACTCGAAGACGCTGTTGTTCCCGAGGGCGGGGTGGATCAGCTCGAGGCGGGCCAAGTGGATCCGCTTGGCCACGGCCGCCGTGGTGCCCGGAGCCGTGGTCGCGCGGACCCGGATGTTGTAGTGACTGGCCGAGACGCCGGTGCCCGATCCTCCCCGAACCCAGTCCCGCGGGTTCGGAAACACGAGGACGTGCTCGCCGACGGGCGTGAAGACGGGGAGGACGTAGGCGGTGATCGTCGTCCAGGCGGTCCCGTTCCAGTATTGGACTTGGTAGGTGCCGACGCTGCCGGCCTCCGCCGTGGTGATGTCGTAGGAGACGGCGTTGAAGGGCACTTGGCCGCCGATGACGTGCCCGTCGTTGTTGGTGAGGGTGGAGATCGTGAAGTCGTCGGCGTCTGCATCCTGGGCGTCCGTCGTGTCGTCGGTGAAGGTCGTGGTGGCATCAACCCAGGAGCCGAGCTTGGCGATGGAGTCGGGCAGATGAACGCCGAGCCCGCAGGCGATGGTGCCCCCGGAGACGTTCACGAGCCGCGCCCACTCGAGCGTCACCTTGTAGGCGAACGGCGTGGTGACCCCGAACAGATGCACGACCGTCTGGATGCGACCGAACAGTCGATCCGGCTGCCCCACCGCAACGAGCTCGCCCATGCCCCTAGCCCCCCTTCTTGGTGCGCCGCGCCATGGCCTTCACTTGCTCGGCCATCGAGGGCGCGTCGTCGGCGTCGGCGCCCGCGGCCCCGCCCGCGATCTTCACCGTCTTGACCTTGATCTCGAACGAGTTGCCGTAGTCCTCCATGGCGTAGCCGCGCACCGTGCCGGTGAGGGTGATCGTGACGGCCTGGCCCAGGATGGCGTGGTCGAGGCCCTCGAGCTTGAGGGCGCTCTCCTTGTCCCAGGACAGGCGCATGCGGGGCTCCACCTTCGGCATGCTCGGGGCCGCCGTGGTCTTCGTCGCCATCGCTCGTCTCCTTGGGGCGCGGCGGGGCCGCGCGCTGGTCAGGCCGTGCGTCGGCCTCGCCGCTTCGCGTCCTCATCCTCGATGACCGCCGCCGCCTGCTCGACGCGGACGCCGCCGGTCAACTCTCGGAACTCCCGCTCGTTCCTGTCCTCGGCCACCTTGTCGAACGGGTGCGCGCCCTGGTGCCGCCCGACCACGACCGGCTTGCGCTTCTTCGGCCGCGCCTTCGAGGCGCGCACGGGGCCCGGGCGGATGGGCCGCGCCGGCCGCTCCTTCTGGGCCTCGAGGAAGGCCAGGGCGGCTGTGTGATGGGGCTCCGGGAGGTGGGCGATGTGCTCCGGGGTGTGGACCGGCGTGAGCGGGTTGCCGAGGTAGTAGTAGCCCTTGCCGACGCGCACGATGTCGCGCGGCGCCGGCTGGCCGGACTCGGTGACCACCACCTTGCCGTCGACAACTTGGTGGCGCTCGCGGATCTGCGCGCCCCGGAAGTGCTGGTCGACTTCCACGTAGCCGGTCCCGATCTGGAGTGACTGTCCCATCAGACCGTCCTTTCCGTCGCCGACACCCGAGAGTGGGCCGGGCCCGTCGCGGTGCCGGGCAGGAGGAAACCGCCGGGGCTGGCCGTGGCCAAGCCGTAGATCACCAGGATGACGAGCGCCGTGCTCGCCAAGTGCAGCGGGGCGTGGCCGAGGCAGGCAACCGCGGACGCCACCACCGCGCCGCCGTAGCGCGGATGGCGCCAGAGTGCGCGGTGGCCCAGCACCCCGATGGCGACGATGAGGAGCGCGAGCAGCCCGCCCTCGTGGGCGAACTGCACGAGTTCGTTGTGGGCGTGGATCGGGAAGCCGTCGGCCGGGACCTGGGTGCCGTGCAGGACCGAAACCCGTTCGGCCCAGCCCCCGAGCCCATGACCGAAGATCGGCGCCGCCCAGGCGTCGCCGAGCCCGGTCCTCCACACGCGCAGCCGGAGCAGCAGGCTCGCCGGGGCCCCCGGATGCAGGGCCCAGGCGGCCGCGAGGCCGCCGGCCGCGCTGAGCAGCAGGACGCGGGGGCGCCAGCGGTGCCGCTCGCGGACCAGGAGCCCGGCCGTCGCCGAGAGCATCCCGAGCGCCGACAGGGTGAGCGCCAGGCCCCCGAGAAGGATTGGCAGGACCCAGCGCGGCGCGAGCGGGACGATGACCGCAAGATAGATCGCCAGCAGATTGCTTCCGCGAATCGACCCGATCGGCCGCATGTCCGTTCGCCGCTCCAGTCCCCACCACGCCGGGTCGTAGCCGAACGCCTGCGGGAGGGCGTAGAGCGCCTGGATCACCGCGCCGACGACAAGGACCGTGACCAGGAGGTCAGCCGCACCGGGGCGCGCCTCGGCCAGGTCACGCACGAACCACACGAGAATGCCGGCCGCGAGCACGTACTGGACGGCCGCGACGCCCTCGTAACTGGCGCGCAGCAGGCCCAGGGCCCCCACGTAGGCGACGAGGAGTCCGAGCCAGGGATCGCGCCGCCCGAGGAGCAGCCCGAGCAGGAACGGCGCGGCGTACCAGAACAGGAACAGCGGGACCTCCACCTGGTCCTGCCAGACGGAGCCCGTCATACGGAGCCACGCCCCGGACCAGGGGAGGCTCAAGAGGAGTCCGGCCAGGGCGGCCACCGCGAGCCCGGCGGCGGCCAGACCGCCCTGGCGGGACGGCAGCATCATGGGTTCAGCGGATACCATAGGCTCGAGGTGTCGTCCCAGACGAACATGGCCGCCGCCAGGGACTGAATCACGGCCGCGGTGCCGTAGGAGACGTTGCTCGTGCCGGAGGCGGCGAACGTGATCGTGCCCACGCCGATGTTGTGGACGACCACCACTTGGCCGGCCTTCGTCCCCGCCCCAAGAATGATCCCGGTGACGTTGCCCTGGCTCAACAGGATCCGCGCGACGACGCGGCCAGCCGTGGTGATCGTGCCATCGGTGACCAGGGCCGTCGCGGCCCCGGCCTGGCGCCCGAGAAGCAGGGTGTTGTCGGTGATGTCGATGGAGGTGCGGCTCTGGGCGAGGGCCGGCGTGGCCGACAGCCCGACCAGCGCCAGCGCCAGCAGGATTCGCAGCAGCATGGACGCGCTCCTTTCGCTGGTCATGGCTACCACCCCACCGCGACGCCGTAGAGGGTCTGCGCCGCCGGGGCGTCGACGGCCGCCGCGAGCTCCGCGCCGGCGCTGTAGATCCTGAGCGTGTGGTTCGCCTTGTCGTACTTGTGGGTGTAGGCCGAGGCGCTGCCCGGGTCGTCGAGCAGGATCGTCTCGATGTTCCGGCTGAGCCCCCACTTCTCGAAGGTCGGCAGGGGCACACCCCCGGAGGGGTAGGTCAGCACCCCGTTTCCGAAGGTGATCTTGTTGTGGGCATACCGCTTCCCGGCGATCCAGGGGTTCAGCGGCTTCCCCGTCTCGAGCGTGAGCGTCACGTTGCCGACGGCCAGGTCTGCCATCCTCGTCTCCCTTCACGCGGCCGTTCGCCCTCCCGCCGGCCGGGCCGGCGATCCCAGGGGTCTCGGGCGTCTCCGCCCTGGGCCGCGTTGGTGAAGGCGGCGGGAGCCGGACGCCCCCGCCGCCTAGTGCGCTGCCGTTATGCTGAGGCCACCATCGCGGTGATGTTGGCCGGGTCCTCCGGGATCTGCTCGACGATGACGCCGGCCGAGTAGTCCACGGCGTCGCCGTTGGCGGTGTCGACCACGAGGGCGATCTCCGAGCCCGGGCTCATCGTCACCTTCGTCGTCGGGTTCTTGTAGAGCGTCTTCCCCTGCTGGTTGCTGGCGAGCTTGGTGATGGTGCCGATGGAGCTGTCTCCCGTTGCGGTGCCGGCCGTGGGCCGGTTGCGGAAGTTGACCACCATCACCGTGGCGTGGGTCGAGGTGCCGCGGATGGTGACCTGGAGCTGCCGCACCTCGCACTTGAACGGGATCCGAATGGTCCCCGCGACGGTCGTGGCGGCGGCGTTGCCGAGCAGCTCGGCGCCGACACCCCCGGCCGCGGCCCGGGCGACGACGGCCAGCGGAATCTGCGCGTTGTAGAGCACGGTCATGTCTGGCCTCCCTTTCTCCGGGGTCGTCCCGGGTTACGAACTCGTGACGTGGATGATCCGGGCCTCGCCGTCGTTGGCGGTGTCCCAGACGATCCCGTAGTGGAGCAGCCCGATCCACGCGACGGCGTGCTGGAGCCCAAAGTTGCCGGGGATGGCCGCGCGCAGCTCGGGGTCCTCGGCCACGGCCATGGCCACCGCATCGTCCCCGAAGATCACGCCCTCGCCCAGGACATTGCCCGAGCCCTTGGTGTTGGAGAGCGCGTTGGTGTGGTTGACCTCGATGACGCGGATGTTCTCGACCTTGCCGATCTCCCCGTTCACGAGGTACGCGGTGCCCGTGTACTTATGGGCCTCGATGAAGTCGGGGTCGCGGCGGATGCCGCGGCAGGCCTTGGTGGAGAGCAACGCGATGTACTCCTCGCCTTCTCCCCACCCCGGGACGTGGATGGTGTCCATCATGTAGTCCCGGATCACCTGCAGGTGGGCCACCGTCAAGTTCTGGGTGGCCTGGGTCGACGGCGTGCCGTCGGTGTCGAAGGTCCCGTTGGCCAGCGACGTCGGGATGAACTTGATCTGGGCCGCCTTGAACGGGGTGGCGGCCGCGGAGTCGAGCGTCAGGGTCATCTGCGCCCGGAGCTTCTTCTGGATCTTGTCGCGCAGGTCGAAGTGGGCGAGCAGCTCGGACATCGAGGTGTACTGCACGGCCCGCCCGTAATACTTCACGGTGATCGAGGTGGTGGACAAGCTGAAGGCGTCCACCGGCACCGCGTCGCGCTCGTTGAAGGTCCCCGAGGTCGGCTCGGTGAGGTTCTTGGCGCGGCTGATGGTCACGGTGTCGCCGCGCTTTTTGCCGTAGCCGGGTTCGGCTTCCACGAAGGTCATGAACTTCGTGGCCGCCAGCGCCGCCTCGCGGATCTTCGAGGACAGCGCGTGGTTCTTGAACACGCCCGAGGGGGCGTCGAGCCCCCAGGAAAATTCGTTGGCCATCTAGATCCTCATCGCGCGGCGAGCGCCAGCACTTTCGCCTGCTGCTCCCGGAGCTGCTCCACCATGGTCTTGGGGGCCTCGGGCCGGGCCGGGCCGGGGGACGTGGGCGGGGAGCCGCCGGCGGGCATGACGACGCTCGCCTGCTGAGTGATGTGTGCGGCATCGGTCGCCGCCCGGGCCGCGCCCGCCACCTGGGGACTGATCTCGGCGCGCGCGAGCGCGATCGCCCGCTTCACCTGCCAGTCGTAGGCGTCGACCCCCTTCAACGCGGGCGGGGTTTCGGCCTGGGCCTGGCGGGTGTGCCACCAGAACAGCCCGATCGGGACATCGCGGGCGTGGTCGGCGACGAACTTGGTGATCGAGGTGGTGACCCGTTCGGTCACGGCCAGCGCGCGCTGGGTGTTCGTGTCCTTCACGCGCTGGTGGGCCTGGCGGGCGTCGACCCGGCGCTGGAAGATGTCGGCCTTGGTCGTCTCGAACTGCACGAGCGCCGTCGCGTCGTCTTCCCCCTCACGCGGGGTCTGGTAGTCCTTGACGGCCTGCCGGAGCTCGTTCTCGAACTGCTGCTCCGTGGGCAAGCCCTGGGGATCGGCCACCTGGGCGAGGTCCGGGGCACGGTCGATCTGCGTGAGCGTCTCCTTGAGGGCGGCGTTCTCACGTAGAGCCGCGTCCAGGGCCGTGAGCGCCTCGGCGCGCTCGGTGGTGGCCTGGTGCATTTCACGCTGCGCGTCGGTCACACGCTTGTCATCGCCGGTCGGCGGGGCCCCCTCGGCGGGTGGCGTCGCGGCCGGGGCCGTCCCCGCAGGGGCGGCGGCCGTGGCGCCCGCGTCGGCGGGCGGCTGCTGTCCGGTGGGAGCGGGAGCCCCCGGGGTCGGGGTGCCCTGCTGGGTCTCCGTGCCGGTGGGCGGGGTCGCCGCCGCCGCGCCGGAGCCTGCTTCGGGGCCCGTCTGCATCGCGGTCACCTGCTGTGCGAACTCTCCTGCCATGTCCGTCGTCCTTTTCGTCGCCGCCGAGAATCCGTGAGGGTCGGCGGGTCAGGGGGTGAAAGAAACGCCCTTGGCGCCCAAAACACAGAAAGGCCGAAGGAACATGGCGACTGGAGCCAGTCTCTCCGGCCTTTCAGGTCTCGGCACTCTCGCGCCACCCCACCGGCCGCGAACCGGCAAGGCGGGCACCAAGAGTCGAAGTCGTTCGGGAGTCTACATCGTCGGGGTCCTCATGCCGCCGGAGTCGCCGCCGCGGCGGCCTCGGCCTTGTGGGTGGCGATCGCCTGGGCGCTCACGAGCCGCTTGTCGGCGAGGCGCCGCATCGCCTGGGCCCCGAGGACCCATTCCTTGTCGATCAGCGCGGCAAGGTTGCGGAGCACGGCCAGACACTCGGCCGGCAGCTCGCCATCCATGACCTTCTCAAGCACGTCGTCGAAGTGCTCGGTGAAGATGGCGTTGACGTCCTCGTAGATGTCCGTCGGCGCGTCGCCGGTCATCAGGCGGTGCAGGCGCGCCCCGCGCTCGGCCAGCCGGCGGTCACGCTCGTCGCCCTGGTGGTCCGCGGCGGCGCCGCGAAACAGCAGGGCCGAGAGGTTGGTGAAGGCGCTCGCGAGGCTGCCGAGCGCGGCCCCCGCCCGGGGCTGGGCGCGCTTGCCGCCGAGGGTGACGTCCGCCATCAGCGCGCGACCTCGTGGGGGAGGAGCACCAACCGGTGCTCCCGGTCGTAGACCTCCTTGGTGGCGTCGAAGGTCTGGAGCCCGGCCTTCAGGAGCCCATAGGCGAGGAAGTCGTGGCGGGAGAGCGGGGCCATCAGGCGCTTGCGGCGCTCCTCCTGAACGACGGCGAAGCAGCGGTTGATGTCCTGCTCCATCGCCTTGGGGATCAGAAGAGTCTCCTGGACGTGTGTCGGGGAGGCCATTTAGGCGTGCGTGTCCCCCGTGATCTTCTTGTAGTGGTGGTCGCTGTAGCCGCACTGGTCCTGACCCAGACCCAGGCTGGTCGAGGCGAGGAGGCAGATGAGATCGCCATCCTTGAGGGGGTGATCGGTCACCGCCTCCTCGTTTTTGGCGCCTTCGGGCTTGCCGACGACGAAGTAGTTGCTTCCGCGCACGGTGAACTTCCCGATGATTCTCATGGAACCCTCCGGTAGCCGGCCATGAGCTCGCCCGCGCTGAACGGCGGCGAGCCTTTCGTGGACTTCTGCTCGGCGGCGCCGTACCCGCCGGGCGGCTTTCGGGCGAAGTCTCGAGCCGTCTTGCAATCCGGGAAGGTCCGCGGAGCCTGACCCGTCGCACACCGGCCTACGTCGGCCCCGGCCGCGCGCTGCTGACGAGGCGACCTCGCCGGCATCAGGCGGGGACCTCCAGCACCGTGTAGGGCGGCCCGACGTGCACATCGAGGTCCGCGGCGATGTCAAGGGCCTGCCTGAGATGCTTGTCCAGGCTCAGCCCGCCTCCGCGACCCAGCGCCAGGAAGGCGGCCAACGCGGCTTGGCCTCCACAGCCGATGGCGGCCCGGGGGACTCCCAGCACGCCGAAGTCGGTGCCGACGACGAAGAGTTGGCCCCGGACTCCGATCAGGAAGCGGCCTGAACAGTGCTCTTCCCCGCCGTCGGTGCTCTTGACGGTGCCGCCGGCCTTGAGATCCGTCCGGAGCTCAGCAACGGCGCGGCGCACCCTGGCTCCGAGGTCACCGTCCATGGTCGCCGCGAGGTCGTCCCACTCGAAGGCCCGGGAGCTGCAGAGGATGTCGAACGCCCGCCGGTCCCCGGCGCCCCCGACGACCACCCGGCCCCCCGCGAAGGCGACAAGCTTCCTCTCGTCGACCAAGGGCTCGCACTCGCCGCTGACGGAGCGACCGTCGGCCGCCAACCACACCGGCCCCCCGAAACCCGTGGCGAACCCGAGGATGGCGGTCACCCTACATCCCCCCCTCGGCCCCGGCCGGCCCGCGCGCGGCGGCACCCGCCGCAGCCCCGTTGGCTTCGTAGGCCGCGAGCAGCGCCCCCGGACCCGCCGGCGCGCCTCCGCCGCCGGGCATCGCCGGCATCCCGGGCCCCGGCAGCGCCCCCGGGACGGCCCCTGGCATCCCGGGGGCGCCCATCATCGGGGTCATCGCCTGCTCCTCGGGCAGCGTGATCCGGTCGCCCAGGCCGAGGGTGTCCCGGAGCGTGCGGAGGATCTGGACGAAGACCTGGGGCGTCTGTTGGGCCAGGAGATCCACGTAGGGCCGGGACGCGGCGAGGTGGCCGAACTGGACGATCTTGTTCAACTGGTCGGCCTTCTTCATCGCCCCCGAGAGCCCCGTGAAGCTGTAGGTGAAGTTGCCCTGGAGCTCGTTGATCCGCTCGTGGAGCGGCATCGAGGCCAGCAGCATCGCGTTGTCCGGGCCGAGGATCCCCAGGATCTCCGGGTCCATGAAGTCCGAGAGATGCTGGGCGAGGATGTCCTTGGTGAGCTCCACCGCCTCGCGCCCGCCGTGCTCGAGGTTCCGGCTCATCATCTCGAACATGGCGAGGCTCTGCGCGGTCTTGATCTCCGTCTCGCCCAGCGTGATCTGCGAGCGCGACCCCGGCAACCCGGCCGCGAAGTCGGTCACGAAATCGGACTCCTTGGCGAGCTGCGCGACCCAGTTGAGAAACGCCATGACCTCGCCGACGACCATCCGGTGGCTCTGCGCCTGCATGAGGGCCTGCGGCTGGGACTTCTTGATCCAGAGCTTGCCCGGGTAGTGGCCGAGGTCGGTAAAGTCGACGAGGGCGTCCTGCCACACCTCGGTCTCGGGGTTCACCATCCAGTTCATGCCGTCGGCCATGAGGCAGAGGGTCCCCGAGAACAGGCGGGAGAGGTCGGCGTTCTGCTCGGCGATGCCGCGTCCCTCGAACCGGGTCGGATGCACGATCGGGGCCGCGGCCAGGAAGGGCCACTTGCGCCGCCCGCTCGAGCGATCGGTCGCCCAGAGGGGATTGTCCACGGGCTTGAGCAGGATGTCCCGCCCGGAGCCGGTCATGAGGGCGTCCGGCATCACGGGGTCGCCGTGCTCGTTCAGGATATCGCCCCACCACTCGCTGACGAGGACGGGCTTGCGAAGCGGATTGGGCTCGTGGCGCTCCTGTTTCCGGCGCGCCTCCTCCTCCTGGGTGTTGGTCATGCCGGCCGTCGAGAGGGGCCCGCCGGCGCCGCGATCGAGGAGGCGTTGGATCGCGTCCTGGTCCCATACCCGGCGCATCCCGTGGAGGAACGCGCGGTTCTTCCACTCGTCGTGGATCAGGTAGGTGCCGGAGAAGTTCTCGCGGGCCCGGCTCTCCGGGTCCCGGAAGATCTTCCACGGCTCCACGTAGTCGATCGCCGGGAAGCCGCGCGAGCGATGGGCGAATTGCGGGACCACCCGGCCGGTGGCCGGATCGAGGGCGGCACCCACGAGGTACGGGGTGCGGGTGTTCTGCCAGCGGAATTTCATATAGCCGGCGACGCCGGTGATGAAGCCGACCTTGCAGCTGTCGGCGTACTTGCCGATGAAATTGGCCTGCTCGAACGCGAGCCCCACGAGCGGGTTCCAGATGTTCATGGCCAGCTTCTTTGATCGCGGGTCGCCCTCGCCGTCGATGCGGAACGGCTCGGGTGCGTCGAGGAGCGACCTGTGGATCAGCGCGGTGGCCTGCTCGATGGCGGCGCAGGGCTTCGGGACCCACACCTGCGTTTGCCAGTCCTCTTTGCCCTCGAAGGAGACGTTGTTGAGCCAGAGATCCCACCAGTAGGCCCAGTCCTCGCGCAGGCGCTTGGTGGCGGCCTCCGCCTCTTTCTTCTGCCATTCGATAAGGTTGGCGAGGTGGGTGTCGGCGAGCTGGCTCACGGCGTCGCGCCCCTCGGCGCGGGCGCGGGGGTCGTTCCGCTGCTCCTCGACGTGGGGGGCGGTGACGGTGGAGATCATCCGAGCCCTGCCATCCCCGGTTCGGCCGGGCCCGCCGGCTTCACGCGGTCAGCCTCGTGGACCTCGGCGGGGGTCAAGCCCGGTGGCCCAGGTCGGCCGCCGCAGCGATCGCACATCCCTTGGTCCGGCCGGCGGCGGACGACGAGGCACCGGGGGCACTCGAGCAGGACGAGCCCGACCACCGCCGCGTCCCGGGCATCGACGGCGGCCTGGGCGACCGGGGCCGCCGCCGCGGCCAAGCAGTCGTAGCAGGTCCCGCAATCGAGGCACCCGCGGCGATAGTGGCCGCAGGCGCAGGTGACCGTGCCGGTGGCGACGTGGGTGCAGACCATCAGTTTCGGTTCGCCATGTGCTGGATCATGCCTCGGACGAGCTTGGGCACGAGGTCCGCGGCGCTGTTGAGCATCCGGTAGGCCAGCGGCAGGAAGGTGGTGACGGGCTGGTCCTCGGCCCGCCAGCAGGAGACGTAATCGTGGCCGTCCCGGCGCCGCTCGATCACGATGCGGGCCGCGGCGTCGTCGGTGACCGCGACGCTCGCCTCGCAGCGCGGGTTCAGGCAGGCGAGGCCGTCGGGGCCGCTGTAGAGGGTGCGGCGGCAGGTGTCGCAGCAGGCGGCGGTAGTCATTCCTCGGGGGGCGCCTTGATCTTCCGGTGGCCCTGACTCAGCTCCTCCGGGGTGAAGTCGTGCCCGGGGTTCACCGGCTGGACCTGAAGCGTGTCGGGGTACTCCGTCGTCACGGAGACGACCTTCCCCTGCTTGTCGGCTTGGACCGTTCGCTTGACCATCAGGTGCAGCGGCTCCTTAGCCATGATCGGCTCCTTTCACACCCACCGGCCCTTGTCGGGGTTGTGGGCCGGCCCGAACGGGTTCGCCGGGTTCGGTCCGAGGCTCTTGAGGCGGATCGTGGGCGGATGCGGGGTCTCGCCGTGGTCGTCGGGATCGGCGTGAGGGCAGGCGTCAGGGCCTCCGACCGCGCGCCGGGTCCGGTGGAGGACGCTGCAGGGCTCGCACCAGCGATGGGTCGCCTTCTTCTTGCCGGCCATCGGCGTCGAGCGGGGGCGGAGGGCGAGGTCGCTGCTCACCGCGGCCTCCGCGGGCAGCGATGCGGAAGAAGCGGGTCGATCACGTACGGTTGCCGGCACTTCGGGCAGTAACCGACCGCCATCGTCAGGTCCTCCAGAACGCCGGGGGCATCGCCGCCTTCACCGCCTCACCGTGGTCGCACCACGTTCTCCGTGCTGTCGCCGGACAGCATACCCGATCGCGCGCTTGGGGGTGGACGGATTTTGCGTGCTCAGCCGCGGGCGGGGCAGCGGGGGCGGCGCCGCCTCCTCCCGGTAGCTGCGCACGGCGTACCCCCGCGCGCGCTCGGTGGTCGACGGGTCGTGGCCGGGCAGGATCGACTGCGCGGGGCCGAGCTTCTGGAACCCCCGGATGCAGATGCCGCCGGCGTCCACCAGGTCCCACTCGCTCGGATCTTCGGGCACGGCCAGCATGGCCTGGATCAACGCCTGCTGGCCGGCGCCGAACAGCACCTGGGCTCCCTCGACGAGCCCCGACCAGGCGTTCGCCCGCCGGAGCTTGTCGGCGTCCGGCCGCACCAGTTCGACGTGGACAACGACCCCGGACTCCCGGGCCACCATGTCGAGAATGTCGCCAAGGCTTCGCTGGTAGGCGACGTCCTCGATCGCCACCGTGCGAACCCCCCACCGCTCCACCAGCTTGACGATGCGCTCGGCCTGCTGGCGGGGGGTCCAGTGGCCCTTGACGGCCTCGAGGACGAAGATGCGCCCGTGCGTCATGTCCGGCTGCCGGCTCTGGCCGGCCACCACCAGCCCGGTCCACGCCGCGGTGTCCTTCGTGGAGCTGGCCGGGTCCACCCCGAGGCGGATGACGAGGTGCTGGCGCTCCGGGCACTCGGGCTCGCCGTCCTGGCCAGCGTAGCGGACCCAGGAAGCGTGAAACGGCTTGAGCGCCGCAAAGGGGATCCAGAGCCCCCGGAGGAATCGCCGAGCCATCGGCGTGTCGACCCCGAAGTCGCGCTCGCTGTCCTCGTAGTACCGGGGGGGCAGGTTCTGCCGGTTGGTCCCCTGGTCGCCCAGGTAGAGGTGTCGATCGCGGCGGGGGTTCTTCGGGGGGTCGCACCCGCTGGCGCCGGGGTCGTACTCGAACTCCTTGGCGATCCAGTGCTCGGGCGCGGGGGGGTTCCCGCCCATCCAGAGCATCTTCGGGTAGCCCGTCTGCCGGCCGCAACGGGCCAGGAGGGCCAGAAACAGCTTGCGGTTGATGCCGGGCTCGTGGACGACGCCGCGCTCACCGCGCAGGGCGATGCCGCCCTGGGGCTCGTCGAGGAACGCGCCGCCGAGGTCCAGGGACAGGACGCGCTGGATGTCGCTCTCGTCGTCCAGGCCACGGAATAGGATCTCTCCCGGGGCGGTGTCCGGGCCGGTGGACAGCCAGAACGTGTTGGTACTCTTCTCCCAGTGCCCGGCGACGCCATCGGGGAACCAATCGAAGAAGGTCTTCTGCGTGGTGTCGCGCAGGTTCGGGCCGGTGTCGCGGGCGATGAGGAGACGGGCGCCGGGGAAGGCGAGCGCGTACATCCACGCCTTGAGGCACCCGGCCGAGGTCTTGGCGCACCCGAAGGGGCCGAAGTAGCCGGTGACCTCGACGAAATCCTCGAGGAAGGCCTGGACGACCGGAGGGGCGCTGAACGCGAGTTGGAGACCAACGCCCTCGTCGTGGTCGAGGACAACGCCGCTCAGGTCGGGGTTGCGGCTTCTCCAGTCGAGGTGGAAGGGCCGGCGGGCTCGCGGGACGCGCCGGGGAAGGGCGGCAAGGAGAGCACAGGCTCGCTCACAAGGAAGTCCACGCCCTCGATCATGCCGCAGGCATGGAAACGCTCAGCTATCGCTGGCGGAATGATCGGGATCATGATGGGCCGGCGCCGGGCCATGATTTCCCGGAAGGCGTGCCAGGCGTGGCGCTCAGCGCGCCGCGTCATCGTCGGCCGTCGCGCGCGCCCGAGCCTTCACCGCGAGATAGAGGGGGTGGGCGGTGACCGCCTGGAGACGGTCAAGCTGCTCCATGAACTCGGCCACCGCTCGAGGCGCGGCGCCGGCGAGTCTCACCGCGAAGACGCGAAGAGCCTTGAGCGCCCCCTCGAGAGCCGTCCCCAGGTCCACCAGGAGGGCAGAGACGTCAGAGGACCCCGCCTGGATGGTGTCGACCGGGCCACGGAATCGGCCGGGGAGCGCGGTCTCGACCTCTCGGGCCTCCTCCCAGCGCGCCCGGGGCATCATCACGAGGATCATCGTCGCGGCGTGGGATGAGCAGGGCAGGACCATCGCGCCCCGGCGGCCGCTACTGATCACCAGACACCCACAGGGCCGCGCACTCCGCTCCGTTCCGGACTCGAAGCCATGGACGAGGAGCGGCTCGCCGGTCATGGGCCCTCGTTCGGGCCGATGATCGCGTCGCCCACGGGCCCCTCGTCGACGTCCGGCACCTTCACCAGCTCCGGGTGCTCCCGCTGGTAGCGCGCCACCCGCTCGACGAGCCGGTCAACCCCCTCGAGCTGCCGCGCGCCTGCTCCGTAGAACTCGCAGAACTCCCGGTAGGACGGCAGGGTCGCGAGGAACGCCCGGTCCTTGGCCAGAAAGAGCACCGCGTCGGCGTGGGTGTGCTCCGTGTCGTGCTCGAGGCTCACCGCCCGGATGACAAACTTCCTGTCGACAGGCTCCATGGCCACCCCGTTCTCTGATAAAGGTTCACCTACTTTGGGATTCGATCGGGTTGTCGGCGCGCAGCCACAGGTCCGGCTGCGTCCCCTTGATCGTCTCGAAGAACATCTGGAGATCCGTCTTCCACGCCCCGTACTTCTCGACTTCCCGGGCGAAGGCCTCGACGTCGTGAGCGCGCAGGTCCCAGGTCCCCGCTTCGTGATCGAAGCCGGCGAAGTGGCAGAGCTCGTGAAAGATCAGCGCCTCCCGCTGGCGCGTCGTCAGGACGTCCCACTGGTCCTGCCCGATGACGATGAGATAGTCGATGACGTGGCCGGCGTCGTCCGCGACCGCCTGGAGCTCCGGGGAGGGCTTCTTGGCCTTCGCCCACACGACCCGGCCCCGGGTCTTGCTGGCCTTCGGACGCCCCAGGCACCAGATGTGCGCGTCCCCAAGATACGGAAAGTCTCGCTGGACGAGCTGCTCCACGATCGCCTCGGCCGAGTGCATCCGCAGCCAGGTGCGCTCCTCCTCGGCCGCCATCAGTCGAGGTACTCGGGCGGGAAGGGGGCCTTGCTCCCGCCTTCGGTCACGAGGATGCGGAGCGCGGTGGCCAGCCGCTCGACCCTGGAGGCCGTGTCCAGCTGCCGCCAGGCCAAGTAGGAGCCGCACGCCTTGGTGAAGCGGGGTTCGGAAGGGGCGGCCGCGCGCAGCCCGAGGGCTGGGGCCTCCGCACTCGGGGCCTCCGCACTCGGGGCCTCCGCACTCGGGGCCTCCGCACTCGGGGCCTCGGGCTTGGGGGCCTCGCTCTCGGAATCCTGGTAGCCGACGGCACTGGGGATCGAGCCCATCGTGCGGCTCCTTCCTGGTGAGGGGTTCGCTACCTCGCCTTGTTGATCGCGGCCATGATGTGGTCCGAACACGCCCGCCACGCCGTCTGGGCTGCCCCGGGACTCACCGGGTTGATGGCCGGCGGGATCTTCGTCCCGATCATGTGGGCGAGCGCGTGAGCCCGGCGGAGCCCGTGGGCGCGGCCAAGGTAGTACCCCCAGCGCGCGCCGATGCCCGCCGCGCAGAGGGCGATGACGACGGACACCACGATGATCTTCATGAGGCCCCCGTCAACCTCTCCGTCCAGCCCTCCGCCTGCGCGATCGCCAGCGTATCGCCGACCATGGGTTCGAGCACCAGGGTCACCCAGGGTCGGCCCCAGCCCGCCGCCCCGCCCCCGATCGGCGCGAAGGTCACGGCCTCCAGGCGCGCTAGGCGGGGGCCAACCCCGCTGAGTTGAGCCCCAGGCGCCGGAACCGCGATCAAGTACAGATCGCGGTACGCGCTCTCCGGGTGGCCATGGAACTGGCGGATGACGCGCACGTAGACGCTCACGGCCGGACCGACGAGCCCGGGACTGGCGCCCGACGCGGGATGCCGGCCGCCTTGAGGATCTGATGCACTCGTCCCGCCGACAGCTCGAGCCTGAGTCCGACCTCTCGAAGGGTGAGCCGCTCCTCGCAGTAGAGCTGCTGGATCTTGGCGAGACGCGCCGCCTCCTCGCCAGGGAGTAACCGCCTCATGCCTCGCTTCATGCTGGCCTCGGAAGTACCGTCCGCACCTTGGCGTTGAGCGCCCGCGGCGCCGCCCGGCGCAGCGCCAGCGGGTCCACGTTCGAGATCCAGGTGATGTAGATCGGCCGCCCGCCGGCCGGGTCCGCGTTCGGCCCGATCTCCTTGAGCACCCGGGCGCCGGTCTCGAGGGCCCCGGAGACCAGGCGCGGGTTCGCCACCGCCCGGCGGTACGCCAGGACCGCCTCCTGCTCGCCTTGGGTGAGCGCCTCAGTGACGATCCGGGCCACGAGCCCCCGCGGGCGCTTGTCCTTGGCGCCCCGGGGCTTGCCTGCCGGGTTGCCGCTCGTGCCCTTCGGGTACGACCCGCGCGTCTTCGGCATCAGGGCACCCACTGATGCGCGGCGTCGATCGTCGGCCGTTTGACCCACGTCCCCGGGATGCCCCACTCCTGAGTCTGCACTCCCCGCGCCCTTTGCTCCTGCCACCACGCCCGCAGCAGCAGGCCGAGCCACGCGACGAGGGCCCCGCTCAGCGCCGCGCCACCCAGCACCACCGCCCAGGGGGCCAGCACGCGCTGGGGCGTGGCCACATGGACGAGGACCAGTGGCGCCGGGCCAGTCAGCCGCGGCGCCGGCGGAGCCGGCCGCGGCACGGGGAGCGGCAGGACCCCTGAGCTCTGGGGGGCGCGGTCGGCGCGCAGCGCCTCCTGCTGATCCAGGGCCCGCAGCGCGCGCGCCGTCCAGTACGGCGCCAAGAGGATGCTGGCCCCGGCGAGGGCTTGCTCGCTCCGCTGCAGTTCGTCGGCGGCCGCCTGCACGCTGGCCGCTCGCTGGACGGCCGACGGCGGGGTCGGAACCCGGGCTCGCGCCTGC
>ERZ1292644.682-Hain-H14-01um-R2-682-length-20864-cov-7_pt1 | contig 20864 bp, 37 predicted proteins | sample MGYA00564402_ERZ1292644 | MGnify/ENA primary metagenome ERZ1292644 (study PRJEB36523, sample SAMEA6512644) | groundwater metagenome | collected 2019-01-09 | study: AquaDiva: Metagenomics assemblies of 32 groundwater samples
CCAACCGGATGGAGACCCGCACCCCGAAATTGCCGTTCCAGAAGACGGGGGAGTACCTGAGGCGAAACGAGCACCGCGCATTGACTTGACGATAGTACCACGAGCCCCCACGCAACACGCGCGATTGTTTGCTGTTCATGTGTTTCCCCTCTACCGGTACTGCCGTACCAGTGTCCTGATCGTGGTTCTCCATACCCGGAGTACCTGCTCATATCGATCGGGATGTTCTGTCTGGAGCCGGATCACGTAGGCCGGGTTGAACGTCGCTATGACGACGATTCCGTGCCAGGAGAACGTGCGTCCATGGAGCGTCTCGAGGGTCTTCCCCTTCAGCGTCGGATCGTGGCCGCAGAGGACTTGGACTGGAATACGTCCAGCGGCTAGGATCATCTTGGGGGGGAACGCCTCGACGAGCCGTTGCCACCACTGACAGTGGGTAAGCTCGCGGGCCGTCGGTGCCCGGTCTTCTCCCAGATGGCACAATGTCATATTGGTGGCCCACACGTCGTTCCAGGGGGAGAGGCCTGTTGATTTCAACAGGCGCTCGAGCATCCATCCGGACCCACCGGCGAATGGGTACCCGGCCTGGGCCTCCTTCATCCCTGACTTCTCACCGATGACAACGATAGGGGATCCAGGATTCCCTCGGTAGAGTGGACACTGCCCCATGTTGGCATGGATCGGACACCGGATGCACGCCTTGGCATCCTGGTGTATCGTTGACAGGGTATCGGCTGGGCCGGTCTTCTGGAGCCACAAATCGATCGAGACCTGGTCTTGGTTAATCATGGTCCCTCCGGCGTCGAGGCTTGCGGACACATGAGAACACAAGACGGAATCCTCTGGAGGGAGATGCAAGCTCCTGGTGTATCCAGACCCGGCAGTACAGTGGAACGGCGCGGTATGAGGTGAAGGCGCTGCCATGCGCTGCCACCAGAACACCTGGAGTGGGAATACGAGTATATCCCCTGAACGGAGCAGCCCGGGTTTTCCTCACAAGCTGGTCTGTCTCTCATTGGCCATGACAGCCACCTTGCTCTTGGTCGTCTTCTTCCGCGGACTGGTCGCCTTCTTCCCCGCTGGCTTCTTGTCCTTGTCGTTGGGATAGGGGGCGTACCAGTCAGCACACCACTCCCAAACGTTTCCGGCCATGTCCATCACGCCGTAGGGACTGGCTCCGTCCGGATAGGTATCGACTGGCGTGGTATCTCCAATACCACTTTCTGCGGTGTTACACTTCTTTGAGTCAAATTCATCCCCCCACGGGAACTTCCGGCCGTCGGTTCCCCGTGCGGCTTTCTCCCACTCGGCCTCGGTGGGAAGACGATAGTCTTTCCCCGTAACCCTGGAGAGCCATTCCGCATAGGCCGTGGCGTCATACCAGCTTACGTTGACCACGGGGTGGTTCGCTTTCCCCTTCGGGTACTGCGTGCCGCTCCACCCTTCTGGAACTTTGTAGGTGGGATTGGCCTCGAGGAAGAGCTTATACTGTTTGCACGTGACCGCGTACTTCGCGATCTCGTACTCCTCCAGGGTCACCTCGTGTTGTGGACTGGCGTTGGAGATTTCATCGTCTCCCATCAGGAAAGTGCCTGCGGGGATCCGGATCATCTCCGGCTCGAGCAATGCCCGGTGGGCTCTGGCACAGGGTACCGAACAGAACATCGAATCGTTCAGGGTCTCCCGCTCGAACTCGGTGTGACAGTGCGTACAAATTACTCGAAGCATGATCGTACCTCCCTTGTAAACGATAACGGCTCATCCTTGCTTCTCTCCACCGCTGACCGGGTAGGAATGTTCGCACAACCCGTGGAGTGCCTGGAGACCCGCACCCCGATATTGACGCTCCAGTAGACGGGGTTGCTCCAGTCGCGATACGAGCACCGCGCATAGGCTTGATGAAGGTTCCACGAACCTTCACGTAGTATGTGTGTACGCTCCATCCTGTCCTCCTCACTGGTAGACGGGCATCAGCAGAAAGTGGAGTGAGGTGGTGGTACTACCACCCACAAACACTCCTGACCGGACATTTGTGGGATCCATCTGCTCGATCCAGACGACCTGATCATCGATGTGGAGCAGGGCCCGGTCCAGCTGAGCGAGATCGAGTGTCATTGTACACGGTGGTCCTGGCATGCACACACGATGTTCGGCTTTTCGCCCCGCCTGATGATGCTGGACTGTGAGGATCACCTCGGTTCCGGTTGACGTCACCGTGACGCCCCGTCGTTTCGGGTCAGCCATCGGAGCCACCGCCCGGATCGACTCTAGGAGAGTCTTTCTATTCATCATCAGCGGGTGTGACCAGACTGGAGACCATACGGGAAAGGATACGGAGTCTCGTCTCATCAGCATCGAGATCCGTTGGGATCCCACCTCCGCTGAGACGTTCGCATGCGAGCGGGAGCACGAGACGGTTGCTGCTGTTTTCCATCCTGACCACACCGATGCTGGGAGGACGATGGAACAGTCTGGTCCGGCGCGTGTGGGATCGATCCTCCGCATGATGCCCCCGTGTGCGACTGAAAGGACTTCTGTCCCCTGGCTCGACCGCCGGAGGCAGAGCGAGGGACCAAACGTAGGGTGGGGTGAGACAAGAGCAAAGGTCCCAAAGTGCGGGAGAAGCTCTGGAAAGGACATGTGGAGTTGATCGTCCCACGTATATGATGGAATCACTGGCGGGGTCTGCCGGTGGCAGGCAAGCTCAGATGCGGTCTGCTGGTAGACCGCATGAAGGGCGGTGCCCCGGAGTTCCACAGTCCCTGTTCCCTGCTTCCACCCATGGAACAATCCGCGGAGTGCGTTGAGTTCAACGGTACACTGATCGAGTTGTCCTTCGGCTGGGAGCGTGATGATATGAGTAGTCAGGGTCCCATGGTGCTGGACCGTCAGGAGACCGCCGTGAGACTCCAGCGTGACGTATCCTCGATACCAGTAGCCGATGACGGACCCAATCCGGCCCCGGCAGAAGTCGAGGGCCGAGAGCAGATCAGTGGGGTGGGTGATGGTAATCATGCCGTTCCTCTGCTCATGTGCACGTAGCAGTCAGGCTTCTTTTCTTCATGGTCTCTCGATCTCGGGGACCGGGAGACCCGCACCCCGATAAGGTTGAGCCAGTAGTCGGGGTAGTTCCAGCGGCGATACGAGCACCGCGCATCGACTTGAGGATGGCCCCACGAGCCCCCACGCAACACACGACATGGATCGTGGCTTTTCATTGGACCAGCACGTCCATGACAATAGTGTCCTGTTCTGTTCGTGTGAACCGTGCGGCATAGCGAGCGAGCCTGAGTAGTTCGGGCGTCACCTGGCACTCTTCGAGGACGTAGGTTCGGCTCCCATCGTCGAGGATGATACGAACGATGCCGTCCTGTTTCGTGTGCGTCGCCGTGTATGTCTCACCGGTTGTCATTCGAGCTGGCATCTTTTGGATCCTCCACGCGTTGTTGTGCCGTCCTTCCGATGCATGTGGTGGTGTGCCTTGACATCCGCACCCCGACGAAGTAGTTCCACCGGGAGTCTGGGGGAGACCAGTAGCGATACGAGCGCCGCGAGTACTGAAGACGGTTGAGCCACGAGCCGCCACGCACCACACGCATGGATCGGGGATTCATGACGCCCTCCTGGAGAGACGCAGCCCGAAAGTGTGGTTCCAGAAGCCGGGGGAGAGCCTGACGCGAAACGAGCACCGCGCATTGACAGGATGAGTGAGCCATGATCCCCCACGCAATGTATATATATCTCTACTCATGGATGTTCCTCCTGCAGAGTCTGAATCCAATGACTAACCTACGAAGGCCTGGATCGACCCTGCTGGGGCGGGCTCGCCATTCTTCAGGGACGCGCAGGAGGGGGAGGTTCCACCCCAGGCCGCGAACGACCCGTGGTGCTGTCGCGGGTGTCATGGTGCTCCAGATGCTGGAGAAGCTACGGTCTTCATGACCCGGTCATACCAGGTATCGAAGTGTGGGGCAACCAGGTCGAGCAGTTCATCCCGGTTACAGCTGGTTCCCTCACAGTCATAGTGACCCGGCCCCTTTTTGGCCAGGAAGCCCCCGGTGATCAATTGTGTGACGAGATCGTCCGCTGGATCATATCCAATCTCGTGGAAGAACGTCGTCTCCTTCTTGATGCCTTCGTTGATGCCCTTGGTCACCGTAAAGGTGACGGTGTGTGCGGGTGTGAGTCCCCGGGACGGCTGCCGGTCGGTCTTCGACCTGGAGACTCGAATTGTTGCACTCAAGTAATGGCGGAGTGCATGCCCCCCTGGGAAGTCTTGGAGGACGATATACCCACCGAGCTTCTCCCGGACCTGGTTGACGAAGAGGACTGCGGTCCGACTCTGACCGACGATCGCGGTTGCCTTCCGGAAGTATTCGGAGAGCCGTCTGGCTGGGACAGCCATCGTGCTGTGATCGATATCGAACTCTACTCCCTTGGCATCACGTAGTTCGAGCGTGGATGCCATGGAGACGATGGAGTCCACGACGATCAGGTCGTAGCTCCGGCTCTTTGCCGTCTCAATGGTCATGTCGAGCATCTCTTCCATCGTGGTTGGAGTCCCGACGTCAAGTGTCTCGGTGTCGACGCCACTGGCCCGCGCCCACACCGGATCAAACTTGTGCTCACCGTCAATAAACAGGACAAGCCCAGCAGACTGCTGTACCTGACGGATGATCTGGAAGCAGAGGGTGGACTTGCCTCCGCCCGCCCCACCAAAGACCATGCTGAACTTGCCCCGTGGGAGGCCGTAGCCCACAACCTGACCCTGCCGGTCGACCTGACGTTGCGCCAGGTCGAAGCTGGCCAGGCCGGATGGGATGCGTTCGATGACAAGATCGCTCCCCCGTCTGATCACGGTCTTCCCGTACTTGTGGTTCAGTGCGGTAGCTACGTCAGAAGCTTGGGACACACGGTCATCCGGTGGGATCGTCCGTTTCTTTGGCATGCTGAGTTCCTTCCGGAGTGGGGGTGATTTCTTCCCCCCAGGAATAGCGTGAGGCAGGCGGAGGGATCCAGATACTGGGGGGGGGAAACTCCTCCCAATGTGACGGCACACCGAAAACCAACAAAGTAGCTCCTGTAGACTGGGGTGTCGTAGAAGCGGAGCGACGCGCGCGAGAAGATGGAAGTCTCCTATCTGGTACCCGCGTTGATTGCGCTCTGGATGGGTCATTGCGTCCCCTTTCGTGCCCCGGGTATTGACTCCTCATCATGTGCGGAGAGGAGTGGACTTCTCTGGAGTAGCTCAAGAAATGTCTCAAGGTCGATGGTCGCCAGGGTCAGATTATCCCGTGCTGAGTGGATTATCACCGGCTCTCGTTTGTGACGCCACGCCTGACGCCTAGCCTTATCCCAATCATCTGCCTTGATCTGAATGTTGACCCGGTGGGTCCCCTTACACTCGATCTGCCAGGGTCCGGCAATGACATCCCCATTCCCGGAGACGGCGCCAGAGTTGTTGGTGGCCTTTGTCCCGGGGAATAGCGTGGTGAACTTTCCGACGATGAACCGTTCGAGAGCGCGCCCCAGCATAGAGACACGTCACTTTCTGGCCGTGGGGAGTGGCCTTAGGTTGGGAAGTGCGTCTGCGTTTTGACCTTTGCGAGGTACTCGTCATGCCGACGCTGGTATTCAAGGATCAGCGTAGGGTTAATTGCGGTCCGTCCCGGGTGTTGAGCTTGCGCCTGTCGTACAGCCATCAGGTCCACTTCATACTGTTTGACCCAGGCTTCAGTCACTTCACAGAAGAAGATGGCAGGACGAGGCTCCATGGTGCCTGGAATAACCTCTCCGGTTTGTGGATCGATGTCTCCGATGGTGAGACGGTCGCCAAGGGCCACGGCTGCGAGAAACCACCGGGTGGTCTCCCGGTCGACCAGGACCTGCGGGATGTAGTCCGGGTTGTTCTCGTACGCATAGATGGGGTGTACCCGCATCCGGTGCAAGATCTCATCCGGACTCTCACACTCCCACATCTCTGCGTCATTGTACTGCCGCTGCTCGTCTTCAGGAAGCTCACTGATGAAGAGCATCTGGTACTGTCTGTGGAACGTGGCAACGGGAGCTGGAACGTTCCCGTACGTATGAACCCGCGTCATACCCTATCCTTATGGTCTCCTCCGTGGGAGCCATCGTTCGAGCAGGTGCTTGGTTGCGGTGAACGCTGCGGCGGACAGGACTGTGCGTGTCACGATCTTTCCCTCAGGGGAACGGAACAGCGCCCGTGTCATCTGTGTGACCCATCTACTAATGAGGTGAGTCGGGATTCCCATGGTGATCCTTTCCTTCGGACGTTGTGCCTTCGGACGTTGTGCCTTCGGACGTTGTGCCCTGGTGTCGGGAGACCCGCACCCCGATAAGGTTGAACCAGTGGACGGGGAAGAACCCGCGGCGATACGAGCACCGCGCATCGACTCGAGGAAGGCTCCACGAGCCCCTATGCAATGGGCACATATGAGTCACGATGCTCTCCCTGCAAGACGAAATCCAGCGGAGAGGCTGAGTGGGAACGCTGGAGGGAAGACATGCCGGTAGGAGCATGTGCCAATCCCTCCTGGTCCACCACACCACGGCCATCCCCGGAGTATACGGGTATGAATCCTCATCCCTTCACCTTTCTCAGCTCGTGTGTGAGCTGGCCTCGTTCCTCCTCAGTGAACTCCTCCCATCGTTCATACCACTCTTGGAAGAGTTGCCGCCACTGGGGAAACCGGCTGGTACTGATCCGGGTCAGGCATGAGACCAGACTGCGGTCTGGTTCGGTCGCCAGTGATCCATGGTCGATTGAACAGGTGATACTCCGTGGTGAGAGGAGCATCCGGGCGACGAGGGGATTTAGCCCACGACTCTCGGCGGTTCTCACGGTGTCGTGATGAGCAGTTCCCTCAGCGCCCTCGATCGACTGGGCGTGGAGTTCCCAGATCAGCTTCCCCTGACGTTGCCAGGTGGCTTTGGGGACATCCACGATACTTAGGTACGTCGCCGCATGGTTGATGGCGGCCCGGACTGTGACCAGTGAGAGCCATCGTACCCATTCTTGCGTGTCTGGATTGAACTTCCGGAGTTGCTTCAGGATGTGCAAGACGCAGTCGTGGGCCAGATCCGTCCAGTGGACGTCCGGGATCTTGAAGGCACGACCGACTTCCTGCGCAAGACGCAGGATCTGTGTATAGTCTTTCCCCGTCAGGCTACGCGGATTGCGACCTGACGGAGACGTAGGGGCCGTGGCATTTGTCAGGGGTGGCATCAACTGCACACTCGGTATGCGAGCCATGCTCGCTGGTGTAGACTGTGAAGAGGGCGCAGGAGAGACAGAGATCGAGAAGGCTCTCGGTCAGCTGCTGATATTCTGCTTCACAGTCCTCAGTATATTCCTTGATGAACTGACGAAGCGTTTCAGCCTCGTCGTGTGGTGTGGGCATACGTTCCCTTTCTCTCTTCTCTGCAAAAAGCGTGCCTGGCTAGATCTGACATTGATCTCACGGCGCGCACTTCACTAACCGGAAGGATGCACGCATCCCAAAAGGACCGCGCCGGAGGGTCGAGAGAATCGGGTAACGAGCAGCACAAAGTGAGATAGAGCGATGGTGGACCAGCGATCCCCCTCGAATCGTGCGGTCTTTGGTCATGCCCACAGAGAGTGGAGCATGGGTTCAACAGCATCATGGAACTCGACGCCGAAGATGATCACAAGCAAGTCAGCGAACAGAAACAACGTGAGGTAGAGAAGGGCGAGTCCCACTGGATTCCTCCGTCTTGTGTGAGTAGATAGGCTTGTCTCGGGCACACCGAAAACCAACAAAGAGGTGCCTGAAGCCTGGGGAGAAGTAGCTGCGGCCCGACGCGCGCGAGTTGTAGGCATCGAGGCCCCACGAGCCGCCACGCACCACACGTGCCGCGGTCATCGAGCGCACCAAATGGCAAAGGACGAAGCTGTCATGGTAGAGATGCCTTCCCCGCGTCTTGGGCCATGGTCCACAACAATGGCTCGAGATCCGGATACTTGATGAGGTACTGTGCCGCCTGGATCAACGATCCCGGTGTCTTCTCCGCGACGGCAGTGGCAAGGTGCAGGATCTCGATCGTGTCTCTGAACCCGCAGATGGGGTACAGCCGTTTCGAAAGACGGAACGCACCGATCACGGGAACTCCTCCTTCCAGCACGGACGTGTGGGTCAGACGGCCAGTAGGTAGAGATAGTGACCATAGTGGTCATCACTTACCTGGACGGCCTCCTGAGAGGCGAACTCATCGGCGTAGCACTCGTCTTCGGTATTCGCCTCTGTCCGGGGGCCTTTGGTGAGCCAGACGACTTTGACGAGTGCCTGATGATGCACGCCGGCCAGGGTCTCAGCAGCGACTAGAGCGTCCCAGGACGGGTTACTCCGCTCCCTCGTCCCAGCCGCATGCTGGAAATCAAGAGTCAGACCCGGATACTCGATGGATGCCCGTTCCGTCTCATACAGACGGGTCACGTCGTATCCGCCTCCTGCTGCTTTCTTGAGATGGGCAGAACCGTTGGACTCGATCCACATGGCCCGTTCCTGCTCGGCCAACCGTTTCTTTGCCTCACGGGCTGTTGCTTCTTGCTCAGTCCGGGCAGCCCGTTCGGCCAGTTCTGCTCTCGCTGCCTCCCTCCTGCGACGGTTCTCGTTATCCCGATGATCCCGGATGACGGTGTTCTCGGCGAGCAGAGTTGGGAGGAGTGTCATGATCTCGTCGATCGCAAGATCATGGTCAACCTCGACAAGACCATCGTATCCGGTATACTGCTTGTCTAACCGGTGTAACTCCACATTCCTCCACTGGCCTCGCGACACAGCTCCGGCATCCGCCAGGAGTGTGCGCTGTTCGACCGTCAAGTCATCCGTTTCGATGACGGTAAACCCCTCTTTCGAGAGAAACCACCCTGCAATCGCAGCCTGTCGGAGCATCTGCTCCGACCGGTGGTATGTGACTTGAATTCTCATGATCGTCTCCGTGTGGTTTTGGCATCTGCCAGGATGAGTACGGACAGCCAACCGGCCGTCCGTGGGTCTCCACGTCATACAAGGCCGTGCTCGATTAGCCGGTCGACAAGTGCCGAGGGCATCTTCGAGAGGATCTGTGCGATAGGAACTGCCTCGTCGTCAGGCAGTGGAGGTTCACTCCGGTACTGCTGGATCTTCTTCTTGGCCCAGTCGAGACTTGCCTTGCCCAGGGCATAACCGTGGGCCAGACAGGCTCCCGTCATCACGGTCGCGGCGATAGTGGTGAGAATCATCGCCTCATCCTTGCTGCGTTCATCTTGGCGACGATCGTGGCCGTGTCGTGTGCCTCGGACAGGCTATCGCCGTGGGCCACACGATCGATGACCAGCATGTCAAAGTTACCTCCCGCTCCAGGTGTTCGCGGGCGCGTCACCACTTCATGGGTCATGGGGTCCTCGTACCGGAGGGCCTTCCCGTCCGTGGCGTGCCGAAGCTTTGCGGCTTCAGCGACGGCCTCGGGTGTTCCAGGATCATGCGTGATGCCGATGGCGTTGAGCAGCGCCCGCTCGTGGCCATCAAGGCCTGCCTGGGTTGTCAGCTTCTGGTGGAGCAGCGGCGTGGTCTGGTCGACCTGATCATCAGTCCCGTCGGCGTCATCCGGTGGGGTGAGTAACACGATAGCCCTCCTCGATCCTTGACGTGAATGACTCGATCTGCTGAACGATTGCAGCCAGAGAGTCGAACTGGAAGGTCCAGACCTTGTCCGAATCGAGCAGATAACAATACGGCTCGGTCCGGTCGACAATGGCATACTCAGTTTCGCCCATAGTACTGGGTGTGACAAGGATGGCCCAGTGGAAGTCCTGGATCACCGGCTGAACTTGCGTCCGTCTGACGCGGATCACCGCCTCCATTCGTGCCACGGCCAGGAGATCCCGGAACTTGGCAACGATGTATCCATCAACATCGCTGACATAGTCCTCTGGGACGCAGCCGTCGCAGGGAAGAAACAGACTGAGTCTCTCGGTGAGGTCCTCAGTGGTCTCTGGTGCAGTGGGTTGGAATGGACACGCCTCCTGAAGGAGACACATGATGAGCAGACGATCGTGCTCACTCAGACCCTGGTACTCCTCAATTGTGTAGGTTGCTTCCGGCTCCGGAGGGATTTCGGTCACCATCATTTGCCCCCCATGAGCTTGCCAAGGATCGTGCCAGTGAACCAGACGGCCACCACCACGATCGCTATGGTACTGAGCATCTTGGCTCCGACGAACTTGATAATACCAATGGTCACCATGACCACGACACCCAGAACAATGGCCAGGTTCTTCGATCCCATCTCTTCTCCTTCCTTCTCTTAGCACAGGGCAACCAGGATGTAGAGTGTGGCAAGAAGACCACAGAGCCATCCAGCTCCCATAGCGACGGTGTCACGATACCACCCGCGCGTGTCGGGCCTTTGGAGATCAAGCCAGTGTCTTCGTTTCACTGGTATTCTCCCCATGCCGCCCGTGGCGGTAGCCTTCGCAGATGTGGCGGTGGATAGTCCCAACCACCGCACCCATTCTGGCATCGACAGGATCCGTGACCTTTCGGACGTAGCGAACGCTTGTCCCCATGAGCGTGCCGAAACTCCGGAGTGGGTTGACCTCACGCGGAGGCCTTGTCGGCCTCGCTGCCTTCTTCGCGACGTGCTCAAGCAATGCCTTGAGCTCAGCTTCTTCGATTGTGATGGCTGCCATGTTCCCTCCTATGCTGGACCGAGGACCTTCCGCGGAACGCCCTCGTCGTTGACTTCGATCCGGACTTCGACCGGGTTGATGGTATTCGGTCCGGCTTTAAGCGGTCCCGGATCGATCTTGAGCGCAGCCAGCGCCTCTGGCCACACCCTGACGCCGAACTTGTTGTACGGGTAACCTCTGAGCCGGGTAAACTCTTTCCCGTTGTCGTCGATTCCCTTGACCAACGTATCGGCGACGAAGGTGGGAGCACTCCGACCCGGTGTCCCGGTAGGCGCGCCCATCGTGACTTGTGGCGCGGTTCTGGATAGTAAGTCTTTGATCTCGCCCAAGATCTCACGAATACTGGTGAGCTCGGCGAGCGCTTTGTCCTTATCGTTCACGGAGCCTCCTCAGAAGGGAAGTGTGTCATCGTCATCGGCCACTGGTGTTGGAACCGTGGCCTTCTGGATCTTCGGTTTCACCACCGCCCGGGGAGTTACGGACTTTGCTTGCGGCTCCACAGCTGGTGCTGGCGGCTGGGAACTCACCACGACTGGCTCAGGGGAAGGGGTGATATCCTCACTGGTTGTGTCGCTGGGTTCAGGAGCGTTGCCGTTCCCATTCTTGAACGAGAGGAACGACACCTGGGCCGCGTTGATCTCCGTCACCTGCCGGGTGACACCGTCCCGCTCGAACTCACGAGTCTGGAGACGGCCTTCGACATAGACCAGGCTCCCCCTGGTTAGGTATTTGGCACACTGCTCTGCCTGGGGTCCCCAGACAACGATTCTGTGCCACTCCGTTCGTTCTTGTTTCTTCCCGTCCCGGTCGGTCCACACTTCGTTGGTGGCAAGCCGGAGTGAAGCCACCGGTCGCCCGGATGTGGTCGTCCGGAGTTCAGGATCGGCTCCAAGGCGTCCGATTAGAATAGCCTTGTTGACGTCGGCCATGGTGGTATCCTTTCGTGTGAGATGAATGGTTACCCGGACTCTTGAACGGTCCGGCTGTCGACGATCAGGCGTACCAACTGATCCGTTGCGGCGATATCACTGCTGAATGTCTGGTCGAACTTATCCAGAATCTGGATGGCCTCGTCCTCGGAGAGGATAACATTGCAGAGTTCCTCACCCACTGTTTGGACATCCTGGGTACTCCAGGTCATGATAGCATCGTGGAGCCAGAGTTCAACCAAACGTTGGTGAATGTCGTTCATGACCCTGGGGGAGAGGAGTGGTCTAATGGCATCAAGGACTGGCCTGATGGTCTCCTGGATCTCGCTTAAGTACGGGTCTCGCATGATCACCTCCCTACGGAACTGTGATGTAGAGCGTGACCTTGTGCTTGTCTGGGAACAGCACTTCGGCGGTCACCTGGTGAGCCCCAGCGAACTCACCATTTTCCATTGCCGTTGCGATCTCACGCAACTCAGCTGGGGTGGTTGTCCAGAAGACCGGGGGGATCTCCCGGTGTGAGGCTGGAATCTGCGCACTCACTGGACGACCAGTGGTTGCCACGTTCTCTGGGGACATTGTTGGGGATGAACAACTGATGAAGATCGCCCCTACAACTATACACATTCTCCTGGTCACAATTCCTCCTTCTTCTCCTGACGTGGTGTCGTCTTCTTCTTGCGGCGGACTGTCTTCTTCGCCGCTGGACTGCTGTCCTCCGTTCTAGGACCTGGAAGTGGGTGTGCGGACATCAGTCCAAGGACTTCCACGGCCAGTTCCCGGAGACCTGGAAGGTCGAGGGCTACCTCGACATGGTATCCTGATCTGGCCGAGATCCTGACCTGGAAGACGGGACCATCTTCCAGATAGGGGTAGACCTGGAGCGCATGGAGCAGGTCATAGGTGTCTCCCTCTCCGAACGAGAGTGAGGCATCCCCGTACGTGTGAGCCTCGTGCTCACCAGTGACGGTGAACACGACCTTATTCTTCATGGATCTCTCCTTCGTCGATGAATAAGAGGCGATCGTACTCGATCACTGTGATGCCGAGTGTCTCGAGGTCGGCATAACTGATCTCGACGTAGCCGCTGTCAGGGGTATCTCGTTTCTCGAACATGAGGTAAGGAAATACCTCGATTCCGTCCCGGATCCTAAGATGCGAGATTGTTCCTTCTTCTGTCTCGACTCCCTCTACGGGCGTGTCAACCCACAGTTTTGCCTTGATGATCACCCGGTACTGATGGATCGCCATTAGTCGATCTCCTGGATGATTTCTTCCGTGGTCTTGTCCCGGGTACCGAGAACTCCCCAGGCACGTGTAATGAAGTCTGGATCTACCACGGCCTGGTATTCCAGGCCACTCTCTTCGCCAGCCTCCATGTTATCCCGGTCCACGATCGTTATATCGACGTGCCGGTCGGAGACGATGCTCTGGACGCATCCCCCCTCAACAATGACCATGATCTTCGGTCTCATGGGTATGCTCCTCATGGTAGATGCACGCGGCTGCCACCGCCGCGAACACCTCGTTGACTCCGGGAGATGTAATCCGGAGATACCGGTTGATCAGTGGACTGTAGGCTAACTCTGCATAGAGCTGACACACTGGTTTGTGCGTGCATGTGGCGCACGTCATACTCTCCTCCTTTAGACGTAGCCCTGACTCGCCAGACTCGTAAACGTACGATGCCCGACAATGATATGATCGAGCACCCGGATATCAACTATCCGGCCTGTCTCTACCAACTGCGTGGTGATCTTCAGATCGTCCTGGCTGGGTGTTGGATCTCCACTCGGATGGTTGTGGACGCAGATAATCGAAGCTGCGGCTTCGATGATCGCAGGCCTGAACACTTCACGAGGATGCACAATACTTGATGTGAGTGACCCCTCAGAGATGGTTATTTCTCTAATCAGCTTATTCCGGGCATCCAGAAGCAAAACCTTGAACACTTCGTGCTTCAGATCTCGCATATGCGGGATGAAGTAGGCTGCCACGTCGGTAGACGATCCCATGACCATGGACTCAGGTGGAGCCTGAATCCGTCTCGCCAGCTCGACGGCGGCTCCGATTCGTGCGACCTTCCTGCCGTTGACTCCTGGCCGCTTCAGTGACTGTGGGTCCTGTCTCGCCAGATCACCGAGTGAGCGAGCGTCGTCCAGCATCTCACGGGCCAGATCGAGAGCGGTCTTGCCCGTGATACCGGATCCGATCAGGATGGCGAGGAGCTCAGCATCGCTGAGAGTTGAGGCTCCGGAAAGAAGGAGCCGGTCAGATGGACGATCCTGCTTTGACCACTCTCTGATGGTCATGCGGAGCCTCCATGTTGGGGAAGAAAAAGGGAAGGGGAGAGATCTCTTCTAATATAGAAGAGACCCCTCCCCTCTGTCAAGGACTTTCTACTCATGAACTGCTGCTGTGGTCTGGACCTCCCGCAATGCCACGAGGAGACCCAGGGCTTCGATAGCCTGGGGATCCTCACTGGCCCTCTTCAGGATGACGGCCCGGAGCGAGTTGGGATTGACGCCACAGGCGAGCATGTGGCGTACCCGGACCAGTGGATTGTACCGGGCCGGTGTGGACCCGGGCACGGGGTGATCAACCAGTGCTCCCGATGGGAGAATGTGAGCCCGGGCGGTGCGACTGATATAGAACCGTGCATCGCCTGCTCCCATGGTTGTGGGAGCATCAGAGAGCAAGCGCTCTGCTGCCACAGCCAGATCCTCACTGGTTGTGAGTGCTGGGAGCACCAGGTTCTTGAGCGGTGTGTGTGCCAGGATCCACTCGAAGACGGAGTGAGACTCCGGATCTGCGAGTGTGGCACACCGGATCAACTCATCAAGTGATGTGTCCCGGCGACACATTGCCCGGTACATATCCCGGTACACACTGTTGGTGGACCAGGGCCCATAATTACGTGTGTAGGGTAACTGTTCAACGTCTATACCCAGGAGACTGGCAAGCTCTCCTGGATTGCTCTCGAGATAACTGACGACGCTCATTGGACGAGCGACTTTCAGTCCCCCGAGCGCGGTGTGGCACACCTCGCCAAATCGAAGGTTCACGAGGTCGTTCTCCCAGCCCACTGTATCCATGATCATGTCTCTCATAATAAATGAGAGACCGATTTGTCTGGTCCCATCGTTGACCATGGCGGCCCGCTGATGGATATCGGCCGGGAACCCGGCGGCTTCGATGAGGCTCTCGATACTACGAATATCTTTCTTCGTCTCCTGCCTTTCCCTCGTGACCATCTCTACCATATCCGGATAGACGATGATCTGCTGTGTTCTCCGGTCAATGCCTGCACAGGGACTATCGATTTCCCTGGCATACTTTACAATAGACTTTTCCGTGATGAGGAAGAGCAAGTCCCCATCACTATCACCTGCCAGGGAGTCGAGAATGTCCGGGTGGACGACCAGGCAACTTCCGTCCAGGCTGTCCTCGACCGTGACCTTCACCCTGTGTAGGAAATGCGGGAACTTCGAGGGCCAGTACAGGAGACAGCCAGTCCTGACCTTCCCAAGGAGTTTCCCGAGGACACTGGAGACCAGCACTTCCCCATACTTCAGGTGAGGTGAGGCCTGTGCCATGCCCCCTATTCCCTTCACGCGTCTTCTGAGCCTCTTGGAGAGCCGCTCAGCAATGATGTCTGAGAGGGCTTCCCATACTGGCTCATACGTCACGGGCAAGCCTTGAAGGAGATACCGGGCTGCGGTCTTGAGACCGAATCGATAGACATCTCCCCGGAGTGCATGCAATCCCGGTGGAGCAATCCGGACCTGATGGGGTGTGTCATTGTGGTAGATCGTAATCGTATCCCGGTCTACTTGAATCGGCTCAACATCTGGATCCGGGTCGAGCAATTGCCCGGCGATATCCCCGGCAAGCTCAGGGTCGAGGATCTCCCCAGTGCCGGCAAAGACTAATGATTGGGACAGGACCTCTATGCCCGGAGCCGGGATCGACACAATAGAATCCCGGGGACAGAATGCCCTCTTTCTCTCCAGGATCTCTGCGCAGTAGTGCCGGGTTAGCACCGGATCCCAGTCACAGGACGGCACTGGGAATGTACAGAGATCGAGATAGTCAAGGACTGTACCCTCTCCTCGAGCAAGGCGGAGATCCCGGGCATGCAGCACTGGGACGAGCTCCTTGGCCGCCTCGGGATCACGTGCCCGGACCATGCCAACGATGCTGGCCAGAGCGTGAATCCCAAATCGTGGATTGTGGAGCACCCGTTCAAGACTGGGCGTCTCGACACCGAAGGCTCCGGCTTCAACCTCACTGGCTGAGACATGGATTCGCCTCTCTGTCTCGGGAGTGAGCGTGACTTTGAGTGCTCCTCCTTCGACAAGGTACAGAACTCGACCGGGGAGATTTACTCTCTTGAGTGTGCCCTTGAAGGGCAGGATTGCCCCCCGGACTTTGTCTCCACTGTGGAGACGCATCCCGAAGCCAGACTTCGCCCTTGTCCACAGCTCTCTCATGAGCTCGGCTGTGGCTGGAATTTGGCCGTCTGGGATCGCCTCCCCGAAGAACCCGGTGGCTTCGTCCTGAGTGAGCAAGACCAGTTCAATATCACTGGTCTTCTCCCACGGAGCCATCTCCAGCCGAGCGGCAATCGACTCCCGAGAGATTCGCTTCTCGGGGTCGTCGATTGTGACGCCTTCCCAAGGCAAAACACTGGGCATGTCCACATCACGAAGAGTGACGTGGCCACTGCGTTCAGCTTTGAGATCCCGGTACTGGGAATCGGGATCCGCAAGCAGCTCCCGGAGAGCTGGATATGTCGTGAGGTCGAATCCTGTGACATGCCGCGGACCGTCGAGACTCTCCACGACATCAGAGAGATCGGGTACCCAGAGGGCCCGATGTTCGACTGCGTGAATCTTGGCGGGATGGAGCTCCCGGTTCCCACGCCCATTCCGTCCCTGATAGGGATAGAGCTTGGGCATGGCTGCGATGATCAGGTTGACTTCGAGAAGCTTCTCATGCTCCGGCTTCTCTGTTTGGTTCTCGATCTGAGCGATGGCCTCATCGAAGGACAGAAGCACTGGCTTCTCATCCTGGATCGTGAGCACTCGTTCTTTGATTCTCACGAACCCGTACCGATCGGTGACCGTTTCCATGATTCAGCCTTTCTCGCACCATCTATGCCGGTGCGGGTACCCGGTTCATGGACCGTGGATGCAGTTCACTCAGGTCAAGGACCTGAGCTGTGATCTTCGGTTCGTGGTACTCGACTTCGACGACTGGGGGCACGAAAACATCGAGATCTCCGCCGCACCCGTGGTGCTGGCACCGGTGAAACTTCGAGGTCGTCAGCCCGTGACACACTGTGCACTGGTACATCATGCTCGATCACCTCCTCATACAGACGGCGAGCTTCCCGGTTCGCCTCATGGGCTCCCTTCTTTACTGCTGCTCTGACGTCTTGGATTGTGTATGTCTTTGCCTTGCCATCCTGATCCATTCTTACCCTCTGCCCATGTGATGGTGAACGTCATAGGTCCTGGGATTACCCCGAATCCTTCCCGGAGCATCGCAATGGCCGCATCCTTGTCGAGCGTGCCGACTACTGTCCTTCCGTCAGTATTCGTGACTATGATCCTGCCGTACAGCGGGCTGAGCACAATGGTCCCCTCGATCTTCTGCCGCTGGAACGCCCTGGTGAAGCTACCTCCACCCGGAGTGATATCTGTACTGGTGAGCGAATACGTCTTCTCCACTGTGGTCCTCCCTTGTTGATGGGATCATTTCCCATGATAGGTTCTGACAGCAACTTCTGTGCCGGATGTGCCTCCTACACAGAGCGTGTGTGATCCCACGACATCTGCTCTTGGCCACGACAGCGGTTTCTGGCGGGATGACTCACACGTGGTGAGGTCCCACAGGCCGTAGGCGTTGCATGGGAGGGTGGTGGGTATGGGTGGGGTGGATGTTGGGAGGGAGTGAACTCAGGGTCTCCCAAGGACTTAGGGCACTTTACCTCATGAAGTACTTGATGGCCCTCTGTGTCTCCATTTCCCTCCCGCGTGCGCGCATGCACGGGCCCGGGCGAAGGCCTTGGTAGCTGCTATCTGCTATCTGCATACAGCATCGTAGTAGCATCTGTTATCGCAGTAGCATACAGCATCAAGACCTGATGCGTATGCAGATAACGATGTCGATGCAGATGCTGTATGCAGATAGCAGATATCTTAGTTCTGTTCTGAACTGTTCTAGTCTAGACTAATCTTATCTTAGATTAGAACTGGGGTAGGGGCCCAGGTTAGTTTAGCCAGAGTAAACAGCTATCTCTGCGTAACGACAGTGAAGCATAGCAAACAGGTATCTAACTCTGGGCATTGTTAGTTTAGTCTAGAACTTGACCCTGGTTGGTTCATGTTCTTGACCTTGGTGTGAATTGATTAGCAGAGGTTAGTCTAGAACTGGGGTAGGGTCCTGGTATCTTCCTCCCAGTACTGAGTTCCCACTGGTTAGTACTTGACCAGTAGTAGCCAACAAGCTTGTACCGTAACGTCAGTGCAGGTACAAGTGCTTTTGCCTTGTACACGGTACAGACGTCGTACTACACAGGTTAGTCTGGAACTAAGCCTTGGTCCAAGGGTTGTGCACTTGACCCAGGTTAGTACAGAACTGGGTTCTCTCTTGACCTTGGTTAGTTGTTGATCTTGGGGGGTTAGGGTCCTGAGGGGAAGGGGGGTGTCCTGGGGGTGCTCTCCTGGTTGGTCGGGACACCACATGCCCGGATGTGTTGGTTTGTCCATTTCCCACGCCAGAGAAAAGGGGGGTTCTGGGTCACTCGCCGTTTGCCCAGGAAGGCCCTTATCTGGCACGTGGTGACAAAACCAGCACCTTAGGCATATACAGACATGGGTGGACCTCTGTTCGTGTCACCTTGGGCCGCTTTATACGGGATCCGCTTTGGGATCCACTTATGCCCGGGAGTCTCTTCTTGTCGTTGTCCTTGACCTCCAAGGAGTCGACTCCTACGTCTGAGTGTGAATATGATGTGCCCTCCCTCCCACGTCTGGAGCCTCTCTCACCATGGCTGGCCTCGAGAGAGCATGCCACCTTGCCCGAGGAAGTTGTCGTGGGGGGAAGGCGCGGGCCGCCGAGGGGCCATTGGTGGGCGCCCAAGGCCATGGTTCCGCGGAAATTACATTTGACTCTTCTCACCGTTCACCCTCCCCAGGCCTGCGGTCTCTCCCCTCCCTAAAGGGAGGGGAGAGGGTAGGAGTGTGGGAGTGGTCTCCTGCCTTCGTAACTGCATGTCACGAGCATACAGTTACGTCAGGACACCTCCCTTGGGGCAATCGAAACTAAGTGCTTGAAGCTCAAGGGTGGTCATTTTTGACCATGTGAGCTAAGTATCACGTCGTGATTCTCACTTAGCTCCCTTTACGGCGTGTGACTTGGTAAAGGGGGGACTGCGGGCGGGTGGCTGTATCATCGCCACCCGCCCGCAGGGCGGGGGTTAGGGGTTCTCGTCTATCTCGTCGAGAAACCTGATGACCTCGGCGAGATCCGGTGGGGCGTCGAAGACGGCGACGGCCCCCGATGAGTCGAGGATGGAGGTCCAGTGCCAGCAGCCGTCTTCGCTCAGGATGTTGGGATCCCGGGCGAGCATGGTCCGTTCTCGGAGGGAGCACACGGCAAGGTCAACCAGAAGAATGGAAAAAGGGTCCTGGCTCTCCCCCGTCTCGATGGCGTCCTTTCGGAGCCATCCGTTCGACTTCAGGTACTTTAACTCAATCTTCATGGTGTCTCCCCTCCCCGGTACGAAACCGGTTTTCATGGTGATGAAAGGCCGCGACGAGGTCTCCCGGTTCGTCGATCTCCGGGATCTCCACGTCGTCTTCTTCCTGTGCCGGGGCCATGGTATTGTACCCCAGCAAGACTCTGACGTCGGTTGTTGTGGTCATGTCTTCTCCCTCCCTGCGAGCCACAGGCCGGTGATGTAGCCTGCGGCGATGGCCCAGACCGTGAGGGCGAGATCACGGTCCGACACAATTCGGCTTGCGGCGGGGACGAGAGTCATGACGATCATGAATGCTCCCGTGATCCCGAGGGTCAGGGTCGCCGTGCTCCAACTCATGTGACCCCTTTCTCCGGCGTTGGTGCCGGTGCTGGTGGTGTTGACGGCGTCTGGTTCTTCTTGAGCCACCGTCTGACCAGGTAGAACACCAGGCATCCCAGTCCGAACGCCGGGATGCCGATCTTCAGGATGGTCAGGACGATGACCCAGAAACCAACCACCTTGCCTGTGGTGCCGGTGGGGTCCAAGGTGTTAGGATCCATAGGCCACCTCCCTTGCGGCCTGTCTGGAGATTCTGATCCCCTCGACGATGTCCTGGAGGGCCTGAACAGCCAGCAATCTGCTCCTCCAGAGGACGGTGCAGATCCTCGAAGGGACGCCCCGCCGGCGGAGCTCCTCCATGGGGCCTATGGTCTGTTCGATGATGGACCGGGACGGGGTCCGGTGTTTGATCTGGTACGAAACCAGGCACCCCGCGATGAAGTTACGGCTCACGTGGTACTCCCCCATGCACTGGACTGCGAAACGCCACGCCCGGAGCTCCTCGGTCCAGATACTCTGGAACTCGTCCTCGGTGATACTGTCCTCATCGAAGAACCTGGCGTAGAGAGGTTTCAGTTCTTCGAGTCTGGTCCCTTGTAGGTGTCCAACTTCATGGAGAAGGGTGGCGATCGCCTTTTCCGGATGTTTCTCAAAGATCTTCCGGATCATCGGGGCGACGAATATCTGCCGCCTGACCGGGTCCGCGACCGCGGGCGATGGGGTGAAGAGCGCTTGCATCTCGTTCATCTCCACCACGGGAATCTTGTAGGTGGTGGCGATATGGGCTGTCAGTTCGTTCCACGTCATGGCGACTCCTTTGCAGCTGCTATGCCTGAGATGATGACGAGGTGGACTCCCGTCTCAACGAGGGTCCGGATGACTGTCTGTCCCACTGTCTCTTTCATGTGGTGTCCCTCCCATCCGGTGTGGTGAACTGCACGGCCGCCCTTCGGACGAGGGTGGCCAGATTCCGCGGCTGGGGGAATGATTTTCCCCAGATCGAGATCAATGTCTCGTGGTACCCCAGGCTGACCTGCATGGCTTGGTCGGCCTTGAGGCACAGAGACCGTGCTGTTGGGTCGTCCATGCAGTAGAGCATCTTCTGGACGACAGTGGCGAATTCCTGGTTCAT
>ERZ1292644.685-Hain-H14-01um-R2-685-length-20818-cov-19_pt1 | contig 20818 bp, 35 predicted proteins | sample MGYA00564402_ERZ1292644 | MGnify/ENA primary metagenome ERZ1292644 (study PRJEB36523, sample SAMEA6512644) | groundwater metagenome | collected 2019-01-09 | study: AquaDiva: Metagenomics assemblies of 32 groundwater samples
GTTTTTCCATCCCCACTAGAGTTTGCGGCGGAGTAGCTCACAATAAAAAACAATCACCCACAATCGGAGTCTAGTTCTATGTCTTCAATGTATGCCGAACATCGCCCAACAGTTTTTGACAATCACCTACAAATCGACTGGGAACCGTCCGCCGAATTAGAAAAACTCCGCGCCGACGCCGATCATATTTGGAATCGGCTGGAAGATGCTCGCGACCGAGATTCCCCGATTGTCGAGCGGTTGGAGCACGAATACGACATTGCCAACAATGCCGCCATTGAATTGGAGAAATCAGAGTCTCGCGAGAATTGGCTAGTCGCGCCGGTCTCGCGAAATCGGGACAGCGGACCACTAGACGAATCCAACTTCGCCAGTGCGCTCGAATTGCTCGGCGGAGAATCGGAATCGTGCGAAGTACATCGTTTCGGGCATTGGGGTCCGGGATGGTACGAAATTATCATCGTACATCCGTCGCGAGCCAGCGAAATTGACGACCTAGAATCGTCGCTCGAATCTTATCCGGTTTTGAACGATGAAGACCTATCGCAACGAGAACATGACGATGCAATGGAATCGTGGGATAATTACGCTCGGCAGGATTTTGAGCGTAGCCTACTCTCCGCGCTCGAATCACTGGCTGACAATGCCGACGGCGCGGAATCGGACATTGAAAAAGAACTGCGCATCGCTCGCGAATTGGATGATTTTATGCCCGATGGCGGAATGACCTATCGGCTGGCTGGAATTACTCCGCCCACAATTTCGCAGCGATTGTATGATCGGCTGGCTGAAATTGATTGTTGGGATTCCGGCCAGTGGCGCGCATTCTATTTCTCCGATTGCGACGGATCGTATGAAACGCATTCCGACGGCGCGCACTTCAACATCGAAAGGGCGGTTGAAAAAGCAATCTCCGGCGAATTGTTTTGGGATGATCCGACCGTTGAAACTACCAAATAGGAAAGGCTCGAATTGTCATGGATAACACGCTAACCGATACCGAAATCATGCGCCACTACTGCGCACTTGCTGGGATGTTCTTTACTGTCTTTTGGTTTCTGGGATCGGAGTTTCTGCACACATTGAAAAAGAAAGGCTAAACAATGTCACAACCACAATGGAAATTTCTCGCCAACCTGGGCGACGCATCGCCGCTAGACTACGGCGGACTATTCGTCTACCGCGACGAAACTGGAGACTATCCGCCTGAAATGGTACGGATCGAACCGAATTCCGATGACGATTCTGATGGCTGGGAAGTGCGCCGAATCGTGCTCGACTACTGCTACTATGACAAGGCAGAAAACGTCTTGTCCGATAACAAATACCACCAGAATCAACCGGCATGGTTTGACAATGGCGATGGCGAACTACAATCGGTTGCCGATTGTATGGGAATCGACCGGCTTGAACTCATTCGGGATTTGTGCTCCGACGATCCGATTCGGCTGGCGAGCGGATATCGGATGATCGGCGACTATCACGGCTGGGATAATCTCGACTCATACCCTGAAACCGTTTTTGACCGTGGCGAACTCGAAAAACGATTCGCCATCGAACTAGCCTAGCCTTTTCCGTTCTTTCAATCTCTCAGCATGATTAAGGAAAAACAAAATGATCGGCAAACGGTTTCGACTTATCGGCAGGGATATGGCGTTTATTTGCGTTGGCGAATATCTGGCAGCAGGATTTATTCCCGCGTTAATTCTCGTGTCGGAATGCGGACGGTTTCGCACTCAACCGCGTGTCGCCGACGTTCTTTGCTTGATTTGAAAAACAACCTCGCACTTTGAAAGGCAACAATCGTGACCCGTACCGATGCCGTTTTGCGCTTCGCGCAAAAGATGATCGACAACGAACTAGCCCACCATCAGGAACATCGTCCAGAAGCACTGGCGGCACTTCCCGCGACAGAATTGGACGGATACAAGAAAGGCGAACGCATCAAGGCGTATTCGCTCGCGGATGAAATTGAGGACAAGTCGCTCTGTTTTCTTCGCCACCAGCGGAGCGGATTCGACACACACAACACAGCGACGCGCAGTCTGTTTTTCGGCATCACTGGCATAGCCTTGCCGAGCACGAATCGCGAAACCGATGCCGTTGTCCGTGCGTATTGTGGAGCGGAAACAGTCGCCAGAATTGAGGCACAACAGAAAAACGAACGCAATGCCGCCGACACTGCGAAGCGACTTGAAACACAACGTAAGATCGACGCTCGCAAAGCAACGCTATCCGCGAAAGTTGCCGCCAACGAATCTATTCCGGGAGATGATCTTGCCGAGTTGTGCGGAATGCTCGGCATTGAACTTCATCCGAGAACCGTGGGGATGCTGCGGAAGCGCGTCCGCTCGATCAACGCGAATTCCGCCAGTATCGTCGGCAAAGGACTGTCGAATGCCGCATACCACGCCTACATGAACTGCGCAACAGCCATCGAAAAACAGTCCGCCTAGTCACTCAATTCGTTTTTAGTATATCGCTTGACTCTGTTGTTCAGGTTGATATCGTTCCCATAGAAAAAGAAAGGCACTCAGAATCATGCTCAAAGAACTTTCAAGCTACGACCTGCAAGCCAAGACGTTTTTGGAATCGGCACAACTCAAAATCAAGGTCACGCCATACCCGGACGAAATGCAATCCGCTCCGAGTTGGGCGGATGACGTGAAGCCGCGATACTCCAAGTTCGCGCACGGAACGCGATACCGAATCACAATCAGCGGCGAAGGAAAGCCACGGTATCCGGTTCTGTCGTTTGATTTCTGGGGGAGCATCGCCGACCGCGAGAAAAACGAAAAGGCGTTTCACAAGTCGAAACCATCCGCCTATGACGTTCTCGCCTGTATCTCGTCCGATTCCTACTGCTCCGACACGTTCTCTGACTGGTGCGCCGATCTTGGCTACGATACCGACTCTCGGAAGTCGCTCGCCACGTTCAAGCGCTGTCGGAAGTTCGCGAAAAAGATCAATTCCTTTTTCAACGCTGGCGAGTTGGCGGCATTGCGGGAGATTAACTAGCCATGACCACACAAGAAAAACAAAGAAAAATAAAAGAAGCGAAGCGAGCGGCGGAATCGCGACCTAACAAGATTGCCAAGGGAATGGAATTCACCGCACAGCTACAGGACAACCGCGTCTGCAAAAACGACGGGTTGAACGGCGAAAGTCGCTGGGTTGTGAGTCTGTGCGTCAACGGCACGACAGACACGCTGCGAGGGCTGGCATATCTCAGAACGCGAACTGTCTGCAAGTGCTGCGGTTCAAAATCTGGCCCGTTCGTTCTGAATGACGCCGGACGCCGGAAACTCAAGCAACTACGCAGAGCGAAAGAAGCGAACCAATGAAGCGAACACTTGCCGAGCAACGCCGCTCCGAACTCAAACAAATCACGCTAACCGATGAGCAAATCGAGCGACGCTTGAACATGCTCGAAAAGATGATTGCCGCCGAAACTGATTGGAAAAACCTGCCCAGCCTCAACCATACGTTTCAAAAACTCATTGCCGAGCAAGCCCGCCGCGACATACTCAATCCATCACACTGCCGCTAGATCGTCTACGTTGACGATTGTTTCGGCACCATTGAAAAAGAAAGCGACAACCATGATTTCTTTTCGCCTCTCACGATGGCTTGATGCGTTCCCGGACGGCGTATCACGCTCGCTATATCAAAAGATCAGCAGAGCGATTCTACGGCACGGGATGATTGTTGAGATAACGCTACAGGCGGCAACGTGCGAAGAATTCAGCAAGGCAATCGACAGACTTGATCGGAGATCGCGATGACAAAGATCATTTTTCCAACATGGCGAATCCGTGGGCATCCAACGCCAGCCGAGACGCTTTTCGTGTGCGATAACTGCGGCGAGTCGTCATGGGGTCAAGATAGCCCGATGATTTCACACTGCTACAACGCTTCTTGTCGTGGAAAAAAAGGCGGATATCCGCGACTCAGAAAGGCAACAGAAAAAGAAACGGCAGAAGCGAAAAAGCATCTTCAAACCGAGATTCCGTAACCACTTCTTTTTTCTTGAAAGGCAAATCCAATGGCATACCGTACCGAACCCGACGAAATCACCAACAGCCAAGACGTGATTGATTCGCGCTCAGTTATTCAGCGAATCGAATGGCTGGAAGAAAAAGAAACCGCCATCACTGAGGCACGCGAGGCACTGGCGGAAGCCGAAGAAACCGAAGCCGAGCGGAAAAGCGAACTCGTTGACAAGATCGCAGAACTTGAAGCGTCCACCGATGAAGCAATCGACGACGTGAAGGGCGATGCTATCGAAGAACTCCGCGAACAGCACGACACGGAATCCGCCGAACTCGCTGCCGCACGCGAAGCCGTTGACGACGCCGAAGACGATTTCGACGACGACGAACGCGAGGAACTCAAGCTGCTCCGCGAACTCGCCGAAGAGGGCGAAGGCTTGTCCGACTGGCGACACGGCGAGACGCTCATTCGTGAAAGCTATTTCGAGGAATACGCTCAGCAACTCGCCGACGATCTTGGCTACATCCCGAAAGACGTATCTTGGCCGTTCACCTGTATTGATTGGGAACAGGCGGCGAAAGAGTCGGAGCAAGATTACACGTCTCTGTCATTCGGAGATGTGACGTATCTGGCGCGAGGCTAGAAAAAGAAAGCGAGCCAACGCCATGACGCTGAAACCGCCAAAGTCAAACCTCCCGCTAATGTGGACGCGGCACTACAACGGTTGCCGTGAAATGGACCCTATCGCCCGCCTTGTAAACCTGCGGCTCGCCCCGTTCACATCTTTCGAGGCGTTCCGCCATTGGCTCGTCTGTCTGAATTTCGTTGACAAAGAGGCATGGTTTGCTGGAATCGGCTGGCCGGAGGGCGGACCATACTGTCGAAACGCCGTCTACCTCGAAAACACCGGATACCCAATGCTGTTGGATATGTTCCACGGGAGAAAGTAATGACCACAAAAAACGTCACCTACGCCAAACGTCTCGCCCTCGTCCAAGTCGCGAGAGAGATCGTAGCCAAGCGCAACTCCGGCGAACCTATCACCGACGACGACTGGCAATCGCTCGCAGACCTATCCCGCTCCGGTTATGACCGTCCACCGAATCAAACGGTTTTGGATATGTTCAACGCTGGGAAAAAAGACGCCGAGATCGCGGCTGTTGTTGGCTGTTCAACGCAGGCGGTTTGGGCAGCACGCAAGAGATGGAGGGGCAAATCGTGAAAAAGAACCCGCCGCGCAACTTCGTCAAGTATGCAAGTTCTCCGACGTTTGACGGCATCAAAAAACACATTGCCTCTTTCTATTGCAGTGAAAAGATCGTCACGCCAAACGACGACGACACTTTCGCCATCACCAACAGCGACGGGCAATCTCTCAGCCTGATCGTGCTGCAAACCGCTCGTGGTTTTTACTTCGGACACTTTGAAGAGAAAGACAAGTCGTGACAGACATATCAGAATCAATCCGCCCAACACGCTTCCCGGAACTCGGATATTGCCGATTCAATGCAAAAGACGGCTTCGCTCGCTGGCAGTTCGTGGATATCTCAACCGGAAGCAATGTCGGCCCTCAGTATTTCACGAAAACGGAACTACTCGCAGACCTTGAGCGGTTCGCGGAAGTTTTCGGCTGTCGATAGCCTGTTGGTTGACATTTTGTTTTTCACTTCGATAGAGTCCCTGAAAGAAAAAAGAAAGCAGCATCATCATGGAAAAGTCCGCTCAGCAAATTGCCGCACGGAAAGAGATTGATCGGATTTGTTCGATCTACCGAACCGTTGGCGCGGCGATGCACGAAGAGGCACGCGATAGAATGGCTCTCGCTGTTGCTGCCGCAGTCATGTCAGTTTCGCTGAAAGATCACCGTTAGAGTTTGTTTTTTCATCTCCACTAGAAAAAGAAAGAAACGTCCCATGTCCAAAGTTATCGCAGAGAATATCGCCCCGATCCACGAATGGAGCGGCAACGTCCCGGAAGAAGGCGGCGCAGTGGTCCTGACTGGAAAATCCGAAGTTGGGAAATCCAGATTGACCAACGCCATCATCCGACTCGCAACCGGAATCAAAGACTACGACGTAGCCGTGACGGATGGCGAAGAAAGCGGAGAACTCTCGTTCGCTGGCGGCACCCTGAAAGTGGGGCGCAACGTGCGTGTCACCGGACAATGCGAATACTTCGCCGTCGATCCCGTTTTTCTCAACCGCCTGATTGATCCTGGAATCAAAGACGAATCCGCTGCTGACGCCTCGCGTGTTGAGGCTCTGATTGAGTTGGCTGGCGTGAAGGCTGACTGCGATTTGTTCGTTGATCTTTGTGAATCGAAAGAAGAATTCGAGGAGATCATGCCGGCAGACCTATGTGAAGAAGTCTCGCTGGTGAAGATGGGGGCGCGAGTTGCCCGCGTTTTTCAAGAACGTGCGAGGGTCAGCGAAAAAGAATCCGAGCAAGAAGAGGGCAAGGCAATCGCCAAGCGAGGCTCGACTACGGAACTCGATTTGACGGCAGAGTCAGACGGCAAGGTGCTACAACTGCTCTTGGAAAAAACAATTCAATCCGAGTCCGACCTGAAAGCGAAAGACGCTGACGCTGTTCGTGCGGCGGGGTTGGCCGAGAACGCGAAAAAGCAACTGGAAGCCGTTGCCGCAACCTACACCGGCAAGACGCTTGAGCAGGCTCTCGCCGATCACAAACTCGCCGTCGCCGAGCAACAGTCAGCCGACGACAAGGTTTCTCAGTTGCAGTCGCAACTCTCCGAGGCACAAAAAGCCGCTGGTGCCGCACGCAACGCCGTCGATCTTGCCGTGTCCAATGGCAGAGCCGCTCGCCAGCACGAAGAGAGCATGAAAGCGTGGCGTGAACAGCTTGCCGCCTCGATTCCGCCTCGTGTCGATCCCGCAGACCTCGCCAAAGCGTCTCAGAGCGTCCTAGAAGCCCGCCAAGCCGTCGAGAACGGGGCTTTGATCCGAAAGGCGAAGGAACTCACTAGCGAGGTTTCAGGGCACGCTGAGAAGGCTAAAACGCTCAAGGCGAAGGCAAAACGCCTGCGCGACGCCGCCGATGGAACCGACGACATCCTATCTCGTGCCGTTGCTTCTGCGAAATGCCCATTGAAAGTTCACCGTGGGCGGTTGGTGATGGACACGGATCGTATGGAAAAAGAACCTTTCGCACGCCGTTCGGCTGGGGCGAGAGCTAAAGTCGCCATCGACATCTCGCTCGACAACATCCCTGCCGGAAGAAAGGGACTCATCGGCTTGGATCAAAAGATTTGGGGCGAGTTCAACCCGTCCACTCGCTTGGAACTGGCGGAGCACGCTCGCTCCCGTGGTGCCGTGATCTGGACGGGGCTTTGCACTGACGAAAAAGAACTCGGCATGGAGGTTTTACCGTAACCAATCCACTTCAGGCGGAGGCGGGGATTCGAGCCTAGTAAGCCCGTTAGGTTCACAAGAAAAACGAGGAATCCAGTCGCGAATGGTTCGCATTGAGTTTCTTGTTCCGTCCTGTTGGTTCACTCAAAAAAGAAAGGTACTGCCGTGAAAGAGCTTCTAGTTTTTCTCAACCGCAAACATCGCGAACTCACACAAACCTGCCACAATCACCCGCCAGCGTCAGAAGAGTTTCAACGTGCCTACGGCGGGATTATCGTGCTCAATGAACTCCTCCAAGAAATGAAAGGTATCAAGCAATGAAATACCGCAAATCAGACGGAACCGAGATCGAGATTCGTGACATGCCAACGCCATACCTGCTCAACGCTATGGGCAAGGCAAAAAAAGAAGGCAAAGACGACGTTGCGGCAGCACTGCTGGAAGAAAGCAAGCTGCGATTGTTGCCGTGCTGGGAAATCCGCGAGAACGTCGATAACGGAGTCTCTCGTTACTGCACGGGACAAACCAACGAAGAGGCGTGGGCTTTCGTCAAAAAGTGGAACGCCGAGTTCGAGAACCGCTACTTTGTCGCCCATGAATCTGATCCTCTGTAAAAAAGAAAGACGCCGCCATGTACGCAATCAAGATCACCAACGACGAACCCGACGAGTGTGAACTCTGGGGTCCGTATGAGACTGAAGACGAAGCCCAGCAAGTCATCGACGCCTACGTTGGCTCTCCATCCAGTGCGAGAATCGTCACTGCGACCGACGACATGGAATCTGCGTTCACCGGAAGCCCGCTTTAACCTCGTTTTTCACAGAAAGAAAAGCCATGAAAGACACGACAGCTACCGAACCTTGGGCAATCACGTTCGCCTGCGGGCACTACGCCGTCTGGCAATGCCGAGACGCGAATCATGCGGCGCAGCGTGCTCAAGAGACGTATCCAAAAAAGACCGTCGCCACGATTAAGAAAGTAAAGTGAACCATGAAAGCGAAATGGGTTTGCGAAATCGAAGTCGAAGACACTTGGCTGGCAGACGGATTCCGTCTTACGGACGAGCGACTCAAGCGGATGATCGAAAACGAAATCGAGTACGCACACGGCTACGAAACTGCCGCTCGCGTGATTTCAGGCCCGACACCCGAAGAAATCAACGTGATGATCGACGAATTGATCGAACGCGAAGACTCGCCAGTGTAACCCTCTTTTTTTACGGAAGGACTCCGCCATGACACAATCAACGCTATCCCTGCCTCGCGAAGTGATCGAAGCCGCTCAGCGTGATACTGACGGATGGTATCGAGACCTCGATGATGAGGTTGATGAGATTCTTGGATTGAAAAAAGACCGCAACCGCGATTCCGAGGATGATTAACTATGACGCTCGGCCAGTGCTTTTTTCTCGCGTTCTATCTGTGCTTCATCCCTGGACTACTGGAAAAAAGAAAGGAACATCGTGCAACCAACCGAAACTGAGATTGAAGCCTGCGTTACAGACTGCCGCCTAGCCGTTCGTGAAATGATCGAACAGCACGGACTTCCGGCATTACGCGGCGACAACGAAAATGAACTGATTGAAGCAATCCGCAGGTACATCAAAGAAGGAATCCTGAGTGACGCTGAATCTGCCGCCACGCGACCCACTCGCTAATATCGACTCCATCATCCGAGCACTGCTCATTGATCGGCTCTATCCTGCGGGAAAAGCGATTGACGTTGATCGGCTCTCAGAGATTCTTGGAGTGACACCACGAGTGATCTATTACGACGCTCGGAGATTGGAGAAGGCGCGAGAGTTGGCGGCAGGTGTGAAAGAAAAAATCGCTGGCATCAAACGACCTCGAAAGAGAAAACGGAAGTCCTACAAAAAACCGCGTGTTCGATGGACGCGAAAGCCTCCGCCGAACTGCATTCCACCGAGACCAAAAGATGATCGCATGGATTGATCGAGACGCTCGCGAAACTGATTCCGTTTTTCTCGTCGTCATTGACGAACTGGATAACGGATCAATCGCGAAGATGTGGTATCGAGTCCATGCGAAGCATGTCACAGAGATCGGACTGTCCGCAACGCCTGTAAAATCTGGATTCTGGCTAGTGCATGACTCTTGGCGTGGCAGTGGATTCTCTTACGTCTACCCCGAAAAAACGCCAGCCTTCACAAATATCATCACAGTAAAAAAACCGCAGACTTCCCATCCCTGCCGATGGCGCAACGGACGCTGGGAAATCCTCAAGAAAAAAGGATGGTTGCCATGCCGAAAACATGGGACGGAGTTCGCGGCACCTTTGAAAAGCGTGTCGCCATCAGAAAAAGCCAACCCGATTGGCTGAAGTTCTTTTTCCACGAGAAGCGAGACTTCGTGATCGACGTGGAGATCGACTTTGAAGCCAGCGGACACTCCGATCCTGGAGTCTGGTCTTCCGAGTCCTATCAGAAGTGCCGCCCACCTGAATTCGTTGAAAAAAGAACCGTCGTTGCCGCTCGTGTTGACGGCGAAAAAGTGAGCGACGAAATCGCGTACAAACTGTTCTCGTTTTTCGAGGACGAGATTTCGGAAGTAGAGGTGTGCCGTGATTGAAAAAGAATGGCTCGTAGTCCCTATCGTATTCGGTGCGTGGTTCGCCTACGCATGGTTGCAGTCATGGCACTACAACGACGGACGCTGGAATTTCGCCACGACGAACGACGGATTTTCCCGCGTCATCCTGCAACGCCGAATAACTCCAACCGATCCTGACTTCATCGACTTCGGAAGGGAAAAAGGAAAACGCATCATTCGCTGGGGAAGATTCACCAAAGACCGCTTCAACGAAGATGAAATCGCGGAAGAAAAAGTCACAATCGAGGTTTCATGGTTTCTGTTTTACCCTGATCTTGAAACGCTGCGACGGCTTGTTTTTTATCCGTGGGTTGAAGAAAAAATCGCCCTATGGGAGTTCGATATCTCGACTCGATGGATGCTGTGGCACGGTCACTGGCTCTACGATTCGCCTGACGGCATGACGTGTGGCGAGGCGTTCTATCTGGCGTTTCCAAAGTTGATCGAAGAAATCAGACCGAAACTCAACGTAATCGCCAGTCGCAAAAAACTGCCCGCTGGCTGGAATAAGTATTAGGAGGAAATCGTGACCGAGTTCCGTAGTTTCTGTCGCGCGAAAACAAGTGGAGCACTGCACCACGCAGAGCATGTCCCTGAATCGGAGTGGAAACTGTATTCGCAATTTCACGAAGTCGCTCGCGTTCATACCGGACTTGCTGACGATGATCCATGCGGGTTGTCTCCGTCAGGTTTTCATCAGTTCTCTGGCACTAATCATTGCGAATTCTGCCGACTTCAGAGACCAATACCGATCAAGGCAACTCGCTAGGAGTGAATCGTGGACCGAAAAAAGATGATCGTCTGTTACCGAAACTCGCCGCTGGTTATCATTGAAGACACAGACCTGCTGCTGCCGCTCGACGTGCTGATGTGGTACGCCGAGACCTACGCATTCGAGTTGCGGCATCTGTCTTGGACCTACGTTGATACCGTCGTATGCCAACTCAAACATCAGCCATCGCCCTACAGCGGGAAATCAAGCGATTCCTCAAACGAGTCGCCGTCAAGTTCGCCGAGTTTTTGAAGCACAAAATCGGAATCAAGTATCCACCGTCTTCACGCACTGGTGAGTATGCGAGAAAAAGAACAGGCAGCCTTCAAGCGTCTGCTGGCTACAAGATGGGGTCGAGCGGTTCTTCAATACTCATCGGTATCATCCGCGACATACGTCTCAACGGTAAAAAAGCGGCACCAACTCGCTACGGCGCGATCCTCGAATTCCACATGCTGCGAAAACTGACGATGGACGCTTGGGAAGAGTTCTGGCCGACGATAGATCATCGGCTGAATGCGAAGCTCGGTGCTGGACTCACGAAGACGTTGATCGTGAATCGGCTCACAAAGAACTACGGCGCGAAAGAAGAGTTTTTCGAGATCGAAGGGCTGGATGAGTTCTTAGAAGAACGACCTTCGATCTATGCACGCGAGATGGCTTAGAAAAGAAAGTCAATCATGGAATACCACACACTTCTCTCCGAGTCTTTCGAGCGAGCCGCATATTCACTCTCAACGTCGCTCGACAAGTTTGGACGCGATGGCAACTTAGACGAGTCGATGCGTTCTTTTGAGCGATCTGTCAACAAGATGGTCGCAGCACTCGGAATGCAAGCAGAGAACGACCAGAGAAAACAACTCGGACACTCAATGGCTTATACTGAGAACGACTTCGCCAGTCTCTAAAAAAGAAAGACAATCATGCTCTACCGCGACTTCATCATCGAACACAACCCGCCACCAATCCCCATTCGATCATGCGACTGGGCATTCATGCACAAAGACTTTGACGGCGCACCTGACAGTGGCGACGTTCGCTGCGGGACTGGACCTAGCGAGGAGTCGTGCAAGAGCCAGATCGACGAGATTATCGAGGAAGAAAGCAACAGCTAACTGCTACCGACGTTGTCTGGCTGTGTGTTGCTCTTGCAGAACGTCACCGAAACGTGAATCTCGCCAACGAATGCAACCAAGTCGTTATGACTCACCGGAAAATACTCAGAACCTTCCACCGCGCAGCGCGACACCGTTCCGTTCGTCATCGCGAATCGTCCTGTCGTCGCCTGGTGTCCGTTGTTGTACGCCTCGCTGATCTTCTCGATGAAACCGTCGTCGCTGGTGAGATCGTTTTCATCGTCGGTCCAGACGTAAAGAAAAAAGTCCTGTTCGCACATCACTGACTCAGGCGTTCGCTTTATCACTCGCTCTTTCAGCACGGCGAACTCGGCACGCGGGAATCCGACGTTACCGCTCTCTGGTGTCCCTGCCGTGAACCTCGCCAACGCTGACGAGAAGTCTTTCTCACCGATGTAGCCAGAACCGAGGTAGAGTTCGGCGATGTCTGTATCGAGATTGCCGCCCGACCAACGAGTGACGATGGCAGCGCCTATATTAGCCATTTCATTGCCTCTTATCGAAGAACACCCAAAACCACGCAACAACACACATCAATAACCAATCAGAAAGCCCACGTCTCAGTCCGCTCGTCTTTTCTATAATCTTACACATCCCAATCGACCAATACATCGACGCAATCCACGCAACAACCATCCACATATCACGACGCCTGATACGGACCAAAATACTCAACCACCGTTATCCACAGCCTGTCCTGATTGTCGTATTGCCGTGACGGGCGAATTACCGCTGCTTCGATGGATTCACTGCCGTCAGTAAAAAAGACGTGGGTTGTCTCAGTGATCGTCGGATTTGTCGCCGAATACAACTTCCACGCCCTGACGCCAGCCCGCACTCCAAACGCAACAATCTCTTCCGCAGACAACGACTGAATACGGCAACTGACCGTTCGCGTGCCAGTAGTCCACACTTTCGCTGCCGCGCCGCCAGCCGTCTTCGTGTTCGTTTGGTTTTTTACAGTCACTGTATCGCGACTGCACATCGAGGTAATGCTCATACCTATGGCTCCGGTCGGAACAATGCCGAGAAGTCTGCCTTGGGATAGATCGCAGTTAGCGCTTGATAACCTGTAATCAAGTCGATCTTTTCTCCACCAGCCTCGAAAACATCACAGTCCTCGTGTGCTTGCGGACGCACGAACTGACGCTCTAGCCGGTAAAAGCCTGCCGGCGTGTATCGACAGTAATCGCCTGAGTTCGATCCGCTGCCGCCAATCGTGATGCGATCCGATCCGCCCTGGTAGAAGAAGTGATTCCACCCACCGACAGCCGTTTGATCCATCGCATACACTTGCTGCTCGGAAAAACGATAGACCAACTCCATCGCGTATGTTCCGTCAGTCAGAACTTGCGTCTGGAGTTGCGCGCCAGACAACTGCATACACTCAATCGGCACAACGCCAGTCACCAACGTAAGCGGTGCCGTGTTCACTCGATTCATGCAGTTCCGAATCGCCGTCACTGGAGGACGGATCACACGAGACCACGTCACTTCATGCTCAATTTGCGACAACAGAATGTGCGACTTAATCTCGTCCAGCTTCGCTTCACGTCCAATCCAGTTTCGTGCCACCGGATCAGAAGCCGAAACAGGCAAACTGCTGGCTCCGCCGCTCTCGTCGAACTTGTAAAGCAGCTTATCCCAGCACGAGCCGCCCTCATTGAGTCCAATAATCTGTCCACCGACAGACCAGCGATGAGTCAAGTACGGCACTGGATCATCGGGATTCGTCGGTTGATTTTTTACATTCTCATACGTCAACTCGACCTTCGCGTGGTTATACACCGGCATCTTGATCGTCGTGCCAGTGTAGTCTGATATCGGATAGATCGGTGGAACCGCGTTGCCTGTGATGTCGCCTGGATTCTGCGGGAGAATCTTCAGGTTCGTCGCACGTAAGTTATTCCATCCCGGCAGAGCTTGTCCGAGGTATTGAAAAAGAGTTCCGCTGACGATGGTGCTTGGCGGGAAAATCGACGCGACAAACGAACCAAGATCGAGCCACGGAACATACCCCACGAGCGACGCGCGTATCTCGTTCGGAGTCACGTCAAACGTCGGATATCCAGCCTCAATCGAGAAGCCGGATACCGGAAGACAGTTCGGAGCACAGCCTACGTTTGTCGCCATATCTTTTCAGCGTCCCTGCTGGAAAAAGAAACCTACACTAACCCGCTTTGAATCCCTTCAACCGCAGTCACCATCTCCGCGAAACCTCCTGATGTTTGACCAAGCATTGTTTTCAGTGTCGATGCAATATCGCTCAAAACCTTGGACTGATCTAGGCTATCTTTCAGCGACAACGACATATCGCCTTGCGGCAGCATTGCTCCGGCTGGAAAAACTTCAGACGACTTTCCGTTCTTCTTTTTGAGCGAACTGCCGCCACCGCCGATTGCTGGTGCCCACTCTTCCTGAGCCGACAAATCAGCCTCTTGCGATTCCAGAGCAGACCTTCGACCTTCGAGGCGGTTCTTCGCGAACTCTGGATCGGCGAACTTGGACTGCCTGTCAGCCTCGTCGCGAAAGCCTTCCTTGCGTGCTTCGGCGTCTCTTTTTAGACGATCAGATCGTTCGATGTTCTTCGCCTTGCGATCCACTGGCGAAATCTCAGCCATTGCTGCGCCATCGCCTCCAATCTGCTTGACACCGCCGAACCGAGGATTGATCGAACCACCTGCACGAATCTTGCCGCTGGAATCGCTCAAACGAACGCCGCCGCCATTGACGATATTTTCGGCTGCTCGTTTTTCTTTCTCGCTCAGCTTGCTCGTGTCGCCTTTCATCAATGCGTCGTGAATCTTTTTGAGCATGTCCAACTGGCTCTGCTCAACCTTCAGTGTTGGATTGCTATTAAGTCCTTCTTGGATCGTTTTCCACATATCATTGGCAGGCATCACCTTCGCGTTTTTCTTCTCGGACAGTCCGAAAGACTGATCCATCAGTGAAGCAACTTTGCGACGGAAAGAAGACTCCATGTCAGACAGGGCTTGATCGACGTCTGGACCGCCTTTCGCCTTCATCTCCTTTTTTTCAACGTCGAACTGTTCTCGCATTGTTTTCAACTGAGACTCGAAATTCATCTGCTGACCATTTTTCATGCCATCTGGAGTCTTGTATCTCAGTCTGTCCGAGTAACCTCCACGAGAATTACGAATCGACGCCGCAGCAGGATCGTTAAACTTCGCAGCCGCACGCTCCGCGTCCGTCTGTGCTCTCACTTGATCTTTAAGCCTGCCTGACTCACCTGTCGGCAATCGCATACTGTCGATCATCTTCAGAGTCTGCGACGCACGATCATCCAAATCCTTAAGACGATCCGGGAGTTTTTTCACCTCAAATCCAAGCTGCTTCATTACCGAAGACACAGCCAACGCATTAACTTCAAGGTCACTGAGCGGCTTCTCGGTATTCTTGTTTGCCCTCGCAATGACGTTGAGTTGAGTTTTTGCCGTCAGCAACGCATTCGAGAACTCGTTCAGCGACTGCTTGGCTTGATTGACTGGATCAGATTGAAGCATTCCGATTCGTTCTTGTCCGGCACGCATTCCCACTGCCGCCATCTGCTCTGGGTTTCCACCACCACGCTTCATCTGCCCAACAGCAGCGTCATTTAGTTCTCGCAGAATTCGAGACAAACCTCGCTCGTCAAATTGGAAGCCAGCCCCTTGCTGTAGTATTTGCAGCTTCTCTCGCGTTGCTTGCTGTCTTCTCGCAGCTATGGCAACTTCTCGCTCAATGGGATCGACTATTTCGGCAGTGAGTTTTGCGATAGAAAAAGAAAGCTGCTCACCGAGAGTAAGCAGTGCTTCATTCATGTTGATTTGACGACCGACCACACCGCCAAACAGGTTATTCTCAGGCATTCCGCCACGAGATTCTCTAACCGACTGTTGTTGCGGCGAGTTGAATTGAGACTCGGCTATCGCGAAGTTTGCCGCTGCGGCGATTGCACCATTCCCAACACCACGAAGCCCATCCTCCGCCTCTTTGAACGCTTTCGCGACATCACGCAGAGCCTCTAATTGAATGGCAATCGGCGCAATCGCCGCCTTTAGCTTGCGTGCTTCGTTGCGCAATGACTCAGCGGCAGCTTCTGGAAATGCGGCCTTCCCGCGACGAGAGAACTCCAGCTTCTCGCTTCCGCTAAACCCAGCCTTTTCGATGCGACTAGCTCTTGTTTCCAGTCCAGCAATCTGAGACTCGATGGCTTTGTACGAACTTCCCATTGAAGTTTTTTGATATTCTTTCGCCTTCGCCTCCGCCTCTTTGCCCAACTGAGAGTATTGCAACAACTTCCCGGCTTCTTTTTCTGCGTAAGCGGACGCCCCACCACGCACGCCAGTCTCCTGCTCTGATTTGATGGCAACAGAAAGCCCATTGATGATCGACTTAATCTCCGAACTCAACTCCTGCCGCTCTCTCCCGACTCTATCTTTTCGATCTCTCGTTGAAGAAATTAAATCAAGCTGTTTTTTGGTGGCGGCAGCGGACTCGTCCGTGTTTTGCTCATCCAGAAGCATCCGAGAACCTTGCATTCCAGCGACAAACGCCTCTCGCTGCTGAGTTCTAGGCAACTTTCCAACACTCTTCTCAATCTGCCCACCCTTCATTCCAAGTAATTGCTCAAAAGTCACGGGCTTCAACCTGTCCGATTCATTCTTGTTTGGACGCTCCTCTGCAAATCGAAAGTCGGTAGAAATTCTGTCCCACAGGTCGTTGAAGTTCTGACCGAGGTTCCGAGACGCCTTGCCAACTGCCCATTCATTTTTCTCGAAGTCCTGCGTTTTGTAATCAACACGCATCCCTTCTCGAATCATTTTCTGGCCGCTAGAAGAAACATCTTCCACCACACCAAGCCTTCGCAACCTGTCAACTGATCCGTTCGATGAGACGCCACCCGCTGCCTTCGCTCGCTCGTTAGCAAACTCCGCCTGCTGCTGTGCCGCAGACTTCAACGACTCTCCCAGTCGATCCAGAGATTCTTTCCACTCGTCAGTTCTGTCCTTCGCTTTTTTTGAATCCTTCGCAAAAAGAGCAGACACACCAAGCAATGCCGCAACACCGAAACTCGCCGTCGTTGCGCTAATCCCAGCCAACGCCAGCGCAGGCCCGATATTATTCGCAGCACCAAGAAACGCACGGAGCGGTGATTGACCCGCAGCTAAGACTTGAAAAAAGTCCTCAACGCCATACGCGAGTTGTCCAGCAGCGAACGTCAAGTTCTGCCCACCCATCCCCTGTGTCGCCGCGTGTGGATTGCGAGTCGCCTCATATTCACGGTTCTTTTGCTGAAACTGGCTTCGTGCTGACTGGACGTCGAAGCGTGACTTGATCGTTGACTGTTTGTTGTCTTTTTCAATCGCCTCGACGAGTTTCTGTTCAGCCTTGAGCCTCGCCTCCCATTTCTCTTTGAGTTTCGTTGACTGCGCCCTGTTCATGTTGAGGCGTGCCTTCAAAACCTGAACCTCCTCATTGGCGATTGACGCCGCGTCACTGCCTTTCGGTGCAACGCTCGCTCGCTTCTCTGCGGCAGTGATATCCTTTGTGATTCTTTTTTCAGCGTCCGCGTAAGCCTGTTTCAACTCGGTAGGCATCAAATCGCGAGAGACACCATACAGCCCACGCCCGCTGGAGAGCTTATTGACGGCGTCAGCGTATTCTGGTGATCTACCGTTCGGGAGACTTGGCCCTCCAGTAGAGCGACGAGTGCCGCCCATCGTGCTCGCGGTTCCAAATCCGCTTCCAGTGACACTTGGAGTAACAGGAATCCCCGCTCCGCCCGTGTACCGCATCCTTCCACGCATCGTCGGTGACGCTGGCTGCTGAAACGGACCATACGGACCCTGTGGCTGATCGAACTGATGCGGAATCCCCGCTCCGCCCGTGTACCGCATCCTTCCACGCATCGTCGGTGACGCTGGCTGCTGAAACGGACCATACGGACCCTGTGGCTGATCGAACTGATGCGGAATCCCCGCTCCGCCCATCGCTCGACGCCGACTACCCATTGAGTAGCCCGTGCCGCTTAAAAAACCACCTCCACCCATCGGAGGATTTGAGCCGCCAGCCAGTTCAATCTGTGCTCGGAACTTGCGAAGCTCTTTGAGTCTTAGCTGAGAGAACTGCTGCCGCAACACCGCATCGCTAGGTCCACCGTATCCAGCAGGCAACGGAAGAGGCGACGACGCCCCTGCCGACATCTTTCTCGCAACGCCCATGTAGTCGCCAGTCGTACCGCGACTCATTCTCGCTGCCATCGGATCGACGCGATTACTGCGAACTGTCGCCGTGCCTGTTCTTTTTACACGCTCAACAGCCGCTGAAACCTTCCCGACATCTCCCATCGCCTTGGAGAGTTCTTTCGCCGCGTTAGCCACGTCGCGAATCTGACGCGCAGCTATTGGCATCTTCTGTGACACATTCAGCGCGAACTTGTCTTTGGCCGTACTAGCTAGATCGAACGCTGATGCGATTTCTCGGACTGCTTTTTCGGCATCTGAAAAAAGACGAATCTGCTTCGAGTCAGCAAACGAGACTTTCTTTTGAGACTTGCCAGCCATTGTCGCCCTCTAAAAAAGATGAGAGCGAAGATTACCGCAAAAGAGCCAGCAAGTAAGCGGCAATACTTACTTTTTAGGCAGAGAAGCCTTATAGCACGCGATCAAATCGTCAACGCCATACCACCCCGGACGCGGAGTTCCATCCGGCAGTGACGGAGTGTACCACTGACTCCCAACCTTCCATTTGAACGTCGGACAGACTTCTTTTTCGTCATTCACCACACGCACTGAAAAAGGAAGTTTGCCTGCCTTCGCCGCTTCGTCCAGTTCCCTCTTCGCCTTCGTGCCAGCAGCGCAACCGTCAAACGAATACATCAACATCTCTGGCTTTTTTTCTTCCACCGCTGCCGCAACACCTGCCCCGTTATCCAGCCAGCGGAACGCCCATTCTCCGAGTCCAGTCTTCGCGACACCGTCACCGGAAGGCTTCAAATTGAACCCGCGCAACCCCGTGACGTTGATGAACCACTTCTGAATCGACGGATACGGCTCTGAAAGCGTGCATACCGCCATGTCACTGCCAACACTGAAGCTCAGCTTCGTTCCAGCCGGCACATTGATCTTCATGCCTTCTTCTTCGATTTGGATTGCCTTCTCCAGCGTGATTGCGTTCTCAGGCAGATACTTCACAACCATTGCCCACGCATCATCAGGCAGTTCGACGGTGAAGTTCGGAGCGGCGACTGGTTCAGCAGGAGGATCGTAGCTCGTATCCGTGTCTTCTTTTTTTTCACACGGAACCATACATCCAGAGAAAAACAACACACACGCGAAAAAGAACTTCGACATGATTAAGCCTCGCCTGAAAACAGACTCACGATCCACTTGATGAAGGTGTAGAGAGTAGGGATCATCGAGAGAATGAAAAAGACAGGCACGCCATAACGCTGCTCGTAGACTTCCGGCTGCCCCTGAATCTTGTTGCGTACTGCTTTTAACCCCTTCCTGATGACGGTCTCGGCGACTTCTGCGCTGCACCCCATTGGAAGCCTGTCGCGAGCAAACTCGTTAAGTTCGTCAAAAACAGCAGACGCGGCACGCTCTTTGTCTGTTTGTGTTTGATTCATGTGCCGACCATTTTCCGTCAGCATTGCCGCGCACGCTATTCCGCTTGGATTCAACACGAGTCACCGCTCCTCGATTCAGTTGCCCAATCACGCCGCTTAGGTTCGCGTTCCATAATATCGCCGAAAGCCAGACAGACGGTGTACGGATCGCGCATGTATGCGTCCCACGCCTCTCGTGACACAGCAACGACGCCTTTTTTACCGAACCCATCTCCGTGTGTATTTCGCATCAGGGGTACGATAATTCCGCCAATCGTCGTCCATCCGCAAAGATAGGTGCAGTGATACCCTCGCTTCGTGCCGTTCAGGTGGCGCGGCTTGATGATCCAGTCCTCTTCGTTCATCTCGCCAAGCGTAGTCGTCCAGATTCCCCCAAAAAGAACGGGGTCTTTGTTGGTGATCCAGTCAATCGTTCGATCCCAGTTCCTTGCATCATAAGCAATGTCGCCGAGGTGCTTGTGTTTCGCGGCGTCATCAATCGCCGCCTGCGGAATCTTTGTGGTGTATCCGCTCGGCATTGGGCAGAGATCGTTAATTGCCACGCCAGCTATGCCAGCCGCCTTCAACGCACCAGCTAACGCCGCCCCATTATCGCTCCCAAGCATCCCGCAGTGCCGCTGCGACTCGATGTATGCTTGCCACATCGAGTGCCGAATGAACGCGCCCGCCTCCACGAACTGCCGATGTTCAAAGCAGCCTGACAATCCACCGCCGACGCAGCAAGAAAAAGAACCCTGACTGCGGCACGGAATATCAGACATCCACTGTGGCGGAAGACTGTTCGTTTCCGTCAGTCGGAACGAGATCGGCGTCTGCTCGAATCGTTCGATAGTCGCCAAGTGATCTGGTGCAATGTGGAGTCCGAGTCCTTCAGACATTTATTTATCTCTGGTAACTGATTGACACCATAAGCCAAACCAGAACAGCGACGAAAGCGACAACCAGCGTCACCACTACCGCCGCGAAAGCCTTCAAAAAACCCTTCATTTTCCACCGACCTTCGCAGCGCCTGCCGCAACATCGCGAATCGCTTTTTCAGCCTTCGCCGCGTCCAAAGTCCCGCCAGAATTAAGAATCTGTCCGAGTCTCGCCGCCACAGGCTTCCACGATTCTTGGCTTGCTTCAGCACCGGATTTCTCGATCTCCGCCATCACCGGGCCATCGTACTTCAGCTTGCCGCTCTTGATGTCGTCAGCAACACGGTTGAGTTTTTCTGATCTGAGTTTCTCGCGATTCAAAAAAGAACGATACGCCACATCCACCAGCGTTCCGTCGTCCTTCTTCGGCTGAACTACACCGCCTTT
>ERZ1292644.686-Hain-H14-01um-R2-686-length-20815-cov-5_pt1 | contig 20815 bp, 18 predicted proteins | sample MGYA00564402_ERZ1292644 | MGnify/ENA primary metagenome ERZ1292644 (study PRJEB36523, sample SAMEA6512644) | groundwater metagenome | collected 2019-01-09 | study: AquaDiva: Metagenomics assemblies of 32 groundwater samples
AAAAGATAATCCGGGAAAATTGGGAGCGCTTATCGGCGAAGCCGAACCAATTATGTCTTATTACTTTAAAGAAATTTTTAAAAAATTTTCTCCAGACAAACTTGAGGGTAAAAAAATTATCGCCCTGAACCTTCTTTCCGAAATAAAGCGCTTGCCAAGCGCCATTGAACGTTCAAATTGGATAAGAGAACTCGGCTTGCGCCTCGGAGTTTCTGAAACCGACCTTAAAGAAGAAATGGAGCAACTTGAAACGCCGACCGATGCGGAATATACGCGGACCGGCGCGGAAAATAATCAGCGTGAATCAGCGTTAAATCGGCGAGAATCCGCGAGAACCAGAAAAGAAATTTTGAGCGAACGGCTTTTAGCGTTATTATTAAAAAAGATGGAGTTCGTTGCCGAAGCAGTTAATGTAGCCACATATCTTCCAGCTCGCGATTTTGAATTTTTATCCGCCTTCGCTAAAGCTCTCGCCTCGCCAAAACCTTCGGCGGAGCGCGGGTCGGCGGACAGGTCTGCCGTAAATAATTTTAGTTTTTCTGACGCAAGAACGGCTCTACCGGTAGATTTAAGACCGCAACTAGATTTTTTGTATATGCTCGGCGACTTCGAACTTAGCAAAGTTGGTTCGGATTTTGACCTTGGCAGAGAAATTACCGCAGTAATAAAAGAAATTGAACGCGAGCATTATAAAGAGAGCTTGCTAAAAATTGGACTTGAAATTAAGAAATGCGAAGCCGCGGGTTCTAACCCGGATAATCTTACAAAAGAATTTCAAAATATTTCAAAAAAATTATTAGATTTGTCAAAAAATCAAAGCAATGGCGAAAAAATCTAGGCATAAAAAATTTAAACGCGAAATAAAGCGCAAGAAACGAAAAGTTCAGAGAATCGGCGAGAGATGGATAACGAAAATAAAAGAAGTTAAACTTACTAAAAAAGAACGAATTTTTGAAGAGCGGGCAAAAGCCATAACTGACCGCGGTCGTGAAAGAGGTTTTATAATGGAAGCGGAAATTTTAAAATTTTTTCCGGATGTTGAAAAAAATATTGCTGAATTAGAGCGTCTTTACGACCGACTGGAAGAAGCTAATATCAAGGTTGAAGAAAGTCAGGATTTTATAAAAGACGCAGTTCCGGAGCCGACAGATGATGAAATTAACCGGGCTTTAAATATTGAGGCCGATGACACCATAGTTTCTGATTCGGTTCAGATATATTTAAGAGAAATTGGCAAAACACCGCTTTTAACAGGGAATGAAGAAAAGGAATTGTCTAAAAAAATTGAAAAAGGCGATATTGAAGCTCGTAATAAATTAATTCAGGCCAATTTGCGGCTAGTGGTTTCCATTGCCAAGCGCTATGTTGGGCGCAGCCCAAACCTAACTTTACTCGACCTGATCCAGGAAGGCAATTTGGGCTTGGCCAGAGCAGTTGACAAGTTTGATTACCGAAGAGGTTTTAAATTTTCAACTTACGCCACTTGGTGGATAAGGCAAGCCATTACCAGGGCCTTAGCCGACCAATCACGGACAATTAGAATTCCGGTTCACATGGTAGAAACAATTTCTAAATTTACCCAAGTAAAACGCCACCTGCTTCAGGATTTGGGGCGCGAGCCGCTTCCTGAAGAAATCGCTGCCGAAATGGGAATCGATATTGAGAAAGTTCGCCATATTATTAAAATTTCTCAAGAGACCATTTCTTTTGAAGCGCCGATTGGCGATGAAGACGAGGACTCCTCGCTCGGCGATTTCATTGAAGACGAAAAGGGGATTACGCCGGCCCAAGCGGCGGCCCTGCGGCTTTTGGGCGACCAGATTAAGGAAATAATCACCGATCTTGCTCCTAGAGAACAGAAAATTTTAAAAATGCGTTTTGGCTTAGATGACGGAGTTACCCACACGCTTGAAGAAGTTGGCAACGAATTCGGCATTACCCGCGAACGAATCCGCCAGATTGAATTCAAAGCGCTTGAAAAAATAAGAGGGCATCATCATTTAAAAAAACTTGAAGGGTACTAAGCTGGCTTATGGCTTATGGCTTATGTTATAATAGTTAAATTAATAATTAATAATTAATAATGAAAAAATATATATTAATTTTTAGCGCTTTTTTGCTCTTAATGCCATTTTTAACATTAGCGCAAAACGAAACAGCAGGCGGGTCAAATACAATTACCCTGGAGGATTTGGAGGTTTCTAATCCGGGACTTCTTCCCACGAGTAATTTTTATTTTTTTAAAGAATTTGTCCGCGGATTGCGGCGAGCGGTTACTTTTAACGCGGTAAAACGAGCTGAATTAGAGCTTAGAATTGCCAACGAAAAAGCTGCTGAAATAAAAAAGTTGGAAGAAACAACAGATGAAGCGGGGCTTACAAGGGCTATAGAAAATTATAAAAAAAGTACCGATCGGTTAAAATTACGATTTGAAGCGCTTAAAGAAACCAGCGAAAATCCGAACATCGACAAGCTTTTAGATAAATTGGCCGATAGAACCCTGAAGCATCAGCAACTTTTTGAAGAGCTAAAATCGAAACGCGAAGCAATTCGAGAGAGAATAGAGGCGGTGCAAGAAAAGCTTGATGAAGCCGTGGCCAATACTGCCAAACGGCTGGATACAGTGGAAAAATTAAAAGAGCGGCTTCAGAAGGCAGCTGAAAGCCGGCGTGAAAAATTTGATGAAAGAGTAAACAAGCGACTTGAAAATATTGAAAGCATAGTTAAGGAGAGGGTAAGGGAAAGGGCCGGAAATAAAAAAGAGGAAGCGGAGCGAGCGATGAAATTAGCTAATGAAATGATAAGCGATTTGAAAGAAAGGATAAATTCCGGAAAATACAAAATCATCCCGGAATCGGTAAAATCGCTTTTAACAAGAGCGGAAAACCATATGCTAAACGCCAAAACCGCGTTTGAAAACAGTAAGTTCGGCGAAGCGTTTGGTCAGGCCAATTCGGCCTTGTCCAACGCCAAAAACGCCATTTCCCAGCTTTTGAAAGCGAATACAGCGCCATCTGTTCGTCCGACTTTGCCTAAAACTATTCCCCAAAAGCCGCAAATTTGCACCAGAGAATATGATCCGGTTTGCGGCGTAAACGGCAAAACCTACGGCAATGCCTGCGAAGCGAGAGTTGCCGGTGTAGCTGTAAAGTCAAAAGGTGAGTGTCAGGCAGCGGGAGCACTACCAAAAACAATCATTCCAAAATTAAAAGTTAAAATACCATCTGTTACCACTACCACTGTGCCGGTAGCGAAAAAGTGGAATGTGGCTGTTAAAAACGGCGTGTTTTCTCCGAGAGAACTGAAAATCAGAAAAGGCGATACAGTTATTTGGACGATTGAGGACTCAACTCAATCGTGGCCGGCCTCGGCTGTCCATCCGACTCATTTAGTTTACCCGGGTTTTGATGCCAGAACAGCTTTAAACCAAGGGCAAAGCTATTCATTTACTTTTGATAAAACCGGCAGTTGGAGGTATCACGACCACTTAAATCCATCGGTTACCGGAGTTATGGAAGTTTCAGAATAAAATAAAAATCGCCCCGCAGCTGCGGGGCGGTTTTAAAATTTAAAAATCATATTTCGAAGCATTGGCGAGTTTTAGATATGACAAAATTTTAATAAATCCCCAGCCCATGTCAAATTCGCTCTTTTTAACAGAAAACTTAGCTTGTCCCGGACGAAAGTGATGGTTATTATGGAAACCTTCACCCATAGTAATTAAAGCTATTAAACGATTGTTAAAAGCGACGGTATTAAAAAAATTTTTGTAACCACGGACGTGGCACCAGCCATTTATGAGATTGTTTAAGAAAAACAAGTAAAACAAGGCGTGCGAAGCAGAAATGATTAATCCGGACCAAAAACCGAAAATATAGCAAGCCATTGCGATTCCAATTGAAAGACCAAGAAGCTGTGATTTAAATATTGTCTTTTCCGCCCATGTCAGTTGAAGATTTCTTGCGTACCAAAGAACTTTCGGATCTTTGGCGGCCTTTCGGTACAGAAATAAATTACCGAGCTGAACTCGCCACAGACCCAGTAAAATTGGGCTGTGAGGATCACCGGCTTTATCGGCAAAAGCATGATGACACAGATGAACCGCTACCCATTCCTTTCGACTACGTCCTACTAAACCCGTTGTTAGCCACAAAACTATTTGCATCAAAAATTCAACTGACCAGTGAAACGACAAGGCCCTGTGTGTTGAAGAACGGTGGAGATACACCGTCGTTACAAGCGACGCAATTTGAGAAAGACAGAACCCCAGGAAAATAAGTATCACCACGTGCATAACAACCTCCTGTTAAAATTTTAATGTACTATTTTTATAATTTAATCATATATTAAAATACAAAATACAACAATATTTATTTTATAAATTTGATTTTTCCGCAAAATTATGTAAAAATGCTAAAATATTCCCGCCTGCCAGCGCCTATGGCGCAGCCAATGGCGGGCAGGCCGGCGTCTGCCATCGCAAGCCTGCTCAGGCGTTGCGGGCGGGCGTAGCTCAACTAAAAATCGCAGACCATTAAATTTAATTTATTTCGAAGCCTGTGAAAATGAAAATAAGGCTATTAAACGCGAAAAGTATTTTAAAACTGGTTTTGGCCGCAGATTTTTAAAAGATAGAATATAGAATAAAACTCACAAGCTCCGGCATAGCTCAATGGTAGAGCAACTCCCTGTTAAGGAGTGGGTTCCTGGTTCGAGTCCAGGTGCCGGAGCTTGTGAGTTTTGTAGCTTAATGGCCCGCTTGCAACGCTTTGCTTGCATGGCGGGCGGGTAGTGCAACTCCCTGTTAAGGAGTGGGTTGTAGGTTCGAATCCTACCGCCGGAGCATCATCAATTTTACGAATTGTGCAATATAACTGTTTGTCTAAGCAGTTTTATTATTGCTGAAATCATTACAAAATTATGACTGCGGACGGGATACGAACGCAAAGCTTGACATTACTAATACAATCTGCAATTATGGTTTTAATGTTAACAAGCAGAAAACACAAGGAGGGATGAATGGCAGTAAAGGCACAAACGAAGGTACAGCAGCACGAATTGATTGAGTTTCGCCCCTGCACATTCGGTGATGGGGGCTTCTTCTACCACAACGGAGCTGACCGAGCAATCTGTTCCTGCGGGTGGAAAAGTGCCGCAGTTCAGTGTGATAAGGTAGTACTTGTTGAACTCTGGAAAGCTCATCGTGAAGATGCTTCTACTGCATAGTCTATGACCGTCCAAAGAAATATTCATGGGCGGTTTTACTTTACCAACGCCAGCAGCGTCTTCATTAGCAAGCGTATCGCAAAAAACGGTGCTTTTTGGTAAAATAGATGGGGGAACTTTAAGAAGTCGAAAAATAAAATTTATCATTAAATATTAAAACTATGCCGAAAGTTACTATCTATACAACTCCATCGTGCGTTTATTGCAAAATGACAAAGGCCTTCTTTAAAGAAAATAACGTTGTTTATGAAGAAAAAGATGTTTCAACTGACACAAAAGCGCAAGAAGAAATGACCGCGAAATCAAATCAACTCGGGGTGCCGGTTATTGACATTGACGGGAAAATTATAGTCGGTTTTGATAAAGAGCAAATTTCTAAATTATTAAATATAAAATAATTTTTTGAAAACCGGCGTTATAATTTTAGCTTGGGACTAAGGCTGCAAGATGGCCGGTATGAGCCCATTGACGGGAACTTTATTATATGCTATCCTAATTGAGAAAGGTCGAGTTAAGAAGGTCGAGTTATTGTAATACAAAACTATTTTATATGGCCGAAGAAAACAAATGTCCAAAGTGCGGGCACGAACATGGAAATCCAGACGGGACTTGTAGTTGCGGCTGTCAGGAGGGTAAGAAGTAAGGCACTGGTGCTTTGGTGAAATCCGCCCGCCTGGAATAATGATGTGGCGGATTTTGTTTTGGGCAGGGAAACGGTCAATCCTCTCGGCACTCGGCAAGCAACTGGTTCATTTTAAAACATGAAAACACGAAGGCTCTTATGAGTGTGCATAACTGGTTTGATTTCTTCGTATTGCCAATGATATTATTAAAAAAAGTTTTATTATAATTACAAATAAACAATTTTTTATGGATGACAAAAAACTATCCAAGAGTTATCTACTGCTAATCCTCTCGGCTATTGGATTATTTTTACTAACATTTGACGGGACGATCACAACTGGACGAGAGTACCAAACCATAGCTCAGATTTTTTTGAATCGATCGTCGTCTTTTGCATCGTCGTCTTTTGCATGGAAATCATATACGGATGCGGTTAATCAGGGGATTATCCAGACGCACCAGATAATTCTTGAGATACAACTTGCCTACGATGTTGAAGGTACGCCGCCGCTTCGTATGACAAAATTGTACCAGAAAAACGGCTACGCGCCTCTGGCGAAAGCCGTACCGCATTTTGCGGATGTCAAAGACCCCGGAGAACTTGCAGAGATTGCAAATACCTATATGGTTTCTTTGAAAGACGGTTTTGGCAATACGCTATATTCCCAGCCGTTTGTTGTGTCAGGGCTTGTGCTTGGCCTTCCACTTCTTGCCGAGGACGCGTCCTTGGGCGATAGGGGAGAGATTATACTGAAAAAATTTGAAACTGCCGTAACGGTTCCGTGGATCCCGCGCGCTAAAACGGTTGTTATCACCGCCTCCGACGGTCAGGAAATCGGGAGTGTTCCGGTCGCACAGATTTCGCGCGTAAACAACCGTCCCAATTTCCAGGTGCTGCGCGGTGAAGAGGTGCGCGAACGCGTGCTCAAAGAGCGGTCTTTAAGATACAGATCGAGCTCTTTGGAATGGCTTAAACAATCCGGTTTGGCCGCCCTATCTTCGATAATCTCATTCTTCAAACATTTTACGGAAATTACGCATGCGCAGACAAGTACCGACGGCTATCTCGATATTGTCTTTGTTTCGGAAGATTACATCGCGTCAGAGTTTGCCACATTCCGCAACGACGTTGACGGTATGGCAAGCGCCCTAATTACCTATGAGCCGTTCAATACGCGCGCCTCGCAAGTACGGTATCACTATGTAGAAAACACCGAAGATCTCGGTTGTGTTCGTGAAGCAAGCATACCCCGGCTTTTCAAATGCAACATCTCAACAATAAAAAGCGTCGTAAACAATTCCGGGGTGCCGTATGACCAGATCGTAGTATTGGTTAATACACTCACGTACGGAGGCGCGGGCTATATAGCCGACAATGTTACGATAACGTACCGCGGCACATACGCAAAGGAGGTATTCGTACACGAACTCGGGCATTCGCTCGGTAATTTGTGGGATGAATATGTTTTATTCACTTCAAGCGGAACGTTAGATAATAAAGTTAAAAAAAATTGCTACGCGGGCAATCCGCCTGCGGCGGAATGGGCGGGTATTATTCCCGAAACGAGCTACTATCTCGAATGCCAATACAGGAATTGGTATCGCACCTCGTTAAACAGTATCATGAGAGTCCTCAACGCAAGATATTTTAACGTTGTTTCTCAAAAGTATCTCAATGAAGAGTTAAATAAGGCGGCGGGCAGTTTTTCAGCGGGTGACGCCGTTCTCCCCACCGTTTCCATCACCAGTCCAAGCGGCGGCGCGACGGTTTCCGGAACGGTTTCCGTGTCTGTCTCCGCAAGCGACAACATCGGCGTGACTAAAGTAGAATTATGGAAAAACGGCGCATTGTTCGGTACGCTCTTAACTTCTCCGTATACTTTCTCTTGGGGAACTACGACTGATAATAACGGGAGCCATACGCTTCAAGCCCACGCCTTCGATGCCACGGGCAACAAAGGCTCGTCAGCAACAATATCGGTAACCGTAAGTAATATAAGTGACACGACGCCGCCGAGCGCCTCCATTTCCGCACCGGCGAATGGCGCTACCGTGAAAGGCGTGACGAACATTGCCGTTACCGCATCAGACAACTCTGGCACTGTTTCTAAAGTTGAATTTTACCGGGATTCGACGCTTCTCGGCTCCGATACGAGCGCACTGTTCAGTCATTTGTGGGACACCACGAAAAATGTTAACGGATCCTATACGCTTAAGGCGGTTGCAACTGACCCTTCAGGCAATAAGGGAGAAACTCCGACGGTGACGGTCAATGTCCAAAATGTCGCCGCTGCAGATGCGATTCCGCCTTCGGTAACGATTTTGTCTCCTAGGAACGGATTGGTTACGACTTCCAGGGTCGGGTCAACCTTAGCTTATGTGCGCGCTTCCGACAACATTAGCGTGCAGAAAATCGAAATTCGTGTAAATGGCGGTTTAGTCAAAACATGCGATAATAACAGAGTGTGTTTCACCTATTTCAATACCCAAACTGTTGGAACATATACCGTGGAAGCGCGAGCGTATGACGCCTCGGGAAACACGGCAACGGCGCAGGTTTCGATGCAGAGAAAATAGAGAAGAAATCGCGATTCTGCCAAGCGAGCTCAAAACAAAAACCGCTCGTACGAGCGGTTTTTGTTTTGAGCTAAAAAGTAATCACTCGTAGTGTTATAATAAGATTAATGGTAAAAAGATTTCGGCTGTCATCATTTTATCTTATTTATATCGCTGCTTTAGCCCTGATTTCAGCGCCGGTATTTTTTATGTGGCAGTTTACTAGAGAGCCAAAAATAATCTTTTCAAATATCAAAATCGAACAGGGCGACACTTTGGTTATCAGTTTAAAAAACATATGGCGTACGCCGAATGAAGCCTATTTAGATAAAACGCCGGTTTTATTTTTCAGGTGGGGCTTTGGCAAGTATCTTGCAGTTGTAGGAATTCACGCTAACTCCAAGCCGAGAAAAATATATTTTAACGCTAAGCTGGCTTCTGGAGAAGAATTGGCCCGCGAACTTGAAATTCTGCCTCGAAATTTTCTTGTCACTAAATTTATCGTACCCGAACCGCTCGCTAAAAAAGGCATTGGCGCGTCAGATATTATAAAAAGCGTTGAATCGGGCGACCAAGCAACAATAAATTCTGTATTCAAAATTTCTGCCAGAAAAAGATTTTTTGCCGAACCCTTTGCTTGGCCGCTTCCGGAATGGATTGATGTCGGAGGTTTTGGGAACTTAAGGCAAACACTCGGAGGCAGTGTCGGAGCGCGCCATCTAGGAACCGATCTGCGCGCCAAAACCGGCGATTCTGTTTACAGCATTAACGCCGGTTTTGTCAGATTCGCCGGCAAACTTAAAAATTTCGGCAATACGGTTATAATTGACCATGGTTTTGGCATATTTTCCGGATATCTTCATCTTTCAGAAATAAAAACGAGCTTAAACGCCAAGATAAAAAGGGGAGAACTAATCGGCCTTATCGGCTCAACTGGCGAATATTCATTAGCGCCGCATCTTCATTTGACAATCAAAATTGGCGGCGCCAGCGTGGACCCTAAAAGATTTTTAGACACGTTGAACCGGTTTTTAGAATCGCCAAAATAAATAAAATATAGTATCTTAAAATATATGGCAATTAACCGGAATGTCATAAAAGAACCTTTTTGGTCCATGGATACTGAAGAGATTTTGAACGTACTTAAAACAGATTCCTCGGGCTTAGCCAACGAAGAAGCCGCGGCGCGATTAAAAATATTCGGCCCCAATTTCATAACAGAACGCCCCAGATCTTCTAAAATACAAATTGCTTTGCGTCAATTTCAAAGCTTGCTTATTGTTATTTTAATAATTGCCGGCGCCATTACTATTTTTCTTGGAGAGTGGATAGAAACTGGCGTGATTTTTGCCGTGGTTATAGTGAACGCCGTTTTTGGTTTTTGGCAGGAAAATAAATCTGAAACCGTTTTAGAACTCCTAAAAACTTACGTTCGCACGAGAGCTCGCGTGCGCCGAGGCAACCAGGAACACGAAATTGACGCTTTCGAGCTTACGCCTGGAGATATTATTCGCATTACTCAAGGCGACCGCATTCCTGCGGATGCCCGGCTTTTATTTACAAACAATCTGGAAATAGACGAATCAATTCTTACCGGAGAATCCTTACCGGTAGAAAAAAACATTATAAAATCACTTCCCGCAACGGCACTTAGCGAAAGAAAATCAATGATATTTAGCGGAACTTTGGCCATGCAGGGCTTTGCCAATGCCGTGGTCACTGCAACCGGCAAAGAAACTGAATTTGGGAAAATTGCCGAATTAGTCGCAGAAAAAGAACGAAAAATAACTCCCCTTCAGCTCTCGGTAAAGCGTTTTTCGGCCTACGCCGGAATTACACTTTTAATTTTCACTCTGCTGCTTTTTGGTCTTGGTATTTACTTCGGCAAAGATATTTTTGAGATGTTTATAATTTCTGTTGCAGTGGCGGTTTCAGCGGTTCCCGAAGGATTGCCGATAGCACTCACGGTAATTATGGCAATAGGAGTTCAGCGTCTTGCAACCCGAAATGGAATTGTGAGAAAACTCTTAGCCATTGAAACACTGGGATCAACAAGCGTTATTCTTACCGACAAAACCGGAACCCTTACGCAGGCGAAAATGGAACTTTCTTCGGTGATACCTTATAAAGATGGAAAAGAAAATGAAAAGACCGTACTAAGTTACGCGTTGACTAATGTTGACACAATTATTGAAAATCCTGAAGATGTTCCTGAAAACTGGTTAATATCGGGCCGCGCACTTGAAATTTCTTTGGTTAGGGGCGCTGCTTCAAATGGCGTATTAATTACAAAAGTTTTGGAACAAACAAAGATTATTGATCGTCTGCCTTTTGACTCAAAAAACAAATTTTCGGGGTCAATTTTTCAAACCGATTCCCGACTTTATCTTTCTATTTTAGGGGCCCCGGAAATCATCTTGCGCTTTACAAACTTATCTCAGGAAGAACGAAGCAGAATAGTAACAAAAATTGAAGAAAGGGCTTTTGCCGGAGAAAGAGTGCTGGGAGTGGTGTCGCAAACTATCAGCGAAAGTTACGGAAATATTTTGCAACAAAAAAACTTTAATAATCTTAACTTTAACGGCCTAATCACGTTTCGTGACCCATTGCGGCCCCACGTATCGCAAGCTGTTAAGGAAATCGCGGCGGCGGGCGTGAAAACCATTATTGTTACCGGGGACCATCGCGGAACAGCCGAAGCGGTGGCGCGAGAGTTAGGAATAGTTGACGGCAAAGGAGCAATATTAACCGGCGATGACTTAGAATACCTTACCCAAGAAGAACTTGAAGCCCGTTCTAATGAGACAACTTTATATGCCCGGGTAACGCCGGAACAGAAAATGGCCATCGTTAAACTCTACAAAAAAAGAGGAGAGGTGGTTGCCGTTACCGGCGATGGCATAAACGATGCGCCCGCGCTTCATATTGCCGACATTGGCATTGCTGTCGGTTCAGGAACTGATGTGGCCAAAAGCGCCTCCGATCTTGTTATTTTAGACGATAACTTTGAGACAATCGTGGTTGCCATTAAAGAAGGAAGAAGAATTTTAAACAACATTCGCAAAGTTATCATTTATCTTCTGTCCAGTTCGCTGGATGAAGTTTTTTTAATCGGAGGCGCATTGATTTTTGGAGTTGCCATGCCAATAAACGCTCTCCAGATTCTTTTTATAAATCTTTTCTCCGACAGCTTTCCCGCTCTGGCGTTTGCTTTTGAAGACGACGCTAACGACCTTGAAAATCACCCTAAAAAATTGAATAAAAACTTGTTTGACAAAGAAATGAAATTTTTTATCTTAATTATTGGAATTTTAAGTAGTGCCCTTCTTTTTACTCTGTATTTTGTTTTACTTAAAGCGGGATTTACAGAAGAAATAACTCGAACTTTTATTTTCGCTTCTTTAGCAAGTTATACGCTTTTTCTAGCCTTTTCGTTACGCAGTCTTAGAAAAAGTATTTTAGATTACAATCCTCTTTCTAACAAATCGCTAACAGCCGGGGTTGGAATTGGACTACTTTTAATTATTTTAGCGCTTTATCTTCCGTGGTTTCAGAATATACTTAGCACGACTTCTCTGCCGCCAATTTGGTTTTTGGGCGTTGTTGGAGTTGGGCTTGTTAATATTTCTCTCATTGAATTCGGAAAATGGCTTTTTCGCAAAAAAATTATTAAATTTATTTAATGAACAGCCACGAACATAATTTGATTAAGAACATGGCAATTATTGCCATGAGCATTTTAATTGCCATTATTCTAATAAAAACAAGAATTTTTGCTAACATTATGACCTCTTCCAAAGAACTGGAGTTGCTGGGAAGTTTTATAGCGGGCATATTTTTTACTTCGGTTTTTACCATAGCTCCGGCAATGGTCGTACTCACCGAAATTGCGCAAGTTAATTCTGTTTTACTCGTGGCTATCTTTGGAGGATTGGGCGCAATGATTGGAGATCTTATTATTTTCCGATTTGTTAAAGAAAAATTATCAGAAGATATCCTATATTTATTGAAAAAATCAAAATCAAAACGATTGATGCCAATGTTGAGATTAAAGACTTTTAAATGGCTGATGGCATTTTTAGGAGCACTAATAATTGCCTCTCCTCTCCCCGATGAATTAGGACTTTTTATGCTGGGTTTTGTCAAAGTGAAAACTTCGCTTTTTATTCCAATCTCATTTTTATTTAACTCTTTGGGAATTTTAATTATCGGTATTATTGCTAAAGCAATAATTTGATTATATGAAAAAATTGACAAAAAATTTGCTTGGTGGCCAAGTGATAAAAAAGATTCTCGGTGCCATTCTTGTTTTGTTGGGGCTCATTGCTCTTCTTACCCCTCTTACGCCGGGATCTTGGCTGATATTTCTGGGATTGTCATATTTAGGATTTCACTTTGTGTTTTGGAATAAAGTCAAAATTTGGTTTAATATGAAATATAGAAAATAAAAAATAACCGGTTCATTATGATTAAAAAAGTTAAAGGAAAATATGTTGTGTTTTCGGAAACCACCGGTCGGGCTTTTGGAAGCTATCGAACTTTAGCCGAGGCAAAAAAGCGCTTGAGACAGATGGAATTTTTTAAGCGGCTAAAGAAGCACCCAGAAATAAGCAGCAAACTTAGAAAAAAACGATTCTAATAATTGAATGTACACTTGTCCTGCCGGAGCAGAAGATTGACTTTCTTTATGTTCGAACTAAAAAATAAAATTGCTCTAAATCTGCCAAAAATTCTTTTAGCAGTTTTTGCTTGCTTCTGGCTGGTCTTGTGGTATATAACGCCAAATAGTTTTAACTGGTATTTGGAAAATATTGCCATTTTTACTGCGATTCCATTCGTTGTTTTAAGTTATTTTAAATTTCGCTTGTCAAACTTTTATTATTCTTTAATATTTGTTTTTGCCCTGCTTCATATTTTTGGTGCCTATAATACTTACGCCACCTCACCTTGGGGCGAATGGCTTAAAGCAATGCTTAATTTAGATCGCAATTACTATGACCGAATTATCCATTTTCTTTATGGAGTTATGATAGCGCCGGTTGCGCTTGAGATATTTAATAAATATATTAAAACTAAAAATTTACTGCTGTTTGCCGTAGTTTTTTCTGCCGTTGTTGCAATCGGAGCTCTTTATGAGGTTGGGGAATACGTTGCGGTGCAGATTGTTGACCCGCAGGCCGGGTTGAATTTTCTCGGTTTTCAAGGCGATATTTGGGATACCCAAAAAGATATGGCCTTGCAAGCTTCCGGCGCTTTAATAGTTCTATTTCTGATTTTTATTTTTATGTTATAATCTATTTAATTACTATTATTATTTATTTTTTTAAAATTTTAATCATATGATGAACTTTATGTGCAAGTGCACTGAAAAGTGCGGCGACTATGCACCGTTCGTTATGCGTGTCGCAGTTGGCGTAATTTTTTTAGCGCATGGATATCAAAAGTGGGCCGGGGGGGTGGGTAATGTGTCAACTTTTTTCGATTCAGCGGGTATTCCGCTCGCGGTATTTTTTGCATATATTGTCACGTATCTTGAACTTGTTGGCGGCTCTCTTTTAATATCGGGTCTTTTTACCCATTGGCTCGCGAAACTTTTCGCGATAGAAATGGCAGTAGCGTTTTTCTTTGTTCATGCGACAAAAGGATTTTTTCTAAGCGGTGGCGGATACGAGTTTGTTTTGCTTCTATTTGCGGCAAGCGTTTCTCTTATGATAACCGGTGGCGGAAAATGGTCTTTAGAGAACAGGTTTTGGAAAATGTCTGTCAAAAATTGATAACTTTATCCGGAATTAGGCAACTTTGTGGATAACTTATTATTAAAGTAGCTAAATTATTGTTATACATAATATATGAGGTTTTAAAAGGTCGAAAGTTAATTTAAAAATAAAATTTATGAATATGAAAATGTTACATATGGCCGCCTTTATTTTAGTAATTATCGGAGGTCTAAATTGGCTCTGGATTGGTCTTTTAGGGGGCGGCGGAGTCGGCGACTTTTTGGGGGCCTCTTTATCTCAAGTGGTTTACGTGCTGATTGGTGTGTCGGCGGTTTATCTGATTGTAGTTCATAAAAAAGATTGCAAAATGTGCGGCGGTTCAATGTAAAACGCCATAGTATAAAAAGCGGCCCCGCAGCTGCGGGGCCGCTTTTTCTTTTATAAAATTTTTGGTAAGATTTAGAGATGTCAGTTGATATAAAAATTTTTTATTTTTTCAATAACTTAGCCGGAAAATCCGCTGTTTTCGACGCCGCTGTTGTTTTTTTTGCTGATTATCTCCAGTACGCGCTACTTGCGATTTTTATTTTATTTCTTTATTTGGGAAATTATCAAAATCGGCAGAAATTACAGATATTTTTAACCGTCTCGGTTTCTATGCTCATCGCGCGTTTTGGCGTTACGAATTTAATTCGTTTTCTTTATCCGCGGCCTCGGCCATTTATTGATTATCAGGTAAATCAGCTCATTCCGGAAGGAATTAACGGATTTCCTTCGGGCCACGCGGCGCTGTTTTTTGCGCTGGCGGCGGCGATTTATTTTTACAATAAAAAATGGGGCGCTTGGTTTTTTACAGCCGCCGTTTTAATGGGTTTAGCCCGCGTTACTTCAGGCGTTCATTATCCTTTGGATATTTTAGGCGGCGCCGCCGTAGGAATACTGTCGGCGTTTGCAGTTTTTTATTTTGTTAGAAAAATAAAAGCTATTGATTCCGAGAATCAATAGCTTTTCAATCTTATGAATAACTTAAATAGCAAAACAATCTATATTTGTCCAATGCATCCGGAAGTATCAAGTAACAACCCGGGTATCTGCTCTAAATGCGGAATGAATCTCGTAGTAAAAAATTCCATACGCAACAGACTTACAAAATATTTACCGCTGATTATAATTATCGGGATGATTTCTTTAGTTACTGCGGTCTTAGGTTTTAAAAATTATCTTGTTGGTGATTTTTTTATCGCAGACGGCATATACAATTTCATGACCGGATTTTTCTTGATTTTTTCGGGATTTAAGCTGATTGATTTGGAAGGATTTGCCAAAGGATACGCGAATTACGACTTGCTTGCCAAACGAGTTTTTGTATATGGATACGTTTATCCTTTTATAGAATTATTTTTTGGTTTGGCTATGTTACTGGGTGTATCAGTCTCTTGGTTTTTTTGGAGTGAATTTATGGTTATGGCGTTTAGCGGGATTGGGGTTGCCATTAAGGTTTTAAAACGCGAACGGTTTCAATGTTTATGTCTGGGGACATTTTTGAAAGTACCTTTAACCACAGTAACTCTGATTGAAGATTTCGGCATGGCCGGCTTGGCGGTTTTAATGCTTTTTATGAAATAAAGGTTTTGTTTCTTTAAAAACAAAATTTTATTTTTATCGGCGTTATCGCCAATATTTCTAAAAAAGAATTGTGAAGTTCACTTTAAAAGTGACTTTTTAGTATCCATATAAAAAAATAAAATCAGAAATAAAAAATCCCTTCCTCTTCAGAGAGAGGAAGGGTAGTTTGTAATTCGTCCTTTTTTCACGGTTTCCCATTATATACGACTCGTCCATATCTAACGGTTACCCATGAAACACGACTCGTCCTTAGACAACGGTTTCCCGGTGGGTACGACTCGTCCACTTCTCACGGTTACCCAGTTGCAACGACTCGTCCCTTTTATACGGTCACCCGCACCTCACGACTCGTCCGCTAATCACGGTTACCCATTGATAACGACTCGTCCAAACACGACGGTTACCCATTCTTTACGACTGCTACTTCTACTTCTTGAGACGAGCCGGCTTCTTAGGCATTTCCATCGCGTCTTCGGGCCGAATGCGATGGCTATGAGGTGATCCCTCTATTGCTAAAATGTATGGCTCGCGGAATTCCAAGCCCCGGGCTTTGCGCCACACTTCGTAACATAGCGACAAAAAGATTTTATGCATTTTTACAATTGCGGCGCCCCGGCAATGGCCTTCGTCCCATTCCGGCCGCTCCAGCTTGTAGCGGTTAAACTTTTTAGTATAGTAATCGTAAAAGAAACCGCCGTGCTGACTGCCAACTTTGAAAATGCTAACGCGAATCCAGCCGCGCATTTTACGCGCCGGCCCATAACCAATCGTTCCCTGCTGGCCCTTTTCCATCTTTTTTATTTTTCCGTCTTCTCCAACGAGAAGACCAAAAGATTTCCAGAAGCCGCTGACGCTGTTAACCATTTCAATATCACCAGAAACGCAGATTAAAAGTCCAGCCAGAGTCGGGCCGATGCCTTTGACACGCTTTAGAAAATCAGTCCAAAGCTGGTGCTCTTGTGCCAATGAGCCAAGCTTTTCTCCAATGGAATCCTTTTTCTTTTCAAGTTCTTTGATGTCGTCTTTATAACCCAAAATGCTAACATAAGATTCTCGCCGTACCGCCGTTATTGGCAGTTCCGGCTTTCTCTTTGCCTCGCCGACTGGCGGCAAACGCTCGCCGATCCGGCGCAGTTTCTGGTCATATTGCTTTAAGACTTCAAGATAGGCATAGCCGTAACGAGTAATTTCCAATTCTAGCTTTGTCATTGCCATTTTGGCCTCCCCTTGGTTTTTATGGCTATTTTTTAATTTTTTAAGAACATTTATACTTTAAGCAACAATTCTAACACATCAAGTATCATGTGTCAATCATTCGCTTTTGCTTTAAAACGGGTTTACGGCCAGTATGAATATAAATGATTTCATTTGATATCATAAAAAAATCTAAATTATGTATATTCTGACAATTAAGTGTCCCTAATTTAGTTTGACATCAAGATTTTGAAGTTTTATATTATTCACATTAAGTTTGTTCTTTAACATGGGAGGTGAAAAATGAATCCATTTGCCGAGTCCTGCGCTTTTGTCGCCAATAATCCAAAATGGATTTTTATAGACGATGAGAAAAATAATGAATACGCGACTAGATTAGCGCTTCAAGATTTAAAAATCCCGGCTTGGCATGAACCGGTTTATCCGGAAGACAATGACAAGATAATCGAATTTTTCGGTGTTCTTAATTCGGTAAACTTCTGTTATACCGATTTTAAGACTCATAAAAAATTTGATATGGAATATCCGGAAAACAGCGGGAAAATCTACTCCGGCGCTTTTGGAATGGCCATGTGCTTTAAGCGGGCCCTTGATCAAGGCGTCCCAATTCTTAATCCGCTTTTTTTGACAAGTTTGACTGAAAAAGATGCTGAATATATCTTTCGCCATAAAAATACATCAATCCCGATGCTTACTGAAAGAATTGTAAACTTAAGAAACGTCGGCTTTGTATTTTGCTATGGTAATTTTGGATTTAGTAGTTTTACCCAAATTTTCAAACAAAATGATTTTAGATTTTTAAATATTGTTGAAGAACTATCTCGTAGTTTTTATTCTTATTGGGACTCCCGATATTTAGATGGCCAGGAAATTTTATTTCACAAACGTGCCCAGCTTTTCCCAATGATGTATCATGGCCGGGCGCTCTCTTCGGGGGGACGGCTTCAGCCGATTCGCGATCCGGAAAATTTTGGACCGATCTCCGATTATGAGATACCCAAAATCAAAAGAGCGTATGGCATTCTTCGCTATCATCCGGAATTGGCCGAAAGAATAGATAATGGAATTGAAATACCTCAAAACAGCTCGGCGGAAGTTGAAATTCGCGCGCAGTATGTTAACAGCCGGGATATGGCGCTTAAAAAAATTAACGCAATCAGGTCAACTGCTGGTTTGAGCAGTATTACCCATGCGGAACTTGACTATGCGGATTGGTCTTTAGGCCGGACTCCGGAATATAAAGCATTGCGCCATCATTATACTTACACAACGGCTTACTAACCCCTAATCATGGGGTTTTATTTTTTTAAAATTTTGTGTTATTATTATAAAAATGGCTAATCGGCATTTATCACGTTCAATTGCGATGCAGACGCTCTATGAGTGGGATTTTAATGGCGGAAAAGAGTCAAAAATAGAAGAAATTTTAGAACGTAATATCAATGAGTTTGCGCCCGGACTTGAAGACGATAAATTTGCCAAGGATTTAATAATAGGTGTCTTGGAAAATCGGAAAAAAATTGACGAAATAATTACCAAAACGGCGCCGGAATGGCCGCTTGAACAAATAAGTTTAGTTGATAGAAATGTTCTGCGGCTTGGTATTTATGAACTTTTATTTGGTAAGCGCGAAGAAGTGCCACCTAAGGTGGCGATTAACGAAGCCATTGAACTCGCAAAAAGTTTTGGCGGTGAAACATCGGGAAAATTCGTTAACGGCGTTTTAGGAACCATTTATCGTGCCATTGGCGAACCGGGAAAAGATGAAGGCGGCCCCAGGCGCGGCAAAGAAAAACCGGTGGAAGAAAAAAATGATAAAGAATAAATCATTTTCCTCGCGCGCTCGGTCGCCCAGCGGCTTCCTCGCTGTCCGATGAAAGCATTTTACCCCGCCAATGGCGGGGACCATGCTAAAACGCTTTCATAAGCTTCGGAAAATAATTTATTCTTTATCATTTAAATATTTAATATAAGTATAATCAATGGATTTTAAAGAACTGCAAAAAAACCTCGGAATAAAATTTAAAAACGAAAACTTGCTCAAACAGGCCTTTGTCCATCGTTCGTATTTAAACGAAAACCCCGCTTTTGAATTGGGCCATAATGAACGTCTTGAATTTTTAGGCGACGCAGTTTTGGAACTTGCCGTTACCGAGTATCTTTTTAAAAATTATCCAGATTTAGCTGAAGGCGAAATGACTAATTTAAGAGCAGCTTTAGTAAACACCCAAATGCTCGCCAAAATCTCAGAACGACTGAATTTTAACGACTTCTTATATTTATCAAAAGGTGAGGCCAAAGAAATCGGTCGCGGCAGGCAATATATTTTAGCCAATACCTTCGAATCCTTTGTTGGCGCTGTTTATCTTGACAGAGAATACCAACCGGCCAAAGATTTCATTTTAAAATTTTTAATTCCGGAGCTTGAAGATATCATAAAAAATAAATTATGGCGCGACGCCAAAAGTTTGTTTCAGGAAGCAGCGCAGGAAAGGGTAAGTATTACACCGACATATGAAGTTATTGAGGAAAGCGGTCCAGATCATGCTAAAAAGTTTGTAATCGGGGTTTACTTGGAAAAGGAATTGGTTGCTAAAGGCGAGGGGCTTTCTAAAAACGAAGCACAGCAGCGAGCTGCTGAAAACGCTCTTAAGGAAAAAAATTGGCATTAGTTAAAGCGTCATGAGATTTAAAAAATTAGAAATTTCAGGTTTTAAATCTTTTGCTCACAAGACCAGTTTGGAATTTCCAACCGCTGTCAGTGCCATTGTTGGACCAAATGGTTCTGGCAAGTCCAATGTGGTTGATGCTGTAAGGTGGGTTTTGGGAGAGCAAAGTTTTAAAAATTTACGCTCAAAATCCGGTGTCGATTTAATTTGGGCTGGTTCAGCGACTAAGTCAGCTCAAGGAAAGGCCAGTGTAAATTTACATTTTGATAACAAAGATGGATTTTTCCCTATTGATTTTGAGGAAGTTATCGTTGGCCGAAAGGTGTATCGCGATGGCGCAAATGAGTATTATTTAAATGGAAGTCAGGTTCGACTTAAAGATATTGCCGAGCTTTTAGCTCGTTCAAAGCTTGGACTTAGGGGTCACTCCATAGTTAATCAGGGTTCAACCGATGAAATTTTAAAATCTAATCCAGAAGAACGTCGTGGTATTTTGGAAGAGGCGCTAGGGTTGCGCGAATTTCAGCTTAAAAAATCCGAAGCTGAAACTAAATTAACGGAAACTGGCGCCAATCTTTCAAAAACCAAAGATCTTTTAAATGAAATTTTTCCTCATCTTCGTTCTTTAAAAAGACAAGTTGATAAATTTAGTAGACGCGAATTTTTAGCGAGCAATTTGAATAGTTTTGAAAATGAATTTTTTAAAGCGAAATTTTTTGAAATTTTAAACTATAAAAATAAAAATAAGGAAGCCAGAGAAAAGTTGGAATCAAAAATAATCGCAGCGCGTGAAATTTTTGAAGTCAAAGAAAAATTATTTGAAGCTAAAACGGTTGAATTTTCGCAAACCGGAGAAAAGACCAAACAAATAGAAGAAAATTCGGCTAGATTAAATATAGAGCGTCAAGGCATAATGCGCGAAATCGGTCGGTTGGAAGGTCTTGCAGAATATGCTAAAAGAATGAGCGGTAAAAATGCTAAAACCATTGAAGCGGTTTTAGCGATAAAAACAAAATACTGGGCAAAACGCTTGAATGCTATTTTAGTACTGGGCAATATCGATGATTTTAAAGAAACAGTAAAGGCTTTAGCCAATGAAATTCAAATTTTTAGTAATTATTTAGCAAATAATGAAACCCATAAAATTTTAGCTTCGGTAAGTTTAGCCGATTTAAATACGGC
>ERZ1292644.687-Hain-H14-01um-R2-687-length-20814-cov-6_pt1 | contig 20814 bp, 37 predicted proteins | sample MGYA00564402_ERZ1292644 | MGnify/ENA primary metagenome ERZ1292644 (study PRJEB36523, sample SAMEA6512644) | groundwater metagenome | collected 2019-01-09 | study: AquaDiva: Metagenomics assemblies of 32 groundwater samples
TCCACTTGCCCAATTTCCTGTATCATTTCCTGATAAATCCATCCAGACCCCATTTGAATGATTATAAACTCCGAAATTAATTCCTCCATTTCCTCCAAGAGTAGTATAAACTAAATTATCATTTGTATTAACTGCAATTGTATGGATTAATTCAGTATTTGCCCAACCACCAGTATCATTTCCTGATAAATTCATCCAAACTCCTGCACTTCCCCCCTCTGCTAAAACAAACACCATAATACTAAAAACAAAAAACACTCCAGCTAATAAAATTATAAAATTCTTTTCATTAAACTTTCCTGATTTGTTATAAATTAAGTTTTTCATTTTTTATATCTCCTTTTTTTAAAATTGAAGTTAACTTTTTCTGGTTTTTGAACTATTTTAGTCGCTTTAAATTTAGCTATTGTTCCGTCTGATTTTCTAAATCTAACTATCGTTGGTTTCTTTATTATTCTTTTTGTTCTTGCTATAAATGTTATTCTTCTCCTTCTTGCAGGAGTTCTTGTAGTTTTTCTTCTATATTTTATTGACATATTAAATTTCAAATATTTTATTTTTTAATCTTTTCATTTTATCCAATACTTAATTTAAAATTTTCAGGCATTTGCCTTAATCTTGCAATAACTAATTCTTTAATCATCTCTCTTTCTTTTTCAGTATAATCTTCTGGATATTGTTTAGTTTTCATTTTATGTTTAAAAACCTCTATCCCAGCTCTCACAATTAGGACAATAATTTCCTTCGTATTCAATTCCGCAAATTTTACATTGCTTCATTTTAATAAAGCACCCCAATAATTTTAGAGCGGACATCTTCAAATTTCCACCATTCTGGGTCTGGGTTTTCATTATTGTCACCCTGTGTTTTATAGTAAGTAGTCCCATTAATTTCTTTTATATCTATAATTCTATGAATTAAATCATTTGAATCATTTACAAAATCTACTTTTTTTCCGTCAATAGAAATTATATCGCCGATATACAAATCATTTTCAGTAATATTTAAAAGATTAATTGTAATTGTATCGTCTGAAATAGTTTGATACATACTTTTTGTAGGCATTGCTTCTCCAAATCCAATCGTATCACCTTCTTTTAAAGGAATTATAATTTTTCTTATATTATCTTCTTTTATTACTTTAATGTTACTATTATTAAAATCTCCGCCGAAATATGTGCTTGGTGAAATTTCTGTTTTAATAAACTTTTCTTGAGTAGCAGTAAAAATAATTATTCCGATAATTATACCTAAGATAATTCCAAATATCAAATACTGAATATTCACTATTTTCCCCATTTTTCTTTGTATTTTGAAGATACAAACATTTATAAATCCTATGCTTTTAAAATAAGAGATGTTTAACTTAATATTAACTACCACGACGACTAAAATAGTGTGAACTTTGCCTGTTTAGTTCAATGGTAGAATATGAAGTCTGTGCCTTCAAGGAAAGGGTTCGATTCCCTTAACTGGCTTCTAAGTAATAAGTTAAAGGGTCTGTTGTTTGATTTAATCTCTCTTGAAAATCTTCTATTTTCACTTTTTTAGAATTAGCATTAACACAATTAATTTTTATCCCACGACGGATAATGAACCAAATTCTCTCGAATAATTATAAATGTTAAAGGTGGAATGAAAGGAAAAATCTGATTCTGCACCAAAATTATAAGCCAATAATCCCGCTAAAATTGAAAAAATGAATGCTGAAATAAATGCACCTGACACTGAAGATATTGTAGCTCCTGCGACAACTACATAGCTCCAATAATGGTATAACATAAATGATGTTGCTCTAATAAATAAAGCCCATCCGAAAGGCATAAATAAATATAAAATACTTAACATTGGTGCAAAAAAGAGTGTCTCAACTAATGGAGAAGTATATTTTACAATAAAAGCAGAAGCGGAAATCGAGTAGGGAAGTGAAGGAATTGAAAGTGATAAGACGGAAAGTGCTTTAAAACTTTGAAGCCAAATAAAACCGAAACCCACAATTATTCCAATAATTAATCCGATAATTATATTTTTGTCGAATCCAATAAATCTCTTTTCTACAGGCATCTCAGGTTTATATGTTGCAAAAGAAGATAATTTCCTAAAATTAATTGTTATCAGAAATCCTAAAACTAACAAAACCATAAATATTAACATAATCTTGGGTGTTGAATCAGGAATAATTAAAAATGCCCCAAGAACAAAAAAAGCGAGAATAAATGCTATTAATGTATTTCTAAATTCTTTTTTTTCAAGATTTTTACTAATAATATTTGTCATTTTTTTAATTTAATTTTCTTCCGATACATTTAAATAGTTCATCTTTCTTATTACCCTACTGGCAATCATTAGAGATTGTCCGTTATTGACGGATAGAAATTTTCTATCTTGTCCCTTAATCTGAGAGAGATTTATTCTCTCTTGGGATTTATTCAATTTTAACATCGGTTACTTTCTCCAAAATTTTAAAATCTTTTTTATTTCCAGTAAGAAATATTTTTGAACCACTTTTTAATGCACTTCCGAAATGCCTTATATCATTCAAATTATTTTGACCTAACTCTTTTATTGATTTCAATTCATTATGATTACAAAATTTGCTATGAAAATTTGATTCCTTATTTGCTACTTTACAGGCTCTATTATATGAATTAATTCCTTCTTCTTCTCCACCAATATTTTTAATAAAAACATTTGATAAGTTTGAGGAAGTTAAAATTCCAGCCATAGAGGGTTGATGATTTCCAATATCAGATAATAAAGTATTTCTATCAACGATACATTTTCCTACATTTCTGGCAATTTTAGATGCCTCAATATTTCTTCCCCTACTTATAGAATTAAATCTCTCGGCTGTTTTGTAACCAAATCTTCTTATAATTTCATCTTTGTTCACAAAAGCAGTCAAGATATTCGTATCACAATAATCCATTATCTTTTCCTTATTAGTTTAATTAAAAACCTAATTATAAAGAATACCATTCCTAATCCTGCTAAAATTCCCCCAATTATCCCTGCAATCATTCCAAAAGATAATCCAGACTTTTGAGTAGATATTTCTCCTTTTCCGCCTTCAGGTATTTTTTCTAATGGGATTATTTGTTTAGTTGTTGGTTGAGTTGGAACATTAACTATTGCTTGTGTTTCCTGCAAGTCTGAAACAGTCATTGGTATTGCAGTAGCAAGTCTAAATTCAGCGTCGGGAGTTATAATTTCTATAAAAGGTCTTACACTAAATTGCAATAATCCAGAAGTATCAATTGGAATTCTTGTTTCTCCCACTAAAAATTCTGTTCTTTTTGATTCTGTTGTAGTGACTCCTAAATTATTTTTCTTTGTAATTGAAAGTCCGCCTGTAAATGGATGATAGCTATTTGTAATTATAATTTCTTTTTTAGAAGCGTCATAACTTGGAACTAAAAAACTTGTATCTAATTCAAATGTCCATTCAACTAAAAATTTCTGAGTATCTCCGACACCAACATCTTCAATAGCTTGTAATTCAACTCTTGATAATCTTACTTTTAATCTTTCATCTAAAGGCATTACTTCTCCGACGATTAATGTTCCGCTTTTATCCCCCCAACTAAATGAAGCGGAAGAAAAAGATGTTGGAATTTCTGAAACAAATTGAGTTCCCAATAAATCAAAAAAACTTGCAGTCATTGTATTATCATCTTGAATAACAGTAAATCTAAATTTGCTATTTTCTGCTAAAAATTGATAAGTTTGAATATCGCTTTTAATATAATCTACTGCTTGAGTTTGTAAAGTAATTGGCGGAGTAGTTTGATTTGAAGTTGAAGGAATACATTCTCCTGTCGCTGTATTTAAAGTTCCTCCTGCACATAAAAATTGTAATTCTAAAACTGTTCTTGCTTTACATTCATTTCCATTTAATAAAACTTCATCTTGTTCGCAGGGAGTTACTAATTGTTTTTTATCTCCAACATATTCAACTGCCCATATTTGTCCTGCAGGAACTGGATAACTATTTCCTTCTTCTAATGCGACTATAACTAAATCATCAGTTCTTTTTCCCATAGGAGTATAAATTTCCAACGGAGAAGTATCTAAACACCAATGATTAAAGTTTTCTAATCTGCTTTTTGAAACTGTTGAACCTTCCATAAAATAAAATTTATAATATTGTTCGTCTGGTTTAACGATGCAAGAATATGGGTCTTTATAAGCTGGATTTTCTATTCCAACTCTTATTAAATCATTTTGAGAACCACTTGCAGATACTACAATTTCAACTTTAAAAGGTTGTGAAGCTATCCCAGAACCGACTAATTGTCCATCTAAATAAGTTTGAATAGTATCGACAACTGGAGAACTTTTAATTTCAAATAAATGAGTTTTTCCAGTTCCAATTATTTCTCCTACACTTCCCCCATTTATTTTAGATAAAACTTCATATACTCCATTATTTGAAAATCCACCAGAAATATGAGTTGTTGCTCTGAAATCTTTTCCTTTTCCAAATGTATTTTTAGTTGTGCATATTAATCTATTCCCTCCATTTGTTTCTGATTTAAGAAAACCATCATCTCCAATTAATTGGTCTTTATCAGATATGCAATCCCAATAAGTTGATGAATATACTCCAGTAGAAACTTTAGTTAATCCCGTGATAATTGTATCAGATTCTCCATAAAAAAGATATGAAGGCGGGAGAGTAACAACACTTAAAAATTTTCCACCACCAGCAAATAAAAAGATAGCAATGGCTAATATTGAAAAAATTAATGCTGTTCGTTTAAATTTCTGTTTTTTATTCATTCAATTCCCTCCTTTTGAAATTTTCCAAAATGATTGCAAAATGTAGATTGAGTTCCAGTAATCATTTTTTTATTATTTATATTTGTAACTCTTATTTTGGTATTTGTTCTTACTATTGAATTTTTTTTAATCCAATTACAAACTTTTTGTTTGCTTAAAGGAATACTCCCCGAAGTAGCCTTGTTTTTTCCTTTTCCCACTTCAACAAATACTTTATAAGTAATTTTATTGATTGGCATAATTTTCTCCTATTGAAACCATTTTATCTAAAATAAAAGTAACTACTAAGGAAATTAAAACTGCCATTATTAAATTTGGTTGAGTTAGAGGTATTTTAAAATATAAAAGTTGAGCTATATCTACCACTGCAAGTATTATTAGCGTCGTTAAAAATGCCATGAATCCTTTTTTCATATTAAACCCCTATTTTTTAATACGAGAATGTTCTCTGCTGTATTTTTTTGCATTTTATCTATGGGTTCTCCAATTGATTTTTTATATTTTTCACATTTTTTAAAGACTTTAAGATATTCTTTTGGTTTCATATCAAATCTTAATTTATCACAAGTCCCTTTTATTTTATCTTTTATTCTATCTCTTCGATTCATTTCATCAACATTAATTCCTAACCTTTCTAAACTTCTTCTGTTTCTTAATTGATATTTTCTACTACTTAAATTAACATTTGGATAATCTGCTTTTTTATAAGATGTTTCTTTTTTCATTTTAATGTCTCCACTCTTTCTTTAAAAATTTTAATTGCTTCTTCTTTATTAGATAAATTAAATTCTTTAGATTCAAAAACATTTTCTTTTTCACCCATAGGAGACTCTCTTGTTTGTTTTACTTGTAATAAAATTTTGTCATTTTTTGGAATCCAATTAAGAACTACATAATCTTTTTGATTTAAATCTATTTCTGAAATCTCTTTAAAAAATTGAGTTTTTGTTTCTGTTTTTACAGGGTTTGTGAATTTTGCTTTTATTTTTGGAGTTAATTTTGTATATTGTAAATTATAATCCTTAGTTCCATAATTAGTTATTTTTCCTTCTCCCTGACTTTTAGCACCATGATAACTCATTTCATCAAATAAAGAAATTTCTTTATGTTCTGGATAATAAATAGATTTAAGTCTTCCAATATCACATTTTCTTTCTTTAGTTGCATACTCTCCAATTCTGACTATACAAATATTCCTTCCTAAATCAATTTTATTGCCAGTAATTATTTCGTTTTTTGAAGGAGAAATAAAAAACTTAGTTTTGGAATATTCTGGTATTTTCCTAAAAGATTCACAAATATTCTTATTTTCTTTTGTTTTATTCATACAATCTTTTATTGAAATTATTTTTGTCATTTCATAATCTCCTTAAATCTAAAAAAAGCGAAGACCATTATTAAAAGTCCAATAATAAAAATCCACATTCCTGAAAGTTTAGTTGCAAGATAATCACGAATATATGGAAAAATTAGCCACGAACTTCCAAATAATAAAAACGAACCGACTATATAATTTATTTTATGTTTTGTTGATTTTTTCATTTTATTTATCTTGTAAATCTTTTAAATTTAAATCTTTACAACCTTTTCCGCTAATTTCTATATCTACATCTACTCCACTTTCCACTTCTCGTATTTTCCCTTTTATTCTACATTTATTTTCGTTTGATTTCATTTTATTATTTTATCTACTACCATCTTGGTTCTCCCCAATATTTTTTATTAAATTCTCTTGCCGACATTCTTGATTTACAAATTGCATGAGCATTCGTGTTTTTTCTTTTTCCTTTTTTCATATATGTTTTAGGTATTTCTCCTTTTTTAATCTTTTTATTTATTTTTTTGACGCATGAACCATATTTTTTTGTCATTTTAACATTTTCCCTTTAAAGATTTATAAATTTTATTTAATTTTTTATTTGTAATATCAGATTTTACAGATAAACCACATTTACGAATGTAATGCTTTTTTCTTATTCTTTCAATTGCTCCTTTTTGAGTTCTTGCGTGTGCCATTTAATTTTTTCTCCTAACGCCAACTGCTAATAAATATCCAGAAATAATTAAAATTAAAGAAAAAATAAATTTATATTTATGAATTAAATTCATTGTATTATCAAATCCAAAAAGTGATGCAAATCCAATTATTTCTAAAATAATTCCAAATAGATAAATAAGAATTATCCAACTTTTTTTTCCGATTAATTTTTCAACTACCATTTTATTTTTTAATATCTCCTATAATTTTTGATATAATAAATACAATTGCATCATCAATTAATCCGATAGGAGGAATATCTGGAATAAAATCTACTGGAGAGATTAAATAAATAAGAGCAATTATAAAAAGAATCCATGAAAGTCTATTTTTTTTCTTTGCCATTTTTACCTTCTCTTTTTAAATAAAGAAATTACCCCCGCAGTTATTTGAAAAAATAATAATATTCCTGCTAAAATAAGACCCATTACCAATGAAGTATAAAATACATAAGCAACAATTCCAGCTAAAATTAATCCTATTAACCATGCAAAACCTTTATATCTTCTAAAATATCTTCCAATCATTGCTGGAGTAAATAATAATTCAAATAAAAATACAATTGGAACTAAAAATAATTTAATAAATGCAAAAGGGCAAGTTAATAGAGTTTGGGGAGGTAAAAGTGTTCTTTCACATTGTTTCTTTTCAAATATTCCGCCAAGTATTTTATTTTGAGCAAAGGCATCACAATCTGCACATTTAGGTAAAGTCTTTACACAAGTTGGTTTTTTAAAGAATAAAAATCCCCCTTTCTTATCTAATCCTGCACAACAAGTTTGGTCTTTAGATATTTTTTGACCTTCTTGAACGCAAGTTGCATTTTGTCCCCCACCATTTCCATCTCCACAATAATTACTATCTTTACAATCTTTGTCAAAACAATCAACTAACTTGTCATTATCATCATCTTCTTGATTATAACATATCTCTACATTTGGAGTTTTTTGGCATACTCCACTATTACAAGATAATCCTTCACAACAATCTGTATTTGTTGAACAAGCTTCTGTTGTTGTTGCACAGCTTTTTGTTCCTATTGCAGTAAATGTGCAAGAATCTTCGGCAGTAAATCCTAATCTCTTAATTGATGCTTTAATTTCACAAGTAGATGAAGCATCTTCATTACCAAATTGGTTTACTTTTATTTGTCCAGAAACTGATTCTGTCCCAGTAATTGTTTTAGTATTTTCTGATGGATTTACTTGAAATCCATCTTGACAAGAAGAATAAATATTAAAACTTCCTTGTTCTCCTGTGCCTTCTTTAATTTTTAAATCATAAGTTGCAAGAGCTTCTCTTTTATTTCTATATTCTAAATTTACTCCTTGACAATTTGATAATTCTGGTTCTGCTACTGGTTCATAAATCCCAAGCCATTTTGCTTTTACTTGAATTTTAATAACTGGGTAGAGTGCATCTTTTGATAAAGGTAACTTAACTTCTTGTCCAATTATCTCAGCATTAACATATTTTGGAGGAGTGCTAAATCCTTGTTTAGCCAAAGAATTTTGTTCAGCCATGCAACTCTCTTGGACAGACCATTTCCCTAAAAATTTCTTTTTACATACATCTGAAGTTGGAGCTTTCGTTCCAGCATCAGTAGTAACGATTTTATTTTCGCCTTGAATACTTGCTACTTTTTCTGGAACTTGTGGGGGGTCTATTCCTAATAAAAATCCTTCAAAAGTCATATAGCTATCTACTCCTTCTCTATTTACTTCATCCTGATTAGCATCTGTATCTAAAATAGCGGATTTAACATCTCCATCTCCTGTAATAATTTTTACCTCTATTTTCTCCCGAATTCTATCATTAGATAATCTATATGTTTTTGCGTAGTCTTCAAAATTCCATCCATAACAAGAAGCTTTACTATCAGAGTTTAAAGCACATTGAGAATTAGAATATCCTTTTCCTTGAGCTTGATTTTTACAACTTTTTTGTTTAGGAGTTCCAGTCCCACAAAGGCTAAGAGAGTTTATACCAGAAAGACCATAAGTTGTTATGGGGCTTGTAGAAGGAGTATATTTATAATATTTATGTGTAATAGGGTCAGCAAAATCAATATCATAATACATTGCAGATTCTACTCTATTTAAAGTAATTTTAAATGGGTTTGAATATTTAATTTCAATATCTTTTCCAGTTAATTTAGATTCAATTTTTTGTTCTAACTCATTACTATCTAAATAACCAGAAATACATTGTCCTCCTTCTCTACCACTTAATGTTACTTGGAAGACTGATTCCCCTAAATCTGTTCCTGTCCTTGAAACTTGGACATCACCTATACTCAAAACAGAAGATTTACAACCAACAGGAGTTCCATCAGTAACAGCAAAAAACTTTCCATCCCCACCAAGATTAATAAGAATTATAGCTCCGACTATTATTAAGATTCCTACAAGTATGTTTCTATTTTTTTTCTGTTTTTTATTCATTTTAATTTTTTATCTCTTGTAATATATTTTCAAAATCTTCTACATTCATTACTCTGATTTCGTGTTCCCAAAGTCTTAAGACTTTAAAACCTTTTTCAATTAATTCAGAAGTTCTAAGTTTATCTCTTTCCCAAATTTCTTGAGCAGTTATTATTTTTTTACCAGTCGGAAATCTAACAAAACCTGAAGAATATTTTATTGGATTGCAATGGATGAAATCTCCGTCACATTCAATTATTAAATTTTTAGATGGAATAAAAATATCACATTGATAACCATGATTTATTTTCATATATTGATGTGTGAAAAATTCTATATTTAATTCTTTTAGAAAGCTCTGGATTTTCTTCTCTATTTTTGTATCTTTAATCGGAATAATTAATTTAGCTCTTGCTTCTTTCATCTTTTGTTTAGTTTCGTTACTTCTTTTTCTTCCTACTAAAGAATTACTAATTTTATTTTTTGTTTCTTCTGAACGAGGTTTATTTAAATGAAATAGCCTATTCTTTTCTTTAGTCTCTTCATAATGATGTTTACCAAACATATAATTCTTTTCTCCCTGATGAGATTTACTTAAATTTTTTTTATGTGTTTCTGTTCTTGGTTTTTTCATATTAGAGGTATCTTTAATTTTCCAATGTTTTCCTCTATTATTAGAAGGTTTTCCTATTTTATCTTTACCCATATTACTTGTATCTTTTACTTTCCAATGTTTTCCTCTATTGTGATGATTATGAATAAATTCCCTATAATTTCCTCTTACAAACCCCAATAATTTATTGTTTACTAAGATAATTTTAGTTTCTTGACTGCAACCGCATTTACATAATTTTTGAGAGTTAGAACTAAGATTAATTTCCTTTCTATTTAAATCTGTTTCTTCTAAAGTTGTATTTTCCATTTTCGTTCATTTTATGTATTTTCCCTCGCTGTTCTCCTCAAAAAATAAAGGAAGGGGCAAAAGCCCCAAATAATAAATAAATTTTTACTACAAAGTGGTAAAATTTTTATGCCTGATGGTCGATACCTTGTCTGACGATTGTTGCTCCTCTATTAGAGCCACTATCATCTACTCCTCTTGCACTTCCTAAATCATCGATAAGGAAGAAGAAGTCATCATTAGCATCAAGATTTGCCTCAACTGGTGTGAAAGTAATTCTCACAGTTGTTGAAGAACCTGCTCCTTCGTAATCTCCACTATTCATAGGTAAAGCATAGCACTTCTGGTCTTTCCAATAACTTATTAAATCTGAATCAAGTTTATACCTGTCTCCAGTTCTTGTTGACGAAGTTATTGCAGTGTAATCATTGCTATCTGGTGGATTACTCAAATCATTCTCAAAGCAGAATACTGGTTTCTTTACATAAGTATTTGCTCCAGTAAATCCAAGAACCACATCTAAATAGTAATCTTCATTACCAACTGATTCATCATATACAAGAATATCGCTTGTAGTATTTCCAATTTCATCAGTTCCTAAAAGGAAAGATGTTTGTCCGCTAATACTTGCGTTTCTTGACTCTGTGAAAAATGCACTAATTGTTCCAACTGTTGCAATTTCTCCTGCATCAAACTGTGCTTCTCCTGTATTTGGATTAAGATTCTTAATGGTATATTCTCCATAATCTTTATCATAATAAGTTCCTGCTCCTTTGAATACAACTCTGTAAGGTGTATTTGTAGAAAGAGTCTTATTAGTTGAAGAACCTGAACCACTTGCAACGCTAATTACATCTATTGCATTTGCAGTTGCAGATTTAGGGTCTGTTCCACTTTTATAAAAGTGAAATGCTCCAGTAGTTACTGCGAGTTTATTAGAACCTTTTTCTGCGACATTTATCAATGTTAATGTATTAACAGGTAAAGCTACGCCTAAAGATGTTGTTGGTGTAACTGTTTCAGTTTTAACAACTGCTCCAGCGTCTGTTACTCCTGCGACAGCAGGTGTTCCAGCAACTGCTAAAAACATAGCACTGCCTTTATCTCCAATGTTAAGAGGATTAAATCCAGCTTGTAATCCAAAACTTATAAGTCCATAAACAAACAATCCTATTAATACTAAAGTTACTCCAGACTTAAAAGTAGATTTCGATTTGGAAAATTGATTTCCTTCTCCAACCCATCCAAGAGCCATAGCTCCAAAAATAGCACCTAAAATTCCTAATATAATTGGTAGCCAGTTCGTTATTTCTATTGCCATAATTTTTATTAACCTCCTTTCAAAAAGGGTTACATCATATTTCAAATAAAGTTCCAATTAACCTTCTCGCTATCAGACTCCCTCAGTATCTGACTTGCTTCCAATTAATTTTTCTTTTATTTTATTTTTGATGCTCTGACTTCAGCACCCTTAACTTAATCTATGAGTATGATTATTTCTTTTTCCTTAATATTAAATATCCAATTAATACAATTGCCCCTATTATTAAAATAGTTCCCCATGGACTTTTCTTTTTTTCTGGCTCAGGAGTAGGAGTGGGATTATTTTGTGCTTCAATTTCTTCAATTGAACTTCCGCCCCTTATAAATTGGAAAGTTCCTGATGAAACTGCTGAAGCCCATCCATTATCGTCTAATAAAAATAAATAAAAATTCTTTGAACCACCAACATCTTGAGCTGTTGCGGTATAATTAGTAATAGTGCTTCCATCATTTTCTAAAGGAGAAATTCCCCAAGTTTGACCAGTTGCACATCCATTATCAAATGAATTTGTTTTACAAGAATATAATCTTAAAGAATCATTTGAAGTTGAATTTACATCTGTCCAATTAACAGTCCAAGTTATATTTTTATATAAAGGAACAAGGGCATTAATAACATTATTTCCTCTTTTTACTACTGATTGAATAACTGGTTGCTGATTAATTTCAAGAACTCTTGAAGTAGTTCCATTGGTAAAATTTCCTGTCGCTCCAGCACCATCAAACAGATTATTAGTATCATTATAAGCAGTTACATTATATAAAAAACTCCTACTTGTTGCAAAAGTGATGTCATTAAGAGTTATATTAGTTGCTGTTGCATTCACTACTTGAACAGCACTCTCACCTACTCTAACACTCTCTGAATTAGTTTGATTTCTTACATAAAAAGTAACATAATAAGCGGATGAATTTCCAATGACAGTTACTGATATAGCAGGAGTATTTGTATCATGTTCAGAATAATTCGCAGTGTTAAATGCTAAAGAATTAATTCCTGCAGAAGAAACAATCATTATCGAAGATAAAACTAAGATAGATATTAATAAAAATAAAATACTTTTATTTTTCATTTTGTTTTAATGTTTTCCTTATTTATAAAGGTTTTGTAAAAATAAAATTTACTTCTGTTCAAATCCTCTTTTCTTTCTACAAATATTTTTTGCTTCTTTTTTATTATATCCTTCTTCTTTTAAATTTTCTTGGCATTCACGCATTGTTTGTTTATTTTCCATTTTTTATTTTAGATTTTTTACCCTACCCATTAACAGAAACTCTCCCTGCTTTAACTTTTATCATATTTTTAATATAATCTTTATATTTCTGTTTGAAAGCGGGGTTTTTCATAACTCTCTGTAATTCATCAAGATTTCTTAAACTTTTTATAAACCTATCTGTTCTTAAAATATCATATTGAGTTTCAATTGTTCTTATCATAATTTTTAAAGCAATAGTAAAATCTTCTTCGTTTGGACAAAGTCTATTATTAATTATTTTACGATTAAATATATTAAGAAAAGCGTGAGAAATAAGTATTCTAAAAAATTCGTGCAATCCCCTAATAAAATTCATATTTGTTTCTTTTACGATTCCATCAGTTATTCTTTTCCATTCTTGTTTTGCTAAATCTGAAAATCTCTTTTCAATAATATATCCCTCTATTGGTTTTATATTTGGATGCTGACCTTCTTGGATAAGTTCTAACTCTTTGTAAAAAAATTTTATAGTTCTTTCAGATATATCTGAATAATCTTCATTCCCGATTCTATCAGCAATTTTTTCTCCAATCTCTGCGTGTTCTTCGGGTTTATGAATTATTATTATTGGAATTAGACGAAATAAAATTCCTCCAGAAAGATAAGCACTTAAATCTTGAGGAGTTCCGCAAATTAAACCAATTCCTTCTGTTTGAACATCTATATCCGTAACCATTGTCTTTCTTTTTGCTTGTTTTTCTTCTCCTAAAATTCCTTCAACAATTTTAATTATTATAGGGTCTCTGCTCATTCTGGCAAAATCTCCAACGATTAAAGAGAATTTAGGATTTTTAGAAATTTCTGATTCTAATCTTGCAGGTGTTATTGATTCAACTTCTAAAGGAGCTAAAGTAATTTCTCCAAATAGTTTAGACAGGGTCGTTTTTCCTGCCCCTGAAGGAGCTAAAAATAGACAATTAATATTGCTTCTAACACTTTTATTCATATAGGGTAAATCTGGAATAATTAAAGAGGGGGGCATTAATGAAACAACTTCAAAAACTCTTCTTCCTATGTGGGGGAATAAATTTTCAACATAATCACAGATAAAATTATGCGGATTTTTCCTAATTTCTTCCAATTTATCTTTTAAAAGAGAATCATCTATATCTGTTTCTCTTTCTATTTTTTTTTGCTCAAATGTTTCAATTTCAGGAGATATTACTTCAGTCATCGAGATTATCCTCCATACTGTATCTCTTTCTATTTCCTTCTAAAAACTGCTCTCTTGCAACTGCAATTTCTTCTTTACGACAATTTCCAGAAAATTCAATTGTCTGTCCTTTTCCAGAGTTTTTTATTTTTATTTTACAATTATCTTCGTTCTTATTGGATTCCCTATTTCTAACTATTGGTGGAGCAGGTTTTGGTTTAAATAAATTAAATCCCATTTTTACCTCCTTTCATGGTGCAACTATTTTCTTCGGGTTGTTCAATTTCTTGTTTTTTTTCTTTTCTCTTTTGTCCCATTTTTTTACTTCCATATTAAATATATTATTAATAATCCCAAGATTGTTACAATAAGTTGATATAGGAAAAAATCAAATATAAACTTTTGCTTTTTAGCGTGAAGAATTTCTTTAAGATGCATTACTATTCCCGTTGCACTCATACCAATTTGAAAAATAATTATTTCCATAGGATAATTAAAAATGAACCCTAATATTAACCCAAAAAACCACGCTCCACAAACTGGACAAAAAATTAATTTATCAAATAAATTATTATATGATTTTAAAAATACAAAAAAAAGGTATAATCCAAGATAAATAAGAGGTAATATCCAAAGATAATTTATTAATTCCATGTTAGTGTAATAAAATTTTTAACAAAATTCCTCCCCCAATTAAGATTACAAATAAAATAAGCACTAAAAGAGAAATAAATATTTTTCTTAAAATTTTTTCTATTTCTTCCATCTAATTTTTCCTCCCGCATCCAATTAAATTTTTTTTAATTCTTTCAAAAAAAGAATCTGAATTATCATTCCTGTTTTTAAAGAGACTCACAATTATCAAAATCCCGATTATTAATAATGCCCACCAAATTATTTTCATTTTAAAAACCTCTTCGACAAAGTTTTTCTCGTTCTTTGGCTTTCTGCTCGTAAAAATCGACATCCTCGTCATTCACATCTCCCAAAACTGTTGCTTTACAACTGCTGGGGTCTGTGATAATGCGTGGCTCAGAACCCGTGCCTAATTTCTCTCCTTTATCTCTTTTATATCTTCGGCAATAAACACTTCCATCTTCGAGTTCTTCACATCTATCTCCAAGCTTGTCTTTTCCAAACAATACCATTAGTGGCAATAAACCCTCCCTTTTATTTTTTTACATTGAACATTAAACATTAAGTTCTTTTTTATTTCGGGCAACCATTCGTTTTCTTGCTCAAAAATAAAATCAGGAAAAACTTTAACTTTTAAATAACCGATTAATTCAACTACACTATTTGCTCCTTCTCTTTTCATTCCCTCAAAAAATAAAGTTGGATAAGCTTCAAGATAAGGTTCAAAAAGTTTTATAATTGGATTAGTTATAATCCCATGTTCATTATACATTGTGCAATCTATTATTCTTATTCTTTTGTCTGGTTTTAATTGCATATTCCAATAAGGCAAAAATCTTTTATAGATTCTACAGAATGGACAGCTATCTATTAAAAATAAAAACCTACCGCGAGTTAGTAAAGGATGTATCATATAATTATTTCTCCAAAATTTTTTTCTTTTTTAAATTTAATTGTTTCAGAAATTTGTCTTTCAACAATTGGAATTTTCTTAACTTCCCTTAAAGATTCGACTGCTAATTCTGAATAAGGAATTTCTTCTATAACTCTTCCCCAATGAATTTTATTTCCTCTTTTTATGACACCTTCTCTTAAATAGATTTTTTTATTAAAGTCATCTAAAATATTATTTTCTAATGCTTCTGGTGTTGGTTCTATTACTCCTATAATTTCTCTTATCTCTAAATTATTATAGGGGTCATTTCCAACTATTTTTAGTAAAATATATTTAAGTAAATTCACTTTTTTCCTCCTGTGATTCATAAAAAAAAGGGTCAAAACTATTTTCTTGTTCGTCATATTTTGGATTTTTTGGAGTTGATGTTGGTCTATCCGCAGGATTAACTTCTTCTAATGGGGTTTTTTTATTATTTTGAATAGGATTAATAGAAAAAGAATTACCCAAAGTTTCTGAGGCGTGATATAATTCTAAAAAAATATAATAGGAAAACAAATCTTCGTCTTTTAAAATAATGTTTCCTTCATTATCTTTTATTTCTTTTTCTTGAAATCTTAAGATTGCTTTTTTTAGGGGATAATAAACTAAATGCTCACAAACTACTCCAAGTTTTCTAATATAATCTAATATTGTTGGAGAACTGGCTATTTTAAATTCTTGATTTACATATTTTTGGACTATTTTTTGAGAATCTCTAAGTTTTAATTTTTTCTCTTCTAATTCATCTAATTTATAATCAATTATTCCAATATTTTCTAACATTCTTTTATAAGCTCCTTCAAATTCTTGAACATATTTATTTGTTTCAATTTTAATTAAATTTCTTACTAAAATTCTTGCAGATTCTAATTCATATTTAGCAAAATATATCTCCATTAAAAATTCTTCTTCTGAATTTTCGTCTAAAATCAAATAATTATAAAATTTTCTAACTTTTGTTTCAACCTCATAAATATCTATTGGAGAGTTTCTTAAGTCTGCCCAATCTTTTTGTATTTGTATCATTGTAAAATTAACTTATTTTCTTTTAAATTTGCTATGACCCCTTCTATTTTATTTGGGTAAATTGAATAAATATTTATTTTTCTATAGACCAATACCCCATATCCTCCTTTTTTTGAAATTCTTATCATCTTTTTAGTTTTTTTAAGCGTATTTCTTGCACACATAATTTTACATACTTCCCAAATTGTTCTATGGTCTGATAAAGTATCGTCTCTTATTTCAGTTGTTGAAGCCGTCCCTCCTCTTTCTAATATTGATTTTAAAATGCGGTGATATAATTTTACCATTATTTTTGTAGAGGTTGTCCCTCTTTAATTGGTTGAGGTTCAGGAAGAGGATTTATAATTGTTTTCTTCCCGTATTTATCAGCGAACATTACATCACTTTGTAATTCATCTTTAGCTCTTCTCTGACTTGTTTTTCCAAATGCTTCTTCTATTTCTTCTAATACTTCTTTATTAGAAGCATCTAATTTATCATATCTATCGTCTGCTAATACTTTCTGTTGAGTAAGAGTAATGTTATCCCCATGAACTCTTCCTATTCCCTTTGTTTGCTCAATTAAACCAGAAATCGCATTAGATAAATCGGAATTATGAATATTAGCTTGAGCTTTAAATATTTCAAAAGACCTTTCTATTTTTTGAATTTGCTGATGATTAAAAACATTTAATTTTTCTAAATATTCATTGGTTGATTGTAATTCAGAAATTATTTTTGCTTGAGCCATAATTTGCTGTTTAACTGGAAATAAATTTTCAGACTCATTATACTTATCTTTTTCAAATCCTTTCTCATCTTTCTCTTTTGAATATTTTATTTCTCCAATATATAATTTTTCTAAATCAGGAACTCTTCTTAAATTTTCATCACAAGCTAATGGAATTCTCTTCATTTTAACATAATTGACAAGAGATTCTGGTTTGTAAATAATACTATTTGGAGAATTTCCATAAATCCAAATCTTACCTGATTGTCCCCTAATTCCAAGACTATTTCCATCTGGCATAATAACAAAAGATTTAAATTCATCAAAAACTTTTTTAAAGTCTTTATCTGTTATCTTAATTGGAGAACTTCCTAATTTTTTATTTAAAATATTAAATATTTTGTTTAAATCATAAGCTCCGTGATATTCTTCTTTTTTAAGTTTATTTGACTCTTTCTTTATATCTTTTAATAATTCAACTTCTTGTTTGAAGTTTTCTTTCTCAAAATCTATTTGTTTTTCTTTTGATTGAATATTAGAAATTTGCCCTTCTAAAGCACTTGCATATTTGCTTATTTCTTTAATCTTTTTATCTTTTTCTATGTCTGGATTTAACCTTTGTAGAATTCTTGTTTTTGGAGGATTTCCTAAAAAGAAAGTTACTACTTTTGTTGAAATTAATTGTAAAGCATTCATATTTATCCCCCCTGACCACTTGAAGAATTATAATCATAATTATCTTCGCCCTTCAAATTAATTCTTGAAAGCACAAATAATAAAATTAAAAATCCTCCTCCAATTAAAATCCATAATTTTTTAATTCCCCCCCATTTCCCCTGATACCATTTTAAAACACCTGCTTCTCCAATAAGATATTCTTTAACTTTAACTTCATCAGAATATATCTGGTAATTTCCATCTTTTGCGGTTTCAAAAGTAATTTCTGTTTGAGTTATCTTTTCAGGAATTATTGTTTCCCATATTTGTTTTTTTGAATTATAATATTCTGCTCTTAATATACTTTCTTTATCAAATTGTAATGCAACATTTCCGCCTTTTTTTACTTGTTCTGGAGGAGTTTGATAAATAATTAAGATTGTATCATCAACAAAAATTTCTTTTGTAGTTGTAGAATATCCATTTAAACTTGCAGTAATATTAAATTTCCCAGCTTCTGTTATAGTAAAAGGCAAAGTAATAACTCCGTCATTAAGACTAATTATTGCTCCAGTTGGATTTGTTGTAAAATCTAAAATATCATTTTTTTTATAACTTGCACTTAAATTAAATTCGATTGGTTTTGAAACTAAAGAAATTGATTGAACTAAATCGGGATAGCCATAATTACTTGCTCTTATTTCATAATTTTTTCCAGATTGTAAAGAAATTGAATCATTATTAACTTCGCTTAAATCTAAAAGAATTTTTGCATCACTTAAAATATTTCCTGTTGCAGTATCAATAACCCTTACAATAATATTCTCATTTTCCTGTGCCTGATATAATTCTGGAGCAAATCTAAAACTCATATTTGCACCCGAAATAACTGTATTTCCCTGAAATATTTTAAGTGCTTGTTTAAATGGGTTTCCAATATTAGCTGTTCCAAATAAAAAATTTGCAAATATTTCTGTATTTCCAACTGATTTTGGTTTAAAGAAATAAGTATAAGTATTTCCGATTTCTTCAACATTAATTCCTTCAATAAAATTTGTATCTATTTGAGGAGAAATTTTTAAATTAACTGGAATATCTGTGCAAGATAATTTATAAGAAGAATTTAAAGATAATTCAGAACCAGAAACAGAACAAACTGGAAAATAAGAAAAAGAGCCATTTGTTACTGGACTTATTGAAGTTGAAACTGTTAAACTTAATGGGATGCTTAAAGTATAAAACTTTTCTGCTCCATCTATTCCTGAAATAACAATAGTATCTGCATAAGTTCCTTTTTGAACATTTGTTGTGTCATAAGTAATTATCATTGATAAAGATTGAGCAGGATTAACCTGACCCGTCATAGAATTCCAAGAGATTGGTTTTGTCATCTGTGGCTGATTTGTTGTAACTTGCAATGGAGTAGAGCAATATTGAGAGACAGTAACTTGAATTGATTGAGTAGCAGTTTCTCCTGATGCTAAAGTCTTACTTGAAGTTGTTGGGGGAATATAAATTCTGCATTGTCCAGTTAAATCTGGATTAACAATAATTGTTGAAGGCAAATTAGTATTTCCAACAGACATTATAGAAGAATAAGTTTGAGCAGGGTTTAAGGTTGTTGGAGAAATTGAAAAAATTAAATTTCCACTAATTTGTGAATTTGCAGGAATATTAATTAAATTTGAATTAACACTTACAAAACTTGGAGCATTATTTAAACTAACAGACACTGAATCAGAATTATTTGAAGGATTATTTGCAGTATATCCTATTGTAACTTGGGTTGATTGCCCTTGAGTTAAGGTAGAAGAAATTGAAGATGGAGAAAGAGTAACATCTGTCGCTGATATAAAAGACATTACAAATAGTAAAGTTAATAAAATGATAAGGGGTTTCATTTTAGTTAGATTTAAAATAAAAGATAGTATTTAAATCTTTCCCATAGTTCCCCCTAACAAAGTAGTAAAAAAATTCTTAAATTTAAAAAATTATTTACTAAAAAATTCTTGAATTACTCCTAATACTGCTGTTATAAGTATTATCCATCCAGAAATTTTATAAACAATTAAAGGTAGAAATGCAAAAGTTCCACCATTAATAAATAAATCAGCAATACCGACTGTAGTTATGACTCCAACTATCCAATACAATAAAACTAACAATCCATTTCTTTTTTTTGTCATATTAACCTCCTTTTAACATTTATCATGCGATTTCATATACTCTTCTGCTCTTTTAATTGAAGTTGACTTTTTAGAAGAATCCATCCTTTTTGTAGCCATAAATGAAAGAGAAAGTTGTTTTTTATCAGATATGTTATTACTTTTACCAATTAATGTAGCATAATTTCCACCTAATTGTTTATCGACAAAAACTACTTCTTTTGTTCCATCTTTATGGTATCCCTCTCTTGTAGGAATATTAATTATTTTTTTCCAACATTTTAATTTTGTCATTTTTTAAGTTTTTTCCGAACACAAGCATTTCTTTTACTTCTTGTTTTTTCTTTTGAACAAGATTTATTTGCTTTCCCGAATTTCTTTCGCCATTTAATTTGTTTTTTAGTTGACATTTTAAAAATATTTTAAATTTCTTTTTAGTTCTTTAGCATAAGAGGTATCGGGAATTGCAATTTTTCCAGAAGATTGAGATGCAATAACACGAGCAAAAATATAATTATCTTCTTCCCAAATTTGTTTTGTATCAACTGCTCCAGAACTAATAACTCTTTTAACATCTTTTAAAACTTCTTGTCTATCATTTTTTAATATTTCACCAACTTTCTTATTTTCTCTATTTACCAATTTATTTAAAAAAACTTGCCTACTTATACACTTATTATCTATTTCAATTTTATTATTAGAACAAGGTTTTGTCATTTTAGCATTTATTTGGAATTTTAATTTTTTTAGGGAAACTACCTGTTTCTACCAAGTCATTTCTCCCATAAACATTATATCTCCCAGTTAA
>ERZ1292644.319-Hain-H14-01um-R2-319-length-35540-cov-6_pt2 | contig 20771 bp, 15 predicted proteins | sample MGYA00564402_ERZ1292644 | MGnify/ENA primary metagenome ERZ1292644 (study PRJEB36523, sample SAMEA6512644) | groundwater metagenome | collected 2019-01-09 | study: AquaDiva: Metagenomics assemblies of 32 groundwater samples
ATGACAATTCTACTACCGTAAAAGCTGTTATGTTGGATATGGTAATAGATACTCCTACAATGTTTACTGCTCTTTATGACGAAAATTCACTAAGTTCGTCTTAGCAATAAAGAGTTGTTATATTTCATTTATATCAAAGTAGTTGCTTTCGTCATCATCTATTATTACTTCAGGAGTTTTTGTAGTTGTTGTTGATATTTCTCCACCACTCTGTAAGTACATATCATCGAGTATGTTATTCCTTAGTTGGCGATGAAGATTACTGTATCGATTCAAGTATTTCCCTTTAAGCATGGTTATCAACTCCTCTCTATTCCCTACTATCACTACAGTATCCTCTCCACTACAAGATCCGTTTAATACCTTCATGAATTGTGGTTTTGTGAATGATCTCTCGCTATACATATTAAACTTGATTATCGTCAAAGGTGGAGGGTCACTAGAATAAAGTATTTCGTGTGGTAGTTTCACTGCCTTCCTGGCTCGTATGACGTCTCTCGCATATTGTGGTCTTATCGATTGTATCAGTTGCTCTCTTTCTGAATCACTCGAACATACTATGACGAAATTTGGTTCGAATGGTGTGTTCAGGTTATATGGAAATTGAAGTATTTGATTTATGTCGTTAACGAAACTTCTTATCTTGTTGAATGCAGTACCAAAATTGGTGGTGAGGAGATCGGATTTTGATGACCACTTCTCGATAAATATTCTATCTTGTATTCGTGCTTTGGCTATGTTCTTGAGTGGATGACCCAATGTTTCTGGAAAGCAGCATGGAATACCGCATAGAAATAGGTTCTTGATCGTGTTTTTAAATCGAGATAGCACTCTGATGAATTGTGGTATACCCATAACATGACTTCTATCGATTATTACCGTTTCTACTACGAATGATGAAGGGAAAGTAGTTTGATTTAATGTCGAGAATTTTTCGCTTCCTTCTTCTATGTACATTACATTTCCTAAAGTCATCTTGTGAAGCAAGTATGCTCTCCTTTGTTGTGGGCATAGTATCAAAGTTTTATCTCTTCCATACACGGATATTATATCCCTAATTCGACAGAAGTACACATCGAAGTTTGCAGCAGCAGTACTGTTGTTGTTGTTGTTCAAGCAATAGGTATCATCCAGAACTGCCTTACATACTGTTATGTTGTGTAGAGTAGAGAGCATCTGAGATAAGTTCTTTTCCATGCCAGATATCGGTAGTGCACTCACTGTATACTTTCCATTTTGTGCATTATAGTACACTCTGATCTGTGCCAAGTCATTGTTACTTTCCTTTATATACTTGCTTAGGTCGACACTGACAATGCCATCATTTTTTCTAGTTATTTCCTCGTCTTCTTCCTCTTCCTCGACATCTACTATTTTTCCCTTCTTCTTCTTTGCTATAATACTCGATAAATTTTCGATGTTGGCTCCGTCTCCACTAAAGTTACTTGCTAGAAATGTCTTCACTTCTTCTGGCCATAATTTTTCGTACAGGAAAGTATGTCCATACATTCTAACAGCTCTAAGGAAATCGTGGTATATACGAGACATACCGGTTATTATCTTAACGGCTAGCCTCTGATCATTTTCTCTGATAGAATTGGTAGTATTCTTCACGAATATTTCTGATGTAGCATCATCTATTTTCATGGAAGTGCATATTCTTATCAACACCTTCGTTTTATCGATACTATCGCTCAATATCTGTCTAGCTTCGTAATCCGAAATATGTAACATGAGAGTTCCTCCCAATTCGGTCACCATTTGAAAATAACCCTGATCCTTGAACATATTGTTTAATATGTATTTCACATTCTGATGATAGAAGCTCTGGTTGTTTTCGGTAGTAGGACTCTGGTAGCGCTTGTTTGCTCCTCTTCCATCGGTGGTCGAAGCATGTGCTATTCTGTTGTAACCGGTCAGGTATTCTATGTGGTATACTTCTAAGAAGTCTGTAGGTTTGCCTAGGTTGAATGCACTTTTGAGAGGTTCTATTATTAATGCATCGATCCTCTCCTTCAACTGTTTTCTTCTGTTGGCAAGATCCTCTTCCGTTATTTGATCGTAGCAAACGTTTCCAAAATTCTCTACAACAGCTTTTACACCTACTTCTGGGTCTGTCGTTTTTATCTTCTTCAACCTCGACATGGTAGAATTCTCTTCTGCCAACATAGGACCAAAGTATTCGCTATTCTTTATAGCTTCTCTTATTGTATACACGCTGTTGAATGCCTCCGATTTTGTCATCACCAATACAGAATCTATTTCGAATAGATTATGGTGTTCGAAGTTCTTCATACCATCGTCCAATGCATGCTCTTTCGATATCTTTATGTAGGGATTGTGTTTTATGATCTTCTCGTTAAATACTGGTTTGATTCTTAATACGAATGAAAGTATGGGACTGGTGATAAATCTGGATGTATCACCTTGTAGGTAAATATTGGTTGGTTCGAATGAAGGTTTTCGTGGTTCCTTTTTCTTTTTCTTTTGTTTTTGCTTTCTTTTTTTGGTGGTTGGGGTGGTAATACCATCAATTTCTTCGATACCTTTACTCTCTTCACCACCGCTAGCATCTTCGTCATCATCATTACCACCACCACCGTTACTTGTAAATTTTGATACTCTAAACTTGGAAAGAAATAACCAATCAAAGTCTCTAACGACTTTAATACATGTACCACCAACTGTAAATACTGGATAGGAAGAAGAAGGAGGAAGAGGGATGTCTGGATCCATTTTTCTTTTTCTTTTGAATATATTCTAATGAACAACGAACGAACCAACAAAATAATTCAATAAAAACTTAATACACAAAATCAATTTTTTTTACTATATCACTTACTACATCGAATTCTAAAAATAGAATAGTTCATTGAAGTAATTAATTCGACATAGTTAATATATTGTATTCTTATTATAGCAATTCAACGAATTGTTCTAAATTTAGAACAAGTAGAATTTACCTACGAAAAAATTCATTATTGCTCATTCACACAAACACAAAGTCACTTTTACCACTCAAAAAAATGTCTCTCAAAAGAACTGCGTCTACTTTGACCCCTACCACCACCACTACTAACAACGTCGAATTACCTATTGAATCCAAAAAACAAAAGGTAATTTAGTAGTAACTCTTTTTTTGTTATTTAACAGTAGTTTGTGATTAATAGAAAAAGAGTGAAACTTCTTATGGATTAAAGGAATTATTTGCTGATATTGACACTATAATGCAAGAATACGAAATTGATGTTAATAATGTCTTAAATTCTCCCTCTTTTAATGCCTCTCTTCAATTAATTGGAGGAGGAATCAATTTATTAAAGGACGTTGACAACGCTCTCACAAGTAGTACAGACTTAAATGACGTAATTTTTGATTTGGAGAATGGGGAAGTTACTTTCACGCATGAAACAATTGATGACAGTCGAAGTAGTAGCAGCGAGGAAGATGACGAAGAAGAAGAAGAAAACGACAGTACTGATATGATTTTGGCAAAGTACAAGTACATAATCAAATTGATTTATACCGGCAAAAATGGTAGTGTTGAAACCGTTTATGATAAGGTAAATACATTGATTATACCACCGTGATTCTACCAACACCTTACTCAAGGACTCGAAAAAATATGGGTTCAATAGGCTATTCTCTTCTTTCAGAATAGAAGAAACCAGCAGTGACATGGAAATATTTTTGACTGATATTAAAATGGCCATAGACATTCCGGGTTTGGACTCTAACTGTGACAATGAAGTGGTAGCAAGTATCAACTTACTTAATGGTCGAATTAAATTGAGTTGGCTCACCGCTAATGATCAAAGCCACGAGTTAAAGGGTCACATCAAAATCAAAGTACTCAGGTCAACACGCGAATGGTGGTCCGAAAAATGGGACTAACTGACTAATTCGTTTGTTTGTTGTTGTTATTATTATTACAATACATGATCACTTTACCATTACTCTTGTTGTTGCTGTGGATAGAACTCTCTTTCGTAGAATTGAATACCAAACTTGGTTGCTTGTTTTCTGTCGATTTCTAAGTCCCTTCTTTGGTCGCATTCATAAATTCTTTGTGCAAACTCTGAACCAGTTTCTAATGCATGATTTGTTATTGTTGCTTCGAATTCTTCTTCTTGAGGGATTTGAAAATTGATTCCAGCGTCAATAGGGATCGACTGGGATTGTTGTTGTTGTTGTTTCTGTGGGAGTTCTGGTTGTGTGAATGTTAGAAAGTTGATTCAAATGAGTGTTATGTAGGTCTTTATAAAAAAAATAAATTTTATGACATCTCAAAGATATATCGTTTTTATGGATGATGTCAAAAACTTTTCATGGGAAATTTCCGACCTACAACTTGGACAGTCGTCTGCCCGAACTCAACTAACGTTGAGGTAACTTCTATGTCCTGTTCGTGGTGTAGGCCTGGTTTGGACGAGTCACTACCCGGTTTCAGGGTTTTTAGGTGACTTAGAAAAAAAACGAAAAAATGATGATATGATGTAATTCGATGAAACAACAGAAAAAAATCGATTTCTATTTTTACCTTTAATGTCACTCATTTTTCGATATTATAGTGACTGGAAAGCAATTTCTTTTGTGTAGTTGTTAACTTTAACTACAGAAAAGGATATGTATTGTAGTAAGATAGTCCTCTATCGATTTATACAAGGGAATTCAATGAAGGATTTATTTTTAATACGGTTTATCAACCCATCATTCATGCACATGCATGTATGTAATACAAGTGTTTATAGTCCATAAAAGTAACAGTTATGGTATTTTAATGCTTTTCTCACATCATCACTTTGAATTGTATTTCTTGTTGCGACTATATCCTCGGCTCTTTCGAAAACAAGACAATTATCTTTGTTGGTGAGGGTACCACTTCTCTTGGCTTCATTATACTTCGATCTAGTCAAGTAAGTTCTATTTCCTTTCGATTTTCCTTCAACTTCAGTTTCTTCGTCATCGTCTTCATCATCATCATCTTCCTCTACTTTTATTACTTCCTCTTCTTCCTCTTCGATGTGAGAAGGAGTACCCTTTTTCTTAGAGGTCCACGAAGATAACATGAAAAGAATGCTACTCCTCATGTTAATAGCTAAATTGTCTGCCATCAAACCTTTGACGAGTTTTACGGCTGATACTTGATTCTTTCCTGCACCCATCTGTTTTCTTCCAGCACCAGCCTTTCTAAATAACTTTTCTATCGAAGCATCGCTTATGTGATCTTTTGATAGTAATTCTGCGAGTTTATCTATTACAGTAACGACAGCAGCAGCAGGAGCAGTTACTTGGGAATGATTTTTATGTTGCTTCTTATTTTTACTCGATGGTGGAGAGGGAGCCTTTGTTTTGCTCTTTCCTTTAGTCTTTTTCGTGATGTTACTCTTTTTTGTTGTTACTGCTACCTCTTTGCTGTTTTTCTTCTTCTTGTGAGAATGAACCACAGCAGGTACGACCTTCTTTTCTGCTACTTTCTTTGGTTTAGATTGTTTTCTTTGTTTCTTTTCAGCTTTAATGATCACATCATCGATATTTGTTTTATCTGTTTCTTCTGCTTCATCGTCATTTCCGTTGTTGTTATCTACTTCCATCAAATCCTGTGTTTTGTGAGTGCTACTGTCATCTTCCTCTTCTTCTTCATCAGAAAGTTTTACTTGCTTATTCGAAGCTGAGTCGTTATCTCCATTCTTTGTATCTACGGTGGCTGTGATGAGGTCTCCCGCCTTGTCTGTTTCTGTTTCCATTTCCTCTACTACTGCATTCTCGATCTTATCAACTAAGTTTTGAGTAGTTTCGTCTTCTTCTTCTTCATCATCATCGTCTTCGGTGATCGATTGTGTATTATTTGTAGTTATTGTTGTTTCTGTTGCTGTTGCTATATTGCTATCTTCTTCGTCACTTTCTTCGGATATCGAAGAAGTGTTACTTTGTGGTATTGATGGTGGCGGCAGAGTTTCTTCTACGACTTTTCTTTCCTTATTCTCCCCTTCACTTTCACCACTACTACTACTACTTTCGCTTTCGCTGTTCTCTGAATCGCTGCTTTCGTCACTGTCACTACCAGAACCCCCTTTGTTGTTACTATCATCTGATTTCTTATCTTCAGTCTCGCTCTCTTCTTCTTCTTCCTCTCCCTGTGAAGAAGGTGTTTGCTTTGGTTTGGTGTATTTCTCTTGGATGTCTTTGGTTTCATCCTCTGTCCACATTTTCTGAGCAGCATTCACATCTTCTACATCCTCGTCGTCGTCATCATCCGAGTTGACGCTTCCAGTATCACTTGTATTGCTCTCTTCGCCCTTTTTAACGATATATTGAGGAGTCTTTTTACCTATATGACCCTTATCTATGGTACTCATTTGATCTTTTCCGTTCGAAGAAGATGATTTCGATTCATTAGTCCCCATTCTATTTTTATTATTCTCTTTCGAATGTTGAAATGGTGGAGGTGAAGATGATAACTTTTTGATATTGATATCGCGGCGTTGTTGTTTGTTCATTGTGGTAACAGTTTTTGTTTTGATGTTATTAACATATCCTACTACTACGGTAGTATTATTTCGTGGTGATGGTGATCTAGAATGTGAATGAGAAGGTCTTGATGACGATGGTGTGTACGATGGTCTGGAATAATGGTGAGAATAGTTGGTTTCGTCCAAATAATATTTATAATTAAGGTTTTTTTTTGTTTTATCAAATTTTTCAGGTGTATTTCCGTTGACTGATAAGTCGTGATTGTGGTGGTGGTGGTAGTGGTAGTTTTTCGTTCTTTGTTGTTGCTGGGGTGAATTGGAGTTTGTTGTTACGCTATCTCCGTCTTGCCATCTCGGGCGCCAGTATTCGTCCCACCTTCCTCTTGATGGAGATCTATCACGGTGTGTGCGATTGTTGTTATTACTATCTCTCTGATCGTGTGGTTCTCTATAACTTCGATTTCTGTTGTTATTGTGGTCTCTGTTATCGAATTCACGACGTTGGGTGTGGGTGTCTCTATCACTGATTCGTGATTTATCGAAATAATAGTTTCTTTTCTCGGTCTCCTCTGGGCGTTCTTTCCTGTCGTTTGTTGTTGTTGTTGTTGTAACAATTCTTTCGGAAGAAGGACTGTTAGTGACTATGACGCTTCTCATTTGTGGATGTGCATGTGTTTAACGTGTACGATGTACAAAAAAAGAAAGAATTCGATGTGACATATAGTAGACAAGGTATTTTTAAAAAAAGTAAATAAATTAACTAAAATTTTTATATTACAAACGGCATATCTCTTCGTCGTCGTTGTTGTTAATAGTGGTGACTGTGACAATCAATCAACCAAGAACGAAATGATTCAAAATAATCCGTTCATAAATAACATATCAGAGTTATTCAACTCGATAACTATCGACCCAAAGAAAGGCGGTATTGACGAATTTGATGTACATAAGAAAACTGATACAATTAAGAGTGGTGGTACTGGGTCTAATATAATAAAAACAATACAAAGTCAGCAACAACAACAAACACCGTTGTCTCTTGCCCCTCAACTGATAACTTATTCAGAATCGAATAACAAATACGCAGGATTCATTCCACCACCTCTCACACCTGAAACGAATTTGTATGCATGTAGAAATAGAATCCAATCTACTGTGATAAAACCCATAAAACACGCAGAATCCATTCGAGTAGAGAATATAGTGTATGCATGTAACACTGGATGCGACTTAAATCTTCGAGAATTACATTCGAATTTTAACAATAAGTTTGGTTCTCAGTACAATCCAAAGAAATTTGCAGCCGTGATAATCAGATTTAGATTACCAAAGGTTGCTATTCTCGTATTTCAACACAATGGTCGTATCGTTTGTACCGGATCTAAGAACCCCTTTCAAGCAAGATACATGCTAGGTCAGATAGTGAGAAGCTTGATCGAAATGGGTTACAAGGATGCTTCGTTGGGTAAAATGGTATTACAGAATATGGTGGCATCTGTGGCATTGGAATTCTGCGTCAATTTGGCTCTATTGTCTCAGGAGAACAGCAGTTTCTGTACCTACATTCCAGAGTTATTCCCTGGTGTGATAATGAAACACCCAGAATTGAACTGTGCATTATCTCGAAAATGTATCACCGTTTTGGTATTCAAATCCGGTAGGATGGTAATAACTGGAGCCAAGGCAACTGGAGATGTTAAGAGAGCTCTCATGAAAGTGATACCAGTTGTAAAGAAATTCAAAGTTCCGAAACCAAATAGTACCATCATAATGGCATTGATCGACGAAGAGGATAAGAAAATGAAGATAAGTCCAAAGAAATTAGCATCCATGTCAGCAGGAGTAATATCGATGAGAGATCTGACCATCGCAAATTCAGCACTTAGTATCAACAGTGGTGGTAGTGGTGGTGGAGGAGGAAGTGAAAGCGGAGAAACAGACAGTATAGATAAAGAAGATGATACAAACAATGAAATGGATCTTTTAATCGCACTAAGCGAAGAAGGAAAAGAGCTACCCACTGCTTCTGCTGTTACTACCGATAATATGGAATGTATCGAAAAGGCAATCATCGTTCGCGAAGATGATCTCTCTCTATCTAGAAGTATAAAGAAACAAAAGAGAACTAAAAATGTTGATAGATATTTCAATGAGAGAAATTCGATGGTAAACGATCATTACATCAAGAAGAATGCAGAGTCCATGTTAAATAAGTCTATTACTTCCATACCTTTACCAGCAGTGGTAATCAAATCAGAGAAGAAGAGAAATATCGATAAAATCTCGAACGATAGTAAACCAACAATACCACCAAAACCTTTGGTCATACAGAATATGCCAGATTTATTCAATTTAAAGAGGTCGATAGAACAAATGAATATCCCTTGTATAATAGAGAGAATAAAGGTGTAATAAATCAATCAATCACCAATTTCTATTATTTAATGTTTCCCAAGTTCCATCTAAAGAAATCCAACGTCCACTGTTAACTATATTATCCTCTCCATACATCATCACCATGAATTCTCGTACGAATCTGGATATATTCGATGTAGTTGTACCTATGAAATATTTACATGTTTCTGCTGAACCACGAACTTGAGATAGAACTCTCATTCCAGTCTCTATTCTATCGAATCCTTCGGTACCCAATATAGCTTGAGCAGCTCCATTATATCTTGGTTCATCTAACCAATAGAATTTGAATTTATTCGAATATCTTTTTGTGTTGCCATGAATAACATCGTTATCATCGCTCATGATGAATATCCTATTGGAAGCTAATCCACTGTCTACGAGTCTCTTTGCTTCTATCATATATGCGCTTAGGTCGAGTAACTTTGCCTCTGTGGTCTTATCTCCGTGTCTGACATGAATGGCAATACAATCTACTGGGCCATCATTTATCGTGTTTTCAGAAGGGTTTAGAAATCCCTTTCGATACATATCTACAAGTAAATTGTGATTGTATTGTCTCCACATACGATTGGGTTGAAGTACGAATAATCCTACAAAAGATACCCACCATAAGTTACTATGGTGTTTCCATTGTTCTGATGGTTCTGGAGTACGAGCAAATACTTTGGGAGGCCAACTAAACGTGATGACAGTATTTTGTTGAGTTGAATTCAATTCGAATAATTTCTTATTCTTGATATCGCTCAATTCGCACGAAGTAAATGGAAGGGTGAATGCACTTATGTCCCCTCCACTCGGGTGGTAAGAAAATTCCTTTCCATTAAGTAATACAGTTCTATCCAATCGTATTCCATGTTTGAGAGGCCATTCGGTTAAGTGAAGCACCGAACCTAATCCATAAGGAGGTAAAGTGAACATGATAAAGGCTCTATTTTTGCAACCAATTTTAGGGAATTGAAGTTTATAGAGTCTATCGAATAAGAGTCTCTCATCTCTCGTGATAGTTGTTATTCTTTGTATAGAATAAGTTCTGATATATGGCTGATTCTTCGAGATTAAGTTGCACGTATCATTTAATCCCTTTTTAACGCACTCCATTTTCATATCGTAGGTAATCTTGAGTGCCCATATTCTATTATGAGTTAAGAATTTATCCATTCCTATTTCGAATTCTTCTAGCAATGATTCATCCGAAAAATTGACATTGATTTCTTCTACTAATTCTCCTTTAACATATGGAGGTAGTACATCTTTCATAAATCTGGCTTCAGTTGATTCATTGTTTACTACATAAGATATTTCCCTCTTTTTACGAGTTGCTTCTGTTATCGAATGAGGTAGTAATAGAATATATAAAATCGAAATCACTAACAACGACTTCTTAATGGTAATCATTTTTGTTTTGTTTCGTTTATTTGTTTACATATCAGTTATACCCGCTAATATTCTGTTAAAATATTCTATAGGGTTTTTATGTGGCATATCGCATGTACTTGTATTTATAGGTGGATTGTTTTCCTTTTTCGATGTTTGCATTTTAAGTTGATATTCGAATACCATCTTGCAAGCCAAGGTGTATTCTTGTTGAGATTTTGCAGTATTCACGATATTCGATAAGAGAGCTTTACCACCATTGCTTTCATCTTCTTCTGGTATCTTCATGCTCTTCAATAGTAAGGTCAAATTTTCTTCTTTCATGAATCGAAATGGACATCCACTCATATTAGTTTCAGGTCTCATTGCTTTCACGTATTCGTCGGATTGTTGTCTAAAGCAACCGGTAGAATATCTCGTCTGACCATCCTTGAATTGAGACCTCTTTACCACTTCCGAATATTCCTTATCGAAGTTGTTGGTATGAGTGAAGTATTTCCTGAAATAACTCATGATGTACTTTGGATTGTAACCAACATCTAACATAAAATTGGAGTGATGAAGTCTTTCTGGGTGCTTTAGGTAACGTCTCATCTGAACGCTCGATTTCATCATCGAATAATCGTTGAATTGGCAAGCAGGTAATAACCCCCTCTTCACGCAATCCTCTATGTCGGGTAGTTCTATGACAGCTTCCTTTTTCACTTTACCCAATTGTTCGTATTTCGAAACGGTAATGAATCCCCTTCCCAAGTTTGGATTTTTATTAACCACCAATGATGCGTCGTTAGGATTCGATTTATTGCTATTGATTCGAATGGTTATGTCTTTCTCCAGTTTTCTACCCTCTGCAAATAGATCCGAATATGCTTCCATAACTGGGTTTTTGGGTGTTACATATTCCTTTACTTTGATATCATTTACTCTCGATTCTAGTAAAGAATGGAAGGCCTCTTCTAGGTACAATTCCTGTAGGTGCTTGTACGATATAATACATTTACCATCCATCAATACACATATTCTTTTTGGAAATATGGTGAGACATTTTTCGAATGGAATCATGAACCAATAGACCGGTTTTGCGTTCGATGGGTATTGGTCTTTAAACATTTCCTCTGACTCTATGATCTTGATCATCAATCGATTATAATCGATGGTTTTGTCGAGATTCTTTCCCTTCTGTATTTCGAGTTTAGAGATTGGATTCATTCCAGCAAGTAATCCATTCTGTTTTATCAACTTTATGACACCCCTTTCGTTGTCTTCGTATTGATTGATCATTCTGAATCTGAATAGATCAGTCTCTGCTTTAATAAACCATTTTTTCAGGAAAGATTTATCGGTCTGAAGAAATACGAATGAGCATAGAAGCCAATAAGATAGTGCATCGTATTTGAGCATAGCATCTTCTCTCGAACTGGTAGTGGGTGAGGAAGTGTCGTTGTTGTCTTCATCGCTTTCAGGATCGTTGAATAGTCTTGTATCTTGAAACAGATTTTTGTTTATAGCCTCTTCACATGATCGTAAGTAGTCTCTTTCATCCATTTCTCTTTGTTCTTTTGATTTCTGTTTTTTCGATGCTTCATCTTGAATGACTTTGTGAAGGTATTGAATTCTTGAAAACTCGAATAAGGTATCCAATCTACGTTTCATCATAGGTAATGCATCCGTGAGGCATACTTCGCTTATGTCAGGAGTGGAACTTTGAATGGAGATAGAACAGTTGTTGGGGTCTAATTTCTTGACTACTTTTCTAGGTGGTAATGGTGCAGGTGTCGATAGTAGCTTAGGGATACCATCGAATGTTCTTTTAGGTTTATGCGTTTCGGCAAATACTATGTGGTCTTGTATCAAATCGCTCTTGAATAAAATTCTAACTCGTAGTCCACTCTTCTTATTGATGCTTTCGACAGACTTTGCATCGAAATCGATCTTGTTGATACCACCCAATGGAGTCGATGTGAGAATTTTTTCGTTAAATTCCATGAAGTAATAGCAATCAGGTAACTCCTCTTTTCCTTCGCACGATAACCAATCTAGATTTATCTCTATAGAAGGTTCTTTCGTCTTTTCTATGCATACGACTTTGGTTCCTTTGTTTTGTGTAAGGAAGTAGTTGTCCAATTTCATACACATTAAGAACGAATTGGTACCAACACTTTGAAATCTAGCGTGTTTTGTGGGAAAAGAGAGCACGCTATAAACCTTGTTGAAGAAATCTTGATCGTATACGATACTTCTTCTTTTGTTGTTGTTTGATTCATCTTCGACATATTTGTAAGTTCCCCAGGTTTGTGGCTTTGTTTTTTCAAGGTCCATGGGAACAGCATAATTTTTGTTGTTGCTGTTGTTATTATTGTTGTCTGGATCATGTTTATTTGCAACGAAAGAGGTCTCATTCTTAAAGTAATGATCCCAATCCATATCGTCATCTTCATAATCTATGTTTACTACAACACGTTGTTTTTTATCGATGATATTCATTTTTGTCTTGGTGAAGGTGGTGGTTACTTATTAGTTGTAACAGGCACATATACAACAAAATGAAAAAAGGAGATGTCAATTGTCGACATAAAATTTAAGTGACGACATAAAATCCAAAAATAGATTTTTTTCGGTGAATTTCTATTATCCTAACGATGTCGATATTTTTCGTGTTGTTCACAGGGAAAAACGGTCTTTGCAATTAAGACTACCAAGAGAACACAGCAAACAAACAAAAAAATGGAAGAAGGATTGATAATAGATTTAAAAAAGGTCGAAGAAATATTCGAATACTCCAAAAAGAAACAGATAAAATTGTATGACAGTATTGCAGATAATGACCTTCCTACCATCGATGAGACCGATAACCTTTTGATCCACATTAAGAACAAAAATCCAATTACGATTCGAAAACTGGTAGAAAGAATTCAACACGAGAAGAGAGATAGAATATTCGAATTGGAGGAGTGCATAGATTTCTGTTTCGATAAGAATCTATCTATTACCTTTGTTAGAATATTATTGAGACACATATACACATGCTCACTTTTAACTGACAATGGGAAGGAGCCAATATGCATTCATTGCTCATACACCGATCAACAAGGGGTAGAGATAGACGAGAATTTCGAAGTGTATGCCAAGAAAATGTCCTTGATGAAATTATCGGATGTAAGTGGATGGAAATATTCTAATAACCAAGGAGAACATGTTTTCTTCACCAAGAAAGGTGTGATGGTTATTCTAAACCCAAAGAGCGATCAAGACAATCAAGTAGAGGGCTTGCGATGGATCATGAAGAATCTGATGAGCGATTCGAGACCAGTATACAAAGTTGGATTCGATGAATTGGAGACTCAACTCAAGGCTAAGTGTCATACCATGATGACAGTATCGATGATGGTAGAAATAATTCGAGCTATGAGATACTACTTCCACCTTAAACGAAACGACTTAGACCCTGATACACACGAAGCCCTCGTTCAATTATCTATAGGAAATAAGACTATAGACTTAACGAAAGTGCTCAAATATTCGTTTATTTCTCCATTCAGATTCAATTGGTGCAACGATTATTGTTCGAATAGTGAAGTGGAATTAAATTGGAGACATTGTTTGGAGGGAACGTGCTTCGTTGCTACATTTAATGGATACGTATTCTATAGATTGGGTGAAACTACTTTCGCTGTATACAACGAGAGTAAGACTACATTGATGGAGGCTATATCGATGTCTGATGGAATATCAAAATTAGCAATACAACAAATCAATCGTTGTAATTGGTGTAATAAGACAGCATCCAGGAAATGCCCCTGTGGTAATTCGCATTACTGTAATATTACTTGTCAAAATCTAGACTGGAAATCACATAGAGTAGCTTTCTATCACGAACGAAAGAGTTAAAGCCATTCAGTAAATTTGTTGTACACAACAATAAAGATATTTTAAATAGTGTCTGATCAGTCATCAATCAATTCGAAATGGTATTGACCGTGATGATAAGTGGTCCCATCGACCTAACAGAAGACGAATTTTCTAATTACTATGTACCTGATATCAAAAGATGTATGAACCTGAATTACTACTTCGTAGTTGGAGGATCGAATGGTGCAGATAAACTGTCTCAATTATTCTTCAAATCATCGAATTATAAGAGAGTTACCGTGTATGACAAGGGAGAGGATGATAATAGATACTGGGATGAATTCGATCATAAGAATAACTTCAAAAATTACCCTGAAAGAGATAATGAAATGACCAAACAATCGAATGGAGATATAGCTTTTATTCGATTGAATAGAGGAATATGTTCGACTGTTGCTACCAACATAGTGAGGAGGTGGTTCAGTGATAGTGATGCAAGAAAATTCGAAAAATTAGTGAAAGAACACATGGAAGAGGATCATGGAATAGGTTGTAAGACTTCCAAGAGAATACAAGAAACTTTCCCAACCTTTGGAGATAAACTAATAATGATAATAAATGCTTCATTCATGGAGACACTACTTGTAACGAATAATGTATTTAAAAAATCATTTAAAAAAGAAATGTAAACACTATCAGTGATGGATATTCATTGATTTCTCGTCTTTCTTAATCTTTCTGTACAAGTCAGCAAGATTACGGTGTGATCTGTCGTCTACGATAAATTTGCTCATATCATCAGTGAGGTAGGAGGACCTAGAAGGAGTTTGGTTCCATGAAGAGAATGATCTTTCGTGTTCCTTTAGTTCTTTGTCGATGTCTTCTAAATTTTTGAGAGAGTTATTGGTTACTGTTCTCTTCAATCGATTGAATGCATTGCTTCTTCTGTGTTTGGTGATTTTAGAGAGTTGTTCGAGTTTCTTCTTTCTCGCTTCTGGTGGAGTTAAGTTCGATGTAGCACTTTGATGACGATTGTAGTTAATATTTAGTACTGGATTTGTTGTAACAGTTGTTGTAGTAGTAACAGGGGTTAGGCTATCAGGTGTTGGTATTCCTGTTAATAATTCCTTTCTTACTGCTTCGTCTCTTTGTTCTTTGTTCATTCCGTAGAAAGGAGGTCGATAAATAACTGATTTAATTTCGGTCCAATCTCCGTTCAGAGCTGGTGGTAGTGGTGGCAATGACGATACCCACTGTTCTTGTACTCTCTTCTTTGGAGGCACAGAGTAAGACGTTGTTGTAGTGGTCGTGGTGGTAATCGAAGAAGTGAAAGTTGTAGTGAGTATGGGTTTTAACAAAGGATTTTCATTCGAATTGGTATATTCTGCATTCATATCAAAGTACGGGGCCAAGGCTTCTTGTTCCTTTTGTAATTTGCTTGCTCTTTCTTTCTGCAGACACTTTTCGATGATGGCAGATTTGGTGAAGTCAAAAACACTGGCCGTTTCGTCGTATAAGGCATTTAGAGAAGGATGAGATGACGGTATTGGAGAGGGATTAACTAATGAGGGAATAGACATTGGGCGAGGTTCGACAGTAGTGGCTTGTTGTTGCTGTTGTTCTCTGTACTTAATTTGGCACTCTTTGATTTCTTGTCGAATTTGTGATAATCTGTCAGTCATTTTTTTAGAGGTGGGTGATGGTTGTGGTTGCTGAAGTGAATGTTATGTGAAAATGAAAAACAATACAACCGAAACACGTCGAAGTCTAAATTTAGCTCATTCAGCGAATTTCTATATTTAGAGTTCGATATATTTTTTATATCATAAATGTTGAGTTGACCAAGTCTCTAATTTTAGCACTACATCATTCGCGACAACGTTGTTTAATGTACACTCGTTGCTATCTCCCATCTGACTTTCATGAGGATCCTTCCTAACATATTCTTCCCCATACCATCGGATCCTATTCCCCAGTAGTAATCTGTTGGGGAATCGTATACTATTTCGCTACATCCGGTATCGAGTAGTAATTGCATTAAGTCGTGGTGTTGAGTAAACTTGGCCATAACGGCAGTCTCCATGATCGAATCTTTCACTTGTTCCCAATCCTCTCTCTGCACTGATTCTCCTTTCCTAGTTCCGTATCTGGTAGCATCTCTACCACGTTTTCCTGATGCGACTCTGATGAACTCTTCGTATGTTTTACCCTCATATTTCTTCGATTGGAAATAATGCTCGGCTGTGGGATATGATTTTCCGTCGATCTCAATCTTTCGAGAAGCAAGATTAGAGAACTGTCCATACTTCTTACCTCTGATTTTGTCGAAGAATATTGTTTGTTGTGACATTTCTGGTTCGTTCTCTGCTGCTTTTTTTACCTTTGGAAGCTTATATTTGGACAAATACGTCATTAAATAAAAAAAAATTAATACTTTAATTTATTATTTTTAAGTATACAATTCACCGTTTAATAAATTCTTCGTCATTACATCCACCATACAACCACTCGATATACAATACGCAAGGAAATGGCCAAAAAGTCTGTGGTAGTAGTAAAGAAGGAAGCAAAAGATATCAGCAGCAGCAAGAAGAAGGAAACTACCCGAAATCAAACCTTGGTGAAAGTAAAGAAAGAACCCACAGAAAAACAACAACAACTTTCTTACAGCGAGGTAAGAAAGAATCATCCGAACATAAAGAAAAAGAGAAAAGTGAAACAAAGTACTATTGCCAAAAGAGAGATCAAGAAATGGAGGAAAGTATGCGAACCTATATTGAAGATGGGATCTTTCTTGAAGTTACTCAAGAAGACAGCATTCACCGAGTTTGCTCTATTGACTGGAAAGAAAGTAGAAGATATCTACAAAGAAATTCACGTGAGTGCAAAAGCAGCCGATATATTGAGACATCAAACCGAAGAATTTGGTCTGCAATTGATTCAAAACTCTGTATTGCACAGTGCTAGAATAAGCTCGAACAAGAAAACCAGAAGAATGGAAGAACCTCCGTTTGTTAAGAGTTCCGATATAGCCTTCATTGCTCAAATCAAGTACCCTGATTTGATTAAGACTGGTGGATTAAGCAACTCAAAGTTCTCATCTTTAGTCTACAATGACAGATCGATCGATTCTGATGACGAAAAGGTGAAAAAAGAGGAAAGCGAAAGTGATGAATCGAACGAGTCTGATTCAAGTGCATCAGAAAGTAGCGAGGAAGAAGAAGAATTAGTTGTAACTAAAAAGAAGAAATAGTTCATTCGTTCGTTTCAGTTCTTTATTTAATGTTTGATAGTGTAATCCTCTTTATCATCTTCATCTACAATCGAATAAACTGCATTCTTTGTCGATGTTGATGATAGTAATGCTGTTGTAGGTTGTGTTGATTCTGCTTCTATGCTATTTCTTCTACGAGATACATCATAAGAATTTTCATAATAGTCATCATCATCGTCGTTGTATCTAGTAGTTATCCCTTGAAGCACATTCCTATTCTGTCTCTCTAATCTCCTGCTTATTTCTTGTTGTTGGTATCTTTCCATGATAGTGTCCATAGGAAGATCTTCTATCACTACTACTTCCTTTAAGCTATCGTCTTTATATCCTCCTTCCTTTTTTTCGTTTGTTGTTCTTGTATTTACATTGTCGGCGTTGTTGTTATCTGGAATCGAATGGATGTTGGGATTGGGATCACTTTCTTGATGACCATTGTTATTATTATTATTATTGTCTTCTTCAGTGATACCCAATGAATTATCTATTATGGTAGAATTCGATGTACCCAAATGGTGGAATATAATTTTATTGCTGCCGTGACTTCTACTACCACCGAACAATGAACGTGGATATACCGATAAGTATCTCTCCTTAAAATTCTCTATACGCATTCTTGTAGCTGGTGGGATGCATTCGTACAGTTGTTTTTTTGTCTTGAATAAAGCGAATGTACTCGTCATTGCCAACGATAATATCGAGAATACTGCAATACATCCATTGCAATCTATCCCATATAAAATCACCAAAACCATGATATTGATAAAAGCAAGCACGAATAATTCACCCAGCCACTTGTAATTGGCTATTCCATAAACGCTCAGTAATAGGTCCATGAAACCATACGTTAAAAAATAGAAACCTATCTCCATAGATACTATTGTAAACGGTAGAAGTACATCCAATGCACGGTTATTGATCTTCATTTCGTCGTCCTCTATCGAATCGTTAAGATTTCCTCTCGATATGGCTATCGTTCCAATGGCACCACAGTTTATCAATATGATAACGAGTCCAAGAAATCTCATAGCCAAGATCTTCATGGCAAGACCTTCATTTCTTGATGTTATCTTTCCATCTACAACTATAACACTATCAGGTGTGTTGATGAATTCGAATCTTTCGGCAATCTCTCCTTCTCCGAGTACTCCCTCTTCATCTTCTTTGGGTATAGCATCTAATTCGATCTCTTCATTCTTGTTTTTGTTGAAGTTATACTTGGTATATTTGGTTGTGCTACCACTTCTCATGGTTATCTTAGCAGTGTTATGAGTTGCCATCAACTCCATCGAGTATTACATACAATAATAATAGTAGTAGGATGACGCGTATGACAAAAATGGATCTTTATAATTAAATCCGTTAAATATTTCTTTCGTTTAACTGAAATTTCTTTTATTGTGTAATCTGTTCCAAAAGGAGAATATATCCTGTCTTTTCTAGTTGAGCTCTTTGTGAATCGATGTCAACTACGACTATATCTGTAGCTGTGTCATCATACATACACCATATGTATTTGGTTGTTGGTTTTTGTGAGATCATGTAAGAGAAGTAAAGAATATAATGACCAGAATTCGATAAGTCACTAGCAGCCAAACGACAGATTATGCTCGATACTCTATATTCGAATACACCTGCCATCATTGGAATGCTGACCCTTGTTATAAATTTCTTGTTTTCGTCGTAAAGGAGAATTCTTGATGATCCGATATTGACACTACCGTACTCCTTCTGTAATTTGACCATCAGTATACGTCGAGGTGATATTATCATAGATCTATCCATCATTTCTAAATTAAGGCCTTTAAGATCATCTGGATTGTTTATACCGAATTCAGCGAATTTCTTCGTGTTTAAGGAGAACAGACGAAATGCGATATCGTCATTTATGTTACTCATCTTTTCCGTGAAAGTTTCCAGACCATAAGAGTATTTGATTGCATTTTCCACAGTGAAGAAATCTTCTATCGCTTTCAATCCGAGAGAGGAATCATGGACGATATCTTGTTTGTAAAAAAATGTTTCTAGAGTACCTATCGATCCATGATTCAATATCCTGATCTTCATTTCGGTGTATATGAGAGGGTAGTACATCATCTGACCATGAAGTATCGATACTATATTCTCTACGAATTGACCGGGATCACTCTGAGTTCCTATTTTATCGAGATCTCCACCATATTCTTCTGTACATAGGAGCCATATGCTTTGAACGAGGTCTTTCATCTTTATTCTCTTCTCCAATTTACCTTTAATGTCAAGTAGTAATACCACTTTACCGGTAGCCGGATCCTTTTTACTGGTAACTGGATGTGGTGTTCTCAGCATCACTATTAGATCTACTAGATGTTGTTTCATTTTTAGGAATGTATTATCGTATACATCCGTATTTCTGAGCCTACCAACACCAATCTCTCCAAAATTTTCCTTGTTCATTGCACTCGAAACGAATGAAGTTGCATTATAAAAAAATTCCAATGCATCACTATCTACATCGAAATAAGGATTACATCCAAAAGATTCGCATAACCACCTAGCATTAGTGTCATCCGTGTATCTCACATCTGTTCCATATTGAACTGGATAATAATGGGAGAATAACAAAGAATCGCTCGAAGTGTTGGATAGAAACATGGCTACCAGAGTACTATCGCAGAAACAGGAGTCGTTTGCCCATTTAGGGACTATCATCGACGGTGTAATCGAATGAGTCATATTTCCCGGTAATGTCGCAAATGTACCATTCTTGTTAACTTGATGCCTTGAATTTGTTACAAAATAAGAGTTCATGTGATATGGATCGATAAGCAATGTCTTCATGAGTTCGTATGTGGTAATGTGGGATTTATATCCATTCGAAGAGGTCTCGAAAAGAGATAATTTAGCTTCTAATTTCTTAGCCAATTCGGTTACTTGAGAGAATTGTATATGCCTTATCAATGTCTTTCCCTTTTGAACATCCCTGTTATCTTCTTGTGATACCTGATTCTTTATGGTATCGATAACATCCACTTCATAGTGTTTTTTCAATAAAACTTTCGTTAGTTTACTTCGAGTAGATTGTGATAAGAATGTATTATCGACCAAAGAGTACAAACTTAAGTCATTCATTGCTTGTTGATATCAACACTTTTATTTTGTGGTGGTGGTTGTGGTACAACAGTATACACTCACGCACTTTATCACGGTTATAAATACATCAAATATCGATTGTAGTTTTTATAGTATTGCATCCAATTTTCTCTTTCCATCGCTGTAGAGGATGGGGTTGCTGCTGTCTATGGTAGGAATTGAGTTTGAATATTCGCAATTTACGAGATTGGGGAAGTTCATCATATGAATTCCTGTCTTTCTGTCTGCATTATCTAAAATGCTCTTGACATTAG
>ERZ1292644.430-Hain-H14-01um-R2-430-length-29374-cov-6_pt1 | contig 20764 bp, 9 predicted proteins | sample MGYA00564402_ERZ1292644 | MGnify/ENA primary metagenome ERZ1292644 (study PRJEB36523, sample SAMEA6512644) | groundwater metagenome | collected 2019-01-09 | study: AquaDiva: Metagenomics assemblies of 32 groundwater samples
TCCCTCCTCTGCTCGTAAGGCTCATGGCTTACGTCTGGTCGTCCCTGCCGCCGATGGCGATGCACCGTATCCAGTCCCACCGCAGCGTCTTCGCTGCCGCAGCTCCCGCCAGGAACTGGATGGTCGGCGTCAGGATCGTGTCATTCGGGATGTTGGCCGTGTGGGTGGCCTCCCGCACGCCATCAATGTAGAAATAGATGCGACTGTTCAGGATGTCGGCGTAGAACTCCAGAATCTTGTAGGTGTCGGCGGCAAACACCGCAGCCGCAGTGGTGTTCGTCCGTGTCGACCCCTTCTCGGTCGTCATCCTGATGGCCGTGGCGCCGTCAACCTTGTCGAAGAACACCGCATCCGCGATGCCTCCGAGCGGCGTGGTGTCCGCAACGCCCAGGCCCACCAGCAGATCCGACTGCGTGGCGTCGCTCATCTTGAGCCGCACGCCGAAGTACACCACTTCGACCGGATCTACGAGCTTGAACATCCGGTTGTCGGCCTGGAGCGTGATGCCGTCATCTTCGGCAGCGTCCGTGGTGAGCAGCAGGACGCCGCCCTCCAGGTCATCCTCGGTGACGGTGGACTCACCAGCACCCGCCTCAACGAGCGTCGTGGTCCACCCCAACAGGGTATCGGCCGCAGAGAGGACTGGGGGCTGCCCGAAGTCCTGGATGAACTTATAGACATTGCTGCCCCAGGCATCGAGCAGCCGGTTGGGGTGCGTGTCCCACAGGACCATCGCGTCGCGGCGGTAGTCCTGACGTACAGAAAGTCGGCTCATCGTTACGGTCCTTTCCTCGGCTCGCGTTGCCGCCTACGAGGACGCTTGCCGGGTCCTGCCCGTCAAGCTATGCAGCATCAGGAACAAGGTTTGTTGGCGTTAGCCACAGGTTCATGTCCGCCCAGCCCGTCACGATGGTGCCCGCGACCACCGTCCGGTAGCGCATCTGGGTCGCCCAGAACTCCACGAGCAGCGGGATCGATGTCCGGCGTAGCGCGCTGGCGAAGCGGGCGGCGCTGAACTTGCTCGCGGTGTTATGCGTGAACTGCGGGAAGCGACCAATCCCATACCAGGTCGTCCCGTCGTAGACCTCGATGAAGACATCGAGAAGTTCATCCGCGGAGTCGGTCTCGATAGCCCCATCGAAGCGGATGTGGCACATCGTAATGGTGCCGTTGTTGATGGGTCCGAGCGTCCCGGTCGCCCCGAGCGTGACGGCCGCGCCGTTGGCGCTGGCGGTCACGTCGATGTCGGTCGCCAGGACAAGCGCGGTATCCTGCAAAGGCATGTCGTTCCTCCCACTTACTCCAGGTTAGGAGCTGTCCTGGCCGTATTAAGCCACGTAGTCGATCGTGTGAAGGCGGCCGCCCCACCGGGGACCGTCACAGGCGAAGCCGAACAGCCAGCGAGACGCCGACTCTTCGTAATACTGGCCGGTCGCACGCACGAATGGCTCCAGAGACAGGCCCATGTCCCCACGGTCGAAGGTCAGGTTGCCGTTGATGATGGTGCCCTTGGCGAAGCCGTAGACGTTCTCCTCATCGCCGAAGGAAATAAGCCAGATCGAGCCGGTCGCCGTCGTGCCCGTGCCGAGCGTCGGACGTCCGGTCGTGGTCTCCGTGAAGGACAGCGGCGATGCGCCGTCGTGGTACCGCTCCAGCACGACGATCTGGACGCTGCCGTACTTCTCGATCTCCATCCCAAACTCGTCCTGAGCTTGGGTGATGGTGCGAATGCCGCGGTAGGAGGGGTCGTGCAGGAGCATGTCGAAGTCGGTGCGCATCTTCTTGTTCATGAAGAGGACACGCTTGCAGCCCGGTCGCTCCGGGACGGTGTTCAGAAGCTCGGCCACCTTTTCCAGGGTCAGGGGCCCGTTGCAGTTGACGCGCTGTGTGGTGGCCATGTAGCCGGCGTCGATGTCATCCTGCATGCGTTGGTAGACGCCGATGGGGGCGTTGAGATCAGAGAGCCCGCCCTGCGCCAGGAAGAAGTCCTCCTGGTACTTCATACCCAGGGCCTGCGCCCCGAGACGGGTCTGCTTCTTCTTCTCGTTCTCGAACTCGGAAGGCAGGTCGCCGGTGTCGATGTCGACACGGATGGGGAGTGCCAGTCGTGATACCCGGTCCCGGGCGGCACGGGTCGTGCCATGCACGTAGTCGGCTGCAACGAGCACTTGGTTGATGCCGACGTAGGGCAGCGTGGGCGTCGTGGCGTCGATGCTTCGGCTGAGTTGCAAGCCCGCGATGGGCTTGATCTTCATCAGCCGCAGACCGGGCGCCGTGTAGCCGATGGTCCGCATGACTGCGGCGGTCTGGTCGTCGATGAGGTTCTGAATAGCTGACGCGAACGGGACAGCCATGAGGCCCCCTTTCCCTTGACTTCTTGGGGGCCGCACAGCTACGCTACGAGACGTAGCCGGGTTCCCCGGTTGCGCTTCAGATACCCGACGCTGAACACCTTGGCGAGGACGCAGCGTCGGGTATCTTGTTGTCTCCCTTGGTTACGTTACCGCTTCCGCATGCCAGCAGCGATCCGCTGATTGTTGCCGTGGTCCCAAATCTGCTCGAAGGTCACGTTCGGGTCCATGATGTTCGGCCTGGGAGCATTGCCGCTCGGGGCACCCCGGGCGCCGTCGCCAAGGGACCGGCCAGCACTGGCTGCGCTACTGCCGTTGGCAGGTTGCCGTTGCTGCCCCTGCTGGTTCCCCTGCGCTCCGAGCTGGCGGCCGTTGTCGTTCTTGGCCGCCTTCCGCTCTTCGATGAAGCGGGTGACGTGCTCGTCCATGAAGGCATCCCAGACGACCTCCCCGGCCGCGGTAATGGCGACACCTTTGTAGGAACCGTCCCGGCTGCCCCGCAGCGCGAAGTTGCGGACGGCATCCATCTCACGCTCGTCCAAGGGAACCTCCGCAAGGCGGGCCAGCCGGTCAATGCGCGGGCCGATGTCGGTATCGAAGAAGTCTGACAGGTCCTCCAAGACCTCCTGCGAGTAACGGTCGTCACTCTGCTGCTGGCCCTGCCCTTCGGGAGCACGCTGGTTCCCCTGCTGTTGCCCTGATGCTTGACCACCGTTGCGGCCCTTCTCTCGCTCTGTCTTGAGCTGCTGTTGGAGATAGTCCGCGCGCTCCGCAGCGGTCATGTCCGCCATCTTTTGCGCTTCGTCAGTCTCGCGCTGCGCCGCCCCAGCCCGCTCCTGGGCCGTCCTGATGGTCTCCAGCGTCTTCTGAAGCTCATCAGGCACCTTCAGACCGCCGCGGGTGAGGTTACGAATCTGCCGCTGGAGTGAGTTGACCTGGTTGCGAAGCTTGAGAAGCATTTCGTTGTCGGTCTGCTGGCCGTCGCCAGCGCCGGCGCGCTCTGCCCACGCCCGCTCGTCGGGGTTAGGCTGGTTGTAGGTCTCACGCTGCGGCGCGTTCTGATCATTACCCGTATATTGCATACCCATGCCTGGCACGTCCTTTCAACGGTGTGCTCGGCCCTCGCGTCTGCGAAGCCGGTGTGCTCGCCCTTCGGCTGAAGAGCGGTTAGTACCGTCGCAGGTGCTGCATCAGCTTGCCCGGCTTGCGTCCCTTGCCCGTCGTAGGCATCGGCCGCTGCCCATGTTGGTCGCTACCCTGCATCTGCATGGGGCGTCCCTGCATGGGTCCGAGCTTGTGATTCAGATGGCCTGCCATAGCGGTCCTCTCGATGCTGTGCTATAATGATGGTGCCGTCTTCTACCGGCTACGTGGGTAGAAGCGCGTAGCTGGTGAGGACGGTTTCTTTATGTCTATCATAGTCTGCTCGGCCTGTGGTCAAGCAAAGCGACACGCTTCTCATGGCCTTTGCAGTACTTGTTACTCGCGTCAGCGACGTGACGCGAATCCAGGAAGCGAGAAGGAACGCAGGGCCCAATATCGCAGCGAGCATCTCGAAGCTGCTGCTACTCTAGGCAGACGCAAATACGCCCCAACCGTGGGGCGCACAAACGGCGCAACAGTTGGGGCGTACAGGAGACGCACGTATGAAGTTGGGATGCTGGGACTAGATTATAGGAGTAGTCGCCGCTTTGTCAAGCCGCCTTAGCAGCGCCACGATTTGTTCCAAGTCAGCGATGGACAGTACCGTGGTATGGTGCCGACCATGATGCTTGGCTTCTATCATCAAGAGCGACCCCAGAATATAGCCCGCAGGCAGATGGCACCCGGCCTCACTGCACGTGACAGGCACTGTGCGTACCGCTGATGGAATCAAGTACCCCCCCCTCTGGTCCTATGGCTTTAACGGTTTCCAATCCCGCCACTGGCGGCCGGCCTTCTCGACGCCGTTGCTGCCGTTGCGCCGCATGGCCTCGCGCTTTTCCCCCAGCAATTTGTTGTAGGTCTTATAGGTGTCGTGGCGCGGGTCGTTCCGGTCGCTCATGATGGACTCGCGCTCCGGGCTGCCGGGCGGCAAGCTCTCAAACCGCTCCATGACCCTCTTAAAGCCCACGTTATTCTTGCGCAGCGTGGCGCCGATCTCATAGAACTGCCGCAGAGTGTCCCAGGCCGCCTCGTACTCCTCGACCGCCTTGCGGACCACCGGATCGTCAAAGCGATCCCCACGGAACGTGCCCTTGCCGGACTTCGTGATGTAGTCGGGGGCGACACCGGCCGCCACTGCGCGCTTCATTATCTCCACCCTGGACGCATCACGCTTGTCGTACTCGAAAGTGCCGCTGACCGGATGCTCGGTCATCGGAACGTTCCAGTACAGATCACCGAACTGGTCTTCTACTTTCTCGGGCTTGGCTCGGGCTGCTGCCAGTTCCGGGTCCCCCAAGGTCGCTTGTGCCACTTGATAGCGGTCCCGCTTGAAGTCGTAGATCAGGTCGCCAAGCTCCTTGCCGGTCTTCTGGCGGATGAGTGTGCTGCCTTCGATGTGCTCCCGCAGGCCGACAATGCGTGGGCGGTTGGCCGTTTCAGGCGCCCCAACCTCCAGTTCCTTCTTACGGCGCTCGTAGTTCTCGAAGAGCACGGTCTGACGATGGCGCGCGTCAACGGGCGGCGTGATGCGCTCCAGGCGGTCCAGCTCGGCCTTGACCGCCTCGGTCTCGTTCACCTGGCGCCGCTGGCCCTGGTTCAGGTCCGCGTAATCCGTGACCTTCTGGCCCGTCCTGGGGTCGGTGTGGTTGCCCAACGCCGTCTGCTCGTCCTGCACGTCACGCAGGCCGTGGTAGGACGAGATGCCGACGCCAAGCACGCCCGGCAGCGCAGCCAGCCAGCCGGTGCGCTCGTCTTCGCCAATGGCCTCCACGATGTCCCCGATAAACATCGGGACGATGGAATGCTTCGCCACGAACCACGTCCGAGCCCAGGCCGTCTTTGCCGCGTCAGGCACAGCCTCACCAACAGCCCGCCCCGCTTCTACCACGAAGGCGGGCGCTACGCCCTCCACGGTACCCCAGGCTCTTTCCCAGTCGTCCTCAACCCGGCGGCCCAAGAAGTCGGTGCCCTTGTAGAGCGAGACCGCCGTGCCGATGGTTGGGTTCAGCTTTGACTCAAGGAAGCGCCCGAGCACTTCTAGCACGCCTACGTCGATGGCCTTCCCCGATTGCGTCTTCACGTTGCCCTCGATGAGGCCGATGTAGTCCAGCGGGATAGACGCCAGCCGAGCGAGTGCTACGACGTACTGCTGCTGGCCGGCCCAGAAGTCCCAGCGCGTGTTGTTCGGCAGTCTGGCCTTCATGAAGTCCGCCGAGCGCGGGTCCTTCTCCACGTCCCACAGGTCCGCAGCCTCGCCCAGCAGCAGGATCATGGTGTTCAGACCGACCCAAGCGATGAGCGACTTTGCCGCCAGCTTGCGGATGGTGCGCGTCGTACGCGGGTTGATGACGGTGAGCGGCGTCCTCACGTTAGAGACCATCAGCCGGGGAGCGAAGAACGCCGCATTGAGCAGCGGCGCGTACTTCTCGACGCCACCCGGGAGCGCCGAGCGCCCGGTGAAGTCGTTGACCATATCGGCCAGTTGCGTCAGATCGGCGACGCTCTTCCCCGTTGCCTGAGCAAGCACTTCGAGGTTGGCGAAGCGTTCGTTCTGCAATTCCTCCGGCAGCCACTGCTTCACCACGGTATCCCAGACATCAGCCCGGAGCTGATTGCCGGACGCTGCGAAAGTCCTGCCAGATCGTAGATAGCCGGGTATCTTGCCCGCAAGGGTGGACATGAACGATTCTTCCCGGCGCGCCGCCTGCAACTCGCCAAAGGGACTGATGTAGGCCACGCCCGCCTCTTTGCGCACGTTGCTGAACTGCCCAAAGAGCACCCGGGCGTCCGATGCCTCGACGACGCTCTCGTGCGCGAAGAACCCGAAGCTGCTCCTGAACATCCGGGTCCACTCCCGGTAGTACCGCGGCCCGAGCTTCCAGCCCTGTCGCATTGGGAATGAGTTGTCGAAGGACGAGAGTATGGACTTTGGCAGGTTGAACACGTCCATCGCCTGTTCCCATTGGTCGGGCGGCAGCAGGCGCAGGATGTCGCCTAAGAGCTTGGTCTGTGCGCGGTACCTCTGGTACTCCCGTTCCGGGGTATCGGTGGGCATGTCCTCGATGGCCCGGGCCCGGTCAAAGATGTCCTGCGCGACGTCGGGATGCAGCTCCAGGTCGCCCCTGCGCACCACGTCCTTCGTCGTGCGACGGGCTTCCTCCTCCATCGTCTCGATGCGGTCAATCGCTGCCCGTGCCTCGCGGGACGTCACGATGCGGAGATCGTGCGCCTCTTGCTTGAGGTAGCGGACCTGCTCACCGGCGCCCTCCATGATGGGGAGCCACTCGTCGGCGATCTCGACCGCCAGCAGGTAGGCAGCATCGTTCTGCGCCGGGCCCAATGGCATCGCACGGATAGCGTCACCCTTGGCGAACAGCGCCTGCGCCTCGGGGTCCTCCATGATAAAGCCCGCGCGGTTCATGAGGCCCTGGAGACGGTTGAGATCCTTGATGTGCTGCGGCGTCCGGTCGATCCGGCCAGGCTTGCGGCCGTGGTTGATGGAGAAGAATACGGTCTGTCGCACCTTCTCCAAGGTGCCCTTCGTAGCCCGCCAGACCTCGGTTCGTTGCCTCAGCATCGGCAGGTACACGTCCAGCACATGCCGAATAAGGATGCGAATCTCATCGTGCTGCTGATCGGCAGGCAGCGACCGGATGTACTCGATCTCTGAGATGAAGTCGGCCGCCATGCGCGGGTCCATCAGCCAGCCGCTTTCCTGACCGAGCCGCATCATCTCCCGGAGCGCGGCCAAGTCTTCGTCCGGGGTAGGGAGTACACCCGGAGCACGGCCTTCCTGTTCCAGGTAGCGGATGGCCTTCTCCAGCAGGTCCGCTTCCTTGCTGCTGGCTGGCATCCTATCGCCCGATTGGGCGTGCTTGCGAGCCGGGCTGTGGCCCTTCACGATGCGGTCCGCCTCGTCCAGCATGCGTTCTGCCGTCAGGTCTGCATCCTCAGCGCGACTCCTCGCGTCGTCTGCCAATCGCTCACCATCGGCCCGAGCCTTGGCGCCTCGAACATTGGCCGCGTACTCCTCTTGGAGCTTGCCCAACTCTTCGAGCTTCTTCTTACGCGCTGCTTCGTCCGTCGTCCCTACGTCCCGGACCGCCTTGTTCAGATCACGATGCAGGTGAACGAACAGGCTTTCGACGCTCATCTTGTCGAGCGCCGCGGCGATCTGGACCTCCTGCCCCTTGGTGGTGAACTGCGACGAGAGGCGACTCGTCAGAGCGAGCACCGTAGGGCGGTCCTGCCGGCGCACGGCCAGCCGGGAGAGCACCATCGCCTCAGCGATGTCATGCACCGACCACGGGCCCGGGCTGTTCATAAGGCGAGCCAGCGCGCCCGCTTCGTCGGCCTGTACCCGGCCGGCCGCAGCCAGGAGCGTAGCCCGGTTAGTGATCGGGGTGTAGAAGGTCGGATTCTGCTCGATCAGCGCCTTGATCATGGGGTCGCTGGCGGCAAGCACGGAGTCGATGAAGCTCTGCTCGTACTGCGTCCACTCCATCCCAGGAGGCGGCGTAACGTTGCTGCTGGCGCTCGGCGGCGTCGCGGACGGAGGAGCGGGCGGAGTACCGCCGTCAGCAGGAGGCACACCGCCAGTGTCGCCCGTAGGCGGCGCTGGCGGGGGCACCGGAGGCTGCGTACTGGTGGTCGGCGCAGCGGGTGGGCGACGGTCTGAACGCGGCCTATGCACCGCACCGGGACCAAGCAAGCCCTGTCCGAGTCCTGGCCCACTTAGGTCCACCGTATGCGGACCGTTCCCTTCAACCTGGAGATTATCGGCCAGTTGACGAATGTGCGCCTTCACGGAGCGGCCTGCCGAGCGCAACGTTGCTTCGTCTGCATCAGGATAGGCGCCCTGGAGCCAAGCTAGATAGTCGGCATCACGCGGGGACGGAGTGTCCTGTGCAACGATGTAGAGCGCCTTATCCACGTCGTTCGTGCCGAAGTTAGGCTCGTAGGACGTGCGACCGATATTGAAACGCGACTTCGCTCCTGACAGCTCGCGCGGCAGCCTCGGTCCAGGCTCAGGCTCTTCAGCGCCTTCAAGTTTCGGCGGCATGCCCTCCGGTCCCGGAGGCGGCGCTGGTGCTGTTCGTGGCACCCTCTTCGCACGAGAGGGGCGTCGTGGCCGCTCTCCGGGCTCTTCGCCCGGTGCTGGCGGCGCAGGAGGCTGTGGCAGGCCCGGGGGCCGCCCTTCACCAGCATCGGCAGAAGGCGCTTCTTCGGGCTGTTGCGGCTCCTGGAGCGAGGCGGCATGTTCCTCGGCGGTCATGAAGGCGTGCTCGCGCGGTCCCGGACCTTCGCGTACCTGCGTGTCGCCCTGGACGAAGAAGCGCGTCCCGTCCGAGCCCTCGAACAAGTCCTCACCACGGAAGTTCGGCTCCAGGTAGCGGGGCCTTGGCTGCTCAGGTTCCGGTTCCGGTGTGACCTCTGCCGTAGGCTCTATGGGCGGCGTAGCGGCCTGTGCGGGCGCTTCCTCCGGCTCCACTATCTCCGTTTCCTCCAACGTGTCCAGGAAGGCATTGTAGGCGTCAGACCGTGCCTCCTGATACTCCTCGGTGCCGTTCTGCCCGGACTCAAACTCGTCCCGCGTGATGCCCCGGTAATCGTCAAGGGCTTCCCTGGCGGCATCTACCTCGACTCCTTCCTTCTCCAATGCCTTCAATTCGCGCTCTGCCGTCGCCGCGTTCGCCTTGCGCTCGCGAAGTTTCGTTACCGCGACATCGACAGGAGTCTCTGGAGACAGAGCGCCGCCTGCCGGCGCACCCGGCGCTTGCTCCGCTGCCGCTTTACCTTCCGGCGCTGTAGGTACTCGTTCACTGGGTGCCTCCGTAAGATCCTCATTCAGCGACGCCACGTCCGCTGCCGTAAGCGGCCGCACAGCCGCTACCGGCTCTTCTGCTACCGTTGCAGCACGACTGGTCGGGGCAGCGGATGGCGCCAGTGCTGACGCATAGGACGGTATCTCGACTTCCGGCTCCGGTTCTGCGGGCGGTCGCTCGCTCAACTTGCGGCGCAGTCGGGCAATCTCTGATTGCAGGGCGTCCAGACGGGCCTGATGCCGGAACGGACGGCCCACCAAGCCCTGATAGCTCTCAATATCATGCTGCGCTTCGGTAATGCGCCGCTCCAGCGATTCACCCTTGCCCACCAGGTTATTTACCATGTTCTCGACACGCGTGAGCGCGCCAAGCGTCAGATCGTTGTCCTGTATCCAGATCGTCGCTGGCGGCGTCTTCCTGAGAGCGTTGGGATTGATGATGCTGATCACGTAGTAGGCGGGCGTGAACTGCCCCTCAGCCTTGAAGTGACCAACGACGTCAAAGCCCTTATAGGAGCCGAGCGTGACCTGCCGCCCATCGCCCTCTTTCGGCTTCTCCATGCCTTCAACGGTCTCCATGAACGCCTTGGCTGCTGCCGGGTGCTCTCGTGAGCCGAAGAGCTGACGGCCAACCTTCAGGGAGAACGGCCCTTCGTCACGCGCCAGCGTCTCATCGGCACGGGCCAGCGCCAGGTCCGCGGTCATCTCCTCGATGTCCTGGGGCAGCGTGCGCAGTCTGAACCGTGCATCACGAATGCCCTGCCGGTAGGATGCTTCCTCCAGCGCCAACACGTTCTCTGCGAGCCCAAGTTCGCCCAAGCGCATGATGTCGGGGTTGCCGGTCGCAGCGGCCTTCATCTGGCTCAGGTCCATCGCCTCGGGTGAGATGTCTTCGATCTCCCGCGCGGTGACTGTACGGGCTTTGATTTGTTGGAAGGCGACCAGCTTCTTCTCCACGGCCTGTAACTTGTAGAAGTTGAAGGACCGTTCGGTCACGTACCGGGTGATGCGCACGCCCCGGCCACGGTCGACGATATTGCCCTCCCGGTCGACCTTCGGCCCGTACACCACGTTGCCCTGCCGCACCACACGGCCGTTCTTCTGCTCGTATTCCCACGGCGTCCAGGACATGTCGATGTGGTGAATCCGGGCCAGGCGCTCGTTGACATTGATGCCCTGACCCATGTTCTTCGCCGAGCCAAGGAGGATGCGAATACGCCCCGCGTTCAGATCGGCCAACAACTGACGAATCTGCGCCGGCTTCCTGTAATCCTGACGGAAGGCAATCTCTTGGGCAGGAATACCGGCCTTGATGAGGTCTTGCTTGATGAGAGCATAGGCGCTGTTCAGCATCGCCTGGTCAGACGCTGAGAGTGGGCCCTCTTCCCGTTCCAGCGCAATCGCATCCTCCATCGTCTCGATGATCTTGTCGGTGGCCTTCGGCGCACCCAAGTCCAGGAACCCGAGCTGCGTCCCACGGTCGGCCTGTTCCTGGCGGTAGGTCTCCACCATCTCCCGAACTACCATCGGGATCTTGCCGTTGGGGTTCGGCGCCGCACGCGGGTTGAGCATCCTGGGATCGAGCGATGCCCAGTCACCCAGGGTCATCATGGAGAGGATGTTGTCCTCGCCCTTGAGCCGCCCCTTACCCGGCTGCTCCTTGATATCCTCGGCGCGCTGGATGATGCCGGCAAACTGCTTCAGTTGCTCATCATCCGGCTGCGCAATCATGGTCTCCGGCGCAGCGTCGTTGCCGTCCTTGTCGACCACTCGGGGGTCATACTTCCTCATCTCCGGGACTTCATGGCGTACCCGGAGGTCAGCCGTCTGCTGCCAGATCTGTGAGAGCTCGGGCGCATTCAGGAACTTCGAGAACCGCTCGGTGTCCCGCAGTTGCCCCATCGGGGAGAGTTCGGGCGTGGTCTCTTGGAGGCCAAAGGCGCTGGCCCAGGAGTCGAAGTTGTGGATGCCCATGCGTTGCAGCGCCGGGTACTGGAGGTAGCGCATGAGGGTGTACATCTCGGCAATGGTATTGCCGAGCGGGGTCCCGGTGGCGACGACGACGCCACGGCCGTTGTTCTTCTGCTGCAAGTAGCGCATCTTCTGGAACATGTCCCAGGCCCGGTCGCTGCCCGTGATCGAAAGCCCCTTGACTCGCTCACGGCTCGTAGCAAACGGGAGCGACTTGAAGAGGTGGAACTCGTCGACCATCAAGTAGTCGATACCCAGGTCCTCGAAGTAGATGCCCGTCTCGACCCGGGTACGGTGGGTGATGTTCTGGAGGTTCACCCACAGCTTCGCAATCCGCTGCTGTAGATCCTTCTGGGAAGGCGTGAGCGAACGCCGCTCCCCGGCTTCCATCGTGGCAATGTCCTCGGCAAGGTGGCCGTCCGGATCGTCAACGGTGTCGCCGTGCTCTCCCAGGAAAGCGGCACGGTACTCATCGATCTCCGCTTGGATGAAGGATTTCTGCGTCTCGGGCTGGAGCGGGATCTTCTCGATCTGCTCGTGCGAGAGAATGACCGCGTCCCAATCGCCGGTGATGATCCGGTTCAGGAAGGCAGGAAGGTTCTCGCCCTTGAAATCTTCTTCGGCGGGAAAGAGGATGTTGGCATAGGGGTAAACCTTGCGGAACTCGGCCTCGAAGTTCTCATGCGTGTTCTTCGGGACGGTGTAGATGTTCTTGCGGGACAGGCCCAGCCGGCGCGCCTCCATGCCGATCGCGATAAGGGCAGCCGACTTCCCAAATCCGACATCATGGAACATGCCCGCGGTGCCGTCCTGGAGGGCGCGCCACACCACGGACGCTTGGTGGGGACGCATCTCCATGCCAGCACTCATGCCAGGGAAGGTGAGGTGCGAGCCGTCATGCTGCGGGGCGATGCTGTTGTTCCAACGCTCGTTATAGAGTGCCGCAAGACGCTCTGCGCGCTCAGGGTTTGCCCACACCCACCTGCTGAAATCCGCGACGATCTCCCTGGCCTTGGCACGGGCGCCGGCCGTCTTCTCCTCGCTCAGATGACGATCGTCGCCCCGGCCATCGTAGACCTTGATGCTCCGATTGTTCATCAGGTCGTCGATGATCTGGGTCGCCGGGTAGTCAGGGATGCCCCACTGCACGCGGTTCCTGGCATCGTCTGCTGAGACCTGAGAGGTCTGTATCCAACGTCCCGTCGCCGGAACGTACTGGTAGTAGGAATGATTGAGCCATCGATCGCCAAGGAGTTCAGCAATGAAGTCGTTCATATCGCTGGCAGGCATCCAGCCGGGAGCAAAGGACAGGCGGATGTCCACCGGAGGCTTGGGGTCCGGGATGACCGCCCGCAGCGCCTCAACGTTAGCCCGGTAGGCCGGATTCACCGTCGCTGCCAGCTCAGCGGCGCGTAGCTTGCGCCCAACCTCGCCCGACAGGTACTGCTCGGCGGTCTCCCATCCACCCTCGGGATTGCGGTAGATGCGTCCCGCCATCGCCAGTTCGGCCTGTACCTCGGCAGCGGGCCGGTTCAGGACCTCTCCCATGCGGTCGAAGTTGAGCTTGCCCGTCTCGTTCAGGCTCACCAGCAGTGCATCGCTGGCCGTCGTCGCCCTCGGTTGACCCAGACCCTTCACCGTGATGCCGGAGAACAGGCCCATCTTCAACTGTCCCTGCTGCACAGGCGTGAGCGTCGCCAGGGCCCGGAGGACCTTTGCATCATCCTGGTTGGTGGGCAGCTTCTCCAGCGCCCGCAGGAAAGGGCCGTCCTGATCGGACCGCATGAGCCTGGCATTCGTCGTGCTGTTCAGTGGACCATACCGCTTGGTGAAGACGTCGTAGGCGTCGTTGAGAGACTGCTGCGCCGCGGTGATCGCCTGCGGGTCGGCCTCACGAAGCTGGAGATTGTAGACCTCGTGCGCCTTGGTCGCGATATCCATCATGCCCTTGGCCCGCGCCGTGCTCTCGGCGTTCAGGCCGGCAGGCTCCACGTTCCCGTCCCGGTTCGCCATGAGGACGCCCCGAGCATCTAGGATGTAACTCCCCTGGCGCCCGTTCTTGGGCGTTGGCATGGCCGTGTTGCGACGAACCGACGTACCAGCGGGAACATCTTCCAGCACATCGGACGGCAGTTGCCGCAGCAAAGCGGTGATCTGGTCGGTAAGCGTGCGCTGTCCGGCGACGGTCTTGAGGTCCATATCCGTCTGCGGGTCGACCGTGTACTCTGGCTGACGCTGATAGACTCTCACGCGCGGGCGCATGGTGCCGTTGCCGCTGTGGGTTCCCAGGACCGCCCCAGGATGGTCCAGGAAGTATTGGTTGACCGGAAGGGCGACCGTTTCCGCATAACGGTTCTTGGTTGAGACCATCTCGGTGGGCACCGACCGGACCCAGCTATCATCACCAGGCTGGTCCGTGGGCAGCCGCTTGCGCAGAAAGATGATGTCCGTCACCACGTCGGTGTCGGGGAAGGCACGCCGCGGCAGGCGCACGGCTCCCAACAGGTCCGCCTGGTCAGCCAGCGCCCGACGGATGGGCTCGGACGAAGCCGTGTCCAGCGTGGCGTGCGACGTGATGAACGCGATGACGCCACCCGGCCGAACGCGGTCGAGACCCTTGGCGAAGAAGTAGTTGTGGATCTGGTTCAGGAACATCTTCTTTGGCCCAATGTAGCTCGGGTCGAAGATGGGGATGTCTCCGAAGGGGACGTTGGAGATGGCGAGGTCCACGCTGTCGTTGCCGATGGGCGCTTCCTCGAAGCCCATGACGTACACATCCACGTTGGGGAACATCTGCTTGAGCATGGCGCCGGTGAGCAGGTCCTTCTCCACGGCATGACGCTCGGACTTCGCCGCGAGCTCCTTGGGCTGCAAAGCCAAGAAGCGACCGGAGCCCGCCGAGGTCTCCAGCACCCGCGGATGCGCCAGCCTGCCCAGCCCGAGCCGGGCCACGGCATCCCACATCGCCCGGATCATCGCCGGCGGCGTGAAGAAGGCGTTCAGCCGTGACTGCTCAATGGCCTGGTACTCTTCCTTGGAGAGCAGGCGCCGCAGCTCGTCGCCACGCGTGACAAGGTTCTTGCCCTCGTCGGTGGTTGGCGGAGCATTGTAGCCTTTGAGGGGGAAGGCCGGATTGAAGGCGCTATCGCCCCAACCGCTGAACCGGGCGAGCACCATCTGCTCGGCCGGAGTCGCCAGCCGGTGCTCGGCTTCGAGTTGCTTGACCAGCCGGATGGCAGCGAGGTTGGCGTCAAAACGAGCCACGGGGCCCGCATCATGGCCGATGTCGTCGGCAGGGGTGAGTACCAGGTCGGTGCCGGTCGCTGCCGGCGCTTCGCTGACGAGGCTATGGACGACATCGCTTACGACGGTTCGAGGAGGTAGATTACCCCCCTGATCGCCTCCTGGTATGCCTCCGGCTCGCTCTTGTCCGAGGTTGTCAGCAGGTTCTTGACGTGCCGGCGCACCGCCTGGACCTGCTGCTTGGCGTACTCCTGCCTCGCCGCCGCGCTCATCAGACGGTACGACTGCGCGTCCTCCTGCTGGAGCTGCTTCAGGGCCTCCTGTGCGAGGTCCTGGTCGTTCGGGGGCTGATACTGCTGCTGTTGGCTGTTGCTGCTGCGCTGGGCCTGCATTTGGCGCCTCCTTCTGTTGCCGCCTAGCGCGTACGCGGTCCTGCAACTGTGCAAAGACCGATTGCGGTACACGCTCACCAGTCTTTAGCTCAGGCCCGACATATCGCGCTGCATCTTGTCGAGCATACCGATTGAAATACGCCTCCAAGTCAAAAAGCTCTTTACCGTTCTTACGTTCAATCTCAGTATTCGCGGCTTCGATGAACTCTTGCAGTCCTGTACTTACAGCGCGTTCCCGTTGTGGCGGCAACGCCTGCTCAGATGGCGTCGGCGCGGCGGCGGAAGCCTGCTGCGCCTCACGACGTGCCCTACCACCGAGAGCGCCAGCGAGCGCCCTCTGTGCCTGTTCGTTGAGATCAGCGTAGCCCGGATATCCCACCTGCTCGCCGCGACCACGGAACGTCAACGCGAACTGAACGTCGCCTACTTGCTGGCGGTAGCTATCCAGCACCCGATCCGGCAACCGCTGCATATCCGCAGCACGTTCAATGTCCGAGGTCCATTCCTGCACTAAAGCGGCATCGGGGTAAAGTCGAGCAATTTCATTCAGCGAGTTGCCAGACTCATGTACCATCGTGGATCGGCGGGCGGCGGCATATTCCTCGAAGGTCTGTGTGAGCGCGTCAGGCTCGGTCCGCGGCCCCAGGGGAACGCTCGTACCCCCCGGTGTGACCGTATCGGGGTGGACAAACTGTGCTTCGGGAACACGCTGATGCGTTACCGGGTCCTGGAGTTGCAGGATACCGCCAGTCCGGACGAAACCGACTTCGTAGGTCTGGCCTTGGTAGTCCACGAGGTCGCCTATCTTGTATGGTGGCTGCGCTTGTCGCTCTGACTCCCTGCGAAGATTGTCCGCCATCTTCGTGGTCAGTTCATCGGACTCGGCCGGGGTGCGAGCCTGAGCCCTCTGGGGAAGAGCAATGTTCTGCTGCAACGGCAGCGGCGGGAGTGGCGCCGGATGCGTCTCACCCGCAGCCATCTGTACCTCATCGAAGAGGGACATCTGTTCCCTGGGAGCGGCAGGCGGCGGCGCAATGGGCTGGAGGTCACGCGCCGGGTAGGTCGCGACCTGGGCAAAGCCGGCCTCTGGCCCCGTGGCGATCTCCACGTCGGCCACGTCCAGGCCGCCGCGCTGCGTCGCCGGCAGCATCGAGACGATGCGCCCTTGCTGGCCGTCCGGCGTGACGACGTGCATACCCGGACCGTACTCGGCAGCGGTCAGCTCTTCCTTCGTCAGGAACATCCACCGCTGCGCCCCAGGATCATCCTGCGCGACCCGATGGCCGTCCTCATCGATCATGCTGTAGGTATCGTCCGCCTCCCTGGAAATCGGACGTCCGTTGATGTTCTGGCCGATGATGAGAGACTTCCCCTCATCACGGGCGATCTCTTCCAAATCCATGACCTTGTTGCGCGCCCGCCTGATGTTCTCCTCGGAAGCCACGAGCTGCGCTCTGGGGACGCCAGGCGTGCGGTGTAGCATGACATCTTCGTCGGAGAGCCGGTAGTAGTCGTCCTTGGCCTGCGTGTACTCGGCCTGTGTCTCACCGACGTTCTCGACGGTGGCGCCCAGGCGCTGCCCCACGCGCTGCATCTCCGGCGATGTGACCGCTGCCGACAGCTCGCTGAGCGCATTGCCTTCGGTGTCGAGCACGCCGGTGGTGATTCCAGCACCGAAGCCCATGAGCGCACCCGCGGCCCCGGCTTCCAATGCCTGCATCGCGAGCTCGCCAAGATCGACGGGCTTGCCGCTGCCGAACGACGCGCCGAAGGCACCAATGACCTCCTGTGCCGCTTCGGTCAGGCCCTCAATCGCCATGCCTTCGACCGCGCCGGAAGCCCCACGACGCAGCACGCTGGCCGCGGGCTTCGCCATAAGCCGCTTGGCGACCTCTTCGCCAGTCTCACGGCCAAGTTGCCGAACCAACACGCTCCCGAGCCTCCCGGGCGTGATACTGTCGAGCGCACCGATGGCCGAGCCTGCCGCAAAGACCCAACCCGGCGCTACAGCGTTGGGATCGTCCTGCTTGAGTTGCGCCTGCGTCTCACCGATGCCAAGTGCCGCGGACGTCGCGAATACACCGAGGGCCTGCCCCACGGTGAGCGCACGCCCTCCGAGACCGAGCGCCAATCCTGCACCGCCCGTCGCGAGACCGCCGATGACTGCGGGCACCATGAGGGGAATCTGCTCGCCCGCCGTCTCCTTCACCCACTGGCCGAAGGTGGCCCAGTCCTCGATGTCCTCCAGCCTGGTACGCGGCGGGCCTGCCAGAATCTCAGCCTCCTGAGCCTCACGTCCGGTGCGACCGAACTCCGCCAAGCCCGGACGGCCGGTGGTCTCTCCTGCCCATTCTGCAAGTCCGTAGCCAAGCTGCTGGAGCACATCAACACCGCGGCCCATCGACTCACCGAACGTAGCAGGCCCAGGAGCCCGCGTCGGCTTCGGCGGCCCGCCGCCGCCAAGGAACTGCCCCACTTCTGCGCCGAGCGTCGTCTGTTTGCGGGTGAAATCACCAGCCGCGAAGTCCTGGGGGTACTCGACGGGGATGCCGGAGACGGCGGCACGGATGGGCGCAGCGGCGCTCTCGATGTCCGAGAGGCCACCGACGATTCCGGCGCCAAGGTCTGAGACACCACGGGCCACAGCGGAGCCAATGCGCTGTACCAGGCCGCCGCCACGCTCCTGGACCCGGGCGAGGCCCTGGTCGACGAGCTCTTGCGTCGTTGGCTCAGGCTCAGGCTGTGTAGGCGTGGGCGTGGGAGACATCTCGTCGGCCAGAAGTGAGCGACGACGCGGCGCGGGGGTGTAGTTGAACAGACCATCGTCTGCTGCGAAATCAGGCTGCGGTGTGAGGGGGGGGCTGCCGCCGTCCAGCTCGAACTCGGGGATTGGTTGAAGGGCCTCATCTACTGCAAACGCAAGCTGTCCGGCGCGCAGCCGGTTGCGGTCGCGCCGGGACAGTGTGCCCTGCGGGAGCAAGCTGGCGTTGCTTACTTCGTCAAGTAGGCTCGTAGCAGGTCGATCCGCCACCGGCGCCCTCCGAGAGCGAGTTTCACGATGAGTGCCTGGAAGAAGATGGTCTAGCGGAAGATGCGCTTCAGCTCGTCCTCAATACTGGAATAGGTGAGTATCCCTTCGTCTGGGACAGAACGCTGGCCGTGGTGGAAGTTTGGAGCGAACGTAATGCACCAGATCGATTGAGGCGGAGCCTCATGCGAGCGCAGGAGGGCATCCGTCAGTAACGTGGGCGAGAGATAGGGGAAGGTGCCAGGCGGCTGTCGCTGCCAAAAGGCGTGGATGTCATGTAGGTGGTGAATCAGGTCCACGGAGCACTTCCTTAGCGCGGTAGGTCTACGAAGCCTTACGAAGCCGGTGATTCAGCTTGCGTGCCCGCGAACGCCGCTGGATGGAGTATCCTATCGCCACCGCCTGCTTCTCCGGCTTGTTTTCTTTCACGAGGCGTGCGATGTTCTGCCGGAGCGCCGACTTCGACGAGTTGTGTATCAGCGGCATCCTGCCCCTCCTTCGGCCCTGCGTCTACAGACGTCAGCGCACGCGGGGAACCGACCTCCCAGGTCGGGTACTTCTTGGCGATGTCCTGGCCATAGCAGTAGGGGCAGCACGCGCCACTGACCACCCGCTGACCATTCGGCAGGATCTGGAGTAGCGCCTTGAAGGGACCTTCACCCTGGTAGGTGTGCCCACGGCCACACGTATACGTCTTGAGCATCTTGCTGAGGTCCGGCATGGCTTCTGGCATGAACCTCAGCAGGTCTTCGAGGGGACTGCTACGTCCGTTCTCGGGCATGGGATACCTCCTTTACGCTGCGCCGCGGATCCGGCGTGTAATCGTATCAAAGTAGTCCTCGGCGCCGGTGCCAGTCATGCTTACCGCGCCACTTAGCGACGACCGGTCAGAAGGGCTCAGTGAGCTAAGCCCCTGGGCTGAGGCGAACCGAAGGCCACCCATCGGCCGGATAGCGTAGGGCGCCTGGCCGGACGCCACGGAGAGCCTGTTATCACCCTGCGCCTCGGGCTCGCCAAGCACCCTGCGGACCCGAGGACGAACAAGCCCGGTCCCCACGAGCCCGGCGTAGGTTGGCAGCCGGGGCCGCGTCGGGGCCACGCCTCCTCCGCCAGTGGCAGCATTGACCGCTCCAGTCAGGCTTCCGGCGTTCCCCGGCTGGTTGTTGATAGTCGAGCGCCCGATGATACCAAAGCCCGGATTGGTTCTCGACTGACCGTAGGGCGCTGTCTGCATGGGCCTCCCGAAGACGTTCTCCTGTACCACCCCTCCAGGATAAGCTACGCGGTCACGGTCCTCTTGGCTAGATACGCGGAACACGTCATTCGTCCCGCCAGTCTGTGGATTGATCCTGTCCCCTGTCCCGAGAGTCCTGAACATCGCAGAGGGCCTGTCAGCCTGGGCCTGGAAGCCGCTCGCCCCCAAAGGCTCACCCCGGAGAGAGTATCCATTCGCGGGCCACCAGGGGGTGATGCCTTTCGCCTCTGCCGCCTCTGCCGCCTTCACCTCCTCGTCCCATGCCACCGCCGCCCTCGCCTTCGCGCTTGGCGAGCGAGGATCATCAGGAGCGTAGTCGGCGTCAGTCAACTGTGAAGGTACCTCATAGCGCCGGGCCAGCGCGTATGGGTTTCCGCGCGTCGGCACCGCCGGAGCCGGCTGTGCTCCCGCACCTTCTCCCGCAGCGGTCACCGCGGACTGTAGACTTGCCCCTGGCTGTGGCGCTACGGAAGGCACGGCTTGCGGCCGACCTCGCACGTTAGCTAGCTGAAACCCACCCCTGTTCGGCACCGGACCGTTGGGGCCAGTTTGCCACGTGGTGTTCGCACGCCCCGACAACTGCTCGTAGTCATCCAGCTCTTCCTGAGTCATCCCAGTTACGCCACTGCCGAAGTTGAGGCTCCTGTCCTGATAATCCTCCAACCGTTTCCCCTCTTCGGGGGTCAGGTTCCTTTCATCTGGACTCTTTGGCACATAGGGCGCAGCTTTCCTGTCCCATCGCTCTGGCGGTATAAAGGCCCCTTGCAGGCCATTGAGTACCTGCGGCACATCGCTCAGCCACTGCCCAGGGTCGGGCATTCCTGACGCAATGAGGTGCTGCCGGAAGGCGTTCCCGTCGTTAGGGTTCTGCCCGTTCGCTTGCCTATCACGCCGCCATTGACGAAGTGTTTCTTCCAACTCCGGATGTGCTTGCGCAAATGGCGCCACCGACCTTCCAAGTTCTGCATTCCGCTCGGCCATAACGTCAAGAGGGTTCCGATAGCCAGGAGGCGGAGCACCAGTGGTAGCTGTAGGGTGGCCCGCTCCGGCGCCCGCGCCCCGGCCTGCAGCAAGCCCGCGTTCCCCAGGACCTGCGGCCGCTGTTACGTCGGTGCCAAGCGCGCTCGGCTGCGGCTGTGCTCCCGCAGCTACGGTTGCCGAAGCGCCACCCCTGCGCTCGCGGTCCAAGTATTCGTCTACGCCAAGGGGCTTCTCGGCCCTGAGCCGTTCGACCGTCTCGGCCAGTGTCGTGCCGGGCGGAGGCGCCACGCCCGCCGAGACGAAGCCCCAGGCCAGCTCGCTCTCGGGCCGTTGGGAATACTTGTACGCAAAGTCCCGCTCGTCGGCGTACTGGTTGTAGGATTGCTGCTGCCGGCTTAGATTGGTGGCTACGTCGGCTCGCCGGGACCCTGCTTCGCCGAGCTCCCGAGCAAGGGTGCTCTGGCCACGGATGCGACCGATGGCCTCTCCAGTGCTCAGTGTCGGCTCGCCGGAGTCGGTGAAGCCCATGACGTTGGCCCGGTTGACAGCGTCAAGCTGCTCGTCCCGCTTCCT
>ERZ1292644.571-Hain-H14-01um-R2-571-length-24082-cov-6_pt1 | contig 20745 bp, 22 predicted proteins | sample MGYA00564402_ERZ1292644 | MGnify/ENA primary metagenome ERZ1292644 (study PRJEB36523, sample SAMEA6512644) | groundwater metagenome | collected 2019-01-09 | study: AquaDiva: Metagenomics assemblies of 32 groundwater samples
GTTGAGGTAGACGTTCTGCACGCCAGCCGCGAGGTCCTCGCGCGAGGTCGTTCGGACATTGCCCTGAAGTTCCGCTGCGATGCTCATGCCATGTACTCCTCGACAATTAGCGCCTGAAGCGCGGCGGCTTCATCGGCGTGGCTCTGTGGTTTCGGCGACTGCGGAGCATACTCGGCAGCCAAGGTCCGGATCGATTCTTCGCGCTCGGCGGGAGAAATGCCGCCGGTAATCGTCGCCTGTGAAGTAACGGTGTCCCGAATCGCGCGACGGAGAAGGTAAGCGGGCGATGTCGGGTTGCCGTCGCCATACGTCGCCTGCCAGTAACGAGCGCGGTCCGCTCGCGACGCGCTGGCGAAAGTCGCGTGCGAAGTGTTGAACGCCGTATACTCGGGAAGAGTAATGATCGACGTTCGGCAGGTGTTCAAGAAAGCGGTCGTAACCGGCATTGCAGGATTCCCTTTGGCGTCAAGGCGCGGACGCCATTTCAGGCGGTTTACGCTCCGAGTTCACCGACCGGGATGGCCAGGAATTTTCCGTTGTACTGATTGGTAATCGTCGCCCCGGAAGTGCCGGCCGCGATCAGCGGTTGGCTGGCAATCACGTCGAGCAGTTCGCCGAGCGCCATATTGCAGAGCAGCGTCAAGCCGCTGGTCGATGGCATCCAGCCCTCGTGGAAGTAAAGGGCGTCGTCCACGTCATTACCCTTCGGCAGCGTGAAGGTTCGGAAGCGGTTGATGATGTCGCGGACGTGTCCAATCAACTCGGTCAGAGTCGGCGTGTCGGTGATTGTCATGTGGATGCCACAGGGCCACGCGGCAGCGCTGACGCCGAAGCGGCAATCGGCCCAGTATTGGTACTCGCGCCGCAGCTTGCCTTCCGGCGTGTCGGCGTCCGTTTCCAACGAGGACAGAGGCTCGCGGTCTTGGAAGATCATCGGCTTGAGCGGCGAGTCTGTGACGAGCGCGATGATCTTATGCGTCACGCCGTCATTGCCGGAGTTGTCGGCGGTCATCAGGTTGTCGCCGGCCCCGATGGTGTGCGAGTCGGCGAACATGGCCGTGCCGTCAAAGCAGAGCCCGGTTGTACCGGCAACCAGCGTCGAGATGATCTTGCGACCGATGTCCTTCTCGGCTTGCGCGGGCAGCGAATTGATCGAGTTGAGGTAGCCCGCCGTCTGCTCGTCGTCGAGGTCCTCCTTGTTGACGAGGATTGGACCGGCTCGGTACGTCAGGTTCGGCACAGTCCACGGCGTGCTCGCGAGCCGGTTGCCGGGCGTATAGCCGCGGAACTCGCGGAGCCGCGGAATCTGGCTCATATAGGTGTGCGTTTCCACGCGCACCTTGCTGGGAAACTTCATGGTGAACGAATCGTAGGCTGCCGGAAAAGGCCGGTCGCGCGCCTCGATCAGTGCGTTCTGGAATTCGGCACGGGCCAGCGCGGTAAAGGCGGTAACGTCTACGGCCATGAGTATCTCCCCGGTAAGTCTTTCTCTCTGTTGATCGATCAGGCGTGGGCGAATCAGAATTAGGCAATGTCGCGACTGGTGATGACCCAAGCCGCGCCGTTGGAAACCAACGTCGCACAGTCATAGGCCGCGTCGATCGTCGTCAAGGTCGCGGCCCCGTCGATGGTCTCGGCAGCGTTGCCGTCGAGGGTGATGATGTTCGCGTCGGAGGCATGATCCTTGACGATGGTGAATCCGTGGCCGGCAGGCACGTCCGCAATGGGCGGCAGGGTGACGGTAAGCGCCGCCGTGTTCGCGCAGAAGATCGTCTTGCCCATGTCGTAGCGCGACAGGGTTTGATTGCCCGTCGCGGCCAAACGCTTGGCGGCCATCAGTCGCGCGTTGGCGGCGATGCCATCGTAGACGCACGCGACGATGGCGATTGATGTGCCGGCCTTGTCGATGACGTAGCCGATCAGGTTTGCGTACGTCGTTGAGCCGAACGCCAGCACGCAGGCGTTGTCGAACGTCGCGTAGACCGGCTTGCCGATGTCCGTCACGGCGACAGACGCGAGAGCGATCTCGTGGAACGCTGGCCGATAAATGTCGAGGTCGAGAGCCGCATCGCCGGCGGTCCCCGAAGGCAACACCGGGTTGCCTTCCCTGCCGCGAACAAAACCGGCGAAGAGCCACGATTGCGTATCGTCGGCCTTGCAGTAGTAGCCGCTCTCGTCGATACCAACCATCGCGCCGGTGTACCATGTCGTCTCGGCGGACTGCGTTTCGGTTGATCGGCGAGCGTATTCGCTGGCCAGGATGCTGACGCTGCCTTTGTTCAGTTTGGCTGTTGCGTTCGCCATGTCTCTACTCTCCAGGGCGGTTGATTGGTCTTTTCAGACAGCGGGGCTTAATCAGGAATTTAGCTGCAATATTCGGCCGGCACACCGAACGCGGCTGCGGTCAGTTCCGGGTTTTTCTTGCGGGCCGCAACGAACGTATCGACGTACGATGCCGGCTTCTTGCCGCTGGCTGCCAGTGCTGGCCGTAGGATGTCGGATTCGGCGAACCGGCGAACCTTGTTCGTTTCGGCCGACTCATCGCTGCCGATGCCGCTCTTGATCTTCTCGCCGAAATGGAGAACGACCGGCAGTTTGGCGAGGGTCCGCTTCTTGGCCTCGAAAGCCGACAGGAATTCCGTCTTGCCGTTGTCGGAGAACTTGACAGCGGGCTTTTGATCGTCGCAAGCAACGAGGACGGCAGTGTAGGCCGGGACATCGACCGGCCGAATCTGGCCAGCCAGGACCAGCCGCTCGCAGAACGCCTCAGCCGCGTTCCGTTTGTTTTCGCGGCGCTGCTTGGCGAGCTTCAATCGCTCGACGGCGATTTCTCTGCGCAACTTCGCAGCCTCGGCGAAGGTTTGCTCCGCATACTGGAGCGTTACCTTCTTCGGGTTCGGGCGCGGCTGTTGACGTGGTTGCTGCGGGGGAACTCGCTTTGCGCCTATTTCGGCCATCGGAGCAGCCGACGGTTCGATCATGGCTTTGAGTTCTTCATCCGAGAGCGCGGCCAGCGTCTGCGGGTCTTTGCCTTCAGCCGTGAGTTGGGCGATCATCTCGTCGCGAGTCATCTCGGCGTAGGTTGTCGCTGTGCCGATCATCTCGTCATAAAGGGCCTTGAGTTCTTCGTCGGTCTTCGCTTCCAGCACGGCGGGATCCTGCCCGGCCGCGACAAGATCGGCGATCATGTCTTCACGCGGAAGGTCTGCCATCATCATCGGCGGCTCGACAACCGGCGCCACTGGCGCCGGCAGAGCGGCAACCATCGCGCTGAGTTGTTCGTCGGTCATCGTGTCGATGACGGTTTGGGCCAGCGTCGGCATGGCTGCCAAGAGTTTCTGAATCAGTGCGGCTCGGTCCATGGTTCCCACCTCTGCAAAAACGGAGAAAGTACCGCGTTTGGTATTGTGCGTTGCGCCGATCAGGCGCAAGAGAACGGGCGGATGTTCGACACGATTGCCGAGCAGCGTAAGGAGATTGTGCGCGGCCGTTCGCCGCTCAGAGAAACGGGCCAGCGGGATGTCGGCAAGGCGCTTGACTTGTGGAATCTCACCGCCCAGAAGGGCGATGCGCCGCAGCGCCATGCCGTAGTGGTTGCCGAAATCGTCCTCGAAGTCGTCGTAGATTTCCGGAGACACTTTCCGGTAGGCCCGCGAATTGATGAGCTTGGCGATGACCGGCGGCACGCCAACCAGGTCCGCGTACAGAATCGCTTCTTGCTTGCCGCTGGTCTTGTCGTGATATTTTTTGAGCCAGACCCGTGACGGCCAGGCTGCGGCTGGCAGGTCCGTCTTTTCGAGAAATTCCTGAGTCTCTTCGTGACCGAGAACTACCGGCGGGTGAATCAGGGCCTTGCCGCTTGGCCCGAGTTCGGAGAAGTTGCGCGCGATCTCTTCGAGGTCCGCGACGCCATACGACTTGCCGCGAAACGTCCCAGAGGCGAAGATTTCTACGCCTTTGCACGTTGCCAGTGGTTGAGTTTGGTATGCCAAGAACGCCCCGCCGAGTGGCGGAGCGCTGTGCCGCGAGATGACGAACCTACGTTCGTCCGCAATGTGTACCTATCCGAATCCTAATGCGGTGATGGTGGGATTGCAAGGGGGCAAGGGGAAAATTGTGAGTTTGGAGTTTGCGCGCTTTCGTCATGATTCCATCACTTTCTTCTTCGCTTCGCGCACGGCTTTTGCCGCATCACTCAGTTCCGAGAACGCTTCAGACGGGCGAACCATCTGGACCCATCCGCAGGTGCAGCGCATTTTTGTCCGGTGCAATGGGCGCGCGCCAGGCGCGAAAAGAGGCTTGCGGCACTTACGGCAGATTGTCGCGTCCAAAGCATTGCCCTCAAAGCCCGTTCCGTTGTTCGCCCAGCAGTCGTTCGCGAAGGCCAGCGCCCGGAATCTCGATGCCCGGCTTGCTCTGCTCGACCATCATTTTATGGATTGACTGCTTGACCGTTTCCAGCCAACCGAGCATCCAGATAAGATCCTTGCCCACCGGGAGATTGAAGGCGATCTGGCCATTCGCCATTTGCGCGATGGAGGCTACAGGCTGCATGGATGGGTTCCCCGCGTTGGTTTTGTTGCTCATATTTACTCTTCGCGCGAGTCTCGAATGATCGGCTCATCGACCTGGCAAATGTCGATGAACTTCGGCACTGGCTTGCCATCATAGAGCGCAGGATTGTAACGCAACTCGTCGATCGGCTTCACTTCGCCGTCCGATTCCACACCAACTAGCCGCAGGTCAATCCCGTCCCATTCGTCCCCGAGCGTTTCGCGAGCGGCCTCTGGGATTGCCAGTGCGCCATCGAGCCGAATTTGCGCAGCAACGGCGGAGGCATCGACCCAGGAGCAACGGCAATTTAGGTGTCTTGTCCGCGGCATGTTTTCGATGGCGGCGGTCGATGCTGCGAAGTATTCGTTCGCGCCCGGCATCCGCCCATCTTTCCAGTTGGCCGGATTGCTCATGTCGTTATCGACTTCGCCTGTGAATGTGCAAATCATGTCTCGCCTTTCCGCGACGAAAGGCCGCGAAACGCGTACGCCGACAATCATCTCATCGTTGTGGATTTCGGACGATACCAAGGCGTTTGGCGATAAGTCGAAATTGAAGTCGGCCACGATCTTGTCGCCCTCGACGCGAACGGCTGTTATGACGCCAAGTTGTATGACTTCGCCGCTGATTAAACGGGGATCGCGTGATCTCGCAGGTGGTCATTCGTATTCTGGACGATCGCCTCCAAGGAGCATTCTTTGCCAGCAAAACAAACAGGAGCCGTTAGTATTGGTGTCATTTTTTGAGCCCTGCTAGTCCGAATAGTTCTGGCGACAGACTCGACAGAACCTTTGCCATACGTTACTCCGCTGCCTCTTTCCAGTCAAGGATACCAACAGCGGCATGATTTGATTTTAGCGAAACTACCAGTCCGTTTCCATCGTCGCGCCGTTCGCCCGTGGCAGTCGTGTCGGATCCTGCAAGCTAACCTCTGAGCAAGTGTTGGCAATTCTTGCCCTGAAGGGCGTTGAACGCCAAAAGGACACTGCCAAGAAATTCGGGATCTCTCAAACACAAGTCTGCCGAATACAACGCGGGGAGCGTTGGCTTTACATCACCAATCCGTCTCAACCTTCTCTCCAGCGGCAAGCCTATCTCTGAGTGCATATTTTGAGATTGCAATAAAAGTACAACGGCAATTGATCTCGTCGGCAGCGTCCGTGCCGCGCACTTCCTCAAACGTGACCGCACTCGGATAGAGTTTGCCGTTTCGCGCCCCGTGCGTTGGCCGCTGCCGTCCATCAACGATCGAAGCGTACTCCCACGCCGGGAACGCTTCCTGCATCAGCGGATCGTCGAGCTCCTCTTGCGAGCCCTGGTTGTACGCGCGCATGGTTTCTGTCCGAAAAATACTTTCCGCTCGCTGCGGATTTCTGGTCGATAACCCCGCCTGCTCAAGAATGTCCTGAATGTCAGCAACCCGGCCCGTCGTGTCGCCGCTCGCCAGCGAACTCGCAATGACGTTCTTGATCGCGGCCAGCATGGTCAGGTCTGTTGCCCCGGCAATCGTGAACGCGCTGGCCGCCGTCCGTGACGCGAATCCTGCTGGGATGGCGAGCGTCGGCACGAGCCGCTGGAAATAGTTGATGGCGTTGTCGGGCTGGAGGGGTGGAGGCGGATCAGCAAACGCCACGAATAGATCGTTCTCCCCAAACTCGCGCACGCCTTGCTCGATCAGTTCGGCTTGCTCGGCACGTTCTCGGATTCTGGAGCGACCCAGCAAGTTCGCCGTCGCGGTAACGGCGGCCAGTGAATCGGCAAGGACCTGCAATTCGTCCTCGTCGAAGAACGATTGGGCGCGGCCTGGGTTCTTCTTGCCGAGCAGTCGCTTTGTGGCCCGGCGCGCGAGGTAGTGCAGGACCAGCATCCCCTTGTGTTTCGCGTCCCTAAGTAGCTCAGCAACTCGCTTGCCGTCCGGACCGGCGAGTGCTACTTGATCAGTTGGGAGCGGCTCGGTGAATCGCGTGAGTCGTTCACTATACGGTTTTTGTTGCGGGTCCAACAAGTTCCCCGCTTTGCGACCGGCCCCCGTGATGAGCCGCTTCACGCCGTAGCCGATCGGGAACGCGGCCAGCAGAGCAACCCCGCCGGGCACGATGGCCGGAAGCAATGTCGAGGCCGCGATGATGCCGGCCCCGAGCGCGATGGCCCCGAGATGCAAGCCGACAGCCCCGGCAACTCGCAACCCTGATTTGAGCAGGTTGCCAGCGTAAGAGCCAATCGCCTTGAAAACGGACGTGAACGCCTTGACGGGCAGAGATGCGAGCCAGCTTGCCAGTTGCTTCACCTTGCCGCCAGCGCTCGACGGGTTCGTATCGCTGGCGATGCTGCTCAGGCGCCCGGCCATTTCCTTTGACGTGGCAGGATCGACCCCTGCCGCGGAATCAGCCCACACCGCGCCAGCGCGTCGCGAATCAGCTTCGCGGTTTCCAGATGCTCTGGCAATCCCGGCGGCAAGACCCGGCAGACGCTGGCCGATGGCGTTGGCGACGTGCGGGACTTGCTTCGGATCGCGCGCCGCTTGTGCGAGGTCATTCAGTTCCTTCCTGGCGTCGGGCTTGTTGGTTCCTTGCGGGCCTTCGTAGGATCGCTCTCCGGATGGGCTGAGCCAATAACGCCCGCCGCGCTCGCCCTCGAATGGGCCTTGCCAGTTGGCATATGACTGGAAGCGTTCGGAGTGCTTGCGCGTTCCAGTGTAATGGAGAACCGGCGTTATTTCCCACTGACTCATTTCCGCGTCAGTCAATGGACGATGCGACACAATCGCTTTCATGCCGTCAATCGGTTCAGTCTGTCCAATTCCACCAATACCGATATGTCGGCCATTGGTTGCGTAGTAAGCGTATTTTGGCTTTTTGCCGCCCAGTTGGCTTTTCAACTTTGGCAAATGCGGCAACACTTTCGGATCGGCCCAATCTGCCGTGTCGTCGTCAAGGTCAAGCCCGTCAAGAACATCGTTCACAATCCCTAATCTCGCAGCCTCTTTTTGCATTCCGAATTGCGTGTAAAAGGTTTTGAGATGCCCAATGTTATCGCGTCGCGCCTCGTCGATTCCGGTATCGTTGACATTCGAGAAGTCCAACAAGTCCATTTTCTTGTTGGCATTCAGGCCAAATTGCAAAGGATCGTTGTATGACTTCCCGATTGCCGTCAGTTCGGAAACGGCCTGATTGATTCGCGCCTTGTTCTTGTCAACTATCGGCGCAATCGAATTGCGTTGCTTTTCTGGTATTGCATCGGTGCTGACGACATTCTTGTAAAACGGCGTTATAATCTTGTCGCCATCGACGCGCCCCGGCGCAATCCCATCGATTCCGGCCAGTTGCGAATACACTTCGCCTTCTGGCGATTTTTGGCCGTTAGAAAGAACGGCCGATTTATGGACTTCATCGCCAATGCGCCTGACTTCGCCAGTGCTTCCTTTCCCTATCACATCGTCTTTCGGTTCGGTCTCCCCCTCCCCCGGCTCATCATAGCTCGGCTTGCCAGTTGGCGAGAGCCAGTACGTTCCACCGCGCTCGCCGGTGAATGGTCCGGTCCAGCCCGTGGCGAATGCGTCGAAGAGTTGTGCGCCGTAGTGACTCATGTCGAATAGCTTCAGTAGCTCCTATACTTCGCGTGTCCGTTCGCGACAAGCCAATCACTTACATTGGTATGATCGGCCAGCACTTCCGCAAGAAACCGCCCAAACGAATCGGCCTTGTACGTTCGCACCGTCATCGCTTTGCCGAGCAGAACCGCTTCCAGCGCTGCCTTGGCTGCTTTGCCTTCCGGGGTCGGTAGCTCCGGCGCGTCGATTCGCAACAACCTATACGACTGCCCCACCCGCCACGAATAGAATCCAAGGTCGAGGTCGAGAACGAGCGTGTCGCCATCGATGACCCTAATCAGCTTAGCCGCGTATTCGTACATTGCGCCGCCTGCTCAATTGCCTGCCAACATCTCTTCCGCCGTCAGCAGCAAACCTTCCGGGTCGATTTTGGGCGGCTCTTCGCCCTGAGCGGCATAGAGTTCAGCGATAGTCTCTCGGATGATTTCGGCAAGATCGTCAGCGGTCAGTTCAGCAAACTCGGCATGGCCGGTAGCCAGCCGTTTGATGCCGCGCACGCCTTCAGCGATTGCGATGGGCAAGAGACTTGTGCCGGGAATCGGGACAGGGAGAAGGGCAATCATTCCGGCGAGGGCCAGCTTCGCGCCCGTTGGTCCGTAGCGATCGGCGAGCGCCGCGTACTTCCCGGCAACCCACTCCTTGACGCGCCCGAGAACACCATGCGGCACTTCGGCCTTGCGCGCCTGAAGCGTCTGCGCTTTCTGCCGGTGTTGGTCCGTACGTGAGTCGCCGGATTGGGCTTGCGGATCTTCAGGCGGATTGTACGTCTTGTCGCCCGATTCGGTTATCCAGTACGTTCCACCGCGAGCGCCTTGATATGGGCCTTTGGAATCAAACTCTGAGAACGGGGCCGCTTCATCATCTCTTGATGAACGCGAATGCTTGTCTTCGAGCAACTGGTCAAGCGCCTTTTGATGCGCTTCGAGTTTCGTCATCCGTGCGCGAGGACCGGCAATGAGCATGTCCCATAATTGCTGATCGGCATCGTCCGGATTGGAGAAGTGGCCTGGATATTCGTTGGCAATCCGCCGCGCTACAAGGTCAAAGCCTTTCACGCCCGGATGGTCCAAGCCCTGATCGGCCCGCATCGCCAAGCCTTTGAGCGATCCGCCTTCTACTTCAGCTTGCCGTCTCGCCGATTCGAGAATCCGATTGTGCTCCCCGACAAACTCGGCATCGTGCTTCGCAAAATCACTGGCGAGGTCGTCAACGTGCTTCGGATCAATCCCGTTGTTACGGGCCTCTTTCGCGATCTTGGAAACGGCATATTCGTCGCTTTGCTTGTTCTCTTTCTGACGTGATTCCTTGGGCGCGTCCGTGTCCAGACTGCTTATCTTTTTCCCGGTGAGACTTGGATGGCCTTTCGTGATTCGTCCGTTCTGAACGAAGACCTTGCTGCCGCCAACGCTCTCGCCGTCTTCGTCGGTTCCAGAGCCGATGGTTATCCATCGACCGGCGTCAAACTTCGAGACACCACTCGCGAAAGGTTTCGACGTCGACGACCGCCGGCGTCTTGTGTCGTTCGCTGAACATGCCGCCGCCGAAAGGCGATGGCGCGGCAGCTTGCGGCGGCTTCAGTTCGTCGGCCTCGTCGGTTGGAGCGCCCCAGCTTGTTCGACGTTGCACATCCGACTTGGACAACGGCAAGCCCACGGCCTGGGCAGCCTGAGCGTTCGACAGGATTTCGGCAACGGTCTTCTCGGCAACCCCGCCAAGGACCAGCGAGAACGAGCCGACGCCCGTGTAGTTGAGTGCGACGAGTTCGGGGAATATTTGCTTCGTGACGATCTGCTGAAACTGCGCCGCCAACATCCACTGAAACAGCGAAGTAACGTCCTTGCTCGATACGTCCGCGTTGCCGCGTCCGTCGCTTACCTGCCCTTCGAGGACCTGGAGATAGGCTCCGATGATCGCAATGAGCATGTCACGTTTGCAGTCGTCGCAGAACGATTTGTAGTCGCTCTCGCCCGCCCCGGCCATCGACACCGCCGCGACTTGTGCGCCGTCTGGAACGCTGATCCACGTTGCCGCTTTTGCCGCGGCGAGCGCCGCCTCAAGCGATGACTTTTGGTCTTGATCGGCCGCGTTGTACGTTCCGACAAGAAAAGGCGTTGTGTACTTCTCGTTGTGGATCGCGCGCAGCTTCGTCACCGTGTCGAGCAGCCAGTAGGACCCGTACGCGCACCGAAGCGAACTCATGCCTTTCGGCTCGTCATAGATCGGCAGGTTGCGCCCGTAGACAAACTCGTTGATCGGGTAGTAGTGATTCGAGTTGTTGGCGCCCTTGCCGCGCACGCCGAGCACGTTATTGAATTCATCGACCTGTAAATCGAACAGGTCTGTGTCCTTTGACTTGACCGCTTTCAGGACCGCCTTGCCGCGCCACTTCTCGGCAGTCCGTTCGATCTCCAGGACCTTCTCGGCAATCGAGTAGCCGTCAATCGAGCGCGGGAGTAGACACGATACCGCCAAGCCAGGCATTCCATCGGGCAACCGCTCGATACAGTGCCGCAAGAATTGAGCGCACTCGTTGTCACGCGGGGAGTTCGGCCGCTCCGGGATGACCTGCCAATCGAGGCTCGCCACGGAATACATGAGCATCCGCAGCGGGCTGAAAATGTACGGGCTCTTAACCATCGCCTTGTAGGCAAGTCGCATCGTTTCCGATTCGCCGGTGTGGTCCCCGCCGTAGGGGAGGAACCAGAACCTGCCGGCAATCTGACTGCCGCCGTAGCCGGCCCGCGTCTGTAGCTTTTCTTCCGAGCGTCTGGTTTGGGTGAGTTGTGGCTCAGCGAAGCGCGTTATCGATTGGCCGGGAATCAGTTCGCCGCGGCGTCCGTTGGGGTGGAGTCGCTGGAACATTTCGGTAAAGGCGGGCATCTGAGATTGCATCGGGTCGCACCAGACGGCCGCGCTGTTGCCGTGGTTGCCGACTTAGGTCGGCCGCGAATGCGATGCTATTTCACTTCCTCGATTTCCGGCTTGAAACCAGCAGGGACCGGAATGCGCTGGCCGTCAGCGTCTCGCAGGTGTTTGGACTTGTAGGCATCCCATGCCGCCTCTCGGAACCCACCAAGCCCCGGCTCGGACACGGCAATCGTGTCATCGGGGTAGCCGAAGAGCTTGATCGTGAAAGTCCGCGTCGTTGTCGGTTTCAAATCGTCCATCACCCAAACACCCCTTCTGGTAGGTCGTCAAGGATATTGCGGCGTCCGGCCGGCAAGCCAATCGACTCGCCGAAATTCAGTTTCATGAAGCCGCGATTCAACCAACCGACAATATACCGCGCCGAGTCGAGCAGGTGAAAATCGGCTTTGTTCTCGATCCCCTCTTGCGGGTTGCCGGCGTCATCGACGGGGCGAGAGTAGCTTCCAATTTCATCCAGCAGCCCCGAACAATGATCCATCACGAACAGCTTATTCGATTTGATCGCCCCATACAAGCGGTCAATGCCGACTTCGACGCTCGCCTGGTCCGGCTCGCGGACCGGCAATCCGCCGGCCTTGAACTCGTCGCGCCATTGGCCTTCACTCTTCGAGCCGCCCACGCAATAGATCGGCGTGCCTGGAACCATCGCCCGAAACTTGGCGGCGTGCTCCGCTGCTGTACGTCCGCCCGCATGATATTCGTCGTAAACATACCACTGCTTTTTCTTCGGGTCCTCGGCAAGGAAGACGGCCGCCGTGTTCACTCCGCCGAAGTCGATGCCAAGGTATCGCTTCCATGTCGGATCGACCGCGAACTTCGGAACCTTGTGAATCGCGAAGTCGAAGCAATCGTAGATCATGCCAGCGGGTCTCTCGAACAGGCCCCGGTAAAACATGTTGAATTTCCACGCGGGAAGCAGCCGCCGGGCGCGCTCGAACTCGTCGCGCGGGAATGACGGATTCATGATCGACTCAAACTGAATCACGTCATAGTCTTTGTCGCCAGCCTTCCAGCGGTCGTAGACCTCTTGCTTCAGCCATCCGAGGTTGTAGGGCGTTGTGCCCATCAGCGCGCGACCAGTGTGAATTGCAAGCCGGCGCTGAATTGCGTCCCATGAGCCGCGCCGAAATTTGGCCATTCCGCACTCGTCAAGTATCGCGGCCTTGACCGTCGCTGATTCGAGCGAATCCGGATCAGAGGCGTGGCCAAAGAATACATTCGTTGGCTCGTCCTGTCGTGCGCCCCATAGGCGAACTTCGCCATCGGCGGACATCGTGAATCTGTTGACAGTTCCGCCAACCAATGAGCCGAGTCGCAACGTCGTCACGAACAGCCGCTTGAAGGCCGGGAGGAGCTTGCGGGTCATCAGCGGAAAAGTGGGAGCGACGCCGATGTAGTCGCCAGCCCCGCGTTTCTTGATTTCGCGCCAGAGCCAAGGCGACAGGTATTCGGTTTTGCCAGACTGCGAGCCGGCTATTATCGAAGGGAATCTTCGTTCGCTTTTCCAGGCCCGCGCTTGCCCGGCGTGAAAAGAGAAGTGCAATTTATCCTTGACGATCCGGAATAGCGGCGTGACCATTGGTTGACGGCTCTGGGAAGGGCGAATCTGTAAGCGGCGTAAGCGGCGGCATCTCGACTATGACCTCGACAATACCGAGTTGGATCGGCCCGCCTGATGGGCCTGAGTGCTCGACGTTGCGCTTATCTTTCCATTGGTCGGAAGCTCTATTGTAGAGCCAAACTTGGATAGCTGTCACGTTCCCATCGAGAGCCGCTTGAAAGAGAGCGTTGGCTACTTTCCCGTTGGCGAGGGCCTCGGCAAAGCCCTCTTCTTCCTTCCAGCCCGGCGTCGCCATGCGATACTGCCGAACAAGTTCATGACTCACGCCGGCCGCGTAAGCCGAGTTGTATCGAGTGTTGCCGTCGGCGAGCAAATCGAGGTATCGCTTTCTTTTGATGGAATCAAATTTGGCAAGCGGTGCCCTAGGCTTGCGGGCCTTCGTCGTTTTTCTTGTTCCGCCGTGTGCCATGATTTCATTCTATCGGTAAAGGGCCATTTCGGTCTCGTATTGTGCTGCGCGTTCGGCTGCGCTCGGGTAAAGGGCCAGCGCGCAAAGAGGCGGCCGAATTCAAGGCCGCCGCACAATGCGCTATCGAGGTCGGCTATCGATGTTTCTACGAAGCTGATTTGGCCCCGCTCCAGCATGGTGAGGTATTGGTCGGCGGCATCGGCAATCGTCGTTTGCGTGGGCTCTGGAGCGGGCTTGGGCGCGGAGTATTTCGGGACATGGACGCGATCCCAGCTGGCTGGCGCGGCATTCCGCAGGTAGCCGCATCGCCATAGCGCCCTTGAAGTTCTGAAACTACGGCTTCAGGTAAAGGCACTCCGGTGACCAAATGGTGACGAATGGTTGCCTGGACAAATCGTGTGAGATCAGAAGCGTTGATGCCGTCAGTCACCACGGCGCATGCTTCAAGCAATCGTGGCGTTATAGCTTCCGCAAAGCGACCGCTCGCGGCCTTCATGATCTTCAGTCGGTCGTCAAGGCCGGGCAACGGCAACTCGATGGCGACATGAAAGCGCCGGTGAATTGCAGGATCAAGCAAATCCGGATGGTCAGTCCTCCGTTTGGGGTTGTGGGCAGTCATGGAACACATCGGGATCAAGCTCGGCGCCGCATCCGTCGCACAAGATCGGCTCTGGCCGTGTCGATTTGCAAACCGAGCACCGCTTGCGCGACGGCGGATTGAACTTGATCTTCGACAAGTTGCCTTTCTTGTCGCGCTTCACGCACGCACAGGGCCAGTAGCCTTTGGGAAGATTCATCGTTCAGCCTCTCGGCAGTGTTTGCAAAGCGGGCGAGCCCCTAAGTATTTCGACTACTTCCTGCCACTGGCAAGGGCGCCATATCCGCCAATCTAGCCCGCAGCGCAGCATCGCCTGCCCCCAAGCCTGTTGCTCTTCAGTCAATGCCCCGGCGTTCGTCTTCAGTTCGGCGAACAGGGCTAGGCCGCGGCCTGGATGCAGGCAGCAAAGGTCTGGCCAGCCTGGTTCGCTGCGTTTGCTGATGGTGTGATGGTTTACCAGCCACCCGTTTCGCTTCGCCTCGGCGATGACCGCGGCCATGAACTCCTTCTCTGAGATTTCCACTGGCAGCGACGGTGCGGTTGGAGCGATCAGCCCGCGTGCCTGCCAGTCGGCGACGGTCTCTTTCGATGCGCGGAAGCCCATCATGTCTCCTTGATTATTCTTCGTGCGATCCATTCGGCGCACGGCACAGCCACTCCGTTGCCGATCATCCGATAGCGCGGCGAGTCTTTGATCTCTTTGCCGTCCGCATCCCATCGCGTGAAATCGTCGGGGAGGCCCATCAAGCGCTCGCACTCAACTAAAGCGGGGTAAGACGCCTAACGCCTATCCCCCCGCTACCTCCTTTAGCCTCTTGGCCTGCATGTAATGCTTCCCGCAAAGGGAATTGGAGTGTGACGCTGCCAACGATAAGCCCGCCGTCGCAATCAAAGTCAGTCCCAAGTCCACCGCCTGCCGTTTTCCGCGCTGGGAGTGTCGGAGCTATCACGATGTTGCTGTCGTCTTCTCCGCCTCTTCCGGGAGGCGAGACGCCACGGCTTGAAGAGCGGCTTCTAAGTGTGGCGGCAATGCCTTCCCGCGCTTTGCGGCTCGCCGGATGATGCCCGCACATGCACGAGGCGAGAGAAAGTATTTCGGCGCAACGCTCGGCTCCAGAATGTCCGCGAGCGTTGACATTATCCTTGGCTTTTCCGAGAAAAACCCGCCACTGACTACGGCTGTCGTCGCTTTCAAACAGGTCATCGACGCGTCGTCTTGCATAAGACATAAACTCCACTAGCGCGGCTGAACATAACGAGTCCACTTCCGACCAAAGCGGGCAAGAGGTCATCCAGGCTTCGGTGGCAACGCATATGCGCAGAACGATCTCTGCACAAGAAAAGATTCTCAAGTCTGTTGTCTGTCGAGATTCCGTTGACGTGGTGGACCTTTTCGTTCTTGGTGAGCCGCCTCCCAAGATGTTGTTCCATGATGAGCACATGCTCGAATTCGCCGCGCCGGATTCCGTCAGGGCTCGTCCATCGTCTGAACCAATATCCTTTGTAGATTCCGCCCCCACGACCGCGTTTGAATACTCTCTTGCTGCGTTTTTGAAGCCGCATTCCAAGATGCCGCAATCGTGCTGAGACTTCTGAAGGCATTCGACCAACACGCTTGGCAATCGTTGCCAGAGTTTCTGTTTGGGCAAGGCATTGAAGAATCGCATCATCTTCTCCAGTCCATCGCTTAAGCCGCTTGCATCCGAGCCGTTCCGCCATTCTGCTGACGGATCGGTAAGACCTTTGAAGACGGCGAGCGATGTTCTGATAATTGCTATGCACATGCTCCGAGAGCAGAATTCGCTTTTCTTCTTCAGTCCACTTTCGAGTCGTTCGCATACAAAAAACACCCTTCGTCGGCGTTGGGGCACTCCGAAGAACTGCGCATCGCAAATATCGACATCCACAATGTATCCGGCGGCGTTCAAATCGTCCATCACGCGGCGGAAATCATTTCCGCCGTTTACCGACAGCAATCCTGGAACGTTCTCGCCGACAAAGAAACGCGGTTTTAGTTCTTCCAATATGCGCACGACTTCGCGCCAAAGGCCACTTCGTGCATCATTCATTCCGGCGCGCGCGCCGGCTACTGAATTGCCTTGGCACGGCCACCCTCCAGCGATGACATCGACCTTGCCCAATTGCTTCTTGCCAATTTCCCGAACGTCCTCGAACTTAGGCACGTCTGGCCAATGCCGGGCCAGCACTGACCTTGCTTGCTGGTCTATCTCAACTTGCCAAGCGACCTCGAAACCGGCGTGCTGGAAGCCAAGATCGATCATGCCGACGCCGGAAAACAAACTTCCGACCCTCATGCGATTCCTTTTTGCTCTGCGATCCATTCGGTGATTGACACGCCGCAATTGGCGTCTCCCTCCGAATAGTCCTCCGGGTCCGCGATCTGACTTTTGGGAATCCAGTGCTCGGTGTCGTCGTCGAGCCGGAGCAAGAAGGCCGCGGCGGTTTCCTTGGCGATCAGTTCGACGTCGAGGTGAATCCAGCGTGATGCGCTCATTGTTTCGCCCCCTTGAACGGAACGCGGATTAGCTCGTTGTTTGACTTGCGCAGGATGTTCTTCGAGCCTCCAGCGGGGAGGCACTTGCCAGTTTGCTCCAAGGCCGCCCATGTTGTCTTGCCGGCTACGACCAGCTTGAGAAGCTGCGCATAGCAAGGCTTACAGAGGCCGCGAACGACCAGCATCGAGGGGTGGCCGCAGATTGTTTTCTTCATGTTTCTCGTCTCCACCGGCCGTGCGGGCGCGTGTCGCGCGGATGCGTGCCCGCTTTCAGGATCATGCACTCGCCGGCTGGCTGCTCCACGAGAGCATCGATCAGCAATTCTTCGCTGGCGTCCGTGCAGACTTCACGCCAACGGCCGTGGCGAAGACGGTGGCAGAGGACGTAACGCGGCATAGTTTGGTAGTCGGTAATGCTTCAATCCTTTGGCTTCCGGATTCACATTCAAAATTACAACATTATGGCAAACACGCGAACAAATTAAAAAAAGCTAAGCGCAGTGGGTCTATATATATACTCTCTCTATACATGATATATATATATATATATATATATATTATATCTTTATCTCTTAATATCAAAAATTCAAGGAAATCAAGAGCGAACAGCGAGAAAACGCTTTTATATAAAGCGTGTAGCTTTATCCCATTGGTTCTAATGCTTGCACAACTATTGTTACACTTTTTGACCGAAATCCATTCGGAGTAATACTCCGTTTTCAACACAAAATGTCGCAACAGGAAGACGAACGTTTGAGCTTATAAACTAAAGTACACCGTCGCCGGGCGCTTGGTAGTCGCACGAGTTTCAGAGCGAATTCGCCGCGAAACGGTCAAGTGCTCTAGTACGTCTTGCCGATCCCTCTTGGTTGCCCATCGCGTTTTGTCATACAGTTGTTTGAGCGTGATGCCTTTTTCGCCTGTCTCAATGATGATTTTTTCGATCCGCATGATCGTTGATTCTGTTGCGTTTTCGGCGATGTTCGCCGCGGCGATACAGCAGAGTCGGCGCGTGAGGTAGTCCGTCAGCTCGCACGCCCAGTTCGCCGCCTCCAGATCGATCCTGGCCTCTCCGGGACCGCACCGAGAGCACGCATGGATCAGCGCCAACTTGCGCGCCTTCTCGGTTGCGCGGACCCAAAGGCAGCCTATTGCAGGCCCTTGTTTGTCGGCTTGCTCATCCGTATAGCGGTCGAACTCATTGATCTTGTCGTTTGCGTCGGCATCGCTCGGCACGACCAACGGCCGCGGATGCGCGCTAGCCAGATCGCCGCCCGGCAAAAACTCACTCCATGCACGAACGCGCGCAATCAAGTCCTCGATCGGCTTTACTACAGCCGGCGTTTGCTTAGCCGGCCGTTGGTCTGGCGCCTCAAACACCAACACGCGACCAAGCCATCCGCTGCTCACGCTCTCGGGCGTGAACGCCTCGTAGAGCGTTTCGGGCACGGTCGTTCCGTAGACCACAACGCATGGCTGTATGATCGTTTTATTCCGACTGGAGTCGGCGTAGGCATTGCCAAGATACACCGAGTCGGCGGACGTGTAGAATTTGAGAAGCTCGGTGATGATATTATACAGGTGCGAGTTGCCAGTTGGATTGGTAGTTGTGGCCAGCAGCCGGCCGATCTCGTCCAGCTGGAACAGAGCCACTTGTTTTTCTTCCATGCTCTGCACTAATCCAGCGCTCGAGGCCAGCCCTTCTGGGCCGATCAGCCGATCGGCCCCAGCCGCATAGAGGATCTCCTTGTTGCTCTTGCGCGCGGCGTCTTTGCCGGCGCCCGTCTTCGCCACACCAATCAGATAGGCACTCGTCCGCGTTCCAGAGGCGTCGCATACTTTGCGACCGCAAAGCACCGCCATCAGCGCGATTGCGCCCGCCAACGCCAGCACGGGCTGATCCACGAACGACCGCAAACGGGTGAATTCCATCGCCTGGGCAATCAATCCAGGCACGGCAAGCAAGTGCGACGGGAACGGACTTGGATCGTCCTTGCCGCGAGGCATGTCCTCTTCTTCGACCGGCTCGCCGAACCCGCTCAGGTCTACCGTTGGAAGAGGCGGCGGCGATTCTGGCTTCTCCGCGCCCAGCCGTAGGCCGGTGTGAATTGTGTGCCACGCCAGCTTCATATCGTTGCAACCGCGCTGCGCGATCGCGCCGCGCAGCGCGGTTTCAGCCTCGGAAAACGAGTAACAAGCCGGCACAAAATGACCGCAATGAAATGCTGCGTCACGCAAAACGTAATGCTTCTGGCCGTCCACGCTCGCAAGAATCTTGTCGCAATCCTCTTTGAGGATTGCCGCGCCGAAAGCACTATGCACCTTGATTTGCGATGAACACGGCGATGAGCAAGGTTTGTTTTTCAGCAGATAGGGAGTCAGCGGATCAGGATCGTAAGCAGACATCTCAGCCGGCGTGCCATCGATCCGCTGACCGGTAATCGCGATGAAGCCGCGCGTGCCGAAAATCTCGATCGCCGCCCCATCGATCGAGATGGAGCGCTTGCCATCGAAGTCGCCGCGGTAGAAGAGGTGAGCGCCAAGGCCGCTCAGCGACACCTCGCCCCACGTCGGTTGCTGTTTGGTGAACCATTGCAAGTGCTCTGAGCCAATAGCCTTGTCCAAGTCAACGCCGATGATCCCGCAGCCGGCCGAAAACGCATAGCCGACGCTGTAGCACTCGCTCAGCTTGGCTCGAATCGTGCGTGCATCGCGCAGCGCGTCGGCAAGTGAAGAGTGCCCCTCTTTCATGCTCGCCGTCCGACCGACCCGATCGCAAGGGACCTTGGACACTTTCTCACCGCGCACTTCAGCGCGCCACAAGATCCAATGGTTGGACTTGCACAGATCGGCAGGCAAGTTTTTCGGGTCCGGCAAAACGACATGAAACATGAGTCACCACGGGATTGTTTCCTGCACCGGAGCCAGGACTGGATTTTCCCACGATTCACCGGGCTCGAATCGTTCTACGATTTCTGCTTTAATGATGCGTGCAAAGTGCTCTCCCGAGACTTCGCGCACGGTTATCTTGCTAGGCACAGCCGCCATGTTTTTCTCGCATAACAGGACGGCCTCTTTGACCGTCTCAGGGCACGGCAAAGCCGAGCGCGCCGCCCACCACTGCTCTGCCTTTCGCCGCGCGAACCCATCGTGCTCGAAGCACACCCATTCGCTTTGCCACCTTTCCCAGCCGACATGATAATCCACGCGCATTGTCGGCGGCGCGTCTGGATTATCTCGCTTGTGATGCTCGCGGTAGCGAATATCACGCACCTCGAATTCGGTCTCGGTCACTTCCCCGGACAGGATCGGCGCGCCATCGCTCCTGACCCCATGTGCCGGCTTCTTTTCGTTCTCGAAAACAGTGCCGCATTCTGGGCAAACCGAATAGGCCGCGTGAATCAGACAGTGACAGCCGGGGCACTCCTTGACCGGCGCCGCGCCGCCGGCGCCGGCCTTCTCTTTGATCCGCAGCGCGTCGATCGGGCCGTGCCGCCTGACGTTGCCGCCATAATCGAGTATGAGGCAATCTGATTTGTTTGGATGCGTCCGCAACCCGCGGCCGACCATCTGATAGTAAAGTCCGGGCGAGAGGGTGGCGCGAAGTAGCGCGATGCAATCGATATGCGTTGCGTCGAAACCGGTCGTGAGGACCTGGCAATTGACCATGATCCTGATGTCGCCGCGCTTGAATCCTTCGATAAGCCGATCGCGCTTGGCAAGCGGCGTCTCGCCGCAAACGAATCCAGCGCCGTCGCCGAGCGCAGCTTGAACGTGCCGGCCATGCTCCACGGAGGAACAGAAAACCAGAATGCCTTTGCGGCCTTCCGCGAGCGTAAGCAGCTCAGCGCAAGCGATTGCGACCAGTTTTTCCTGGTCGAATGCTGCGGCCATTTCGTCGGGGACAAACTCGCCGCCGCGGCGATGCACGCCAGACAGATCGGCGCTCGCCTCCCCCGCTTTGCACTTGAGTCGGCAGAGCCAGCCGTCGCGGATGAGCTCCTTGACTCCCGTCTCGTGGCAGACGTGATTCATAATCGCATCGGGCCGGCAGATCATGCCTTTATCGAGCCGGAATGGTGTAGCGGTCAAGCCGCCCACGCGCACGGCCGGATTGATGACCTTGCAATCGGCGAGGAACCTACCGTACATGGTGTCGGCGTCGAACGGTATGAGATGACAATTGTGAACTAGCCACCCATTAGCGAAGTAAGAAGGATGTCCGCGGACACGAAGGTTGAAAACAGGTTCAACGCTTTTTCGTTCGAGACGCGATACACTGACCACCCTAGATCTAGGAGAAGTTTCGTTTTCTTGGCGTCCTGCTCCCGCCGTTCTGTTATGCAATGAGAGTTTCCGTCGATCTCGATTCCGATTTTCTTTTCCTTGTTCGCGATGTCCAATTTGTAACATGTCGGGAATCCGCTCCCGTCCCATTGATTGTGCCCTGTCGGTATTGCCAATTCCGATTCCCATCCCTCTCCCAGCGCGTGAAGAAGCGCAAGCTGAG
>ERZ1292644.688-Hain-H14-01um-R2-688-length-20721-cov-4_pt1 | contig 20721 bp, 20 predicted proteins | sample MGYA00564402_ERZ1292644 | MGnify/ENA primary metagenome ERZ1292644 (study PRJEB36523, sample SAMEA6512644) | groundwater metagenome | collected 2019-01-09 | study: AquaDiva: Metagenomics assemblies of 32 groundwater samples
GTTGAGACGGAACTCATGGCCCTTGCCCGTTCCTTGGCTCCCGAGGGCCAGACGGTTTTGCTTTGCGATTTCGGAGCCCGTTCCACGGATATCGCGGTAGTCAAAAACGCCCAGCTCACCTTTACAAGAACCATCCCGACCGCGGGAGAGGCGTTTACAAGAGCTGTCGCCCAGTCGCTGGGGGTGGAATTGGCCCAAGCGGAAGAATATAAAAGAGCCTACGGTCTATCGGGAAGCCAGCTGGAGGGTAAAGTAAGAGGAGCGCTCGACCCCGTATTCAGGATGGTTGTAGATGAAATGAAAAAGGCAATCCACTTTTATCAGACCGAAGAAAAAGGCGAGGCTCCTAAGTCGGTAATTTTGGCAGGAGGAACCGCCGGCATGCCGGAAGCAATTTCTCTTTTATCAAAACTTATAGGAATTGAGGTGGTCATAGGAAATCCATTTGCAAAAGTTGCTGTTGATGCCCAAGTTGCTAGAGCCCTTATGCCCTATGCCCCTCTTTATGCAATTGCCGTGGGTCTTGCTATGAGGGAAGGATAAAAAATGGCTGCCGTCAATCTTTTGCCTTCAGATATTTCTCCTAAGGGACCCGTTGTAAAGATTTCAAATCTCATCAAAAGCTTGGCCATTATTTCTTTTGTAACTTTCTTGGTTCTCGCACTCGGCATGGTTGTCTTTTTTATTCTCAACTCCGCTGCCCTTAAAAGTGTTAATTTGTCTTCCGACCAACTTAAGACTTCGATCAAAACACTGGAAGAGACAGAGCAGGGCTTAGTCTTGGTACGGGATCGAATTACTAAGGCAAAACAGGTACTGGATGCCGAAAGCGGTCTTTTAGAGACAGAGAGTTTGGGAAAAATTACTGCCTCTATCCCGTTAGATGTTTCCCTATCCGAAGCGGTTATCTCAAAAGATTTGCTCGACGTAACCTTTGTTGCAACAAACTCCCAAGGGCTCGCCGCACTTATGGCCCAGATTATTTCAGAGGAGTCTTTTGCCAAAATTGAGCTGGTTTCTTTTAGTTTCAATCCCAATGCCGGCTATGTCCCAAGCTTTAGCCTAAAAGAGAAATGAAAAAAGGATTATTTCCAGCCAATGTGTCGGCAATCCTTATCCCCTCGGCCTATCTGGCTGTGTCAATTTTGCTTTTTGTCTTTACGGCAAAAACCGGTATTGCGAAAATTTCCGAACAAAGAAAAGGGCTTTCCGAAGCCAGGAAAATCCAAGGGGTTTTACAGCAAAAAGAAAATATTCTAAGACAAATTGAGACGGAGGTCCCTTTGCAGGTCGATATTCTCGCAAATGTTTTGCCGGAGAAAAACCCGGCATTAACCATGATTTCTCAAATCAAAAATCTGGCGGCAGTTTCCGAAACAACCATTACAACTTTTAAAATAGGCGCGCAAAACGATTCGGGCGATCTATCATTTGTCGACCTAAATTTTGATATAGACGGGGGTTTGACGGAGGTTCTCTCTTTCATGAATTCTATTAAGGCTCTTGCCCCCCTTTCGACAATCGATAAGGCCAAGATAAATCAGGCGGGGGGTATAGCTTCCGCCAATGTTACTATAAAGATTTATTTTGCGGGATATCCGACGAAACTTCCGAGCCTAACCGAAGCAGTAAGCGATTTAAGCGAAGAAGAGAAGGGCTTGCTCGTCACTTTTTCCGGTTTGACCCTGCCAACCTTTACCACACTTACTCCTCAAGAGCCGGTAAGTAGGGAAAGTCCTTTTGACTGAATCACTTTTGGGCTTCAACCGAGACGGCTACACCCTTTTTTTCCAGAGTGGCCCTTACTTTTAGAAGTGAGCGGATGGCTTTAATGGTTTTGCCTTCTTTCCCGATAATAATTCCCACCGAATCCTCGGGAGCTTTTATGAGAAAGTGAGTTCTATCCCCTTCAGTTTCCTCGACAATATCTAAATCTTTTTTTCCGGTTATTCCTTTGAGTATGAAAGTAAGAAGGTCCTTCATATAAGCTTAGCTACTGCCGGAGTAACTTTTGCTCCTTTTTTGACCCAAGCATTAAGTTTTTCCTTGTCAATTTTTATTTCGTCTTTAGAGGGTTTCCAGTATCCCAAAATCTCCAGGGGCGAACCCGTTAGTTTTTCCCGCTCATCCACCGCGACAATTCTGTAAAACGGCTTTTTGGGAACTCCAAGACGAGTTAGTCTTATTTTAATCATGTCGCTGATTGTACCATATCTAAGGCTTTTAATGCAGATTCCTGTTCGGCCTGGCTCTTGCTTTTGCCTTCTCCCCTCCCCCAACCCTTACCCGAAACCGTAACTTCAATGACGAATTTTCTGTTATGGTCGGGGCCGGATTCTTCTATTACCTTATATCTGGGTGTAGGTAAACCCTTGGCCTGAACGTATTCCTGTAGGCGGCTTTTGGGGTCTTTTAACTCCCCGCTTACCTTTTCGGGGATTTCGATGATGATATTTTGCCTGATAAATTCGGAAACAACTTCCATTCCCCGGTCGATTAGTAGCGCCCCGATTATCGCCTCGACGGTATCTGCCAGAAGCGACGGATTTTCTCTGCCCCCTCCCTCTTCCTCGCCCTTTGAAAGCAGTAAGGCCTCGCCAATACTCAATTTTTTTGCAACCGAAAAAAGATTTTCGGTGTTGACAAGACTTGCCCGAAGAGCGGTGAGGTAGCCTTCCTCCTTGTCGGGAAATTTTTCGTAGAGTTTTTTAGAAACAACAAATTCCAAAACAGCATCTCCCAAAAACTCCAGCCTTTCGTTTGTTCCCCTTCTGCCCACGTGCTCATTGACCCAAGACTTATGGGTTAGTGCTTGCGTAAATAGGTCTTTATCTTTAAAAAGATTTTTGAGTTTTGCTATATCGGTCATTGTCAAGTGAGCTCGACCGCCCCTAAGGCCTGCAAAAGGTCCGATACGGTCTCGATACTTCCTGTCTCGAGTTTTGACGTGTCTATTTCCAAGTTTCCAAGCGAATGCACAAAATCCGAGAGCTCTCCCGGGTTCATATGCAAATCTTCCAGGAAGAAATCCTCTTCGCTAACATCCTCCGGCTCAACACCTATATGTTCCGCCAAGAGTCGAATAATTTGAGGTTTTCTGTCTACCTGTTCAAAGGACCCCTTATAGATTGAGCCTAAAACTCCGTTGACAAATGAAGATGAAGACTCGCCTCCAAACTCTTTAGCCAGCTCGACCGCCTCGTCAATCACCACCTTGGGCGGAGCTTCACTATTTTCAAGTTCATAAACAGCCAGCCTAAGTATGGCCAAGTCGATTCTATTTAGTTTATCAATCGGCCAGAGAGGAGCAGCCTTTTGGATTTTTGAATCCAGGAGATCTTTTTTTGCAAGAATCTTGTCAACCAGCTCGGTAGTTTTGCCTTGGGGTGTGTAAGTTTCGGCGAAAAGAATTTTTACCGTCTTTTTTCTTTTAACGTGTCTGGGGTCTTGGGCAGTTTTCATTATTTAGAATGACTGGCTTCGCCATAGAAACCGCAATACGGGCAAGCTCTATGCGGCTGTCTTAATTTACCACAACTAGTGCATTTAGAAAGCGTTCCCAGCTTAATTGCCATTACCTTAGAGCGCCTTTTATTGCTTCGACTTCTTGTATGTTTTTTCTTTGGAAGCGGTGCCATACTCGCGTAATTGTATATTAAGGTCGATTAATTGGCAATATTTTTGCGGGTTTTCGAAGGCTTCCAACGCCACTTTCTTTGACGCCCTGATAAGTTCTATATCCTGCCAGGATGCGATTTTAAGTTCGGGAAATCCATGCTGTTTGCTGCCGAAAAGCTCTCCCGGGCCTCGAAGCTTTAAGTCAAGTTCGGCCAACTCAAATCCGGAAATGCTTTTGGTCATTGCGGTAAGCCGCGTGAGAACTTTTGGGGATTTGCTTTGGGTAAAAAGTAGGCAGTAAGATTTCTTTTCTCCCCTTCCTACCCTTCCCCTTAGTTGGTGTAGTTGGGCCAGACCGAATCTCTCGGCGGCTTCGATGAGCATTATGGTGGCGTTGGCCACATCTATTCCGACTTCGACCACAGGAGTTGAGACTAAGATGTCGGTTTTTCCTTCTCGGAACCTACCCAGTACCTCATTTTTCTCTTTTATCCTCATTCTTCCGTGAAGAAGCCCCACATTTAGAGGTTTAAATATTTTTTTAAGGTTTTTGAATTCTTCGGTTGCGGCTCTTAGCGTCGTCATTGTTTCTTTTTCGGACTCTTCGATTAGGGGGCAGACAACAAATACCTGCACTTTTTCTTGTTTTATCTCTCGGGCTATCCAGGAATATGCTCCGTCTCTTTTTCCCGGCGGAACTATCCAAGTTGTTATTCTTTTTCTTCCCGCCGGAAGTTCGCTTATGGTAGATAAATCAAGGTCCCCATAAAAAGTTAAAGCTACGGTTCTTGGAATGGGCGTAGCCGTCATAGTTAGGACGTGGGGTGAAACTGTCTTTCTCCCGGCTTTTTTTACAAGATGAGCTCTTTGCTCAACTCCGAATCTGTGTTGTTCATCGATAACCACAAGTCCCACCTCGGAAAAATTCACTTTTTCGTGGATTAGCGCATGAGTTCCCACATAAATGTCCGCTTTTTTAACCTCGGACTTTTTGGTTTCGGAAGTTACCAAGGAAGTTTTAATTCCAAAACTCTTAAATAGACCCGTTAATGTTTCGAAATGCTGTTGGGCAAGTATCTGGGTGGGGGCCATGAAAATAGTTTCGTAGCCGTTTTTGCAAGAAGCGTATGCGGCAATTGCGGCAACAACGGTTTTTCCGCTTCCTACATCCCCTTGCAAAAGCCTGTTCATGGGTATATCTTTGCCAAGGTCTTCTAAAATTTCTTGGGCCCCCCGGCTTTGCGAAGAAGTAAGGACAAAAGGCAAAGAAGAAATAAAAGTTTCAATCAGCGTCTCGTCTATTTGGAATTTATAAACGGGTCTATTTTTCTGCCAATTCAGTTTCCTATAAACGTTTTTTATTTGCAGCAGCAAAAGTTCGTTAAAGGCAAGCCTTCTTTTTCCTTTTTCGGCGGCCCGTAGGTTTTTGGGGAAATGGACCGATTCAATCGCGTCTTTTAATGTCAGAAGCTTGAGAGTTTTAAGTGTTTGATCCGGCAAAAATTCAAGGAGGCCGGATTTATTCAAAGTGAAAGCTTCCTTTACCCTGCCCCTTATCCACTTCGAGCTAATCCCCGAAGTTTCCGGATATATAGGAATAATTCTTCCCGTATGCACGGTCTTTTTACCCGGAGCTATCTTTTCGTATTCCGGAGAAATAAAAGCTTTTTTTCTCCCGAACCAATCGATTTTTCCTGCAAGCGAAACTTTAGCCCCGGGGTATAAAATTCTTACGAGGAACGGCTGGTTAAACCAAACGGCCAGGACACTAGCAGTTGCGTCCGCTATTTCGGCAATTTGAATTTTTTTGCCCGACCGGGTGTACTGGTTTTTTATTGTGGCGACGTAACCGCGAACCGTGAGAGTTTCACCAAGCTGGGCAAGTGCTATTGGAGAAGTTAGCGAAAAATCTAAATATCTGTGAGGAACATGGTTTAGTAGGTCCTCTATTTTTTTAATCCCCAGCTTTTCCAGCCGACGCTCATAAGTAGGCCCGACGAAAGAAAGTTCCCCGACCGACGAATCCATATTCATATTATCGGAAAGCACTCAAGTACGGAAGAAAAGATGTCAAAAGAAGCCCCAATGTTGCGATCACAATAAAAATCGTAAAAATCTTTCGCTGTTTTTTGCTTAAAATCATTATTCTTTATCTCCTTCTGGCTCGACTATCGTCCCAAATATTTTTTTGCCTATTTTTATCTTCTGCCCCACTTCTGGCTTGTAGGAAGGGTCGAGAACAGGTTTTTCATCAATCTCGACTCCACCCTGCTGGATAATTCTTTTAGCATCAGAAATACTTGCTAGAGACGTGTAGGCACTTACGGTACCCGCGAGGTTCGCCCCTAGAGGAATGTTCATTGGGTATTCCGGTTTTCTCTCTTGGAAGGTTTTCTCGAAGGTTCTTTGTGCCTCATGGGCCTCCGGTTCGCCGTGAATTTGCATCACAACCTCGAAGGCCAGCCTTTTTTTCTGACCCATAGGTTCCTTTTCGCAAGATTCTTCGATTCCGGTTAGGTCCACATCTGTCAATAGTTCAAAAGCCAAGGGCAGAACTTCATCCGGAAAAGACATTATTCCTGCGTAGAAATTTTGAGGTGTGGAGTCCAAAAAAAGAGTATTGCCGGTAGTTTTTCCAACTTTATTACCTTCTTTATCAACGAGAAGCTTTGTAGTAAGCACAAACTTCTCTTTATTTTTCATAGCTCTCATTAAGGTTCTGCCCACCATCATGTTAAAAAGTTGGTCATTTCCTCCAACCTCAAGATCGACATCCATGGCAACCGAGTCATATCCCTGGGCGAGGGGATAGAGAAGTTCATGGAAATGAATAACAGCGCCCTTTTTTATTCTCTCTTGGTACATATCTCTTTCGATCATTTGCTGGTGTGTTACATTTGATGCTATTTCAATTAAGTCCTTGAAACCAACCTTATCAAGCCAAGAGGAATTAAAAAGAATTTTTGCGGCATTTGGCTCTTCAAAGTTTAAAACTTTACCGGCCTGTGTTTTCCAGCTTTTGGCGTTTCCCAAGGCCTGCTCGCGGGTTAACCGCTTTCGAGCAGCTAATTTATCAGTAGGATCCCCTATCATGCCGGTAAAATCCCCTACCAAAAAAATTACTTTGTGGCCCAATTTTTGAAATTGCCTAAGTTTCATCAACCCAACGAGATTTCCTAGATGTAAAGACGGCATCGAAGGATCAAAACCCTGATAGAGGGTGATTTTTTTCTTTGCCATTAAAGCGGCCAGCCCCTTTTTTGAAGGAAGTATTTCGGCTACACCGCGTGTCAGTATCGTTTCAATATCCATTTGTACCCATTTTAAGCGTACTTTGCTACAATGACAAGTAAGATATATGTGGAGGCAGAGATTAAGAGCAAGAAGGTATCCCGGCACTTCCCGATACCATAAAGGGGTAAAGAGAAGTCGGGTTCTCGTTCGCCTTGCAAAACTTTCTTTTTTAGCGGTAGTTGGATTTTTTATCCTCTCTTTTGTAGTTTTGCCCCTATTTGCCTTTAACCTTCCATCTCCGGACAAGGTTGTGAGGCGGGAGGGTTTTTCCACAAAAATTTTAGATAGGAACGGAGAAGTTCTATATAGCATTTTTGCCAACCAAAGAAGAACACCTGTGCCTTTGGATGAAGTTCCCCTATTTCTAAGGCAGGCAACTATTGCAATTGAGGATAAAAATTTTTACAAACACCAGGGATTTGACCCTACAGGAGTTTTTAGGGCGGTCTATAACATCATTGTCAGGCGAAAACTTCAGGGGGGCTCTACCTTAACCCAACAGCTCGTTAAAAATGTTCTCCTTTCCCCGGAAAGGACAATTCTTAGGAAAGTTAAAGAGTTTATCTTGGCAATTCAGATAGAAAGGAAATATACAAAAGACCAAATTCTGCAGATGTATTTGAACGAAGCGCCCTATGGGGGTACTTCTTGGGGAGCAGAGGCAGCCGCCGAGGTTTACTTCGGCAAAAAAGTTAAAGATTTAGACCTTATCGAGTCTGCAATTCTGGCCGGACTTCCTCAAAGGCCATCCTCGTTCTCTCCGTATTCTTCGAATCCGAAAGCCTATATTGGTCGTACCCAGGATGTATTAAGAAGAATGAGGGAAGACGGCTATATCACTAAAGACCAGGAAGAGTCGGCCATTTCCGAACTACCAAACATACAGTTTCAGGCAAGAGGAGCCTCTTTTAAAGCCCCTCACTTTGTCCAATATGTGCAAAAGATTCTTGAAGATAGATATGGGGAGAGGGCAATTGAACTTGGTGGACTTCGAGTTACAACAACTCTTGAGCTAAAACTTCAGGAAAAAGCAGAAGAAATAGTTAAAGAGGAAATTGAAAAAGTGCAAGGCCAGAAAATAGGCAATGGCGCCGCGGTAGTATTGGATCCCCAAACAGGCGAAGTTTTGGCAATGGTTGGCTCGAGGAATTTTAACGATCCAAATTACGACGGACAGTTTAATGCGGCGGTTCAGGCATTAAGACAGCCAGGTTCTGCGATTAAGCCCATTACCTATGTAACGGCCCTTAAGGAAGGATATACCGCTTCTAACCTAATTATGGATGTTCCGACCACATTTCCCGGAGGAATTGGCCAACCCGATTACACGCCCGAAAACTACGATGCAGAGTTTAGGGGTCCCCTACAGGTAAGGTACGCTCTTGGAAATTCCATAAATTTAGCGGCAGTGAAAATGCTGGCCATGGTCGGCATAAAAGATACTCTTGAAACCGCTTATGAGCTGGGGATAACGACTCTTAAGCCCGACAAAGAAACACTGGAGAGGGTGGGTCTATCCCTAACTTTAGGAGGGGGAGAGGTTAGACTGATTGAATTGACGGCAGCTTATGGGGCATTTATGAATAAAGGATATAGAATCGACCCCGTCGCAATCCTAAAAGTTGAGGATTCCGATGGAAAAGTTTTGGAGGAGACAAAACCCGAGAAAGGAAAAAGAGTTTTGACCGAGGAACAGGCATTTTTGATTGCCAACATTCTTTCGGATAATTCCGCAAGAACGCAAATATTCGGCCCCAACTCCCTGCTTAATATCTCTGGGGCTACCGTGGCAGTCAAAACCGGAACCACAAACGATAAACGCGACAATTGGACAATCGGAGGAAATTCACTTGGCTTGGTAGGTATCTGGGTTGGCAATAATGATTACACTCCAATGCTTAATGTTGCTTCAGGAGTTTCTGGCGCCTCCCCGATTTGGAGAAGGATACTTTTGCAAGTTTTAGCCGACAAAGCAAACGTGGGATTTGAAATTCCCTCCGGAATCGTCTCTGCCTCGGTGGATGCTGTTTCGGGATATCGAAGCCACGACGGCTACCCTTCAAGAACTGAATATTTCATAGCCGGGACCGAGCCGGGTGAAGACCCTATCCATGTAAAACTTAAGGTTTGCAAGACAGACGCAAAACTGGCAACACCATCCGACATTGCGGCAGGGGCTTACGAAGAAAAAGAGTTCTTTGTGTTTAAAGAGGAGGATCCGACTGCTCCCCCGGGAGGCCCTAACCGCTGGCAGGAAGGGATTCTTTCTTGGCTTTCCACCCAAGCCGACCCCAGATATCACCCCCCGAACGACTATTGCGGAACGGAAAACCCCATAAACGTTGAATTTGTTAATCCCAAAGACAGGGATAGCGTATCCAATAATTTCACTATTAAAATTTCTGCAAATTCGACTTCGGATATTGTTCAGATAGAACTCGAAATAGACGGGTTGAAGGTAAGAACATTTACAGGTCCCCCTTTTGAGCATGCGGTGTCGCTAGCAGACGGTGTTCATACAATCCGGGCCAAAGCAAAGGATGCAGGCGACAAAGAATCCGACAGGAAAATTACAATAGGAGTGAATGTTCCCTGGGACTATTCTCCGTCTCCTAGCCCAACTCCGTAACTACATGATATAATCCATCGCTAACTACACGCATGAGAAAAGAAAGGGCATCGAAAGGAGAAAGAAGTCTCATCAGGACCTTGAAACAGCAAGATGAGGTTTTAAGTAAGAAAAATTGGAAGGTACTGCTTCAAATTCACCTGCAAAAAGAAATTGAAGGATTTGCTGGATTAAGTGCTTTAGGCGAAGAAGGTCTTCAGGCTGTAACAGAGTGGTACAGGATAAGAAGTAGACATAGGGCGCGTGAAATAGACGAAGAGCAATTTAAGCAGTTAAGGATAGAGTTTGTAGAAAAATACGATGAAGTCACCAGAAACGGTATGGTAAATGTCGCTATTAAATTTATAACCGAAAAAACTGAAGTAATAGGACTTACGAGAACAACCCTAAGAAACTAGCTTTTAAGACTTAACTATTGCTCCGAATTTATTCTTAAGCTCTTTTGTCAATTTATCCCTAATTTTTTCAACTTCCATATCTATCAGCGTTTTGTCGGGGTGCTCGTACCAAAGCCTGAATGTATAGGAATCTTGGAATATATCGGTTAGTTCTACATCCGCCACCGATTTATCGGCTTGCTTAATTGTTTCTATAACTTCCCCGATTTTGGTTCTTTCAGGGAAGGAACAAGTAATGTCTTCTATTTGGGCCGGATATTTGGGGAGGGATTTAAAACTTCCGATATCGGCCGAAGCCTCTCTTAGGGCCTCTATATCGAATTCGTAATAAAGAAGACCACCAGGGAGCTCCCCGAATTGCCCCAAAGTTTTTCCCTGCGATTTAACAGATAAGCATCTATTGGGAAGATAATGCGCGGCGTCTTCAATTGTCATTTTTGCCTCGATATTTAATTCTTCCAGTAATGACTCAACTACTCCCTTTACCTCTCTAAAAGAAGTGTTCGAAAAAATTCCGGCAAGAGTCATTCTCTCGTCCGGCAAGTCCGCTTTTCTCGGTATGTAAATGTTTGCAACTTCGAATAAATGAAAAGGTTTCGTCTCTCCCGAGTTGTCTTTAGCGGCTCGGGAAAGAGAAAACATGAGAGACGTTCTTAAGTATTCGGAATTAAGACCAAGAGGGTTTTTTAGTTTCAGCCCGTTTGCTGCACCTTCCCAAGATACAAGTGAAAGTGTATAAACTTCGATTCCACCCCAGCCCGTAAGAGTCTTTTTTACCTTGGCTTCGAAATTAAATGGCGCATCGGCTAAGGGTTCGGGTAGGCCCCCTTGCATAAGTTCACTGGGCAAATTGTGATATCCGTAGAGTCTCGCGACTTCTTCGACAATGTCTTCGGGGATTTCAATATCCCCGGCCCTATATGAAGGAACCAAAACTTGTAGTGTTTTCCCTTTCCAATAAGTCTCAAATCCCAAAGACCTTAAAATTTGAGTGGTTTTGTCTTTGGGAAGGTGGGCGCCGAGTCTTGCGCTAAGAAAATCGATGTCAGTGACTACTTTCCTTTCCTTATAAGGGGCTGGATAGATATCCAGAATCGTATTTTCCGGCCTTCCGTTTGTGAGTTTCACGAAAAGCTCAATTCCCCTGCCCATCCCCAAGGCGACCAGCTCCGGGTCGAGTCCCTTTTCAAAAAGAACGGCCGCTTCGGTTCTCTGGGCTAAAAACATCGAGGTTTGCCTGATATTTAAGGGATTATATGTTTGCACGAAAAGAAGAACGTTTTTGGTACTCTCATCAACGGCCGAGTTTTCTCCTCCCATAATTCCGGCGAGGTCAATGAGGTATCCTCCCCCGTCTTCGATGACAATATCTCCCCCTGGGAGCGTATGGGTTTTGCCATCAAGAGTCGTCAGGCTCTCCCCTTTTTTACTTTCTCTTAATATCATTTTTGCCCCTCGAATTTTGTCGTAGTCGAAGGTATGAATGGGTTGACCAAGCTCGTGCATAATGTAGTTTGAAATATCAACAACATTATTTATTGCTCTTACCCCCACTGCGGTTAGACGTTGTTTCATCCAGTCAGGAGAGTCTTTAAGTTCAACGCCCCGAATAAGAACCGCACTAAACCTTGGGCACAAGGAGTGGTTAACCGTAACCTGAAGATATTGAACGTCACCGCTAAACTTAAGGGTCGGCAGTTTAACCGGTTGAAGCCTTGCCTTAATCCCGAATTGAGGGAGAATTGCCGCAGCCTCTCTTGCGAGCCCGTAGACTGAGGCAACGTCTACCCTATTAGTTGTTACTTCAATAGAATAAACATGGTCATGCTCAATCTTTTCCACCGAAGGACCGCTTAACGAAAGGTACTTGGCCACATCGTTTGGCGTAGCCTTTGTTTTTAAGTAGTCTCTAAGCCAGCTATCGGGTATTTTTATGTCCATTGTTTTAAGAAACGCAGGTCCGAACTATATAAAAGTCTGATGTCCGGAATCAAGAGATCCGATTTCATCATAAAAGTTCGCTCAACTCCCCAACCGAAAGCAAAACCGGAATAGACCTTGGGGTCAATGCCCCCGTTTTTTAGAACAACTGGATGTACCATTCCGGCGCCCCCTAATTCCAGCCAGCCGGATTTACAGAGTTTGCATCCCTTACCGAGGCATACACCACAGGTAATGTCAACTTCGAAAGATGGTTCCGTGAATTGGAAATGGAAAGGTCTAAGCCGTGTTTTCCTTTCTTTGCCAAAAAAGTTTCTGGCAAAATAGTCAAGGGTTCCTTTGAGATGAGAAATAGAAATGCCTTTATCTATGACAAGACCCTCAAACTGGTGAAACATCGGTACGTGAGAGGCATCAATTTGCCTTCTATAGCATTTGGCTATATTTATCATCCTGATGGGGGGAGTCTTTACTCGGTTCATTTCGCGCACTTGCCCGGAGGAAGTGTGAGGAGTCAGAACGATTTGTCCGTACTTGGGGTGGGTAGGTGCGTCAACAAAAAAAGTTTCCCATTCGTCTCTGGCGGGGTGTCCCATGGGCATATTTAAAGATTCAAATGCAAAGTAGTCCCATTCGACCTCCGGATAGCGAACTCTTACGAATCCTATTTGTTCAAAAGTTTTTGAAATTTCTTCGATCGCCGTTGTTAGGAGGTGAAGATGTCCTCTTTTGGGTTTTATTCCGGGGATTGTCGGGTCGAACCACTCTCTGGAGGCTTCCGATAGCCTGTTTTTCTGTTCGGCGAGAAGCTCAACAAGTGCGTTTTTACTGTCGTTGGCAAGAAGGCCTACTTCCTTTCTTTCTTGTACGGGTAAATCTTTGAGCTTCTTTATTAAGGAAGTTATTTTGCCGCTTCTGCCCAAGTAAGAGATGCGAATCTCTTCGAGTTCGTTGGCGCTTGCGGCCTCCATTATCTGGGCCATCGCCTCGTTTTTGATGCTTATTATTTCCTCTCTCATGAAGTCAAGTATTATCTTACCTATTTTACTTGAGAGAGTATTGCTTTGAAAGTGGACGGATCGTTAGTGGCAATATCGGCGAGGATTTTTCTGTCTATTTGAATGTTGGCTTTTTTAAGGCGCGCCATAAACTTGGAGTAGCTCATGCCCTCGGCTCTTATTGCCGCGTTAATTCTTATAATCCAAAGCCCCCTGAAGTCTCTCTTTCTTAGTTTTCTTCCGTGATAGGCGTAAGCCCCGGCATGGACGAGAGCTTCTTTTGCGGCCTTAACTCGCTGGCGCCTGGCTTGTCTGAAACCTTTTGCCAGTTTTTTTACTTTCCTGTGTTTTCTGGCTGCAATCGATTTAACTCTCATATTTACCTTCCCATCGACTTTTTGATTCTTTTGGCAAAGTGCCCCTTAAGTTCTATGGTGCGCTTAAGATTTTTAAGTCTCTTTTTAGACTTGCTTGCCTTCAAATGGCGTCTGAACGCCTGGCGCCTAAGCACTTTTCCGCTCTTTGTAATCCTAAACCTTCTTAGAACCGACTTTCTACTTTTTTGTTTCGGCATGGTTCGACTCGCTTTGCTCGCTCACCATCTTGGTGGTTTTCTTTGTTGTCGGCGAGATGATCATCATTAAATGTTTTCCTAAAAACTTCGGCTGCATGTCTACTGCGACTTGCTCACCAAACTCCTTTACTATTCTACTTAAGAGATTATACCCGAACTGTTTGCTGCGCATCTGTGGTCCCCGAAAAACAACCACAAGCCTTACTTTATTCTTCTCTGTCAAAAATTCTTTTACTCTCCCCAGTCGGATCTGATAGTCATTTTCGGCTATGAAAGGAGAAAATCTTATCTCCTTGACCTCTCCACCTTTTGCTTTCTTTTGGCTTTTCAGCCTTTTTTCTTCTTGGTATTTAAACTTGCCCAAGTCGACGATTTTAGCTACAGGTGGATCTGCCCCAGGAGCTATTTCGATAAGCGAGAGATTAGCTTTTCTTGCTTCCCCCAGCGCCTCCTCTCTCGACAAAATCCCAAGCTGCTTTCCTGTTGAGTCGATAACTCTTAGCTTGGGGGCACGAATCTGGTCGTTAAACCTGTAAGAAAGGAATCCCGTTTTCAACTTGGTTGTCTAGATTTTACCACGCCTATGGTGAATGTTACAAATCCAAAATCTTTTCATCGATTTCTTTCTTGATACCCGATATAAACTTTTCGAGTTCTACTGGCCTGTAATCCTTTCCGCTCCGGCCCCTTTCGGAAACTGTTTTAGTCTTTGCTTCTTTATCTCCGACGATAAGCATGTAGGAAACTTTCTTTAATTGGGAATCTCGAATTTTTGCCTGCAGGGTTTCGTTCCTTTCATCGACTTCTACTCTTAGGCCCTCCTCTCCTAACTTTTCTGCGACAGCTTTTGCATAAGCCAAATTTCTCTCGGTTATGGGAAGAACTTTAACCTGAACGGGCGAAAGCCAGACGGGGAAGTTACCCGCATAGTGCTCTATAAGGAATCCGATAAAGCGCTCGTGGGAACCCAAGGGGGCTCGATGGATAATAACCGGAGTTTTTTCTTTACCGTCGTTGTCGGTATATTTGAGCCTAAATCTTTCGCCCATAAAAAGGTCAATTTGGTTTGTAGAGATTCCAAACTCCCTGCCGATTGAAGAGTGAATGACAAAATCAATTTTCGGGCCGTAAAAGGCGGCGCTTCCGACATCCTCAACCATCGGAATATCGACTTTCCCCGCTGCCTCTCTTAAAAGTTCCTCGGCTTTTTTCCACATGGCTTCGTCCCCATGATATTTCTCTTTATTTTTTGGGTCCCTTAGGGAGAGTATCAAGTGGTAGTGGGTAATCCCCAGAGTTTTATAGAAATATTCATGGAGTTTCATAACGTCTACAAATTCCTCAACTGCTTGCTCCTCGGTGCAGTAAATGTGTGAATCGTTTTGGGTAAAGCCGCGAACTCGCATTAAGCCGAAAAGCTCACCCGATGCTTCATAGCGATAGCAAGTACCGTATTCGGCAAGTCGTAAAGGCAAATCTTTATACGAACGGGGTTGTGAAGCATAAATCATATGGTGGTGGGGGCAGTTCATTGGCTTTAAGTAATACTCCTCGCCGTCATCTAGCTTCATCGGAGGATACATATCGTCTTTGTAGTAAGGAAGGTGTCCCGAAGTGTAGTAAAGACCGGCTTTTGTTATATGAGGAGTTGTAACTCGCAGGTAACCCCACTCCTTTTCTGTTTGTTTGGCCCAGTTTTCCAGTTCCTCTTTAATAATATTTCCGCTAGGAAGCCAAAGAATTAGCCCGGGGCCAATCTGTTCTGAAACGGTAAACAGTTCAAGATCTTTCCCTATTTTTCTGTGGTCCCTTTTCTTTGCCTCTTTCTGCATTTCAAGATACTCATCGAGTTCCTTTTGGGTAGGGAATACGGTTCCGTAGATTCTTGTCAGCATTACATTTTTGGAGTCTCCTCTCCAATAAGCCCCTGCTATTGAAAGAAGTTTGAAGTGTTTAAGTTCTCCAATCGGATTGTCAATATGCCCTCCTCGACAAAGGTCTTCATATTCTCCTGACTTGTAAACAGTTAGTTTCTGCCCTTCTTTTGAAAATTCTTCAATTAATTCGAGTTTATATGGGTTATCTTTATAAAGTTCTTTGGCCTCGCTTATGCTAACTTCTCTGCCGTCAAACCCTTTCCAGGTAGTAAGGATATCTGCCATTTCCTTTTCGATTTTGGGAAGGTCTTCCTCGGAGATTTTGTCCGTACCGAAGTCGAAGTCGTAATAAAACCCATTTTCAATTGCAGGCCCAATCGTTCTTTTGGCCTTTGGCCACAAGTCAATAACAGCAGCGGCTAGTAAGTGTGCGCAGGAATGTCTTAGATTGTCTATATTTTTTTCGTTTATCCCAGGCATATGGCTAAATTATATATTTAAGTAGACCTATGTTCTATGATTATTTGAAACTGGCTTTAGTTTGGTAATTTTCAATTGGTTGCATCAACTTAGGAGATTTAACTTTTGAAATTAGTTTTTTATCACTCGATAAAAGAGAGATTTTGTGTTCTTCTGCCAAACTAATATATACACTGTCGTAAATTGAAATTTTGTACTTGTTTGAATTCTTTAAACATTTCTGGATAACTGGTTCCATTGGCAAGAGGTTGGGTTTTGTTTTAATGATGAGACCTAAAAGTCTTTTTGCTTTTGAGATTGTAATTCTTTTTGAAAGCACTGCAGAATTCAAACCGTTTGCTACTTCGTAAACCCACAGATTTGGGGCAACTAGCGCAATTTTTCCTTCAAGATAATCTTTTAGAATTAGTTGTGCGATTTTATAATTTACTTCGTCTTTTAAAACCCATTTTAGACACGTCGAGGAATCTATTACGAAGACTTTCATTCAAATTTTCGCCCGGAATGAACAAGCTCGGTTACAGGGACGTCAATTTCCACTGCCGAACTTGTTATTAACTTATATAAAGATTTTCTAGCTTTTCTATTATTTAAACTTTTATTTTTATACTCACGCGTAGCTTCTCGAATTAAAGAGGCTAAGCTTTTATTTTGCGAGAAAGCTATCTTTTTTAAGTCTTCATACTCTTCTTTAGGAAGCCTTACGTTGGTTGTAATATAATTCACGTTAATACAATAATACATTAATACAATATGAGAAATCAAGAGTTATTGTGGAATGATAGGTGTACGCTTAAGACCATTCGAATTTTTGCCTTTCGACCTTCGTCGGGTACCAGTCGGTACCTAACCAGGTCTCATCAGTCCCGATTTAATCGGGAGAGGCGCGGTCGAGCAAAGTTGCTGGTTCATTGGTAGTAATAAAGTGGCGGATGAAACCGCATATTGATTTTGCCACTTTACCAATGACTTTTCAGCAAACTTTGCCCGCCGTCCATTTATGATACTTATAATTCCGAGAGAGCTCGGAGTCTCAACGAAACTTGGCGTCGCAGATTAACTGAGTAAAGCATAGACGCTAGTTCCGCAATCATCCGAACTCTCCTTTTCGGCGGACATCTATCGTGTCTTTCTTACTCCCCACCTACCTGTCTTCGGGACAGTAGATCCCCCAAGGGAAGTACTTGAATTGTTCCCCCCGACGCTGCGGCTCGAACAGTCTCGAGCGATCTGAGATACTCCACGCTATCCCAGATTTCCTGGTCAGTAGCCTCGGGGCGTCTGGCCTTTGCTGCGTTCCAGAGTGTTTCGAGTACTTGTGCCTCTGCATCAGCATGGATCTGCTTCGCCTCGGCCAGGATCTTAGCTTCTTTGAGCTGGGCGAAAACCCGCTCGAGTTCGGGAGAGAGGATAACGTCGCTGAGCTCGAGCCTTGTCTCGACATACCAGTCTATAACCTGGCGCTGAAGGATACTATGGAGCTCTTTGACGCGTTCCGGGATGGTCGACAACTTCTGTAGATCTTCTATGCTACAAAGAGAAGCGATCTCCCGAAAAGCGACCTCCGCAGCCGCCTGCAAGTTCTGCTCGATGTTCTGGACAGCCAAGAAGTGCTTTGCAGGTTCACTGGGAAGAGGTCTCCACCACAAGGTGCCTGGCACATTCACAACCACCTTGTCTACGGTAATCGTCTGGTTGGCGACAACCGGGATTCTGTCCCAGCGGAGGTTAATTTTTTTAACCACCGCATCGTACCAAGGAAGGGGTTGTCGTGTTCCCGGTTCGAGCGCCCGTTTGAACTTTCCTAATCTGAACACTACCCATGCTTCCTGTTGGGGTACCTCGACTGCCGCATTCGCAAAGGCTTTGGGGAAGACTACCCACGCAGGAATTGCCAAAATAGCCAGGACAATTCCCAAGGGCAAAAGCGGCACACCCAAGAGAACCAATACAAGACCGACAATGCCCATGGGGAGGCTTCCAATTAGGAGCGTCCTTACAAAAACGATGGTCTTGTAGGTCGCTTCCGTGTCGCTTGTGGAGGAGGGTTCGGCCTCTTCCAGGCTGCTTCTTGTCCTGCGACCGCCGAAACTCATGTCCAATACGATCGCCAAGACCAGCGACACGAAGAGGATTACGACTGACCCGGCGCCGGCGAAGCCTAGATAGGAGAACAGATCGAGGGAAGCTCCCCACCGACTATCGAGTAGCCACCACCAAACTACACTTCCCAGAATCCACAAGGGCCAGAAGATATTGACCAAAGATCCTCCTTTGGATCCCGTCTGGGCTGAATCAGGTGTTTCTGAATCCGGAGACATCTGCCTACTACCTCGCTGCATGTTTGCTCTCCTTTGAGCGATTGCTCTTTTAGATTCCGTACAATGGGTTTTTAACGAGCCGCATCCGTCTGTATTCTGCCGAAATGCACCCGAAGTTTAACAGAGAGGAAAACCATAGTCAAAACGCTATTGTCTGGACAAAGATATTTCTAAGTGTTAGAATCTGACCCGAAGAATTAGCGAATATGCTTAACCCAGAAGCTGTTGAAGATACACCGCAAGTGAGCCAAGAATCGGTCTCAGAAAGAGAAAAGATTAATCGAATCTTGAGCTTGACTCTACCGACCGTTGAGGTTCTAGATCTGGTGGTTCCACAAGGTGAGACGGCAGATTCTCTTACAAAAGACAGGTGGATTGTCCCAATTAGTGAGGTTGCTCGCATTCGTGCAGATACACAAAATTGGGAGGGCGTGAAACTCGGGTTCTTTCCCGAAGGGTTTTTAGTTAAAGGTGAATTAACGTATTCCCCAGACCCAGAAGCTAAGAAGAAAAAACTAAATTATTCCCCAAGGCTTTTTAAGGGTAAAGAGTTGGTTATGCAGGAAAGATTCCCCCGTAGCGCTGGAGTTCAGCAGTTTGCGAGAGTCATCCTCGGAGAAAGCCAGGAACCCCTAACTAGGGTCGAGATGAATTCTACCATAGACTGGGCAAGACTAAGTTATAATTTATTTGCCAGTGAGACATTCCAACACCCCCGTTGGATTGAGGTCCAAGATGGAAATCCAGTATTGGTATTTTCAAGTCAAGAGGATTTGCAGAATTTCCAGCCTTACAATAACGTCAAGCTTCCTGAAAATACCCAGGCGACCTCTTTTATCCAGTCTTCAGGAAAAGGGACAGAAGGAACACCTGTGATTGCGTGCCATGAATCCTGCTCACAGGAAGATCGCCATCAGCATATTCGTACACTCTTGACATTTGCCCAGGCTTTAGACCCTAAGGAAATTTCCCCAATCCTAGTCTCGAAGTTTACGCCAACACTCGAAGACTATCTGCATATGAGAATCCGTGAAAGGGTCCTCGAGCTCCTCATTCGCGAAAAAAAAGCCCTTCCTACGGACTGGTTCCACTCCGATGCTGTGAGTAACGCGATCGAGGCAGCAAAAGGGGAACTATTCAGAAAACACTTAAGGTTGGAGACACAAAGGCCATTTTACGTCGATGATTGGCCAGATATCCGTAAAACTTACGGATTGAATTATCAAGATGTTATAGGGATCTGGTTTGAAGACGAGATGATTGAGGCATTTCTTGTAATAAGTGAAGCATTATCAGACGGTCCGGCAAGAGAAATTCTCTTGCTAAAGCTAACATCTATTCCCTTCTTCCCGACTGGCGGGAAGCGACTCGACTCCTGAAAAACTGGGACGCAATTCACGATTACAATAGCTCTTTCGGGATTCCGTATAAGAGGCCAGAGGGTCAATCAGAGGAAGGGTAACTTTAGAGTACTTCAAAGGACTTTCTAATTAAATTTTTAAATTAGCTTTCGATCTTGCCCAGATACTATTCAGCACCTGGTGAGATCTCATCAGTCCCGATTTAATCGGGAGAGCTAACGAGTTGCAGTTTCCTAGAATTGGGTTGTGTGTGGTCAGTAAGACCCCCTTTCCTAGAAAATACTGCAACTCGAGCCTAAACCATCAAGGATGATTTCTGCAAGCTTTTGATCAAAGCTATAATGACTAGCATGCAGAAAGCGCACCCAAAATGGCGATATTCTATTGAAGATCCCCGTTAGCAACAGGGATCCAGACTTCTTGATTGAACGAAACTTCCCATCCCGGGCCATAGGTCCACTGCCCAGTCTTGGTACTTCGGTATTGAAGGCTTGTTGCCTCGTCGGCAGCAAGCTTTCCCTTGGTCCCGGCATGAACCTGGGCGCGGATTCCCTCACCCCAGATGTGAGTATGACAGTCAACTTGGCCACCCGTGTGGTCCCATGTATGTTCCAGCTCAAAGCACGAGCGGGTTTGGACGTCCTCGCCAACGATGAGGATGTCGCTTGCCGGTACCCAGCCACGTAGCTCGAAACGAATCGCACTATCCGTCTGGCTGATATAGCCCCAGAAAGACCCAGCGCTTACGACGGCAAGCTGGTCTTCGTTGCGAAGGCTTTGGGATGAGTAATACCAAACCCAGAGTTTACCCAGACCATCGATCTTGATTGTGGACCTAAGGTCGGGAGTTCCTTGATAGGTCGGCGTTGGCGTCGAGGTCCCGGCAGGTGTGGGAGTATCGGTTTCACAGCTCACCAAGCTGCAGGCTTGGTTACGGATTCCGCCGAGAGGGTCGAAGCCTTGGGTGGGCGGCAGTGTGCCGTAGATTGCTTCGAAAGTCGCCAAGTCCTCGGCCCTTTGCGTCGCGCGAGCGTCACTTTCTACGAACGGTCTAAAACTTAGGTTACAGGCCGTCGTCGAAACCAGAAGGAAAAAGCCCAAAGCGGTAACGAACCTTTTCATTTGCTCCTCCCTCATGGAAAGTATGCTTTCGGATCGACCGAGTAGTTACAGTACGGACCTCCGCCGCCTGCTCGGATGTCGTAATGCAGGTGGTCACCTGATGAGAAA
>ERZ1292644.690-Hain-H14-01um-R2-690-length-20686-cov-9_pt1 | contig 20686 bp, 23 predicted proteins | sample MGYA00564402_ERZ1292644 | MGnify/ENA primary metagenome ERZ1292644 (study PRJEB36523, sample SAMEA6512644) | groundwater metagenome | collected 2019-01-09 | study: AquaDiva: Metagenomics assemblies of 32 groundwater samples
AAAAGCCAGAGGACGGCCCACCAGCTCTGGGCGCCGGCGATGTTGTCGCCGAGGAGGATGGCGCCACAGACGGCTCCGGTGAAGCACCACCAGAACTGGAATCCAGGTTTCTTCATGCGCGACAACCTCCTAGCGGCCGAACAGCCACAAGACGACGAGGACGGCAGGCACGAGAAGCTTGGTCGGCCAGATTGGCAGATTGATGTCGATGGTCGAGTCGCCGAGTTCCCAGGCGCGCAGGAAATTCAGGTCGCCGCTCAGGTCAGCGTAGAGTCGGTTCGCGCGCTCGAGCCGGGCGCGGTTGGCGGAAGTCTCGCGCGGATGCACCTTGAGCGGTTGCAGGGCGCGCAGCGCCTCGTTGGGGAGCACCGCGCCCGCGCTCGCGGGCACGAACAGCTCCGGCCCCGCCTCGCCTACCAGCGCGCGCTGCCCCGCGCCCAGCGCGCCCCCGTGCTGGAGGCCAAAAAACCCGCCGCTAAGAGCGTCAACGAGATCTTCAATAAAGCTTCCCACCTGATCGAAGATATCCCCAATCCACCTCAGCCAACCGATGAGCTGGTCAACGATCCAGAAGAGGCTGTCGCGGAGCCAGACGAACGCCCCCTCCACGCGGCCTACCAAGAAGTCTACCGTCCCCCTGATCTGATCCGCGATCCAATTGAAGGCGGCCATCATGTTTGTCATGATGGCCGCTGGCAGGCCCCGCAGGAAGTCGATGCTCGCCAAGAACCCCGCGATCACGGCTGGCATCACCGATGTTAGCCAGGCAACGAGGTCTCTCGCCGGGGCGAGGATGTTGGCGAACATCGCCACGATTGGCTCCGCCACGTCCACGATCCCCGCCCAAAGCTTCTTGAGAAAATCATCGAGCGCCACCATGAGGTTGTGCAACGCTCGAAGGATCAAGGTTTGTGGTACAAGATACGCCCCCAGCGCATGCCCGATGAGCCTGAACACCGGCGCCAGATCCACGAGCACGGGCACCAATGCCTCTAGGGAGGGGGCCAGGGCCTCCGCGATGGGGTCCATCAGCTTGACAAGCACCTCGCTGATCTTGCCGAGGAGCTCCTGCATCTTCTCGTTTTTCATCAACAGCTCGGTGAAGAACCCCGCGACCGCGCCCATCGGCCCATCTAGCTGAAACCCCTGGATCGCACCGCCCACGCCCGCGATCCCCCCGCCGATCCGCTGGCCCGCTCCCCCCGCGATGCCTCCCCAGTCAGTTCCTTCCTCGGGTTGCTCCACGTCATCGAGCGCCTCGTTGACCGCGTCCACCCCCTCTTGGGTCAGCACCCCCATCTCCTTCGCCATACGCTCGAACCAGGAGATGACCCCCGTTACCATGTCGGGCACGGTGGAACCCCCCACCACCGTCTGCCACAGGTCCGTGAAGAAGCCCTTGACCTGCTCGACCCCCGCCGAGACCGCGTCCACGGCGGCCCGGAACTTGTCCACGAACCATCGCTGGATCGCGTCCCCGAACAGGACGAGCGTGGCGATGATCCCGCCCGCGCCCACGATGGCGAGCACCACCAGACCCAGCGGGGAGAGTAGCGCGCCAACCGCCACGACGACCACGCCCAGGGTCACGAGGATCGGCGCGAGCGCCGCCCCGAGCGCGGCGACGGTGGCGATAAACTTCAGCGTGTCGGGATCGGCCTTGGAAAGTTGCTCAACCCAGCCGCTGACCCGCGTCACGATACTCGTCAGAAGGACGAGAAGCCCGGACTGCGCGATGGCGATGGCCAGGCTTTCCACCGCTCCGCGCAGTGTCTCCATCGCCCCATTGAAACCCTGCATCCGCACGCCGCCTACCTCCGCCGCGATCCCCGGAGCGTCCAAGTTCGCGGTCAGCGCGACCAGCGCGGGCGCCCCTTGCTCAAGGAGCGCGATCATCGCCGGACCCGCGCGCTGCCCGAACAGCTCCATCGCGTCCGCCGCGCTCATCCCTTCGGTCTGCAGCATGGTAAGCAGCTCGTTCAGGGGCTTGAGCGACCCGTCCGCCTGCAACGCCAGATTCTTGAACCCCTCCTTCCCGTCCATCACGCCCAGCCCGAGCTTGACCATGACCCCGGCGGCTTCGTCCGTGGGCGTGATGAGCCGCGTGATCGCGCCGCGCAGCGCCGTGCCCGCCATCTCCCCCTTGATCCCCGCGTTGCTCAGGAGCCCGATGGCCGCGGTCGTTTCCTCGAACGAGAGCCCCATCGCGTTCGCCACGGGACCCACGAACTTCATCGCCTCGCCGAGCCCGTGCAGGTCGGTGTTGGTCTTGACGAACCCGGCGGTCAGCACGTCCACCGCCCCGTCCAGGTCCGCCACCTCCATGCCGAACCCGGCCATGATGCTGGCAACGGTGTCCGCCGCTTCCCCGAGGCCCATCTGCGCCGAGGCCGCGAGCGCCAGGGTAGCGGGCATGGCGCCGAAGATCTGCTCGGTCGTGAAGCCGGCCTGCCCCAGGAAGCCCATCGCCTCCGCTGCCTGCGTCGCGGAGAACTGGGTCGTCGCGCCGAGCTGGATCGCCTGCTGCGTCAAGACGTCGAACTGCGCGCCCGTGGCCCCGGTCAGCACGCGGACCGTGTTCATGCTCGTCTCGAAGTCCGCCGCGACCGAGACCATCCCCTGGAAGGCGGTAGTCAGCGGGCGCAGCGTCTGGTTCACCAGGCCGATGGCGGCCTGGGCCGAGATGAGCGTCGCCTGGAACGAGGAGAAGCCCCCCGCCGCGACCTTCGCCGCGCCCTCGGCCGCCCCTAGCTGCGTCTGGAGCTGGCGAAACGCCGCGGTGAAGTTGTCCACGCCCTCAATGACGAGGGTGAGGCGCTCCTGGGCCATGGTGCTTCTTCCTCTGCTGCTCGCCAAGCTCGCGCGCCTCGGTGGCGAGGAGCGCGAAGATTTCCACCGTCAAGGCGTCCTGTTCCAACGCCGAGCCCGGGGCTGGCCAGCACCACTGCTCCAGCCCCGCGAGTCCCATGCGATGGCACGCGCGGAACAACCCGAACCACCACACCAGGGGCTCGCCAGCGATCAGGATGCCGGGCTCGACGCTGTGGCTTCCGCCGAGATAGCGGCTGGCGAGCCGGTCAAGTTTTTTTTGTCACCCGCATTCAGCGTGCTCAGCTCCATTAGCTTGACCAGCGCGACGAATAGCTGCTGAAACAGCGCCGCGTGCTCGACCAGCTCGGCCGCCGTTCCCACGGTCACGCTCCCGTCCTCCAGCTCCACCTCGATTCCTGAGACGTTCCGCAGGTAGCGCGGCACGATCTCCGCGATGAGGAGCATCCCCGCTTCGTCGCTCAGCAAGCGGTGCCCGACCTGAGCGCGACGCTGCTCGTCCAACGCCGCGACCCCCACGTTGAGCTGGCTGAACATCCCCAAGAGCCGCAGGTAGTCTCCGAACTTCAAGGGGCGCGCTTCCGCGAGCACCCCGCCCCCCAAATCCACCGTCACCCACCGCTGGCTGACTCGCACCATGGTTCCTCGTTACGGCAAGCCCGGCCCGTAGGCCGCGAGTGTGTTGACCAGCGTGTACTCGATGGCGTAGCTGCTGGTCGCGTCGTATTCCCCGATGAAGTTGAAGTCCACCTCCAGGAGCTCTGCGCCCGAGATGCGCGGTTCCCAGCTCTCCAGAAACATCTGCGGAACGTCCACGCGCAACCGCCCTCCGCTGCTCACCCCCTGGAAGTTCACAAGGAACTGCCGCCGGGTCTTGGCGCGGAAATCGGTGGTCATGCGCGACATGACGCTGTTGGTGAGGAGTAGCGTGCCCGAGCCCCGCACCTCCACGAATCCGTCGCGCTTGACTCGCTGCGCGGTCTTGCTCGTCGTGAGCGTGAACACGGGCTTGACGCTGACCTTGTGCCCCACCGTGAAGGCGCGGAGCTCCTCCATCGCCGTTGCGCCGAAGCTCGCGCTCGTCACGTCCCATGGCCAGGGTACTCCCGGCGGGCTCGCGGCGGTGGGGATCGCGGCCCCCGCGTACAGGCCCCCGCCGACGAGGTTCACGGTCGCCTTGATGAGCTGGCTGTGGCGCGCCTCAAGCCGAAGCTCGTCCACCAGCATATCGCTGTACGCCTCCGCGCTCCCCACGTCCCGCTCCGCGACGAGCGTGAAGGGGGGCAGCGCCGCCCGCTCGTCGAAGTCCGCGTTGCGCGGCTGGAACAGGTGGCTGTAGCTGCTGGCCGCCGCCACAATGGCGCTGCTGGACTGGCCGCACGCGGCGCGCAGCAGGTAGCCCAGCGGCACGGGCAGCGGCTCGAAGCTCAAGCTGCCCTTGCTCTGGTGCACGCCGATGTGGAACGGCGGCTCCCCGAACCGATTGGCGCGCAGGTTCTCTTCGCGGAGGTCCTCGATCTCCACGGTCAGGGACTCATTGATGATGGGCAGATTCACCAGCGAGCCGGTGAACGTCGTTCCGTAGCTCTGCTGCTCGTTCAGGTAGAGTCCGCTCAATTGTCCGTACATGGATTATTCCTCGCTCGCGTCAGGGTTGTCCTTCGCGCGTACCCGTCGCCCCACGAGAGGGGGCGCGATCTCCTCCGCCTGCCCGTAGGCCAACAGCCCCGCGAGCACGCGCGGAGGGAGGTCCGCCGGGAGCAGCGCGCCCGCGCTCACGTGACCCACCCCCTGGAGATAACCGGCTGCCCCCAGGTAACGGTAACGCTTGGTCACCTCGTTCATATTCACGCTCCTCGGACTGAAAACGTGTAGCGGATGCGGTTCCACGGCGCATTCTCCGCCGCGTCGCTCTCCTGCTCCAGCACCTCCGCGCCGATGAGGTTGATCATCCCCACCGCGCCACCGAGCTGCTTGTCGCTGTTCACGGCGGTGAGGATCGCCGCCTGCGCGCGCATCAACTCCAGCAACGCCGTTCCGCTGAATACCTGCGTGTAGTACCAGTGGAGTACCGTCACGTTCACGTCTGCCCACCACGCCCCGGCCTGCGGCCCCACGGCGCGCGGCTCCAAGGTCAGCCCCTCCGCCAGCAACGAGATTCCATATGGGCGATCCGTCAGGCGGCTTGGCGGCAGTCCGTACTCCACGGGATATGCGCTGTCCGCCAAGAGGCCCGCCGCGGTGAGCCGCGTGGCGAGCGCGACGAGCATTGAGTTGACATGGATCATCGGATCGAGACCTTTAGCTCTGCGGCGATCCCGGCGCGGGCATCGTCGCGCAGCACCCGGAGCGCCAGCGCGCGCGCCTGCTCCTCGGTGGGCAGCATTGGCCGCTCGGGAAGCCGTCGCGTGCCGTACTGGTGAACTCCTGAGTAATCCGCAAGACTCCGCAGCGTCACCTTGTTGTGCCCAAGCGAGATGTCCCAGCGTTGCCGCAGCTCCCCCGTGCGAATCAGGGGCTGGGCGCTGTATCCCTGTTTGAGCTTGCGGCGCAGCGTGGCAGGTTTGAGCGGCGCCCAGGGGTGCCCTCCGTGTGCGCCGCTCGTCTGGAACTGCCGCTGCACAAACTGGAACACGAGGACCCCGATCTTCTGGTAGGCGGCATCCATTCCTAAGAGTCGCCGGTGCACGGCGCGCAATCGCTCGGCGCTCAACGTGAGGCTCGTCGCGCGCAGCTTAACCACGATCGTTCCGCCGTTGCTCGATGTAGTCGGGGTCCACCTCCTGCTCCGGTGCATCGTCGAGCCCGAACACCGGCTCGTAATCGGCGACTGAGGAATAGGGACGCGTGGCGTTCCCCGTGTCCACCGCCTCCGCGAACTGAGGCCCTGAGTCCGTCATCAGCGCGGCCTCGCCGTTGAGCAATGCCTTGATCTGCGCGTTGAGTTCGCGTCCCATCTCGTCGCTGTCTCCCGGCGCCAGCGTTCGCAGCCGGAGCAGGTGATACGTCTTCTGGTAGGCCAGGTCCACAGCGCCCACGTGAAACCCGCTGAACGGCACCGTGAAGCGGCTCGCGAGCTGCCCCTCTACCCACCGCTCGGACAAGGGCAAGAACGCATCGTTCAGCGTGGCGCTCACCACGCTCGTCTCCTTAGGGAAAAGTGCGTAGAATGAACCAACATTGGTCCAGCGCGCGGGCATCAGTAGTACCTCTGACCGAATGGCTTGTAGCGATCCTGGACGAGAAGCTCGGTGAGCTGCCGCGCGTCCTCCGGTGACGGCAGTGCGGCCTCTATCAACCGGGCCCCGCCAGGGTTGCCCGTGCCGTTGAACACATCGAGCACGAAGCGCCAGCGGGTCACCCCCTGCGGTCCCAAGAGCAGCACGCTGGTCTCTGTCATGAAGGGCAACGCGTCCAGCGCGAAGCGCACGCTCCCCGCGCGCAACAGCTCACGCCACAAGGTCTGAGCCCCCTGCGCGTAGGCACGCGATTGTTTCGTGGCATACCCTCCGAAGCGCGCGAGGTATGTCTGGTCGCGAACCCAGAGGAACTTCCCGAGATCACGATTGGGATACGTGGCCATGTCCCGCTGCATCAGCGTGATGTTGCGCCGGAACCTTTCCAGCCGCACCTGCTCCGTGGCGTAACCCGTGTGCATCACCGCGATGCTGTCCGGGAGCAGCATCACGTGCCGCGGGGGCTGCGTCTCCGAGTAGCTCGGGTGCTCGTGCACTACCCCCAGGAAGCGCAGGCCGCTCGCGCGCCGGAACACGCGGCATGGATAGTCCATCTGGAGTACGCCGGGCGGCTCCGTGGCGAGGTGCACGTGGGCCACGCTATATGCTTCGTAAGGGTTCGGCTGCAAAAATTTGAGCAGGCGCGCGCCGTACTCCAACTCCTCGTCAGCGTCGATCCACAACACCCAATCCCCGCGCGCGCGGTCGAGCGTCGCGTTGCGCGCCGCGTCGAACCCCACGACCAGCGGCGACTCTCCCATGAACCACTCCGCCCCGTACTGGTCGAGCAGCGCGCCGATCCGCGCCACGTCCGCCTCTGTCGCGCCCCGCGCATCCACGGCCACCACGAGCTGGTCGGTGATCGCGCGCACGCTGCGCAGCGCGCGCTCCAGCGAGGGCTCCGTCGCGCGCACGATCATGCACGTCGTGAGCGACTCGCGCGGGAGCGTCTGCGCGAGCTTGCGTCGATAGTTCACTGCGGCGCTCGGCTGATCGGGCGCGCGGCGCCAGGTAACCATGGTGCCCCCCACCGGCTCACCCTCTGGCGTCACCTCGCCCCAGCTGAAGTGATCCACGCGCAGCTCCTTCTTCCGCCCCCACAGCTCCTCGATGTCCCACGGTTCCAAGTGATGCAGATGTTCTCGGAAGGGGAACCAGGCGTACCGGATGCTCTCCATCGGACCTGCCGGAAATGTCGCGCAGAACCGGCCCCTCGGCCGGAGGAGCATCTCAAGCTGATCGGCTAGCGCGCCCGGCGAAGGCACGTGCTCCAACACCTCCAGCGCCAATACGAGATCGAACGCCTCCCCAGGAGGCTGCGTGGTGCGCAGCGCGTCCACGGTCGCATGATGCAGCGTCACATTCTCCACGGGGCGTCCAGCCATGCGCTCCTCGGCCAGATACGCGCCCCCCTCCTCCACGTGGCTCTGCACCAGGTCCGCGCCGACGAATGTCAAGGCTGGGTAGCGCCGGGCCAGAGCTATCGTGATCGCGCCGTTGCCGCATCCATAGTCCAGCACACGCCCCGCGCCGCGCTGCGCGAGCTCCTCCACCAGCGGGAGGATCTGTTGCACTCGATCCAAGCTCATGGATACCTGGTCGTTGCCCAGTCCGTGGTGGTTGCCCTCCGCGCGCGCGGAGGACGCGATCTCGGCGTAGTGTGCTTCTGTGCCTTGGGCGTCACCGGCGAAGGCGTAGCGCGCCAGCTCCTCCGTGATGGAGCGTTCCTCCAGGGCCGATGCGAGAGGTGCGCTGGGGATGCTCAGCGCGCGCAGCGCCTCCACGTCGCTCATGCGCAACAGGTGCTTTGTCAGGCGCAACGGCTCCTGCCCCGTCGCCAGGATTTCGTCCACGTAACCATCGAGCCGCGCCGCGCTGTCCGCCCAGCGGTACGTCAGCCCCTTGGCGCGCGCGCGCCGGCTCAGCGCGCGCCACGTCTCGTCGTCCGCAGCGAGGCGCTCAATCTCCGCCGCGAACCACGCGAGGTCCGGCGCACCCGAGGCGCTCTTCTCGAAGAGCGCACCACCATCCGCCAATGTCTCGGGCAGGGCTCCGTTCGGACGGACCAGCGAGGGGGTACCGCTTACCTGCGCTTCCATCGCGCTGACACAGCTCACTTCTTCGAATTGTTCCTCGCCGACTGTCGGATACACGTGAAGCCAGGCCGCGCGCCAAAGCTGCGCGAGCCGCGGCTTGCTGAGCGCACCCAGCACCATCACGTTGGGCAGCGCATGGCAGCGGGCGGCGAGACGCTCGTACAACGGCCGCATCGCAGGCACCGTGTTGTCATAGCCGCAGATAGCGAGGACGAGCCCGCCTCGCGGGGACGCGGTGAGCCGCGCCGCGAGCCCGCCCTCGCCAACCAAGTGCTCCAACCCCCGTTCGGGCCGCGAGCTGTACACCAGGAGCCGGCGCCGTAGCTTGCGCTCCTCGTTCACCTCACCCGCGAAGAGCCCCTGGTCCACCGCGTTCGGGAGCACGCGTGCGAACCCAGGCGGCAATTGATAGGCGTCGGTGAGCTGCGCCGCATGCCACGCGCTCACGGCGAGTGCCCCGTGACAAGCCCACCACCCCTGACGCACGGCGCCGGCCGCGCGGCGCTGGCCCAGGTCGTGCGCCCACCAGAGCCGCACGCGGCTCGCGTAGGGCCGGGTGAAGGCGCCCGGCACCCGCTGCATCACCAGCACGTCATGGGGAATCGTGCTCGCAGCGCGCTCAAAGTTTTCGCCGAACGGACACCGCTCCGTGCGCGGGCCGATGGGCACGTAACGTACCCCCTCGTCCTCCACGCCGCGCGGGTCCTCGGTGAACACCATGACCTCGTGCCCCCGCCGCGCGAGCTCGCGCGCCAGGTACGCGCCCGCGCTCTCGCTCCCCCCGAGGCTCCGCTCCGCTAGGGTTGCCCAGGTGAAGGGCATCCCCGGCACGTACAGCAGGTATCGTCGTCTCACGCCGCGTCCTCCTGCGAGAGAGGCTCATCGGGTAACCATTCGTTCATCAGGAGCAGCCACCAGCGCCGCCGCGCCAACGCATCCCAGCTCGGCGCGAGGGCAGAAGGCGCCTCGCGCACAACCAACGTTTCCTGGCCACGAACCCACGCCTCATACGGAACGTGCGTGCCAACTGTGTCCATCAGGCCACTATCGTTCGCGCGCAAGATCACGGGCAGCGCGCCGCACGCCTGAGCCTTCACGGCGCTGAGGCAGAACAACTCGCTGTCTGAAAAGCACAGAGGGTGCACCCAATAACGCGCTCGACATAGTATTTCCGTCAGCTCTTCTTCAGTAAGTTCGCCGACGGAAAATATCCCCCGCTGCTCGAGCAAGCGCATCGTTCCCGCTCGAAGCGCCTTTGCAAGATCTTCGTTCCGCGCAACCGCGTCGAAACGTCGCCAGCCATAGGTCACGACCAGCTCGATGCCGGGCCACGCGCGGCGCACCTCCGCCCAGTCGTGGAGCAGCGTGAGCAACCCACGATCCGGGCTGGAGCAGTACACCGCGAGCGATGGGCGCTCGCGCCACGGGGCGCCTGGCGTCAGGCGCGGCGCGCGCCACGTGGCCGGTGTCCCGTGCGGCACGATCGTCAGTGGCACATCGCGCAGCGTGGGGCTTTGTTCGCTCTCGCCCCAGACCACCAGCAGCCGGCCGCGGTGATAGCTCCCCAGGCACACGAAGGCCGTGAGCCACGACGGCACGGGCCAGGGATGCTCCACGTCGCTCGACCAATGCACGTTCCCCAGCCGCGCGCGTGCGCCCATCAGCCATGGCATCGAGTCCTTCCACGTGAGTAGCGCGTCCGGCACTGCCCCTTCATCAAACTCAGCGCGTGGCCGGTACAGCACCCCATTGTGATCCAGGCGAGGCACCGAGCCGTAGAGCGTCACACGCGCGCCAACGCGGTGAAGCGCAGCGGCCAGCTCCGTCACGCACTCCTCACTCCCGCCCAGCATCTGATCGAGCGGCGACCAGCCGCCCGCCACATCGTTCGTGTAGATAGTTATGTCCATCGCCGCGTCCTCCATGTGAACAGGTTACTTCTTCCCTTGGCCGATGCGCATTGCCTCAACGAGGCGTTGCTCACTCTCCGCCGAGATCGTGAGCGGGTCATGCTGCGGAATGTAACGCGCCCCGCCGTACCCCTCCGGGTCCGCCTCAAACTGCTTCATGTCCCGCTGGAACTGCCGCTTGCGTTCCTCGAAGAGTGCATCGCCAACTGGTCCCGGCGCGTAGTCGTTGCGGTTAGGTGTTGAGGGTTTCAACATCGTAAATCTCCTTGAAAAGATGACGGCGCGCGGACCACGAAGCCGCGCGCCATGGCCTCGATGTTCATACTCGGCTCAGCTGACCGACTGCACGAGAAACGCAAGGGCCGAGCTGACCACACGCTCGTCCTGGTAGTAGCCCACGCTGACCGTCTCCGCTTTCCGCAGCGTGTCCGGCTGATGCCGTCGCACCGTCAAGTTGCCGCCCGGCGCGTTGCGCCAGCGGAACGTGGCGAGATGCGTCGGTGACTCGCGGCTCGGAGTGCGCGTGCGGTAGTGCACCAGCACGTGATTCCCCCACACGCGGCTCATGCTGAGCGCCTGGAGCTCCGCTGCCGTGTTGACGTAGCCCTCGCCAACGAGCACCGCCTCCACCCCGTAGAAGTCCGCCACCTGCCGCTCGTTCGGGAATTGCCCCGCGTTGGTGAACGGGCCGGGGGTGATCCGGTCACGCGCCTGGTTGCTGCGCCGGAACTGCCGCCACGCCAGCCCGCCGAAGATGATCTCGTTCGGCTTGTAGCCGGTGGCGTCCTGCACGTTGTCCATGGCCGTCTCAACGTCCGAAACCGGGCTTGAGTTGGCCGCCGAGCTCCAGAGGCTCGCGGGCACGGCGCTGCTGCCCACGCCGCCCGCCACGAAAATCAGCGCCGCGAGGCGCAAGTCCCAGTTCAACCCCAGCTTGTCGAGCATCCCCTGCGTGCGGTACTGCTCGATCATCAGCCGATCCACCGGGTCCGCGTTGGCGAGCTCCTCCGCCGTCACCGGCGCCTGGAGCTCGAAGTTCTGGCAGGTGAAGCTCGCGCTCGTCGCCCGCAGCCGGAACGTGTTCGGCTCTACGCCGGGCGAGCGCCGATCATCCACGCGCCGGAAGATGTCCGCCTGGTCCCAAATCTTGTAGAGATCCGTCTGGTTCGGCACCTGCACCACCGGCGCGATCAGGTCCCCGATGAGCCCCTGCGGCCGGTAACCCAGCGCGAAGTCCGACAGGGGCCGGTCGATGTGTTGTTTCCCGATGAGCATGTCTCACGTCCTCTCGTTCAAGGTTGCGCGCGTCCTCCCGTGTCACTCCGCCCCGGCTCAGTAACCGCCGTAGGCGCTCAGCCCCGCGCTCGATGCGAGGGTGTTGAGGAAGGGGCCGTTGATGAAGTTGAACAGGCCCTCGCCCAGCGAGCCCGAGCCCACGTTGGTGTTCGGCCCCGGCGCCGTGCCCCCGCCGTACTGCCCGAGCACCCGGCCCACGGCGTACCCGCCCCCTACCGATGCGATGAGGCGCCCGCTCGCCACGTCCAGCATGTAGCCCGCGCTCATCGTGCCTACAGGGAAGAAGGGCAGCTTCCCGGCCACCCCGAGCGTCACCATCTCGCCCGAGTTGACGTTCTGAAGAATGATTCCCAGGGCCTCCCGCCCCGTGTTGGCGAAGTCCCCGTCGATCCCGAGCACCCGGCCCAGGAGGTTCGTCGCGCTCAAATCCTGCGCCGCGCGCACGGTGATCGTCCACGCGGATTTCATGGTGTACGCCATCAGAGAGTCCATCCGCTTTCTCCTTGTTCAGATTGACCGTGTTGTCCGCGCGTCCTCGGCCGCACTTTCACGCCAGTCCTACGCGGCGTCCGCCTCGGGCTCCGTCGCCGCTGCGTGCCGCCGCGCCAGCTCGGGGTAGAGCGAGAGCGCCTGCTGGAACGCGGCCGCGCTGCTCAGCTCCGGGCTCTTGCGCCGAATCTCCGCGATCTTCTCCGCCAGCGCGTCGCCCGCGCTCAGCGCGTCGTCAGCTCCGGTGAGCCCCTGCACTCCGAGCGGCAGCTTCGGGCTCACCAGCTCGATGAGCTCAAGCACCATCTCCGCGCTGAACCGCAGCGCGTCGCCCTGCTTGAACGTGCCTGCCTGCTCGTCCAACTCCGCCGCTACCCGCTTGCGCAGGTCGGGGGACACGACGCCTGCCGTCACCTTCGCATCGAGCTTGCCCAGGAGCGCCTCACGTCCCGTTTGGTAGGCAGCCGTACGCGCCGTCTCGCCGGCCGCCTGCTCTCGCGCGCGAAACTGCGCAAGCTCGCTCTCCGCCGCCGCGCGCTTGATCTCCGCCTCATGAACCGTCGTGCCCTGCGCTGTCAGCTTCATCTCCATCCCCTTGACGGTCGCAGCGAGACCCTCCACCGTGCGCTCCAGCCGTTCGATCTCTTCCATCTTCTTCTCCTCTCTGATTTGATTTTTCGCGTCCTGACTAGCCTGTACGTCTGATCCAACCTCTCCCAACTCCGCACAGAACGTGCGCTCCTCCGCGTTCCGCGCCCATGATGGCGAATGTGCCGCGCTAGCCGCCAGCGCCCGCAGACCCGCGAGGTCCGACACCGCCGGCAGGTCCGCGCCGAGCAAGGCCACGGCCCGGAGCACCGTGCCGATCCGCCTGCCCAGATACCGCACGTCTAACAACAGCTCAACGCTGACATTCTCGTAGAGCCGCGCCTCGATCAGCTCCACCACCGCTCGTGGCATCTCCACCGTGGCGAGAAGCTTGCGCCCATCCTCCGATACACGCAGCCCCTCCACCCAGCCCAGTGCGGGGTCGCCGTCTGACTGTTCCTGGAGCACCTGGTTCGTGCTGTGTCCAAGCTTGAGCGGCGGCCGGTGCACCGCGCGAAGCCGCTTGAAGTTCTCCGCGATCTCTCGCAGGTCCGCCGTCGCAAACACCTGCTCGTGCCCGGTCTTGTCCTGCCACCTTCCCACCGCGAAGATCTCGATCTCGCGGCGCACCAGCTTGCCCGTATCAACCGCCATAGCTCAACCCCTGCTCTCTAGGCGCGCCGCATGGTCGCCATCATCAAACGCGCGCAGCTCTAGCGCGAACCGATGCTCTTCCGCCCATCGTTCCAGCAGCTCCACGAAGCCCGCGCTGCCGTCCGACTGCGCGTGGTTCACGTTGTCAACAAAAATCACGCCTCCCTGGTTCAGGCACACTGCCCCCTGTTCCAGGTCCCGGTGCACGAGGGGCCACCAGTGCTCGGCGTCCAGGAAAATCGTGTCAAATAGGTACGGTCGCAGCGCCCCCGCGTACCACACGCCTCGCAGCTCCCGCAGCACGGGCCAGAGCTCATCGCTCGACATCTTGAGGTGGTGCCAGTTGACGCCATGGCGCGCGGCGATCTCCGCCAGGTCGCACATCGCCATCCGCTGCACCGCGTCATTGTACTCGCTCCGCTCTTGCCCGTGGTAGGGACACGAACCCCATGGGTCAACCGTCAAGAGGAAGTGCGCCTCGTCCGGCACCAGGCTCATCAGCGCCACGGCGCTCCCTCCCCGATCCGTCCCGATCTCCAGCACCGTGCCCGGACGGCCCGCCTCCACCAGCCAGCGGAGCAGGTCATGGTGCGTCGTCGTCAGGGGAAACGCCTCCCGTCTCAGGTCAATCTGCGGCGCGCTCACGACAGTGCTCCTTGCTCTTCAGCGAGCAGCGAGTTCGGTGACATCAGTTGCTGCTTGACCTGAGTCCACGTCGCCACAAGCGCGAAGCGCGGTGAGACAGGCACGAGCTGGCCCTCGAAGTTCTGAGCGACCGTTCCTCGCAGAACCATAAAACAGCCGACCGCCGACATGCCGCTCTTCTCTGATTGCTTGGCGACCCATCTCGCGTTGGGCGGCTCGATGAAAATAATCGCCTCAGGATTGACGAGGATCTCAGCCTCTCTCCCGTCGAATTGACCATTGCCATCGGGAACCAAGATGCGGAACTTCACAAATTGTTCCATCGCGTCCTCCTATCCGAAGCCCGGCGCAGGTTCCGCGCCGCTGGGCAACTCGTCCGGCGAGGCCGTCCACTCATCGCCCTTGACGAGCGGCACGAGGAGCGAACGGCAATTGAAGTGATTCGGCGGCGTGTACCGCGTCCAGTTAGTGCTACCCACCGGCCACACCTTCCCGTCCAGCTCCCGGCAGATGGTCGTGGTCCGCTCGTCCAGCACTGCGCTGTATTCGTATGCCTGCACGAACCCGCCAAGCTCCGGGTCCTCGAATGTCGCGCGCCGCGCCGCGTTGAACATGTCCGTCGTCACCGTGCGCACCGCCGTAGCGATCCGCGGCGGGGTCACCGCCGCGCGCCCCTCGACGGGCTCCTCCGGGATCAGCGGCGCCAACGCACGCAGCCCCTCCGCCACGATGGCCTCGACCGGCTTCTCGTCCCGCAGCCCGGTGAGCAATACCGCGCGGAGCGCGCCCACCATCTCCTCAGTGAGCATCCGCGTGGCGAAGAAGGCGCGCTCCCGCACGTAGTCCAATACGTCCAGCGCCGCGAAGCGCGCGTCTGAGACAGCAAATGTCGGGCGTCCCCCAGGAGCACCTGCGCGTTGGAGCTCGTCACGCGCCTCCTTCGATCCGAAACGGAATACCAGATCAAGGTGCGTGCGGTGAACCCGCAGCATCTCCTGCTCGTCACGCGCTGTCAGGGCAAGCGTACTTGGGAGCGCGCCCGCTCTGACCTGCGCCGCAAGCTGGTCGAACAGCGTCCGCGCCGCACTACCCACGGCATGCTCGTACTCCCCGAGGAGCCGCCCATAGAGCTCATCCTTCACCCGCTGAAGGTCCACCCGGCGCTCCGTCAGCGCGCTCGCGTGCAGCCGCGCGCGCGCCAGGCCCTGCGCTGAGTCCAAGGGATTTTCCCCGAGCGGCGTACCGATCTCAGCATTTTCTCTTGGCATTTCCGAAGGAGGCTCGTCCTCACCTGGCACCTCCGTAGGAAGCTCATCCTCATCGTCCGCCGCTCCGCGCTCACGTGGAGGTGCCCCCAGTCCCGCGCGCAGCCAGACCTCATCCTCGAATGTCTTGCGCGCCGCGCTTCCCTTGAGCAGGTCCAGGAATGCCTGGCTGACGTCGCGCCGCTGCTCCCACGAAAGCGCGTTGAACCGAAACAACGGCGCCGCAATGCCCGCCCCGAAGTTCCAAATGACCAGCTCCCGGAAGAGCTGCTCGTTGAGCGTATCCGCCAAGGCGTCCGCGTAATCGTTCAGCACAAGCCAGTATGCCTCCATCTGCTTGTCCGCCTGCGCCAACGACCCGTGCTTTCCCTGTGGCGAGTAGCCCAGCAGGTTCGGCAAGAGCAGGGCTTTGGCGATGGCCATGTCCCGCTGCTCGATGGCCGTGGAAAAGTTCTGATTATCTTGCGGCTCAAGCAGCTCAAGGGTTACCCCGCGCGGCAGGATCAGGCCGGCCGCCGAGCTAAGCCGCCGCATCAGCGTCTCCAGCGATGTGCGGTCAGCGTCGGGCAGCGTCGCATCCTTATCTAACTTCGCGGCGGCCAGCCCCCCGCCCACGCGCTCCAGATAGATATTCCAGAAGTTGTAGATGTTCTTCTTCGCCCAGTAGTGCTTGAATACCGGCTTGAGCGCGCTGACCCCCTGCCACCGCTTGAGCTCTGGTCGGTGCACGTGCAGGATGAAGCGCCACGGGTCGAGCACGATCCCGTCCTGCCCCGCGCCCGCGCGCTGCCGCAATGCGATCAGGTTGCCGTGCACGTCTACCTCGAACTCGATGGAGCTTGCCTCCCGCAGCGCGAAGCGCGCGAGCCCCCACCACGGCGCGCCCCCCGGCCCGCGCAGCGCGGAACTGTACACCTTCTCCACGAGCGCGAAGCCCTCGACCCGGTGCGTGAGACAGGTGCCCATCAACTGTCCGAACGTCCCCTGGAGCGTCCGGGTCATGTTGTGCCGGAGCGCGGCAGCAACCGGCTCCTGCACCGTCTCATCCTCCAGCTCGAAGTCCCAGTTGCGCTGCGTGATGGCTGCGCGCGTCAAGTCCAGGCAGGCACTCACCTGCTCATCCTCCAGCATCTCGCGGTACACCCCCAATCCGCGCCGCGTCAGGAGTTCGTCATCGTCCCAACGCGTGAGACGTATTCCCCCCGTCCCTCGCAGCAATGCACGCGCCGTCCCTGCCTCGGAGAGCGCCTGTTCCTGTCCCCGCCCAACCGCGGCGGACGGACGCTCAGAGGGCTCTCCGGCGAAGGCCGCGCGCAGATGATCCCAGCGCATGCGCAAGCTCATCGTTCTCCTGTTCTCTCATGAGCCTGCCGCGTCCCCCCGCACAGCCCGCAGATATCCACCGCCAACTTGCGCACCAGCGGCCGTGGCCTGCGCTGCGCGTCGCGCAAGGGAGGAGGCCCCCCATAACGCATGAAAGCATGAAGCTCCGGGCGCGCGAGCTGGTGTTTGCGCTGAGCATCGTGCGCTTTCCACTCGGCGTCGCTCAAGCGACGCTCCCTCTCTCCCCCGAACCCCTCGACCTGCGTTCTCATTGCTCTCCCCAGTCCTTGTCCAACACGCGATCCTCAGGCAAACTCGCCCGAGTTGCCCATGTAGACGATGGTGGCGAAGTTGAACGCGTCGGTTCCCACCGAGCCGGAACTCACCGCGGCGTCCAGGCAGCGTCCCACCATGTAGCTCCCCGAGGCCGTTTCGACGATGTAGCCGGAGATGGTCACGCTGAGGCGCTTGCCGGCGCCCACGAAGAGCGCGCCGCTGCCCGGCGTGAAATCGTCCAGGTCCTCTCGGGCCGTGATCGCCAGGCCGAGTAGTGTCCATCGACTTCCATATGCATGTCTCCTTAGTTGTCCCCCCAGTCCGTATCGCGCTGGGTGGCCCACGGTTGCACGCTCGCCCCGAGTATCCCTGCGCGCAGCAGGTAGCCGTGCGCCCCGCTGGCGCTGTCAACCATGTCATCGTGCCGCCCCTTGGGGAACGCCTCCAGCTCGCGAAAGAACTCCCCGTTCCACGCAGCGCGCAGCACCTTGGCGCGACCCGCCTCCGCCCACGCGGCCAGCGGCGCGGAGCGCGCTTCTTTCGGTCCCGTGGGCAAGTCCGCCACGACAAGTACCCCCAGCGCCGCGATCCGCTCGCGCACCCCGTGGATGGCGATGATCCCACTGGCCCCAGGCTCCTGCTCGATCACCACGACGGTCCCCGGCGGATCGCGGCGCGCGCACTCCTCGATCGCTTTCAGCACCCCCGCCGGCCCGTCGCGGAACCGGCGCACGTCCACGATGAACTCCAACCGATCCTGCGGGTAGAACGCGCTCAGGCACCCGCTCGTGGCGTCCGGGTCGCTCACCGCAACCCCATTGCGCTGACGCACCTTACTTGCGGCCAGGTCCCAGTAGCGCACATGCTGACAAGCCACCGCAGGATACGTCTCGACCAGCGGGAACCATTCACGCTGAAAGCGTGCCTCGGCGGGTGCCACAAATTCCGCCATGATCTCCTGCTGATAGAGCCACGGGGGCATTTCGCGCACGTACCGCTCGATGGCCGCATGGTTGAGCAACGGATTGTCAAAGCTTGTGTGCCGATAGCTCACGAAGTCCGGATCATGCTCGGCCGCGCCGAGCGAGCCCTTGAGGAAGAACCGCTCAAAGAGCCCCGCTCTACCCTTGGGCGCGCCCACATAGAACACGCGCGCGCCCTGGCGCTCGATGGTCATTGGCACAAGCGTCTGCCAGTAGAACTCTTCATCCTTGAGCACGTGGCCCGCCTCGTTGATCCACACGACGTCGTAACCCCAGCCCTCGATCTTGTGCCCTTGTTCCACGGAGCCGAAGTCCAGGATCGCCCCGCCCGGAAAGGTGAACGTCATCTCTGCGCGGTTGAGGGTGTAGTCTTTTCCATCGCGCAGCGCGCGCAGGCTCGTCAAAAAGTAGCGGTTGAGGTAGCGGCTGATGTTGCGGTGCGTGATGTCCACCCAGAGCTGCCGGAGGGGACGCCCCAGTGGGCTCCGGTATGCCCAGCGCAACGCCGTCCTCTGCGCTCCCGCCGTGCCCCCGGCGCGCCGCCCCTTGGGGTAGACTACGTGATGCACTGTCATCGGCCAGCGGAATACCTCACGTTGATGCGGTAGCAAGCTCACGTGGAGTTTGGCAAGCGCGGCACTCAATTCGCCACCTCCACCGTGGGGAGCGCGGCGAGCGCCACCGCATCCGGGTCCTCCGCCGCTAAATTGAAACCGCAGGCTGGGCATCGATCAACGGTTACCAGCTCCACGGGCTGCGGCTCCAGCCGTTCAATCTCCAGGGCCTTGAGCTGCGGAAAGCGGTAGTGCATCAACTCCTCACAGACCCTAATCACCTGCTCCTGAGTGACGTAACTGCGCAGGTCGCGATCGACGCGTGCTCGAAGCTCATCCAGCTCTGCCACTGTGTACGGCGCGTTCTCCAGTGGCAAGTTGTCAAGAAATTTGACCAGGGCAAGATAGATCGATGGAGGGGTTCGCGCGCGTCCACAAGCGACATCCACGAGCTCGCGCAATGGATTGAAGTGCTGCTTATCCATGTACGCAGCGGCTTCTAGGCTGCGTTTGTTCGGCGCGCCCTTTGCTCGTCCGCCGCGCCGTTCGCCTTTGACCGGCGTAGGTACGCCACCGCGCAGCGTCTTTGGTGAGTTTCCCCCGGTGACCAGGGCCTTGGCACTCATGGACAGTTACCCTAGTTGATGAAAAATTCGGCAACACTGTTGCAGATTACGACGGGCTTAGCCCAAAAAGAAAGCATTTTCTCCAGTGAGACTCATAATGGTCTTGCGGACATGGTCCGACGCTTTGCTGTCGGACAAAAGCCGTTCTCACAAATTTCCGACCTTGAAATACTCTGGTTTGGGCAGCCGATCGCCAGTCATGGCTTCCGGCCTAGGTCGCGGCCGTAGGCTTCGCGCATGACATGGACTGGCCAGGGGGTCTTGCGGATGATCTTGGCTGAGGCAAGCAAAGGTGCCGACTGTTCCTGAACTGTTATGGGTGTCAATTTGGCAGGGGGTACTGCCAATTTGACAGGGGGTAGGGCTAGGACATACAGGTTAGAGCGGTGATCTCGCGGGAGTATTCCGATCAGGCCGAATCGGCGCAAGCGATCAATGGCTCGGCGCACGGTACGCTGGGATAGGCTTGTCTCCTTGGCGATTGTGGCGATGCTTGGGAAGCATCGTTCGGCAGTATTCGCATGCCAAGCGAGGCAGGATAGGACGCTGTGCGCCGCTCCACCGATTTTGCGGAGCGCATAGACTCGTTGGAGCCGTTCGTGAAGTTTCACAAACAGCCTCCCTGGTCGGAGGAAATGCCTGGGCGATGGACCAGCATCGCCCAGGATGGGGTCCTACACGCCCGGGTTGCGGGCTGTGGAAGAGTGTGAGCGGTATCCGCTCGAATGTCAAGTGGATTTTGAGTGAGCGGTTTAGGCTCAGGCGTGGGCGGAATCCGCTCATGATGAAGTAATTGATCTGCCTGCACAATCACTAACGATAGAGTATGAGTGAGCGGAATCCGCTCTGGCTACATGCCGCGCGACTTCCTAAGTGACTGATATCGCTAGTGCGCATGAATGGCACACGGTATGCACACTGTTTACCTACATATCCGGCCCGGCGGACCCGGGAGTTTACAGTCAGGAGTGAATCAGATGAACGCGGAACAAGCCTACTACATCGTGCATCGCGGACGGCCTGGCCATGTGAAAGAATCTCGGTTGGTCATCGGACTGACTACTGCCAAAACCGCCGCGGCGATGATGCTTGATCGCGCGAAAGATGAGCGCCTACCTGGGCTCGTCGGATACACGCGCGGGCGGGTACGCCAAGCCGCGAGCGGCGCTTGGCACGTACAGGCTGGCCGCTACAGCCTGCCGCTTTGAGCCAGGCCCGATTGGAGCGCCAGCAAGCATTCTAGGAAGGCGCGGAACCACCGAGAATCAGCCCTTTGGGAGTAGTAAGCCGGGCGGGGCAGCCAGTGGTCAGGGAAAGGCAGGAATAACTTCCGCCCCTGAGACAAGCGAGAGCTGAACCCGAGACTGCGAATCCTAAAAGTGGCTGACTATCTGCCCGATTTCTGGAATGAGCCCTGACACCTTGCATCGCGCTAGGTCCCTCAAAAAAAGCCGGGCCTCGGCAACCCGGTCTTGCCACGGAAACCTGCGATGGAGAACGACCATGAAAATAACGCGGAAGATGCTTGAGGACGCTGGAGCCTGTCAGGGTGAGATCAACCGTCTAGTTAAGCTCTACGGCGACGAGGTAGACGTGGACGCCGCCTTCTGCGCCGCGCATCCAGAGATCAATCTCAGAGAGTACGCGGGTGCCGTCCTCTGGAGGTGGGCAGCAAGCCACCTGCTACCGCGGAAACTGCGGGCCGAGTTTGAGCGGCAGGAGGTTCAGCTGTATGCCGAGTACCAGCGGCAGGAGGCTCCGCTCTGGGCCGCGTACCAGCGGCAGGTGGCTATCTTGTTCGGGAAGTTGCTCAAGTAATCTCGCCCCGGGGTTAGGCGGCCGGGGCCGGGGCGGAACCATCGCACCCCGGCCGCTCCCTGGAAGTGGTCGCACGATTCAGCAAGGAGAAATAACAA
>ERZ1292644.691-Hain-H14-01um-R2-691-length-20660-cov-10_pt1 | contig 20660 bp, 30 predicted proteins | sample MGYA00564402_ERZ1292644 | MGnify/ENA primary metagenome ERZ1292644 (study PRJEB36523, sample SAMEA6512644) | groundwater metagenome | collected 2019-01-09 | study: AquaDiva: Metagenomics assemblies of 32 groundwater samples
GATAAGCCAACAAATGGAGCTAAAAAATCTAGCAAAAATCAACCGGTAGAGGAAGAGGAAGAGGAAGAGGAAGAGGAAGAGGAAGAGGAAGACGGTGAAGAAGATGATGACACTTTTGAAGAGGAAGATGATGAAGATGAAGAGGAAAAAACTAGCAGTAAAAAACCAGTACGTCGCAAGTAATTAGTACATACCGTGGAGTGATTATAATCAGGTCTTGGTCTCCTCCTGGTTATTTTATTGCTCCACGGTTTTATGACTCCTGGTCGCAAGTTGCCGAAACAACTTTTTCTTTGGTTGGTCACATAGCTGATCAGTGGGTGGGTTATAATGGTCCTACAATACGTTTGGTGTTGTTGATCGGAGTAAGAGATGGTTGGCCTGGAGCGGTAGAAGCACTGGCCTATTTGAATCCGTTCCTCAAAGAAATACCTCATCAGGAAGGTTTACCTGATTTAGCCATTCGTGGAGGTTGGGTTATTGAAATATAAATGACTTTCTAAGGTTAACTTCATATTATAATAATAGCAAGTAATTTTCGTAGGTGGGCCTGTAGCTTAGTTTGGTTGAAAGTTTACAAAATGAATAGATTGTTCGTCATAGTGTACCATATTGTATTTATTTGGAAGTGATGGAAAGATATATTTATAAATAGAAACGATATAAATCACGATTGGGATAAGCGCTTGTAGCATAATTGGTAATGCAACAGACTTTTAATCTGTGGATTGTGGGTTCGAGTCTCACCAAGCGCATTTAGTTAGAATAACTTGAAAATTCTACAACTAAGCTATATAATCCTTATAGGAGGATATATGCGAAATTGTAGAAAATGTGGTGAGTTAATACCAAACAAATTGATTGTGGAAGGTAAACATAAAAACCTACAAAACCGTAAGTTTTGTTTGAAATGTTCCCCATGGAAATGTCATAATACAAAACCAGATGATCCTTCTAGGAATCCTAAAATAAAAAAGAATCCTAAAATAAAAAATCCTTATAATGAATGGAGTAATGAAAAAAAAAGAAACTATATACAAAAAATTTTGCAAAGAGGAAAAGATAGGAAAGATAAATTAATTATTTTATCAGGCGGAGGCTGTATTAGATGTGGTTATAGTAAATGCAAAAGAGCGTTGGTGTTCCACCATAGAAATCCAGAAGAAAAATGTTTTGGATTATCAATAAATAACCTATGGAGTAAAACATGGGAGGTTATTTATACAGAATATAATAAATGTGAATTGATGTGTATGAATTGCCATGCCGAAATAGAAAGCGGTTTTTAAGAAAGATGTATTGTCGATATTATACAATATCCAAAATAGTTCAATAGCTCACCAGGGAGCGTGGGTTCGAGTCCCACCAGGCCTAATGAATGGTAACAAGGAATACCTTAATATAAAATTTCGAGTAAGGTGTAGTATTCAGTAATAAGTAGAATGCTCGAAATCTACTTATAAAAACTAAATACACAACGGTAGTCAAGATCCTCAATAGACGTATTGGGGAGTTTATTGAACGAAATTGTACTTGTTATCATTCTTTGGGATCGTAGCTCAATGGTTAGAGCAACCGCCTTATAAGCGGTAGAAGTAAGTTCAATTCTTACCGATCCTAATAGAAATACTAGTAAAAAAGTAGACACCCAAATAAACAAAAAAGGGAGTCTACTATATCTATTTTCAAAGGGAAAAAAGAATGACACCCTCGGTTGAAGACCGTATTATTGGAAGCCTCCAGGAATTCAAGAAGGCTCTGGAAAACAAAGAAGTTCTTTCGGAGCGCTTCACCTGCCGAAAAGTCGAGTTGGATCTTGAGCCAAAGTGTTACGATCCAATCATAAAAAAGGAGGAGTAATTATCTAACAATAGACTCCTTTTATCAATAATTGTAGTGAAGGAGACTATGAAAGGAACTACGGGTAGTTTATCTTTAACTTTACAGGGATCGCAACCCCGAGTAGATTGATAAACGATGACCTGATGCTAACCTAGAGTCATTAATACTTCACTATGACTTTTTAAGTTTATGGAAGTAAATACCTGTGATAATAGAACCTCAAGTAGGAATGCTGGTTAATTTTGGAAGTCTTCTAATAGAAGGAGAAAGAAAAGGAGTGATTACAGAAATATTGGAAAACGTCGATAAAAGAATTTGTAAGGTCAGAGTAAATTTCTTATCAGAGGATAAGGAAAATCAACAAACTCATGAAGTAGACAATTGTTTATTTATGCAAGGAGAACCAGAGTTAGAATGGATTTCTGCTAGTCATTATCAATATTGTTATCCAATGTTATTATTAGGTTTTCCTATAATAGAAAATAAAAATTTACCAAGATGTGAAGGCAAAATAATTTTGAAACCTCTTTTTTGAAAAATGAACGCCGTGGTGGCGAAATTGGTATACGCAAACGACTTAAGATCGTTTTCCTGCGGGAATGAGGGTTCGAGTCCCTCCCACGGTAATAGAGTAGTTTATTGATATCATCAAAGGAGTACAAAGACTTGGAAAAGCCAGCAAAGAAACGAATGGAATTTTACGATTACGATGAATGCAGTAACTATTTGCAAGACAAATACAAATACGACGAAAGGGATTATATTGGAAGGTACAAAGAATGGGGTGTTGATGCAACTAAACCTTACCTAGATTTTTGGCATTGGATAATAGCTAATAACGAAGTTAGTAACGGTTGTTTTATAGATTTCACCAAGGGAGTTTTAGATGAAATACAAGAAAATTGGGTAAAGACAATTTATAAATATTACCTTGATGAATTTGCTGAAAATGGTAAACTAAAAATGTTCGTCAGCTGGTAAGAGGTTTTTATAGTGAAGTATTTACCTGTTTTTTGATAGCTAGCGATTTCTCCTATAGCTCAAAAGGACAGAGCAACAGTCTTCTAAACTGTAGATCTCGGTTCGATTCCGAGTGGGAGAATTAAAAAATTTCATTTGACAATTCTATTTTATGTGATATATTTGAATGTAAGAATAAATCTTACGGAAATCTCCAATGTTCTTTTTATATAAGGAGACTGACGTGGCGTTCGTAGAAAACGATAAACCTAAGTTGGTAAAAATTAATTATACTTTGGCAAAAAGATTTCGTGACATGGAGCGATACCCACGAGACAGGGACTTACAAATAGCTCGTTTGGGATTTATCAGGAAAGCTATCGAACAAAAGGAATTCCGAGGTTCTGAATTAGTGTCTGCTTATTGTAAAGAAACTGAAAAAACTTATAGACTCAATGGGAAACACACTAGCAACGTTTTGTGTGAATTTTTTGAATCAGGGCAAGATCCAGAATGTTATATGTTGGTGAGGGAATATAGTTGTGATAACATGGAGGATATGGCAAGGTTGTTTGCGACGTTTGATGCTCGCCAGTCAGCTCGTACTAAATCAGATGTAATCCGTGGTTTTGCAGCAGCTTCTCCTCTTGTTGCCGACATTCCTGGAAAGGTTCTCAGTCTAGCTACAGCTGCTTTAGCTATGAATCTTTGGGAAGATTCTGTTGGACAACGAACGTCAGCCGAACAAGCAATGCTTATGATTCAACATGCTGATTTTGTTGTTTGGGCTGTTGAGATGATTGGCGGAGAGAAGAAATGTTTTCATATGCATCGTGTACCTGTAGTGGCGGCTATGGCTCGTACATGGTTTAAGGCTAAAGGTCCAGCAACCGAGTTTTGGACCAAGATCAGAGATGATTCAGATGACATTCTTGGATCTCCTACCAGAAAATTACATCGTTGGTTATTGACTCATACATTGAGTAGTAACTCAGATAAATCTACCAAAGAAAAGGCTACTCAAAGGGAAATGATGGTTCGTTGTTTACACTATTGGAATGGTTGGCGTAAGAATACTCCAACAGATGGTCGTTATTTTCCCAACGCTAAGATTCCTTCAGCTGCTTGAAAGTACAACATGAGTGATATAGAAGAAATCAAACAAAGATTGAAAGAAAACAAAAAGAGCCTAGCTCCAAAAAGGGGAGTAAGCAGCGGATCAACTTTGCTTAATCTTGCTTGTACAGGAGATCCAGATGTAGGTTTTTTTAACGGGCATTACTATTTGTTTGTAGGGGATTCTCAGGCTGGTAAATCATGGTTAGCCATGACAGTCCTAGCTGAGGCTTGTATTAATCCCTCATTCGATAAGTATCGTTTAATACATGATAATCCCGAGAGAGGGGTATTGATGGATTACCAACGCTATTTTGGTAATCTAGGTGATAGGTTGGAATCTCCTAGTAATAGAGGATCTTCTAAAACTCTTGAGGATTTCTACGATAACATTGATGATATTTCTTTAGAAGGGAAACCTTTTATTTATGTTTTAGACAGTGAGGATGCTCTACAGACAGAGACTGATATCAAAAAGAATAGGAAAGACAAGAAATCAAGAAGGAAAGAAATTGAAGACGGAGAAGCTGAAAATGTTAAAACTACCGGAAGTTATGGAACTGACAAAGCTAAGAAGAATTCAGCTGGTCTAAGGATGGCTCACAACTGCCTTGAAGAAACAGATTCTATGTTGTTTGTAATTAAACAAACTAGAGACAACATAGGATTCGATGCGATGTTTAATCCAAAAGTCCGTAGCGGTGGAAGAGCACTCACTTTTTACGCTACTTTGGAATTATGGTTTAGTATAGTAGGGAAGATAAAAAAAACAATTAAAGGAAAGAAACGCTCAGTAGGAACAGAGTTAAAGATTCAAGTTAAGAAGAACCGGATTGTAGGAGGAGATCATAATATAGACATACCGTTTTATCCATCATGCGGATTGGATGACGTCGGGAGTTGTGTAAATTTCCTGGTTGAAGAAAACCACTGGTCAAAAAGTGGATCATCTGTTACAGCCAAAGATTTGGATTTCAAAGGGACAGAAGAAAAACTAATAGAGATGATTGAGTTAAACAATCTAGAAAAAGATCTTAGAAGAATAACTGCTGAGACATGGAAAACTATAGAGGAAAGTTGTCAGGTAAATAGGAAAAATCGTTACAGTCAAAGTTTAACGACGCGATAGAAATTAGATGTAAGAACGAGTTTTACGATGCGATAGAAATGTGAACATTGAATGATTTTGAAACTCGGACAGAAATTGTCACCGCTGATAGAAGTTAAAACTCCGAATGATTTGGTTGATGCGATAAACATTGACAATGCGAAAGATTTACACCATCGGATAGAGACGTGAGCAATGAATGAATTTTGAACATCCGATAAATTTGATCTGCCGAAAGTTTTTTAATCATGAACAATGAAAATAGTAAACTAACTGATGCTGCCAAAAAGATTTATGTAGACTTTGGTTCTGGAAAAGAAGCAGTAGAGCAATTGTCTCGTGTGATAAGAGAAGACGATGATCTAACAAAAGAAGCTATTCGTGTAGCGGCTGAAGACGCTCTCTGGCATACTCAACGTTATTTTCGTAGAAAAGTTTGTCAGGGTGTGGAGCAAGATAAACAAAAATCATTGACTTATAGTTCATCATTTCAGGATGTGATAACAAATGCTTGTGGGAAGTTTCTGAATTTCCCCATGATGGACGGTTCTAAACTAGCCAATGCTGACAAAAAACTTGTTTTGTCTGATGCCGAAAGATATCGTATAAATGCTCGCGGTAACTATGTAAAAGCAAATTTCTTAATTATGGTAGCAACAAAACTAAAAGACAATCAAAAAGTAAGTGATGTTTACACCGACGATCAATTAAACAAACTTTACAAAAAAGCAGTAGAGGAATTTAGTAGCAATTGATAGTTTCTATGTCGGATATAATTCCATAATAAAACGATTTACAATGCAAGATTGAAATTTGTATCATGAATGACTTTCTCTTTATGATAAAAATGTAACCGGAGAATGAATTCACTTCCACGATAAAAAAATAATGATGAATTTTCTGGAGAGATTAGAGTAATCTTATGGGTTTTTCAAATGACGGGCATATTTCTTTCGGATATTGTTTCTCAGAGGGTTATAAGTTCCCTTGGGATGCTGAGCCTTTCAACGGAGACCTTGAATACTGGTGGAGGCACGTCAAAGATTACACGCCGCCGTTTAAGTTATATGGCCCTGACGGCGAGTATGCACCAGGCATTGAACTGCTGCCATCGCTGAAAAAATATGATAAACCGAAACCGAAGCAAGAAGTTATCGACGCCTATTATGATCCGCTGCTTGCCTGGGACAAAGAACATCCGGTCCCAGTCGTTTTGGTTAACTACTGTAGCGGAGACTATCCTATGTATATATATATATTGGCCGTGCCGGATAGTGTCATGTCGTGTAGTAGTAGTGGTTATCCGGAAAGGTTTGATCCAATCAGATTGAAGGTGACGTTTGAGCAGATTACGGCTATTGAGGAGTTCTGTAAGACCTATGATATTCCAACGGAGTCTACTGAAGAGAATGTGGACGAAGGTAAGGACAGTTATGAAATTGAAGGGCCGTGTTGGTGGTTGAGTAGTTTTTATGGTAATTAATAGCACTTAAAATCTACAAATCACTGATTTCGAGTTAATTTCTTTCCACGACAGAAACGAAATAGAGGTATGAATTTATAATCACGATGATATTTCCTCATTAGAACGAATAAACTTTAGTTTTCCATGGTGATAAAAAACCGAGAGAGCGAACGAATTTCTGGCTTTGTTGGAAATGACAAAGAGAAATGAAATAGTTTTAATTCTGGATAAATACTATATGTCAGAAAAACAGTAGATGGAGAGCTATTTTGCATATCAGATAAATATGTAATAAACGAAAGATTTTTCAGTCATGACGGAAATGACAATAAAGAATGATTTTGAATACAAGATTAAATTCACTGGTGTGAACGAGTTGGAGCTGCGGATAGAAATTACATCTTTGAGCGTTTCTATTACATTAAAGGAAATTTTACATGATCGATGAACTAGAAGAAACCAATGGCTGTGAGGATTTGACATTCCGTAAATTGACACGAGAAGAAATCAACGAAGCTAAAGGATACGACCGACATCAGATTAGATCTCTAGTAGATTTGTACTATTCTATTCAGAAAGTCCGTATAGGTTCAGGAAACAAAGATTCTGCTTACAAGAGAAACGTTGATACTGCTGCCGATCCCTGGCTCAATTCCCTATTGAAGAAAGAGATGGAAAAGCTAGAGAAACAGGCGGAAAGAGGTTTACGAGCCTACGTCAATAGTCAACCTCTAGGTCGTTGGTGTATGTCTATCCTTGGTATCAATACTGTACTGACCGCTGGTTTGATGGCTCATATTGATTTAAAAAGATGCTGCTGCACTCCATGGAGGTATTTGAAAGGGAAAGATCGGTTACAGATTCCAGAGCATGATTGTCCTGGTTTAGTGACAGCTGGAGCTATCCTCAAGTTTGCAGGTCAACTTCCACGAGAGTTGATCCCTTGGGAAAAAGGTCAATTGAGGCCCTATAACAAAACTTTGAAAACTCTGTGCTACAAGATAGGAACATCTTTTACTAAACTTACAGTTAGCAAAACAAAGCTAGCTTTGACGGAAGACACTATAACCGATTTTGTAAAAGAAGTTAGTATCAAAAAGAAAAAGACCTTGACTGATCAGGAAATAGCTGACCTTGTTGTGAAGGAAAGAAACTCCATACAAAAGCGTAAAGAAAGGCTTGATCAAGAGAACGCTTTATATATTCGTCTGTATATGCAAAGGAAAGAAAAAGAAGTAAGGGATGACGAGAACGGTTTGCATCAAAATGAAGCCTTCAAGCTTTTGGAGGAAGCTCGTCGTAACAAGAGGAATATCTCTCCAGAACAACACGATTGCTGGTCTTCTGGTCATTTACAACCGATTGGCTTGGACCGTAGAGCAGCTCGTTATGCTGTGAAGATTTTCCTTTGTCACTATCATGAGGTTGGAAGGAAACTGCTAGGACTTCCTGTAGTCGCTCCATGGGTCATGGTTCATGGAGGACACTCTCATTATATCCAGCCGCCCAACTTGGGATTAGTGAATGAAATGATGAGGGAAATAGTAATTACTAAATGAAAAAAATAAAAGTAAGTCAAGACCTGCGATAGAAATTCTCTGTGAGAACGAATTGTTGTTGAAGATAAAAATGGTGAGTGGGAATGAATTGTGAAATGTGATAAAAATTGCATATACGAATGAATTTGCGGCGTTGATAATATTTACAAGTGGGAATAAATTGTGGCCTCAGATAAAAATTTCAGAATAGGAATGATTTTCGTTGCTGGATAAAACTGATCAATGAGAATGAATTGCAGTCGTTGATAATAATTGAAAACACGAATGATTTGTTTTTGGAGATTGAAATTAGCTACAGAAATGATTTGATACAGTAGAATTTTACAAATCAAAGGAAGGAAAGATTTGATACAGTTTTATCACCAGACAGAAATTTATATCGAGAATGATTTTTCTGCCAAGATATAATTGTGGCTGAGGAATGAGTTGTAATCGTCGATAATAATTGAAGATACTAACGAGTTTCCTAATATGACAGAAATGCTTGATAGGAATGAATTTTAATGGCAGATAAAAATTAAAAATGTGAGTGAAATTTTGTTGAGGATAAAACTTATCAAGATGAATGATTTATTACCCGCGATAGAAATTCTTAATAGGAATGATTTGGAAGCGGAGACAAATATTTATAGATGGAATAAGTTTGTAATCACCGTTAAAATTGATGACAGCGAATGAATTTCAATAACAAAAGAAAGTCTAAGAAATGGGAAAATCAAAAAAAGGTACAGCTTGGGAAAGAGAATTTTCAAAAAGATTATCTCTCTGGTGGACCAATGAAGAAAATGATGCTGTTTTCTGGAAGACTTCCATCTCTGGTGGAAGAGCAACCAGTAGAACCAATAAAGGTAAAGCTACAAAAAATCATTACGGTGATATTTGTGCTACAGATCCTATAGGTCAACCTCTCATGGATGTTTTCACCATGGAATTGAAAAGAGGTTACAACAAAAATACTATAGCAGATTTATTAGACAAGAGAGAAAGCTCATCTGAACAGGTTTATGAAGAATGGTTTCATAAATTAATAGAAACCAGTAAGAAAGCAAAGACATTATCATGGGCACTAGTTGTTCAAAGGGACAGACGAGAACCTTTGATATTTCTACCTTCCACAATACTAACAGAATTATTAGATCATAGAAAGAACGCTTATTTGCCAATAAATCTATTGGAAATAAAAAATAATAAAAATGAAATACCTGATGTAACTGGTTTGCGTTTGTCAGATTTTTTTCAAGTTATATTCCCGGAATTGATCGGAAAACTGTTGAAAGATTCAAAATGAAAAGCAAATTTGAAAAGAGATTGGAATTTTACCCAGAATATGAAGAATCAAACATTCCAACCATTTGTATAGATCTAGTTAACTTGGTTAGATCGGGACAAGGTCACAATAAAAAAAATAGATAAAATGTTTGATTTCTTGGGATTATGTTTGAAAACCTGGGAACCAAGTAAAGACGTTAATTTCGTTTGGTTTGATAGTTGCATAAGGAATTTAATAGAAGCTACTATTGAACAAACTAAGAAATATATACTATATGATAGAAAAGATCAAGATAATAAACTTCCAGGTTCATCGAAAGAAAATAGTCGTTTTTGATCCTCATGTGACGGTGATTACAGGAATTACCGATTCTGGAAAAAGCTCTATTATTCGTGCTTTGAACTGGGTTTGTAAAAACAAACCCAGTGGAGACTCTTTTGTCAGTCAAGGAAAATCCTATTCTGATGTAGTTCTGACAGTTGACGGTAGAGAAATAACTCGTCACAGAGGAGAAGAAAACCTCTATAAATTAGATGGAAACAAATACTATTCTTTTGGAAAATCGGGAGTACCAGAAGACATAGACAACCTACTCAATGTAGGTGTTGTCAATTTTCAAAGTCAGCATGAGCAGCATTTTTGGTTTTCGTTAACTCCTGGTGAAGTTAGCAAAGAACTAAATCAAGTAATCAATTTAGGACTGATTGACGACACACTAGCTAATATTGCTAATACTGTTCGTAATGCCAAGAGTTCAGAGAATTATACTGAACAAAGGTTATCTGAAGCAAAAAAGAAATTGGAAGAACTATCCTGGGTAGAACAAGCTAATGTTAAACTAAAAAAAATAGAGAAACTGAACAAGCTACTGAAAGACCTTGACGAGAAAGGGTCCAGGATCGCTTCCACCATCTCAGAGGTAGAGACCCTTACCGAAGACCTCCAAAGCGGTTCTAGGGCCATCCTGTGCTCAGCAAAGGTCGTCTCCCTGGGTAAGGAGGTTAGATCTTACAGGGACAAAATAGATAGCCTAGAGAAAACCATAAAGGAAATCAAAAAAATCAACAAATCATTTGAAGAGATACCTTTAGAGGATTTTTCAAAAATAAGAAATCTGAAAGATCAATTTTTAGCAGAAAAAAACAAAGAAGAAAAGTTAGAGGAATTGTTAAGTAAATTGAGTATAGAAGATGACATATGTCAACTGAAAGAAGAGATAGAAAAACTAGAGAAAGAGAAGAAGCTGATGATGAAGGAACGCTGTCCACTCTGTGGAAAGACAACAAGATAATAGCTATTTTTTGTAGTGATCTTCATCTATCTCATAAACCTCCAGTAGCTCGTTCTGAAGAGAAATCTTGGTACAAAGCCATGGAAAGGCAACTGGAGGAATTGGCTAGGATAGCTATTTATGAAAATGAAACAATAGGCTCTAATATTCCTATCATCTGTGCTGGTGACATTTTTGATGACGGTTGGCGAGAGTACAAATGTCCTCCTTGTTTAATAAACTTTGCGATAAGAAATCTCCCCAAGATGTTTGGAATCCCAGGTCAGCATGATCTAGTTCATCACTCTTTGGATAAGATAAAAGAAAGTGCTTTCTGGACTTTGGTAGAAGCTGGGACTATTATTCCATTAATGCCTGATAAACCTGTTGAGATATTCGGTGAGAAGGTGATGAGGTTACATGGTTTTCCTTGGAGTATTCCGGTTAAATCACTAGAAAATCATTCTAATTTAGCTGTGGAAATTGCGGTAGTTCATGATTACATATGGATTCCTGGTAAAAACTACGCTGGAGCTGATAACAAGAATCGTTTGAAAAACCGTCTGAAAGATTTACAAGGATATGACATAGCTGTTTTTGGGGACAATCACAAAGGTTTCTGTTACAAAAGTTCGTCAAAAGGTTTGACAGTAGTCAACTGTGGAGGTTTTTTTCGTAGGAAATCAGACGAAAGAGATTATGAGCCTAGCGTCTGGTTGTTATACTACGATGGTTCAGTAAAACAGAGGAAATTGGACGTAGGTAAAGATATATTTACTAGTACAAAAATCAAGAACAAGAAAGGAGACACATTAAACACCAAAGAATTTGTTAAAGAATTGCTCTCTTTAGGAGATGCTGCCATCAATTTTGGTGAAGCTGTCAGACAGAGATTTAATGATTCAAACGTTTCATTAGAAGTACAAAAGATAATTTTGGAAGCTTTAGAAGGAAGATAAAATGACTAATGAAGAAATCGCATGGATGTTTATAGGATTATCGACGTTTTATACACTAACTTTGTCTATTTATTTTACCTATCTTCTATTCTATTTGTTCATTGGAATGGGCAGAAAAATAGAAAATTTAGAAGAAAAGTTGGCAAAAATAAACCATATTACAATGAATACCGATGGGAATTTTCCAATGAGTGATAAAGAAAAACAAAGGATAGAAACATCTTTTCAACAAAAACTTAACGAAGGTTCTTGAATCTATGGGAAGTCGTTCTAAAGGAGGTTACAAACATGAACTAAACAAAGAATACGCTCAGGAGATCAAGAAACGTCCCAAACCGAAACCTTCGTGGATATTGGTAATTCGATGCCGTTTTATTCAACACAATAAACATAAGAGAAAACCTAAGAACAATAATGGAAGATCAACTAATAAAAGGCAAAATAATTTTACATCAAACAGACTTAGATATTCTTCGTAGAGTAGTGACACGCGGATGGATTTTGAGCAAATCTTCATTGGCCAGAGAAGTTATCGAAGATGTTTTAAGTCAATTTGGACAACCAGTAACAGACGAAGAAAAAGATTGGGGTAGAAATTAAAATTAATACTACAATCGAACAGAAACAGGAACTGATGTCCTGTTTATCTTCATATAAGAGGTGGATCAGTGAAGATAAACCTCAATACGGATTCAAACACGAAAATAATAAAAAATGTCAGCTATACTACGATCAATATCATAATCACATAGAATTTTTAGGTAACAACACTTACAGTTTTTGTATTCAAATTTACGATTCTCCAGAAGGCGATACCTGGTGGTTTGGTAAGTTCAAAGAGTTAAATGGTGGAACTGATATTGAATTAATTGAATTTGATTACAACAGAAATTAAAAATGTCCAATCTGCTAGAACGTTTAGCTACTATCGAAAAAGGTTTAGAGAAAAAAAAACGAGAGCAAGCTCGTTTAGAGGGAGCTTTTGAACAAACCATGAGCCAAGCTAAAAAAGATTTCGGTTGCTCCACATTAGAAGAATTGCAAGAATTGTTAGAGAAAACGAAAAAAGATAATAACAAAACAGAAGAAAAACTACAAGCAGCTTTGGAAGAATATGAAGAATCCTTCGGGAATAAACTGGAGTAATAAACTAGATAACTGGCGAAGTAATCTCAATTTACATCTGGCTGATTTCCAACATATCAACAGTCAAGTTACAGAAGAAACTGTTTTATTATCCAAAGCTAAGGTTCACTATAACAACAGTCTAAAAGCTCAACAGTTAGTTCAGGAAGTTGCTGAAAAAGTCCAGGCTCAAGCTCACAAGCAAATAGCTTCTGTAGTATCTCGTTGCCTAAAAACCGTTTTTGAAGAAACAGCTTATGAATTTCAGATTATATTTGAGAAGAAAAGGGGTAAAACAGAAGCCAAGTTAGTGTTTGTCAGAGACGGAAAGGTCCTAGAAGATCCCTTACATCAATGTGGAGGTGGACAGGTAGACATAGCTGCTTTTGGTTTACGATTAGCTTGCCTGATGTTATCACTGCCCAAAAAAAGAAGACTCGTGGTCTTGGACGAACCTTTCCGGCATGTCAAACCTCCTGAGCACTATGGACCGAAGATTTGTAGTCTCATAGAAGAATTGTCAGAAGAGCTAGGTATACAATTTATCATTATACCAAGCATAGAACAACATTACCTTATGAGAAAAGTTGTAGAAATTTGAGATTTTTTCTTGACAACTATGGAATATGTGCTATATTTGATTGTAGAGCCATGGTGAAGGTTACAGTTCCTTCGGCAACAAGAAAACCTGTAACCGCTAATTCCTGGCTCTTATTTTTTGACTGAGAATATAAATGAACTGGTCGGAATTGATCGGGAAGAAAATAGTTGCTCTTAGAGGAATAACAGGGGAAAAAACAAAACACGAAAAAATAGCAACTACTCCTTTGTCTTTTATTTTGTTTGATGATGGTAAAACATTTATAGAGCTATATGAACAAGACTACTATAGTTACCATGATTGTAATTGTTATGCTCGTTTACTGGACCTGAAAGAAGACTGCAAGAAATGGCAAACAATGTTTGATAAGAAAAAAGGCTATGATGAACCAACTAATTTAGAATTTCCTTTTTGATATGTGACCCAGTAAGACCACTCCAACTTATTGACCTCAGTGGTCGAGTGTTCTTACAAAGAACCGCTGGGTCTCCAGCCAACGTAGCTCAAAGGTAGAGCAGTAGTTTTGTAAACTACCGGTTGCTGGTTCAAGTTGATAGCTGGAAAAACCAGCCTTTATTACTATCGCAAAAAAATAGCTTGTCCGGGTGGACGCCCTTAAATGGGAGGTGTTACCTATGTAAAGAAGATAAACGAGTTCTTCTGGGCAAGCTTTTGCATCTGCCTGTGAAGGCAGATGTGGATTGAAACCAAGTCGGTTGTTATGGGTTCGAGTCCCATCTCCTGCATTAGAAACTGCGTGGCGTAGAACAGAGTTACTTCTTAACTTTGCCTTATTAAGCACTTTGTTCGTTTTTCCCGCTGTTTCTTATTAAAAAATGTGATCTCAAATGAACTATGAAAATTCTCATACTACTGATTTTCTTATCTGTCAAATAGTTGAACTAGGAGAAGGTCCAGAAGCAGTTTGCTCGACAGTTGTTGATGGGTATGAAATACCAAGAATGAGTTTTCCTGCTGATATACTACGACAGAAAAGTTTGTCAGCAGGATCGTGTTTCATTTGGAATATGAGAAATGCAGAGAACGTTGAAATAACTGACGTAGACATATATCAAGAAGAGAACCAGACTGTCGATATAACTAAACTTGAAGAACTATATGTTGAAATGAAGAAAGGTCTCGACGAAGACGGTGGTAAATGGCCTGAGTATACAGGACCGGGACGTTAACAATAAGTAGGATCTATGAAACAAACTGTTATAATTGATTTCGATGGAGTTTTACATTCTTATAAATCTGGTTGGCAAGGAGCAGATAACATACCAGATCCTCCTACAGATGGAGCTAAAGAAGCTGTTGCTAAACTAAGGGAAAACTATAAAGTAGTAGTTGTCTCATCAAGATGTCATCAAGATGGAGGCTTATCTGCTGTTATAAGTTGGTTGGATAAACATCAAATAGAAGTTGATTTGGTAACTAACGATAAACCTCCACACATAGTAGTAGTCGATGATAGAGCTTTTAGATTTAACGGTAATTGGCAGGAAGTGTTGGATGGAATTCCAGAAGCTTCCATACCTTGGAACAAAAAAGATTCTCAACCTTAGTTTGATCAGAAATGTAACTAATCTAAAAACTTAATTATGGTTACTCAAAAAAATAAACCTTTCTGGTGGACTGACAAATTAGAAGAATTGAAAAATTTGTTAAAAATACCAAACAAAAGACAAACTTGGGGAGATTTGATTAGAGAGGGAGATATAGATTATTTTTTTTATGGTAATGTATTTTTTTGGTGTGTTCCGAATCGTATAGAAAACACTATTGTAGAAGTTCATAGATTAAACCATAAGAATATTATCAGCTTAGATAATGATAAAAATACTGGAGAGTCTTACAAAGTAGATTGGATGCAACATACAGAAAATACGTTGTATATAGGACAAATTAAAATACCAGTCGAACAAGTTATCAAGATTGTTTATACTCCAAAGGAAGAAATACGATGGGAAAGTTAAATCAAGTCATTGCTGTGGTTGCTGGTAAGAAGACTAAGGCTAAAGATACTCTGACAGCGGCTTATCATAAAATTCAGAAAGCTGAACTGTTCAGTGGTATCAGCAAAACTTATCGCCCTAAAGATGAGGATGGAGATCAACTTCCATCAGAATCAAAGTCAATCCAAACAAAGGTAGGAGACTTGATATCTGAAGTTTGTGATTCATTGACAGATATGTTCAATGTGGTAGCTACCCAAGACTGGGCTAATTGCCAAGCCAAAGCCGATGTAAGCGTCAATGGAAAAATGATTGTGAAAGGTGTTCCAGTTACTCATTTATTGTTCTTGGAAAAGCAACTTACTGACCTGAATACTTTTGTTGGGAAACTCCCAGTATTAGATCCTTCCGAATCTTGGGAGTATAATGAAACTTCCGATTACTATGCAACGATTCCTTCAGAAACGGCCAGAACAAAGAAGACTCCAAGGAACCACATAAAATACGAAGCTACAAAGGAACATCCTGCCCAGGTAGAGATGTATTATGAAGATGTGGTTGCTGGTTATTGGAAAACTATAAAGTTTTCTGGAGCTATTCCAGCCAAGAAGAAAAACGAAATATCCGAAAGAGTCAAGCTACTTCACGAAGCAGTTGTCAAAGCGAGGGAGGAAGCAAACTCAATTGAAGCAACACCTATCACTATAGGGAAACCTATTTTGGATTTTGTATTTGAAAAAACCAGTTAACAATCTCAGTTTTAGTTTTAATTTGAAGTATTTAGTGTTCCAGTGAAGGTTCGAGTCCTTCTCCTGCCACTAGAGCTTGTTTGTAGTTTTTGATTTTAGAAGGTTATAGGTGGTGGTGGCTCTTCACCACCTAACTGGCAGGATACTCCAATTGGTAGAGAGAGACACTTGTACACAAAGACTAAAATTCTAACTGGAGATTGACAACCAGGAGTCTGTTGGCTTAATCGACTGCCAAAGGAAAATTACCCAAATTATGCTAGTGCAATTCTAGCCCTCTACACTTGGAGACATGGTGTAGACTACAGATACTTCGTTGTAAGAAAAACCTGTAGTTGTTTTTCCTGTCTCCTATAAAATACTTAAGTAGAGGTAGTTTAATAGAAAAACGATTTGGTTTTAGACTAATCTTTTGGCTTAAATGGAAAACGTAAGTCAACTAGTTCAAGTCCAAGACTTCACCAAGGAAAAGGGTAGCAGGTTACGCTACCCTTTTCCATTTTTTTACTTTTCCTGGAGAAATTTTCCATGGCCAGCACGAACATCAGAACCACAAAATCTCATGTCTACGAAGAAGAACGACTTGCTGGAGGTTACGGTACTCACGGAGCCAAACAACCAGAAGAACAGCAGTTACGTCGTTTAGTTATGGCCTGTATGTTGTGGGAGGACAACGCTTACAGCGATGGCCTAAGTGTCGTTGACTCCATCAAAAATCTAGTCCATAAACTACCTCCACCTATAACAGCTAGCATAGCTGTAGAGGCTCGTTTCCAACAGAAGCTACGTCATGTTCCTTTATTGCTTTGTCGGGAATTGGCTAGGCATCCAGATATTGTGGACTGTCCTAATTTGTTAGTTTCCATTTTGGAGAAAGTGATTCATCGTCCTGATGAGATGACAGAGTTTCTTTCGCTATATTGGAAAGACAACCTTGATGGAGATAGTGGTAAAAAGAAAACTTTGTCTGCACAAGTGAAGAAAGGTTTATCTGCCGCTTTCCAAAAGTTTGATGAATATCAGCTAGCCAAGTATAACCGTAAAAGCAAGACGGTTAGTCTGAAAGATGTGTTGTCTCTCTGTCATCCTAAACCAAAAGATCCACAACAAGAGGATATATGGAATAGATTGCTAAATAACAAACTGACTACTCCTGACACCTGGGAAGTCGGTTTGTCGAAGGCTAAGACTCCAGAAGATAAAAGAGATGTTTGGGTTCATTTAATTGAGAGTAAAAAGCTGGGAGCTTCAGCTTTCCTGAAGAATCTCCGCAACATGAAAACAGTTGATGTTCCTCGGTCTGTTATAGTCAAGGGACTAAGTGAAGTTAAGTCTTCTATGTTGCTGCCTTTGGATTTTCTCAAGGCTGCTCAGTATGCTCCAGAATGGACTAGAGAATTAGAAGATTTATTGTACCGTTGTGCAGCCGAGTTTCCAAAAATACCAGGATGGACTGTTTTTGTAGTTGATGTTTCTGGATCAATGAATGCAAAACTATCCAAGAGATCTCAATTTACCAGGATGAGCGCTGCTGTTTCCTTGGCTGTTTTAGCTGCCGAAATGTGTGAGCATATTAGCGTCTATGCAACAGCTGGAAGTGATTATTCTCGAATTCACAACACGCAAAGAATCAGACCTCTTCGAGGATTTGCATTATCTCAGGAAATATTAGACACCTATTTAATTTTGGGTGGAGGAGGAATATTCACTCGTCAGTGTTTGGAGTATATCAAAGAACAAGAAAAGGAAATTCCAGATAGGGTTATTATCTTCTCTGATAGTCAAGACTGTGATGAAGAAAATGCTCGTATTCCCAAGCCTTTTGGAAGATACAACTACATAGCTGATGTTTCTTCTGAAAAGTATGGAGTGAATTACAAAGGCTTGTGGACAGCAGAAATATCTGGTTGGTCAGAGTATTTGCTGTCTTACATAGCTGAGTATGAAAAATCGAGTTTACAATAAATCTTCATGACAAACATTCATAGGTTCCAGGGTTATGGCACTGCAGTTGAAACGTCGGGTACTGGCCAGCCGATACGGTCAACGATGCAAGTTGGGTTCGACTCCTAGCAAACCTATTCAGATAATCAGAGGATGAGGACTGCAAGGTTTCTTATTTCTGCCCATATTTCCTTTACCTCTAACACGAAAAATGGACCAGCAAGCTATTCCCTTGCTATCATATTGAACAACCTGTATAGCATCTTGTTCTGATACATCACTATAGATATAAGCTCTAGCGGGATTTCTTCCTTTGACTAGATACTGGACGATCATTTGTTTTTTATCTCTTAAATATTGAAAGCATTGCACGTTGGTACTATGTACCTGTAAGATATAACCACGATAAAGAAAAGCAGTCACTTCATCATCTGGGATATCTTCCCACTGATCAATATTCTCCGGTGAAAAATCAGGATTTTCTGCACTACCAATAGCTACTCCACGAAGACCTGTTGGATTTCTTGGCTCTGCTACTGGATTTCTTACCTTGCCTATATACTTACGAATCTTTTTGAATATCCTACCAATCATGATATGTCTCCTATCCGATTCCCTGCAACAATTGTAAATGACCTTCACTCAAAACAGAGCGATTACCACTATCCAATCGTTCTATCGCATAAGCATAATTACCATATTCTAATCCACTAGTGTCTGCTCCGTTGATAGCTATATTGAAAATACCCTGACCACTGTTGGTAACAGTAATTCCTGAGACTCCTCCACCGTAACCAGAAGCTGCCGATTTAGTAATTAGCCCGCTAGAACCTCCAAAACGGTGAGATACCTGGTAGCGGATATTCCAACCACCTATAGCGACAGGAGGAGCTAGACCTACTGTGAGAACAGCATCCTCATAGCGATAAGACACCATGTCAACTAGTACAGGCATGACTCAGATTCCTTCTTTTGACTTGTAGTCTTTACAGTTATTACAGCAAGCTTTACCTTTTATTTCTTTGTAGATAGTACATTCATTATAGATAGAACAATGGAATATTTTCACCAAGACTTTACCTGTACAGCTGGGACATTCTTGGGTTTCTCCGGTAGGTTCTCTGAGATGAATACAAGGAGTTTTTTGTATTACAACATTTTTTCTTGGTTTTGATATATTTTCTAATAGAACAGGTTCATGATCTCGGCAATAACAAAAGGCACAAGTAGCTGGAGTTACTCCTTGGGGAGATACTTGTAATTTTGTAGATGAGCATGTATATCTACCTTCTGTTATTTCAGACCCTCGCCAACGACATGGAGTTATTTTTGTTATGTCCATTTTGTTAAACAGGAACAACAGTTACTGTTGCTGGATAATTAGCACAATAAGCATTAGGACCACATCCAACATAAGTAGAAGATTGCATAACGTTAGCAGACATACAATTGAAAGAAGATAAAGGTAACACGTATTCTTTCTCACAAACAGCTGAAAATATCCTCAGAAAAGCTAATTGACAAGCTAAGCTAAAAAATAAAGTAATACTACCGCTGAAACCACAAACTATTATATTTTTCCTCCAAGAACACTGATCAATTCTATCTAAAATATGATTACCGTTAAGGCTTCCACAAGACAACGGTGGTTCACATAGAGCCGGAATTATCCCTGATAAGTTGACACTCCACTGATTAGGAGAAACTTCACATATTAAACAAGTACAACCATCTATAACACTTTCACCTGGAACAACCGTGAGGGTCTCAGGCCAGCCATCACAATCGGTAGTATCAGCAGGTATTTGCAACAACAAGGTATTTGATTCAAGACATCTCCACTGAGATCCTGGTAATGAATAAGTAGGAGCAAAATCAACGTTCGGAGACAAAAACCAATTTGGAGCACTGTATCCTAAAGACCATGTTGTATGTCCTGTACATTGCCCCAGTTCTTGTGGACCACAATTAGGAACTAGTTGACGAAAGTCAGACCAATTACAACTAGGTAAAATAGGACCTTGGCCTGTCCATTTTAATATAAAGGTTCCATTATATTGACTACAAAATTCACAATCTGTTCCATCAAATATTCCAGCAACAACCAATAGCCATTGAAAAGGTATTTGAGCACAGTCATTACAACAAAAAGTACCACTACCTCCACAACAACAAGTACCTATAATCTCCGATCCTAGCAAACAGCATAAATAGAGAAACAATAAAATCCAGATAGTAGTAACCATGTTTATAAACCTGCTGCTTTAAGTAATCCTTCCCAGGCTCCCTCATCAGAGCGAGTATTCATAACAAAATAATTTCCTGTAACTGGACATTGTCCTTGATGAGTGAAACCCCAACCCCACACAGTCTCTGATATAGGTACAAAAGTTATTGTTTTATGAGATCCTTTACAACAAGGACAATCAGAGGTATCAATAGTTACTGACAATTTATCCCTACACATAACTCCGCAAAGCCTCTTTAACCAGGCCATTTTGTACACGGAAACCAGGAGATGTTGATTGTACTAAATTACTTCCTACGCAAGCGTATTTATAAAAAGGTCCTATCATCCCTGTATATCCTTCCGTTTGTACCTTGACCTGTCCTTGCTCACCAGCTGCTACAATCCAATCGTCAACCGGATAGAAAGTTATTTTCGATACATCATTAACTCCTGCTCCACCTTCTTCTTCTACTCTAAGCAAACGAACTATTTCTACTATTCCTG
>ERZ1292644.693-Hain-H14-01um-R2-693-length-20599-cov-7_pt1 | contig 20599 bp, 31 predicted proteins | sample MGYA00564402_ERZ1292644 | MGnify/ENA primary metagenome ERZ1292644 (study PRJEB36523, sample SAMEA6512644) | groundwater metagenome | collected 2019-01-09 | study: AquaDiva: Metagenomics assemblies of 32 groundwater samples
GAAGTTGAAGAAGAGGTTGAAGAGGAAGTTGAAGTTGAAGAAGAAGTTGAAGAAGAGGTAGAAGTGGAGGTAGAAGTAGAAGTAGAAGAAGTAACAGCAGAATAAGTAACAATTAACTTCGGATCTTGAGTCGTATCAGCAACATCAGCATAGCTGATATTAAGAGAACTATTGCCCTCAACATCTATAGCACTATTATTAAAATCATGACCTTCTCGTCCAGACCAAGAGGTTACTCCTGTCTTACTAATGTCTGCTATTCCACTAGCATTTACTGTCCAAGCAGTATAAGCATCTGGCTCTACAACTATATCTCCTAAATCAATAGCAGTCGTAAATTGAGTAGAACCTACATTATCAAAATCGGTTGTAACTAAATTATCAGTTCCTGTGGGTGTAGCCTCACAAAAAGTTATAAAATCATTTCCATCATTATCAGCATTATTTTTAGCTAAACAAAACAAAGATATTGTAGCAGCCGAAATAGTATCAGTATCTCCTATGGCAGAAGTATCAAAACTTACAAAAAGTCTGTTTATAGCATAAGTACCCGCAGACAATTCAACATTAATAGCTCCGCCCGATACTAATGACGCGCTGGCAAAACTTCCATCGGTATCGCCTCGAACATCAGCCCAAACTGTTCCCGCAGTAGCATCTACGCGGCCATCACAAGGACTAACAGCGCCAGCCGAGGGGAAGAAAGTAGTGGTAGTATCAGTAAAAACAGGATAGATCCTAGCCGAATCATTTAAAAATTCCTTAGGGATAACCTTAGTGAATAAGACTTTACCCTCTTCAGGGTGAGACGTTATAACATTTATTCTTTGCCATTTATTACCATTCCATAAATCAGGACTCCAATCTAATGTTTTATTAGCAGAATCCCAGACACGAAAACTCTTCATCCTCATTCCACGAACTTCACTATTCTTCAATTTAACTGCCAGTCCTCTATCTGTAATTTGCGTTGGTTCCGCTATCGCAAATTTACGATATTGATGCTTGCCATTATCAGGGACATCCCAATCCCAAATAAAAGCCTCTGATTTCTTATCATAAGTTAACTCAAAACCCAATCGTACATCTTCAGTAAAATTCTTCTTTGAATTAAATCTGACTAACTTTCTTAAATAGGGGAGTTTTCCATGATGAACCCAATAAATTAAATCAGCATCGAATTCTGGATAGGCGTTGCGATAAATTATATACTGGCATTTGCCCCAACCAAGATCTCCGCTTTCAATTTCCCCGCGAACACTAGCAACTCCTTTCGCCTGGATAGTAATATCAATAGGATCTTCTTCAATAACTGATTTATCTTCAGTATTAAATCTATTATTAAGGTGCTGTCGTGCGACTCCATCAGAGAACAAAGGAACATACATAAAAAATGGTCCAGCAACCATTTCAAACTGATTATTTTGTTCCTTAAATTTAGAATCTATTGCCTGCCAAACATCGTTTGCATCCAAATAGTTGACCCATTTGATATGAAATTCCGTTCCACCATCAACAGGTCTGGCATTCCATGTTTTACCGCTAGCAGAAAGTTTTCTTAGATATTTAGGCATTTACAATAAGTTGGCTATTTCTTTTGGCAACTCAGCGTCTAACTTGACTAGTTTACCTTCTAAGTCATTAAAGCTCTTTAAATCATTTTTTCTGAAAGAATATCCCTTAACTGCCGCTAAGTGCCAAAATTTAAAGGGTAATATTTTATCCCTCGGGTTACTTTTATGATACAATAATTCGTCACCCTTGTATATTAAATCCCGAGGCCAGGGATGGCGATAATTAATATCAATATTCCTAAAAAACTTAGTAAAATATTTCCTATTTATCCAGTTAGCATCTTCAAAATCTTTACTAAGAACTTGATGAGGATTCACAGAAAAAGCATCCACGTCATCTCCAGCTTGTTTCATGGCTTGTATACAACTTTCTAAACTATCTTGCGGCCAAAAGTCATCATCATCTAAAAAGAATATCCAATCCGCTTCTTTCGACATTGTTATTTGATTTTGCCTAACACCAGTTAATTCACCCAGATTAGAAACGTTTTCTCTTAATATCACGATTTTTTCACTACCCTTAGCTAAGCCGCAAACTTCTTCTACTGTCCCATCACTACTTTTCTCTGAAATTGTAACAACCATTCGATCTACGAATGGAAGAACTTGTTTTAAAACTAAACCTATAAATGGTTTTCCGTTCTTTACAATAGTATTACTGATTATATTCATTTTGCCATTAATAAATTTACTTGAGTATGAGTCACATAATGAAATCCTTGTGGTTCAATCATTTTAATAAATGTGTCCATTAAAGCCTTCTTATCGTGTTCAATGCAAATAAACTCACAATTAATATCATTTAAATTCATCTGTTTTAAAATATTAAAATCTTCCCCTTCAGCATCTATCGTTATAAACTGAAACTTTTTAATTGGACTATCTTCCAAAAAAGAAGAAAATGTTTTACAAGGAACTTTAATTTCATCAAAAGGAACACTCCTACGCTTCCAGTGAGGCACATAATCTGCGTGAATAGTTGAAACTAGAGCAGAATTTTTATGTCGTCCAGTCACCTTAACAGAACCAGAGTCATAAAATATAACTTCGCCATCGTGGTCAGTAATAGCATAATACCTTAAATAAATTTTAGGATTTTCCCCATGATTTTTAACTAGTTCGGTAAAGGCTTTAGGAGATGGTTCAACCATAACCCCGCCCCAGCCCTGCTCTATAAGCCAAAGAGAGTTAGAAAATAATCTTCCGTCATTAGCCCCAATATCTAAAAAATTACCAGGAGGTTTATCCTTAAAATAATCCCAAATAACATGGTCTTCTTTTTTTTGACTATACATTTATTTTTTCTGCTATAACTAAAATATTCGGCAATCGATATTTAGTATTAGTTTTACCGTAACGAACGTAACTATGTTTTTGTTTTATTAAAATAACTTTAAATCCCAGCTCGGGCAGTATCTTTTCATACTTTTCTTTATACCACCCATCTTTATGAAAAGCCCATTCAGCTTCTTGACTGCCATATAATGCTCTCACCATCCATTCTTTACTAGCCCAATACTTAACTGGCGGATGAGCAATAAACTCACAAATTCTGTTTATATCTGGAGTTTCAATAATCAACTTGCCGCCAACTGCTAACCAAGAATGCCATAATTTTAAAACCTTTATAGCTTCTTCTCTATCAAAATGTTCAAGAATATGTCTAGCCTGAATCTCTTCTATATTTTCATAACTAAGCCGCCTAAAATCGGCACAAATATTAGGATGATATTTTTCCTCTATATCTATATTCACGCAATCTTTTAATCTTGTTGTTCCCGAACCGATATTAAGTTTCATTTTTAATATATCTAAATTTAGCAAAATAGTTTTTATAACTTTGATTCATGTATTTAGAAAGATAGTGGTAGCCCTCATAACCGTGTTTTTTAATAAATAAATCTTTCGCTTCCAAAAAACGCTTTTTAAATGACTTCATGCTTTGTATATCTCTAATAGAAGAAGTTCCTATCCAATGAGCCATAGTAATTTTCTTTGAACTGCAAGACCGTATATTATTTAATTTTAATCTCCATAGTAAATCAAAATCTTCCATAGCAATAAATCGTTCATCGATCTGACCCATCTTACGAAATATTGCGACACTACAGATCCAGGGAACTAATGATACATAATCATCTACACCAATTGCATCTTTAGTTTGTTCCACAACTTTCAAAAAATGATCATGATCGTCAGTATCTACCACTCCAGCACATACCGATAAATAACCTTCATTAAATTTATCAAATACATCCTCTAACCATCCGTCTACCATCCACATATCATCATTAAACCAGCCAAAGTATTGCATATCAGTAGTAAGTAATTCTTGAAGTATAGGAGCTACCGCTCTTCCACCAAATAAGTCCGTATCTCTATAAATAACTTTATTAGAATCTATCCGTGGATGATTCTTAGAAACAATGTGAAGCCTAATATTTTCAAAATTCTTCGTTGTTTTAATAAAAGACTCGGCAAATTGTTTGCCTACTTCTGGGTATTTACTACATACAACTATATCAATTTTTTGTTGGTACATATATTTGATAATGACCTGCTGGCATACTACAATGTCCTTTTGTATGGTACCTATATGGATGTGCATTATTTCTTATCTCGCCAAAATGCAAAAATGGATTCTTCAACATTCGACATAAATTTATCTGTTTAGCTCGCGAAGAAACTAAGCTACTATTATATGCCAACATTTCTTCTCCTCCAATCCAACTTACCTCTGGAATATTTTTAAAAAGTCTCGCTACACAAAGACTATTTTTCTTGTGTGCTTTAGGATCAATAAATCCCCCATCTTTTTCATAATGTAAAAATGGAAGAGAATAAATAGGCACTGTCCCATCCAACTCCATTATTTCTTCCATCGTTTCTTCGGGCATAATTTCATCATCATCTATGCGCAAAATCCATTCCGCCCTAGTTTCAAATTTAGCATCATTTAATAGCATGGCTCTTTCTTCTCTTTTATGTGGCTTATCTCTTCTTAATATTTTAACATCAGGATATTCATTTCTAATAACAAATCGAGTATCGTCTGTAGATCCGTCATCAACAACAACAATTTCTTCACAATATTTTCTTACCGAACTAATTGCCTCTAATATAAAAGAGTCTAATCCATTGTATGTCACTATATTGCAAGCTAAATTTTTAATCATCAGCTATTAATAATTAATTCTTCTCTGTTAGCAAACTTTCTCTTAATCTCAACTTCCATATTCAAATCATAACCCTTCTTAAATCCTAAATCTTTAGCCAAAGGTTCATTTTCCATAGTTATCATCGTAAAGCCCGCTCTCACAAAAGCATCAGTCCATTTTGTTCCAGCAATTCTATGATTTCTAAATTTTCCTACTTTATCGAAATCAGAAGTTCGCATAACCCAAGAATTAGAACCAGCTCGCATGTTACCAGGAAACTTTTCATCGCCTAATTCATATACATTCGTCCATTGTCTATCATTTCTGTGAATACGATCTGTCTTTAACGGAGTAACCGCCACTTTGCCATCGTACTTTTCTAATATCTTAATACATTTATCTAGCCAGCCAGGAGAATATTCAATATCATTATCAGAAAAAACAAGATAATCACCGCAAGCAATATCTCTACCAACATTTCTCCCAAATCCAAAGTAAAGATTAGCCGCACTGCGCGTATAAAAATGAATCTTGCCTTCGTGGCATAAATTCAATAGATATTGTGAATCTGCCAGATTAGATCCATTATCAAAGACTATAAATTCTATTGGTAAATGTTTGGTTGTCTCAATCGCAGATTCTAAAGATTTCCTAAGAATCTCAGAGCGAAAGTCATTTTGAGACCAAGTAGTTGTTATGAAACTAATTTTCATTCCTCCTTAGAGAATACGGCAAGATGCCAATTACCAACAATATGTGGATAACTAGACCAGTCGTGATTATTAAAGGATTGCAACAAAGTAGCGTAAAATTTACCGCCATCCTTTAACAATCTCCTTGCTTCTATTATAACAGGATCCCAATTATCAAAGTAATCGAGTAATCCACAGGCTACTATCGTGTCAAATTGGCCAGTAGGAAGCCCTGTATTAGAAGCATCGCCGTGAATATATGTTCCAAATGGATAGTGTATTCTGGCTTGCTTCAGAGCCTCAACCGACCAATCGACACCAATTAATGAAACCTGTTTATTTTCGTACATTACACAAGGTCCACAGCCCAAATCAACTATATTACCTTGCCAAGCCTCAAGTAAGTCAAGATTATTCCAAATAATTTGGTGATTTCTAGTGTACTTTTCGTGCTTACGCTTCCAGGTTATATCCCAATCACTTGGTTTTAAGTTCATCGACTTCCTTTTGAAGTTTATCAACAATTTCTAATAGTTGTTGAATTGCTCTTAAGAGGTAGATAGGTAACCAGTCATAGTGAACGCTTTTATAACCATTTTGGTTATTATTAACAACAAGTTCTGGAAATACCTTTTCTACCTCTTGAGCAATTAGACCTGTTTGCATTTCATCTTTAAAACCAAACTCTTTACGAGCCGCCTCATCCCATTCAAAAGTAACTGGACGAAGTTTTTTAATTTTATCGAGAAATTCCTCCATAAAAGTCTCTAATATTTTTCTTCAATCTTTTATCTGACATAGTTGTTGTAGAACTTGACGAAGTTGTCGTACTAGTTGATGTAGATGTACTAGTCGTTGTAGTAGTACTTGTTGAACTACTTGTTGAAGTAGTCGTACTAGTTGAACTACTAGTTGTACTAGTAGAAGTTGAAGTTGACGTTGACGTAGAAGTCGAAGTTGAAGTGGTGGACCAAGTAAGAGTTACCTCATTTTCAAAAGCAAATTCTGACATATTATGCGTATTCTGTGACCACGACATTAAGGGAGTTGTCGACTGTGACACCTGCCTTTAATAACATGCGGCCATAGATTTGTACTCTGTCTCCTACTGGTTCGACCCACGTGGCTGTGCCACGAAATTGTGTTGAATCACCTACCGATACAGTAGCGGCTGGTGCGGTGAAACTATAAGTTCCACTTGTATTTACTCCAGCAACATACTGCAAAGCTAGAACAACACCAACAGCTTTACCTCGAGTCTGGAGCCTTACATGAGTACGTCCTGAAAGATTTGCACTTCCATCAGCACTCAATAAAGTCCAACTAGTTCCAACTACTCTAATCTTACCTTGCGTAACAGTTTTTGCTACGTTTTCTCCGTAATTTCCTGCCATATTGTTTTAAAGGCCAATTCGAGTCAGTATGTCGCTCGAATCCACCTGGTTATCCTTAGGATCTGGTAAAGGGAGTAGCAACAATAAGTCTTCAAGGAGGACAAGAAGATTCTAATTGCCAATCCCATATCAGACCCTAAGGTCTGACATTATTCAACTTCAGGTTGAATATTATCCACAGGCTCTAGTTTAGTAGGCACTGTCGGTATTTCACCCTTAGGCAGAATAATCTTATAAAGTTCCTCCCTCTCAGGAACAGTATAAAAACTATTTAACTTGTCAGAACGTGATTTACAGTTCTTACAAGTTTTTAATAAATCCTTATTAGAACTTGAGTGTTCTTGACAAATATTGTCAAAACGCTCTAAAAGAATTTTATTAATCAAGTGCTTAGCGAAGTGTTCCGCTATATACGAAGTAAAATGCTTCGTTGACTTGGCGGGTATTTCGTAGGACTCACCATCCCATGTGCCTACAAAGTTCTGATCTGTGGGATTATAAAACTTAATCGATTCGTGTAGCGCCATCGTTTTTCCTCCTTTATTAAATTGTTAAGACTAACCTATCGTTAAGAACACAGCGTTGTGTTCCTCGTCCACACCGACTATCATAGCTCGTCCAATTTCTTGAAGAGCAGTGACACCTTGAGCAGTTATTTCAACAGCTCCCGCAGAAGTATCGGAAGGAACTAAGCCTCCACCGATAACTGAAGCAGCTCCGCTCATTTCTTGAAGAACTGAAGTTACGCCCCAAACACATCCCCAGAAAATATCGTTAATGGCATAAGCCACATCCGCTACGCCAACCGCTACATTAGTAGCCGCAGTTGGATTTTGGATTACATTTCTCCAAATGGAATGTAACGAAACTTCAGAAGTATCAGCCGTTAAGGCAGTTTCTAGTGGGTCATCAATATTGATTCTCACCGAAGCATCGGTAGCCGCCCATGTAGCATGTCCACTAATATGGTAGGCGATACCTTCTCCAGCCGCATCACTACAAACAGCGTAACCACCTGCATAGTCATTAGCTGTAGCACCGTTCGATGCACTATCGAAAGTAAACACTCTGTCTCCTGCAGCTGCGGCATCTCCAATCACTCGATTGGTATGACCAGTTACATTCGCTGGACCCTGTAAAAGATTACCTTTTACCAGAGCTACAGCTCCTACTTCCATCGCTCGATACATTCTACCATCAAGAGTTTCCACCCTTGAACCGATAACTGGAACTTCTAAGTTCATAGTATCCCGAAGATCACCAGTTGTAAGAAATCTTGGTCCTGTTATTGCTGGCATATTATTATTCCTCCTTAATTAAACTGTCCTTAGCCAGTTATAGAATATCTGAGAGCCGAAAATCTCGGTCCATCAGAAGCTAAGTTACCATACCATAGGAAATGGCCGACCTCACCATCCTGGTTAACTGGTTCTTTTAAGCCTGTCCAGAAAAATCCGTTACTCTGTGAAGAGTGCTTGGGATGCTTTCTGAACGTCTTGAAGAAGATATGATTCTCATTCAAGGTATACAACCTTCCAGCTGTACATTTCTCATCTGCTACCAAAGGAACACCTCGGAAGTAAAGAGAATTAAAGCCCTGTCCTTGCGCGAGATTTGAACTCTTTCTTGGAAGACCCTTTGCATAAATCTGATCATAACCAGTAAATGACAAAGAATATCTTACGTCCTGATCCATCAATGCTTCAAAAATATTGAAGACTGCTGGAGTTGAGAGAAGCAAGTTTGGATCTTCTGCCCCAACTTTAGCTGCGTTGAAGTCCGTAGCGAAGTCAGGAAGAGTTACAGTGGCATCACTAGTAATAGTAGATCTCCACTGTGTATATGTTGCACGAGATATACCCTCGTATGTGGTCACAAAAGTTGAATCATCTACGGCAGCTCGAAGACCAGTAAGGTCTTTGTTGGCATTACCCGTGCCATCGCCATAGAAACCATCGCCCAATGTATCTTTCAAGTCATCTGCTTTAGATGACATTTCCGTTGCTAATAAATCTAAGACTTTACCATCACCACTATTTACCGCTCTCTGTATTCCAGAAACTACAACAGCACCATAATACTGTTTAGGATCAACAGAAGCTAAAATTCGATCCGATGTTTGAGCTGTACTCAAAGTATCAAGACCAGCATAACTTCCATTAGCAGTCCCTTTCTGGATTTTTACAGGAAGCATTAGTTGATCGCCGCCATTCCAGGGTTCTGAATTACTGAGAAATCTCATTAATCCAAAATTACCATTAAGAATGTTGTCGACAACTTTGGGAACCAAAGTTTGGTTCGTAGTGGATAAGACAAAGTCACTAAATGTTGAACTTGGTCTAGCCATTGTTTTACCTCCTTATTATTAAAGTCCCGCCTCTTGCTTGGCATCCTCAACGAGTTCGTAAATGCTTTTATCTTTAAGAGTTTTTTCGCCGACCTTATTGTTGTAGCCGTCTACAGTTTTAACAGATGACGGAGATTTTGGTTTAGAAATAATTTCTTTCTTGGTCTGCTCTTTCGTTTGTTCAACTACTCGAGACATTTCTTTCCAGGCATTATAGCCCTTCTCCACATCGCTAATACTATATTTCTCCATAACTTCTAAGACCTTAGTCTTATTGAAGTCTGGATAAAGAGTCGAAACATGATCACATTCGTTTTGAAGTTCCTTGTCAGCCTTTTCCTGCTCAGACTTAATTGATCCAAGTCGCTCATCAACTAACTTTGTAAGATAGTCGCGAGCAGCTTGTTCTTTCTTAGCCTCTTCAGTCGTAGGTTCAGAAGGATTTGCTCTTTTGGAGCGTAATTCTTCCTCTAACTTCACGCGAGATTCACGTTCACTCTTATACTTCCAAGTAAGTTCGTCAATTCTCTTTTGAAAAGAAGCTGGAACCGCGTCTGATTTTGCCTCTTCTTTTGACTCTTCCTGAGTTTCCTCAGTGGCAGTCTCACCTTCCTCTGTTTTGCGACTTTCGTCATCAGTGGTTTCAGATTCCACACCTTCCTTCTGCTCGACTTGAGTTTCCTCAAATCCAGCATCTTCTTTAAATCCCATATTTTTTACCATTTTATAGTCTTGAGTGACTTTCCTCCCAAATTGTGTCCAGACAGTTTAGACCCAAAGTGTCAGAGGGGTACTTAATTTAATTATACAACTATTTCTTTTTTTTGTGTAAAGCCCGCTTCACCGCAGCCTTTCTTTCTGGCAATCCTTTAAAAGGACCAGTTTTACCAGCAAATTCTTTTGCGATTTTAGGATGTTTTGCGTACATATATCTTGCTTGTGCCTTTGATTCAAATGGCATATTTTTATCCTCCTAACGGTACTTCCGCTAACGGACTGGCTGATGATGGTGCGACCCCACCCTGCCCTCCTTGAGCTGCTGGCACTGGCGCTGGCTGCTCTATAGGTATAAGTGTACCCATCTTCCATTTCATTAATCGTTCAGCCGATTTCATCGGATCAGGAAACTTTAATTTTTCATATAAAGAAATCGGATCAATCGCTCCTTGCTGCCACAACTGAAGAGCTTGATCACCTTCTGACACCTCATCTGTCGGAAGAGTAGAACCTGAACGAACTAATATCTCTTGGCCGTCTTCTATGTCTTCAGAACTCATATCAAACACCGACATATCGCCAGTATCGCCAAGCATTTTAATCTTACGCTTATCGGTGTAAAACATCTTCATAAGCTGAACCCAGCCATCGCCCAATTCTTTAACGGCTCGATCTATTTCTCTCACAATATAATCTAACCTGCCTAAGTCAGCCTGCTTCAAAAGTATTCTTCCTCGAGCAGTTTCTTTGCCCTGCCTTTCTCCGCGAGTAGTAGAATGGACACCGAAAAGATTATCTAAAGATGAGCTTAGCCCGCTCCACAATTCAAACATATAATTAGGGAGGGGCGGGGGAGCATCGCGTCTTAAGTTAGATAGATTAGCTACGCCATTGCCATATATAATAATCCCTGGCTCATTTCTTATTTGATCAGCTTCCTCTTTGGTCATAGTTGAAGAATCGACAAGCCAAGCGCCATTACCCATCTTAGAAGAATTGTTGATAATTATTCGAGTAATAGAATTTAAGCCGTCCTGTATCGGCATTGCTTGTTCTACAACCGAAGCTTCGGGAATCGGTCCTTTACCAAGAGAAAAAGGAGCAATAAGAATATAGGGTTTACGAGGCTTTTTCCAATGATTTTTAGATACATCATCATAATTAAAGTATGGGTTCTTCTCAGATTTTAAAATCTTAGATTCGTATTTCCAAGCTCTCCACCAATTAGTCCAGCACTCATAAATAGTCCAAATTCTTTTAGCTTTTTCTTCTTCAGTTTCCTCCGCGCCTTGAGGAGACTGAGACATAGCAATCATATCAGCAGCAACAGCGTCACCGAAGAAATCTTTAATTTCCTGGTAGGTCATGTCAATCTTTTCAATGACATAAGGAATATCATTAACAAAACGGCCACCATATTTAGGCAGAATTAATCTTTGCGGACGAACATAAGTTACGCCGACATCATCCGAATCCGCATCCCAGAAAAATTTTAAAGCGCCGAATCTATAGAGTAGAGCGGAGCGGCTAGCATCTTCGAGTTTCTGAGGAACAACTAAATCTTCGTATTTATTAGAAAGAGTCATCTGAACTTTTTTAGCCCGCTCGGGACCAAGCTCAGATATATCAGGAGATTTTACTAAAAATTCCGCAGGACGAGAAGTTATAATAGGAACGATAGTTTCGATAGATTCAAATATACGATTCTGTACAAAATCAGAAAGATGTCCAGGAACACGATCCCTTTTTGTTTGATTGCCAAGATAATATTCTTCAGATTTCTTTTGAGCTTTAGTCAACACATCGTCCTTCGCTTCAATAATCCAGTTGTTAATTTTAGCCACAAGCTCTTCGTTGCTTGGAAGTAAATCCAAAACATCCTTTGCATCCCCACTCGTCTGAGAAGGATTTACTGATTCAGGGTTGATGTTGTTTGATTGCATTTAATAATGTCCTCGTCTTTAACCAATTTAGGGTGTTCCTTTTGGAGGTCTTTTAAAATCTTTTGTTCGATTGTTAAAATATTTCTTCCATTTTTCAAATAAGCCTCATTCATCTCTTCTTCTTTTTTCTTACTAACTTGAATATCGTGTCTCTCTTCGGCTTCCTGAATCAGAACTTTATTCTTATAAACAGTTTTAAAATCGCTCTGCATCGGTTGTAAAATATCCTCTCTGTAAATCTCCCGATGCGCATTATTTCTTAAGTGTTTAAAATTCTTTCTCTTGCCATACTTTCTTTCTATCGAAACAGCCTGTTCCTGTTTTTCAAGTTCACTTAAGCTCATATCCAATTATATCACTAAATTTAATAAACTTTAAATCCTCGCCCTTTATTTTAACATTAGTCAATAAAACAGTGTCAAAAAAGACAGTGTCACCTACTTTAAAAGGTCGGGGGGGCTCGTCCTCAACAGCTAAAACAACGCCAGCACTAAATTTAGATTTAACGTGGGTATCGGGGAGTAGCATTCCCCCCTCGTTTTCTTCCTTTAAAAGCTCTATCTGAACGAATTCGTTGATCGGTTTAATTTCCATGCGTATTTGAGTCAGTCATTACATCGTAATGAGGCTTTTTAAATAAGTCTTTAATTGATTCGCCAATAGGCGAAAAAGCCTCCTTAACAAGTGGTGACTTAGTATTAATTTTATTTGATGACATTAATTGCATTTTTTGTGGAGGAGAAAAGAAACAAGCAAGGGCATGAGCTATAACCGTATCATCATGAAAGCCAGGGTCAGCCCCCATCCCATTCTTCTTACTATCATCAGTATACACAAAAGTTTTCATCTGTTCTAGTACTTCGGGGGTGTGGATAACTAAATGGTTGTTTCTGAGCAATTCGACATGATTATTTATAAGGAGAGGCTTGGTGCTAGAACTAGTTTTCCAGCCCAATACCTCTTTCTTCTCTTTGCTCTGTTTTAAAAACACTTCGCGTTTATATATATTAGGATAAGACTTTTTTATATGAGTAAGAAAAGCAATACCTAAACCATTAATCTCAGGAACAACAAGCATTCGGGTTTTGGTTTTGGTGTTCAAGTATTTTATAAGCCTTAGAGCTTTCTCTACTAATATGTCGGGGGGTAATTGGCCTTGCCAAAAGGCTATCTCCTCTCCATCTTTAGTATTGACAACAGATATAACGCTAGCATCTCCGCCGATACCCTCAGAAATATCTACACCCATTTGAAGAAAAGCTTCATTTTTAAAGTCTTCATTAAATTCTTCATTCTTTTTATATATACGAATATCGTCCAGCATTTGACAATCTTCACTTCGTATGAGGTTTGGGTTTTGGTTATCAATTATTTGGTGAAAGTAAACATTCCTATCACCCATAATAGCCGTGTCCCATTCGCCATAAACAAATTGTTTTTTCCAATAATCGGGGTATTTTAAAAGATCATCAATGTATGCTTGGCTTAGGTGCGGGTTTTCCAGGGTGCTTGTTTCAATTAAAAGGTTCTCAGGCTTAGATTGTTGCTTAAATTCCCTAAAGATCCAGCTAGGGGCAGGATTTGACGTACCAAAGCCTTGCTGAGATGTGTTGTTCTTTCTAAGTCTACCTTTAAGGGCTAGGTAAACAGGCTCAGCTATATCCTCCATCTGATCAATAGCAAACGCTCCTAAATTAAGAGAACGAATTTCCTTTTCAGATACCTTATCTAAGTGGCGAAAGAGGATTTCAGAGCCGTTAGTGAGGACTGCTTTACGTTCGGACTTGACATAGTTAGCAATATATTCTTCAGGGCAAAGCTCAAAGAACTCTTTTTGAACAGTATCTCTTAGATCCTGGTAATGTTGACGACCTACTAATATAGTGTTCTTGGGATATTTAAGAGCTAGGTAGAGAATCTTTAATTCAAGGGCTAAAGTTTTACCAGCACCGAAACCGCCCGAGTAGAGAGCATAACGGCTATCACTTTTAATAAACTTGTGTTGTTTTAAAGATAAATCAAATTCCTTTAATATTTCTCCCGTGTCGTGATTTCGGAATTTGAATTTTTTAGTGGGGATATTACCCATAATACAAACACATTTACTCCTCTATGACGAGCTGAATATTCGAGCCAGATACGCTTGTTTTTTTAGAGTCTTTAGTTATGACTCCAGTAATTTCCAGTAATTTAGTAGCTGAAGCTAAACGAACACCCTCGTTATTAGCAGTAGCGGAGAGTTGCTTAATGTTTTCTACTTCGTGAGCAGAATCAATTAAGTCTACAATTTCATCTAAGGTTGCTTTTTTAATCATGTGATAGGCTCCTCCTCTTCATCTTCTAAATCTGGTAACACGTCTTTACTATTAAGTATAACTAATTTTTGACGAGGTGTAAATTTAGAAACTAGGCTCTCCTTAAAATTGGATAGGCTCCCTAATAATTTTTCAAATTTTAAATCACGATGACCGAAGAGATAACCTAAAAGAAAACCCGAAGTCGAAGCTAATAAAAATACGACAGTAACATCCATATACAAATAATAGCACACATAGCCACATACCCCCTTGTGGATAAGTAGGCTCTAAAATGGAGTTTGTGCGGATAATAGGTGAGGGCGTAAATTATTTTAGGCGGGGTAGTGGGGGGCATACTATCCCCCATCAACATTAAGGTAAGCTAGGGAAAACCTAGTTAAAACACAGGTCTGACAATGTGTATTGTGCGACACAATATTAAGTAGGGTATATTCCATATAGATTTTATACTGTTCGGGGGTTGTTTTAGGTTGGTTATAGATAAGTTAATAGTTAAAGATGTTAGGATGTTAGGATAAAACACCCATGTGCCATATTACACTATTTTACTGTTAGGACATGTTAGGATATGTTAGGATGTTTAATCTCTATTGCCTAGCCATAACTTATGGTATATCAATAAAACTAATAATAATAATAATAATCATCATCATACACACACTATGGTCTTTTATCGTAACATCGTAACAAAAAGGCAACATGCGGGGCTTTTTACCTGTTAGGATGTTAGGATGTGTTAGGATGTGTTAGGATAGCGTTTTTTCATTTTTCAGTGCCTATTATTAGTTATCAACACCGTACCTAGTTGACACCATAACAACATAGGCATATACTCTAATTATGAAATACAAATATAAACAAAAATGGCTCGAAGATTATCAGATCGAGCTATATTATAGGAGTAATCATGTATATCTTTGGCTTGTTGGTTTTGCTTTCTGTTTAGCTGTTATTCTGTCATCATTCGCTAATTAATAGCGTTTAGAGCTTATAATAAGCCCTAAGCGGTGTTAGTTAACACCATAATCAGATCGGGCGGGCGATCTTTGACAAATAAAATGGAGGATAAAACTTGTAAAGAACAAGTAAAAGATCATTTTGAGAGTAGGATAAAAGATATTAAAGAATTATATCTAAAAGAAGATTGGCAGGGTTTAAAAGAATATGCTTTATCAACCGATTTCGTGCCAGCACATACTTTTCAAGATCAAGACTGTGGTTATTGGAGGTATCAAATAAGCTGGGGAGGCCCGCAAGATGAGTTTAGGGTTTATTCCGTAATAAATAGAGTGGAGTATTGGTTTTTAGATTGGTTTGATGGGGCTAGCATTCAAGTTAGAGGTCGAAATGCAGCGATGATTAGAAATATAATTAAAAATACTAAATAACCATGACTAAAACAAAAAAGCTAACCCGTGAACAATTAGAAGAAACATTGAGTCAAGAATGGCGCAATATACATCATAACGCAAGCATATCATCACATTATCCAGAAACAAAAAATGAATATGAAAATGATCTATTCTGGCGTTGGCTGGGTGATCACACAAGCGACATGATTGAATTCTTGCGTGAAGATATAAAAGAGCAATACGGCGAGGAGTTAAAGTTTTATTCATGCGGAAGAATGGGGGCGACAATATATCCAGATAAATATATGCAATCTGTTGGCGGTTCTGGTTTTGGTCCGCTCCGCTTTTCTATGGATGAAGGACTATCTGGCTATAATGATGGTTTGCGTGTACTTGATATATTAAAAACTATCAACAATTTCTGGCATGATACAGTTAAAGACTTGCCAGAAGCATGGAAGCAAGCTAAAAAAGATAATGACTGGCAAGCGGATATTGATAATCATGACGGCATGGAATCATATCAAGCGACACTATGGCGCAAGAAGAAATGAAGCTATACGCAACAGTTACAAATAGCCGAGGCAAGAAAGAAGGTCAAGGCGATAATGAATACTTGGAAGTTTTACTAAGCGAAAAAAACGAAAACAGGTTTTTAATCGCTTTTAATGGTAAGAGAATTAAGATATTAAATTATTCTATTGGGGAATGGACAGAGTTAGAACAAGCTAAAAAGCAAAAAGGCGAAAAATGCTCGTATTGTAAGGAATATCCGTGCAGTTTGCATGATGGTTCTAAATACGAGTAAATAGCCAAAAAGCAAAACAGCGCATATGAATGTCCCGCAACATTCTAAGGCGCTTTTTTGTTTGCTTGGTTTAGGTTCGGGTTCGGGTTTAAACTAATTAAACAAATATGAAACATATTATTGATAAATGGCTATTAAATAAATATCTATCATGGAAAATACAGCTCGTAGAGTTTGAGAAGACAGCAACACTAGATAAATCTAGTCTTTTAGAGTGGCGACAGCGTAGAGAGGCAATTTCAGCTTTAGAGAGGTATTTATTCAGTCATGGGGTTGGGTTGCCCGAAATTATATAGAATAACTGCAATTTTCCCGCCCAAAATTTTATAGAAATTCCCTCGAATTATTCAGGCTCACTTATTTGTAAATTAAAATAATTATCCACAGGGGTCATTTGGGTGGTGTGGTATAATTATAAAATCAACTATTGTGTAACCTAAAAGCCATCGAATTACTCACAATAGTTGTTCGGTGGCTTTTAGGTTAATCAAACTATATGGAGGACAAACAAAAATTATTAGATAAAAGGAACTCATTGAAATTTAGGATGGATTTGCGGCGCTTATTTATTAAATCTGAACGGGACATTATCAACACTTGTCTTAAAAGCATCGAAGCAAATAAAAAAGAATATAAACAATTCCAAAAGGAATATATGGAATTATTAGACGAGCTATGAAAATAAACGAAAAAGATATGGCTGTTTTGGATGAGGATTTGGATTTGGAGCTGACGAATGATTTTGAAAAAGACATTGAGAAAAAGATAAAAGAAAAGATTAAGAAGAAAGAAGATAATTTTATCTATCGTTTTGGATATGTTAACTTAGAAAAGAAAATTTGTTTGAACACTATGTTAAATGATGGAATTCCCACCTATGTTTTATGGGACGGGGATAAATATTCATTGTGTAAAGAGTTTAAAACTCCAGAGGGATTAATCCTTAAAGTTCCTCCTGTTAATGAATCTTATTATAGAGATTTTTATAAAAGTATTATTTTTCCAGATACAATTATAGAAGATTTAGTCCCTTCTGATATTATAGACAGTAAAATTACAGAGTTTTTAAGAACTTGGAACTCTCATCCAGACGATTATTACATAATTGCTCGTAACTATATTAAATTTACTTGGATTCACGAACGCTTTCACATTCGGCCGTATTTATTAGTATTTGGCGATTATGGCACTGGCAAGACAGAATGGGGAACATTTATTACTGGTCTTTGTCAGAATGGTTTATGTGTTGCTGATATTTCTGCTCCAGCTTTAGCACGAGTTTTAGAGTTAACTGGATCAACAATTATGTTAGATGAGCTTGATAAAATAGATAACCGCAATGATTCGGAGAAGATGAATACCATTTTGCGTAATGGTTATTTAGAGGATGGCTCTTATATTGTAGCTGAGCAAGAAGGTAAAAACTTTAAGCCTTCTTCTTTTAAAGTTGACCAACCCAAAGTGCTTGTTAAGCGTAATATGATTCGTGATGATGCTTTAGCTTCTCGTGTAATTCCATTTAAAATGACTCCAAGAGATAAATATATACCCGATACAATGAGAAGAAATGATGAAAGTTGGTGGCATAAGCAGAGGAAAATAGAAAAGTTAGCTATTGTTAATCTTCTTCTCAAGTGGCGCTGGCAGAATATATTTTTACAAGATAATGTTTTAATTGTTCCTGGCTTGACCGCTAGATTTAATGATACTTTAATGCCTTTATTAAAGATGGGTTGCAAAGAAGACAGAGAGCTTATGATTAACTATATGCGCAAGCAGGAAAGAGCGGCTATAGATACAGCAAGCGATGATCAGCGTATTCAGATTGTTAGATTTATGTACGACATTGTAGAAAGCCAGAGAGCAGCTAATATATTAGGTACGATAGCCTCTCGTTTAGCTGTTATTGATGTTATAGATAGAGCTAAAGAGGTTCTTGGTCCAGATATGTCAGAATTTGATTTTAAAAAAGCATGGAGTCCGCGCTATATTAAAAGAACTCTAATGGATCTTGGTTTTGAAATAGAGGGTATCAGAAATAAGAATTATATTAAGTCTGAATCTATAATGGATCTTCTCCCTAGATTGTGTGAAAAATATAATATAAGGGCTGAAGAACCTATCCCTGTGGATAACTCACTCGACAAAGATGTTGACACCAATATGGATAAGAATATAATAGATAGTAATAAACCGTTTTAATCAATATATGTACGAAACTACAACCAAAACAGATCGCAATAAATTCGTTATAGCTCATCTAGTAGCTGGCAAGTCTCTTAAAGAAGTTCAGCAATTATTATTAGATGCTGGCTATGGGAAAATAGATAAGACTAGGGTGTGGAAGATATGGAAGAAATCTAATCAGTATGAGGCCAAGAGAGCTAAAGAACGCTATTGTTCCTTCTGCTTAGAAAATAGAGCTACCTGCACTATGTATTCTATTCTTAAGAGTTACATAGTAGTAGGTAAAATGTGTGAGGACTGTTGGAGTAAGCGTCCTCCCATGCCTGTTAAAAAGGACAATAATGAATAAAGAAAATAGAGTACAACGAGCCGTAAGAAAACGAGATGAAATACTAAGATTAGTTAAGCATAGTTTTTTAACCCATGTGTCAGATGAAGACAATAGTTGGAGGGTTATTCATAACTTAATTCAATTAGAATTACAGTTAGAAAGAGATCTTGTAAATTATTTAATGAAATTAGACAATGAATAAGGAAATAATCAAAACATTATTCCCTGAAGCAGTAGAACGAATAGAAAAGGGAGTGTGTACTGTATGCGAATACCCTATAAATGTAGAAACTGATTTCGAGGATAACGACTTAGGGATGAGGGAATATATAATTAGCGGGCTTTGCAAACTTTGCCAGGCTAAAACATATGAATAATAGAATAATAGAATTTAGAGCGTGGGATAAAGTACGAAAAGTCATTAGAACAATGGAAAACCCCACTTATAATGTTACAGGAGCAGAGTTTAAAACAAAACATTTTGGTGACTTGCAATGGTTTTTTAGTGAATTTGTGGGCGACTACGAACTTATGCAATTCACTGGTCTTTTAGATAAGAATGGAAAAGAGATTTATGAAGGAGATATTATCTCCAATCAATATACAGATAATTACTTGGTTGTTTTTAGAGATGGTGGATTCAAATTAACACCAGAACCACAAGGGGAGGGCTTTGTTGGTGATTGTAGTGAATTTAACTGTATGGTTAGAGAAGTCATCGGCAACGTATATGAGAATCCCGAATTACTAAAATAAAATGAATAGATATAACTTTAATAAAACAGATCACGTCCACAGCCTAGACGAGAAAGAATTAATGGGCTGTTCGACGATTGTGGGTATTATTAATAAGCCCTTGCAGTGGTGGGTTGCAGAGCAGACACTACTGCCGTTTGGCTGGCAGAAGTATAATAAGAAGGTTAAGGGGAAGTATCAGATTGTTCCCGATAAGGTTCGCTTGCCAGGAGTACAGCAAATGCAAGCTGTTGTATCAGAGATGAAACCTAAAGTATTTCTGGAATTTCTGGATAGCTGTTATAAGAATCATAATGTTAAGAAAGATAAGGCAGCAGAGAAGGGAACTGACTTACATTCTAAGCTTGAAGTTTGGGTTAAGCTTTGCATGGACCATTTTGAAGGTAAGCCGATAGCAGAACCAATAGAAGGAATAGAGTTATTTACTGATTGGGCTAGAAGTAATGTTAAAACATTCCTCTGGTCTGAGATGCACACTTACTCAGAAGTGTTATGGACAGGCGGAGTAGCAGACGTTGGCTGGCTGGATCACGAAGATAGAGTGGTGGCAGGGGACTTTAAAAGCGCTAAAGATGTCTGGTTTAGTCATTTCATTCAATTAGCTGGGTATAATATAATGTTAGAAGAATCAGGAGGCTATACGGCTGAAGGAGAAAAGATATTTGACCTGCCTAAACCTGCTGAGCGGTACTGTATCGCGGCTTTTGGGAAGGAAGTCTTTGATCCGATTATATTAGATTATGTAGATGATTTTAAAGCAGCATTTAAATCATCTGTTCATTTGTATAAGCTGAGTAAATTATTCGATAAAGTTAAATTAGAAATTAACAAAGCTAGTATGAAAGCTGCGGAGCCGTCCAAAACCGCTACGCTTGCTGAATTACTGGCCGCATAAGTATGTCGAACTTAGGAGAAATGCTTAATGATATATCTGACTTTATATCATTAAAGGATGGGGAGAGCTTTGAGGGTAAATTTGTCAAAGCTGAAAAGGTTCAGTCACGATTTGATCCCGAACAGGA